>JADEYI010001035.1_pt1 | contig 25461 bp, 11 predicted proteins | sample 8542331 | NCBI WGS metagenome assembly JADEYI01 (sample SAMN16510988, study PRJNA670497) | mine drainage metagenome | isolation source: biofilm near Copperflume 1 | place: Germany: Marsberg coppermine Kilianstollen | collected 2018-02
CCCAGCAGGCTCGGTCCCATTGCGGAAGCCAGATTTCCTGCTCCTCTGATGTGCTGTGCCTTGACCAGTCTCCACGCTTCCCGGGCAATCGCCGGTGGCGTCAAAATAACGGCCAGCGCGAAGCTGAACTCCTCCGCATGGGTCTTGGTGACGCCCAGCAACATGCCGGTTGAAATAGTCGCGCCGGAGCGGGAAAAGCCTCGAAACGGAAGACACAGACCCTGCACTGCGCCGATCCAGCCAGCCTGTTTCATGTTCAAGCCGGTACCGTCTTCATCGCGGGCGCGCTCGACGTGCGCTTTCATCAATCCTGCAATGAGAATCAAAACCCCAACCAGAGCCAACGCGGGGGCAATCAAGTCTAGCCGCCCGAACAACTGCTCGATTTCCGCATGTTCCGCGTTCGGAAAAGCAAACTTCTCAATTCCTTCAATCAGGCCGCCACCAATGATCGCCGTGGCGAAGGTCGCGGCAAGCAACTGGATAACGATGGTCTTGAAGGTCTGCGCGCTCTTGAAATATGTGCGGTGCCATTGCCGCCAGAAATATACGATGACCGCGAACATGGTTCCGGTATGTAACATGACCAGAAGCAGCGTCATGGCGGGCGCGGTGGGATCCATCCCCATCAGTTTTTCTGCAACGACGACGTGCGCCGAACTGGAGACCGGCAGTAGTTCCGCCATGCCTTGAATAATTGCCAGAATAATTACGTGCCAAAGCGACATAATATTGTCCTAAAGCGAATTTCTCTTAGAGATCCGCTTGGAAAAATCGATGAGTAGTCCTTGAAGATGCAGGAGCATTATCGAGCCACGCTCTGACCATCTGCCCTGGCCGGATCTTCGGCAGGATCATCGCCACGCAGCCGGTTTCGATAGCTGGCGCCGACAAATTCCCGAAACAGCGGATGCGGCTCCAGCGGCTTCGATTTGAATTCCGGATGGAACTGACAACCCAGAAAAAATGGATGGCCGGGAATTTCAACTATCTCGACATAGGTTGCATCGGGCGTGGTTCCTGTGATGCGCAAGCCGGCTCCAGTCAAGAGCGCTTCGTACTCGCGGTTGAATTCGTAGCGATGCCGATGACGTTCGCTGATCTCCGTTTGGCCGTAGGCCTCTGCCGCACGTGAATCAGCCTGCAACATACAGGGCCATGCACCTAGCCGCATAGTGCCGCCCATTTCTTCCACGCCCGTCAACTCACGCAGCTTGTAAATGATGCGATGCGGCGTCGCCGGATCGAACTCACTCGAATTGGCCTCTGCCAACCCGCAGACGTTGCGCGCAAACTCGATGCATGCAGTTTGCATTCCAAGACAAATGCCAAAATACGGAATGTTTCCTTCTCGCGCATAGCGAATGGCGTTCAGCATCCCCTCAATGCCGCGTTTACCGAAGCCGCCGGGCACCAGAATGCCATCGAACCCAGCCAGTTGACTTTCATAGCTGCGGTCTGCAGGGTCTTTGGTTTCCAATCCTTCGGCTTCAATCCAGGTCACACGCAATTTCAGATTGTGCGCCAGCGCGCCATGCACGAGTGCCTCTTTCAAGGATTTATAGCTGTCCTCATACTCCACATATTTGCCGACGATACCGATCGAGACTTCATCCTTCGGGTTGTAGCAACGTTTGACCAGTTCGCGCCAGCGATCCAATTTAGCCTCCGGCGCCTGGAGATGCAGATATTTCAGCACCAGCGCATCTACTTTTTCCTGCGCGAAGACCAGCGGCACCTCATAGATAGACGGAACATCTTTCGCAGTTACGACGGCCTGCTCCTCCACATTGCAGAACAGCGCGATCTTCGACTTCATTTCGTGAGAGAGAAAACGGTCTGTACGGCAGAGCAGAATATCGGGCTGAATTCCAATCGAAAGTAACTCCTTAACGGAGTGCTGCGTCGGCTTGGTTTTTAACTCTTGCGCAGCTGCAATCCAGGGAACCAGCGTCACGTGTACAAATAAAGTGTTCTCGCGGCCCAGCTCCTGCCGCATCTGGCGAATGGCTTCGAGAAACGGCAGCGATTCGATATCGCCGACCGTACCACCGATTTCAACCAGCGTCACGTCAGTGTCCGACGCCACCTTGCGCATGGCGTTTTTAATCTCGTTGGTCACGTGCGGAATTACCTGGACAGTTTTCCCAAGATAATCACCGCGCCGTTCCTTGGTAATGATCTGCTCATAAATACGGCCGGTCGTCAGGTTATTATCGCGGGACAAGTGGGCATGCGTGAAGCGCTCGTAATGGCCTAGGTCGAGATCAGTTTCCGCTCCGTCGTCGGTGACAAATACCTCTCCATGTTGAAAGGGAGACATGGTGCCGGGGTCAACATTCAGGTACGGGTCGAACTTCATCAGGTTGACGCGCAGACCACGGCTTTCCAGCAGGCAGCCGAGCGAGGCGGCAGCCAGCCCTTTTCCGAGACTGGACACAACTCCGCCTGTTACGAAAATATATTTGGCTGACATGGGTACGGCTCCCTGGAGTGATTTGGACGATGGGTCGTACAAGGTAGGCACAATCTATTTTCGCAGAACCCGGAACAGGAGGGAAGAAAATTTACGGGGCAGAGTGACTAGTTGCACTGCCCCGCGGCGTTCTGAGGGAGGGACCGGAAAACCCTTCAACTTTTCAGGATACAAACAGTCTGCGAAAAGTAAAAGACTGCAGCAACCTAATCCCTGAAAATAAAGCTTGCGAACATTAAAAATGAAAGCCCAGCTGGGCTGTCAGAGCGCGCGGCGATACATAGTGCGTACCGCTGAATGTTGAAAGCCAGTTGTAGAGCACGTAATTATTTGTCAGATTGACGGCAGTTACCTGTAGGCTCCATAGCTTCTGCGTTCCATGGAACAAGTTGTCATCTCCCAGCGAAGCGTCGAACAGACTGCGAGGTCGGATGCGTTGAGGGTTATGGTCGTCGTTTTCTGTGCCCGGCGCCGGAACTCTGATGAGCGTCGAGCCAAACTGTGTGGCGGGACAAACGAATGGCAGCGCCTGGGTCAAGGTTGCGTGCTGCGTTCCGCAATAAAAACCGCCTTCAAACTCCTGATCGGCGGTCAAGGGTACGCCAGATACATCGTTGCTCACCATTTTGACGGCCGGTTGACCATTCAGTGTGGTCGAAGATGGGGCGCATGTTGCGGTATTTGCATAACAGGGTGTAGAGCCGGCAACAAGTCCGCTGTCATATCGCCAATTAAACCCAAACCACGGCCCGCGCTTCCCGAGCTGATACTGAATGTGGGTAGTTTGGTTGAATTTTTCATCGTGGTCAATGCGGAAGGGCGCATGGACGGCGGCACCAGAGGCCGGCACGACCCCCAGTCCGCCAATCTGCGGAGTAAAAAAGCGGGCTGCGACTGAGGACATCGACACAAACGCTGAGAAACCGTGGATTGCTGGGACATTTGCGTTCAATGCAAGCCCGGTAATCTTGGCGTTGTTCCATTCGATTGGGAAGGTGATCGGCGTATTGCCCAGAACGCTGAAATCGAATCCGTTGTGCGTATATTTCCAGAGATAGTCCCCATTGAGTACCAGATACCGCCCGATTGCCTGCTGTAGGCCGGCGTCGAATTCATTTCGGAATCCAGCATTCAATCGCGCCGGAACCGAAGGAATCAAGGCGTCGATGACTGGATCTTCCGGCCCGAGGCTGGAAAGCACGAGGTTCTCATTGAATGGTGTTTCCAGTGTGCGGGCATAGCCGATGCGGAGCACTGTATTGGTCGGTTTGATGCTATAGGAAATGCCAATTCTGGGTTCGGCTTGCCGAGCAATCGTCAATCCATTGTAAAAATCGCCGCGCATTCCCAGCCGGAAGTACCAATTGCCCCTGGTAATCTGGTCATCGATATAGAGCGCGAGCTCTTTTACGTCTGTCCTGCCGAGAAAATTGTAATTGCGGCCACCGCGGGTGTGATCGTATGGCAGCAGAACGGGATTGAAGTACGGATAAAGGACAGTGTTGGGGGCATTGGGATTCGACGAAACGTTTGGCTGATAACCGGCGGCCTCACATTGCGACGGATCGGTAAATCCGGCGACCGCATCCCCACCTGCATTGATACAAGGCGCGTTCAAGATTGGATCGACGATACCGATGCCAAAAGACTCGCGTAGAATCGTCTGGTCGTAATCTACACCGACTTGTAAGTCCTGCGCTCCTTTGACATATGTCGCATCCGAGTGGACACCCGCGTTGAGAAGTGTACGCTCCTGAGACACGGTTTCTCTTTGCAAGCTAGGCGGACCAAGGTCTGCAAAAGGATCTCCACTTGGGTAGTAATAGTAAGCGTCCTTCCTGACATATGTACCTATATTGAAGACCGCACTCGATCCGACCACCCGCGTATAGGCAGGAGCAATGTCAAACGTTTCGATTTGCGAGCGCTGATCGGTCGGATCGAGCAGATTCCCATTCAGAGGGTCGGTTTTCCCGATATTGAGATTGTCGAAGGTATTGGGAGTCTGAAACCAAGAGCGTGTGTAGTTCAAGTTCAACAGCGCCGAATTTCCATTCCCCCATTGATAGTCCACCCTATCAAAGAGATTTTCTTCATTCCCCTTGTCATGAAAGACACTGAACTCCGGACCATCCAGGAACCGGCCAGAATTTAATCCATCTGTCTCAATGAAATTGCCCCAGTTTTTCCCTCCGTAGGCTAGGTCGAATCCGCCAGTGGACGATCCAAACGACCCATAAGAACCGTTGACGCTTCCGGTTGGCTTGGTAACCCCCTGACCTGACCGTGTCGTTACCTTGATTACAAGACTCGTCTTATCCCCATATTCAGCTGGCGGAATGCCGGCAATCACTTTGATCGATTGAATTGAATTTAACGGAATCTGGTTGGAAAAGACTTTACTTTGCTGGTCCGTGATGGGCTGCCCGTCCACGGAAAATGAGTTCTCTGCGTGATCGCCCATGCCGTGAAACAGACCGTTGGAGTCCGCTGCGACACCTGGAGTTGCAAGCGTAACCAGCGAGCTCACCGAAGATGACTGGCTCTCCAGCGGAAGTTTGCTGAATGATTTCCGGTCTAAATCGGTGTGGAAAGTCGGGTCATTTTCTACCAGATCCTCGCCGCCGGTGACCGTTACCGTCGTGGAAGCTCCACCGACTTGCAGAGTGACGCTCAGATTGGTGGGCACAGTGGAACGGACATCAACATCCCGGACAGCGGTTACAAAGCCATTGATTGTAACCGTCAGATGATATGGATTGAAAGGCAAATTGGTGAATCGGAACTGGCCTTGGGCATTCGTCTCCCCCGTCTGCATATACCGGCTGACGGGATTTTGAATCGTTACTGCGGCGCTCGGCACAACTGCGCCCGAGGGATCAACTACGACTCCGGTCACACTACCTGAGTTGGACTGCGGCCGACATGTTGAAAAAAAGCCCGTGAAAAATGCTGCGTATAAAAAAAGAAAAATGGCACGTCGTAGAAACGAGTGCATGGATGATCCCCTCCTGGTTTTTGAAAAAAGCGCTGCTATCAATACATCTTGCGATGGCGAGTGCGATCAGCAGGCTTTAAGAGGCGGAGCGCGGCTTCCGATAAAGCTGGGCGTGAAGCTGGGACTGTATTGCAGCGGTGCGATATCGAACCGTTCCGCAAACACTACGACTGAAACTAGCGCAGGAGCATGCGATGAAACTGGCACAGCTGCGTGCAGAGATATACAGATGGCACAATGGTCCGGCGCGGCTTTGTCGAGCAGTGGATGCAGGTGACATACGGGCAGCATCATTGCCACCAGCACCAAGACTATGCTGGCGACAACAATGAGTTTGCGGGCGCGATCTGTCGTGGTGGAATTCATTGATTCAGTAATGTGAGCACCGCTATAGGCATTTGCCCAACACTATGTACAAGTGTAACGGTTTTAGCATAATTTCAAGCGGATACGAAGCGTGCTTTTATCGAATCTTCGCACTCACAAGGTTTTCCGCATAGGCACACACCTCGTCGAGCGTCATGGTTGAGGTGTCGAGATGGACGGCGTCTGCAGCAGGTTCCAGAGGAGACGTGGCCCGCCCGCGATCTCTGGCGTCCCGCTCCCGCACCGCAGCCAGCACTGCCTCCTGCGAGCGTGCATCGCCAGTACGTTCACTCTGTAAAAAGCGCCTTTGGCCGCGAACATCGTCCGCCGCGTCGAGGAAGATTTTTACCTCAGCATCAGGAAATACATGGGTACCGATGTCGCGGCCTTCCATCACCACGCCTCCCTGAGCGCCGAGCGCGCGCTGGCGATCAACCATCCAGGCACGCACGCGTGGATGCACGCTGACGTGCGAGGCCGCTTCCGCAACGTCTTTGTCGCGGATCCTGCCCGTCACATCCCTGTCATCCAGCAGAACGCGATTCCCGTCGTCCAGACGCGGTTCCAGAGTGATTTCAGTGCTTCCGGTCAGACGGGCCAACGCTGCTTCATCATCGAGAGGCGTGCGGCTTTCGAGGGCTTTCAGCGCCAGTGCACGATACATCGCTCCCGTCTCCAGATTCAGAAAACCAAACCGGCGCGCAAGATGAGCCGCGAGCGTACTTTTGCCGGCGCCAGCCGGGCCGTCAATGGCAATTATCGGGTGCAGACGCCGGTTGGCGAGCGCCATCATTTCTTCTTCCCGCTTTTCTTGCCGCGTGGTCGATTGGTGCGGGAAGCCGCGACAGAACCTTTGCCGCCACGTGGATTCTTCGCCCAGAACGGCTTCGCTACGGATCTTTCACCGGTCCGCGCTTCGCTGCCGGATTCCGGCTTCTCACTGCGCTTGGGCTTGCCCGCTGCATCCCCACCTTCAGATGTTCGCGCCCATGACTTTTGGCCGCGGGCTTTCCCCCCGGCTCTTGCTGCATAGGAACGTGCCGAACCAACACGTGACTCCGCACCTCGTGAAACCCACGGCTTCGCTCCAGGCGACTTGATGCCGCGCTGCTTACCTCCCGGCTTGGCTCCGAACGATTTCCGCGTAGCTGGCCGCACGCCTGCACTGGGTCTGGGCTTCTCCCAGCGCCCGGGACGCGCGCCGCCATTGCGTTGGGCTGGCTCAGATATCTTGGCTTTCGAGACCCACGGTTTAGCGCCACCAGCCTTGAATCCATCTGATTTGCCTGCATATGGTCGGACGCCAGACGGACGTCCACCGGCCGCTGGTTTCTCCCAGCGCTTGGGCCGGTCGTCGCCACTGCGGTTGTTCCGCGTCGATGAGGCGCTGGAATCAGCGGACGTTCTCTGCGTCCAGGATCGCGCAGGTTTGTCGCGCAGCGAGCCGCTCTTCGATGTCCAGGGCTCTGTTCCTGGCTGGCGAACTCCTGCAGCCTTGAAACCAGATGGCTTGAAGGAAGATTTGGCGGCGAAAGGTCGATTGCCTCCGGACCGCCTTTCGGAACGTTCTCGGCCTTCTCTACCGGGGCGTTCCCCGGATTTTTCCCAGCGTTTGGCGCGTTCTCCCATGCCACGTGTGGGTGATTTGGCGCTATCCAAGCGGCGTGTATCACTATCCCCCGAGTTGAAAGTCCCCGTACGGGGGTGCGATGGATAATTTCCAGCCGAGCGAGGCCGGGAAGCGTTCACGGCACTTTGCCCTGAAGCCTGCATGCCGAATCGTCCTGGAATGGGTGTTCTCGATTCCGAATGTCGTGGGATAAATTTCTTCGGCACAAATTTCCTGATTGCACCTGCTTCGCCATACGCCCGTGCAGGCCGCTCCGACTGGATTGGAGCGCGTTCAATCTCAATGCCGCCAGCTACCGTTACGCCATCGTTGGTTCCAGCTTCTATACCGGCGATACCCAGTTGCTCCTCAGACAGCTGCGCTACCATTTCGGGCAAAAGACCACCCTGAAGGCAAACATGCGCGCGGCCGTCGATATCGATGATGTCGAGCTGGCGCATGGAGCCCAGCGCGCGAATCACTTCCCGCAATTTTGACTGCGGTGCCAAAGGCGAAAGAAATGCTAGAACCTCCTCCTCCGCCGCAGCGACCACTGCGTGCAGATAGAGCGAAACCAGGGCCGACTGCGACTCGGCTTGCCCGGTACTTGCGCCTGCCGCAACCTGCTCCGGAAAGCGGCGCGACAATAGCTCCCATTTGGCGGGTCGGTCTGCCATGCTCAAAATGGGGAAAACGTACAGATGGGTCCAGAGTTCCTGCAAAGCACGAGCAATGGCTGCCTCCGTAATGTCGCGGCCCAAGAGCGGCTGCAACGCAGGCACGTCCAGCGGGCCTTGTTCCCGAATCGCCTCCCAGCAATGCAACGCCAATGGTGTTACTTTATCGTTGCCGACGGTCGCAGGCCCATTTTTGAAGTTACGGTCTCCACGCAGCGAATAAATATAGCGGAGGACCTCCGTGCTGGCGATGAAGTCCGGCTGTTCTCCCAGAGTAGGCCCGAATTTCATGGGAACACCGGCAACGTTTTCGATCATTCGCGCGAGCAGTTCACCTGCCCGGGAACGTTCACCGGCACTAGGCGTCTGTGCAGGGCGGCCCACCACAGCCTCTACGAAGCTGGCCGCCGGCGCCCCTCCGGCGTGGCCGGGCAGATACGGACAGAAACCGATTGTGTCAAGCCACTCCCGCGCTCCCTCCAGCGTGAGCCGTGCCTCGCCATTCTGGCTCCAACGAGCCAGTCTTGCAGAGTTGAGTTGTTCCGCGTTCAAAATGTCCTTCTTCCGAGTCTTTCCCATTGGCAGGATGCTGCAAAGCTTTTAGCCTGCTAGATGCGCTGAAACGCACGTTGGATCTCTCTTAGAGAATACCGTAGGACGATGGGACGGCCATGCGGGCAGCTGGTTGGATGGTCGGTTTTCGACAGTTCCGCGAGCAGCCATTCCATTTTCTCCATTTCGAGCGGAGTATGGATTTTGATGGCCGCATGGCAGGCGATGGATGCGGCAATACGCAGCCGCAGTGTTTCCAGGTTCTCCGCCTGCTGCTCGCGCTCCGTCTGCTCCAACACCTCCATCAGGGTGCGTTCCAGTTCGCGGCCAGTCAGTCCAGCCGGTGTCGACTTGACCGCCAGGGTTCGTGTGCCAAAGGGTTCCGCCTCAAAACCATTGCGCTCCAACTCCGCGGCGATGGAAGCGAACAGAGGCATCTGGTTCGGCTTCAGATCGATCAGGACAGGCATCAACAGCCGCTGACGTTGTACCTGCTCGGTATCGCGCTCGTGGCTGATCTTCTCGAACAACACCCGTTCATGGGCTACATGCTGGTCGATGATCCACAAACCCTCCTCATTCACCGCTAGAATGAATGACTCTTCGAGCTGGCCCAACGGACGCAGCGTGGCTAAGCCATGTAGGCCACGCGCAGGCGAATCACCGATGCTGGGCTGCAAAAATGCCGTTGCCGTATCGGACGCCAAAAACGGCAGGACTTGAGCTGTCGGGCCCTCCTCCGGAGGTTGCAGCGTGAACCGGGCCGTATCATCAACACATATTTCGTCGCTTACAGCTAGGACTGCAGTAAGAGCCGGGGCCTCATTCGAGTCGTATGCCCCATGCCCTGGGCTCAAAGCCTTGATTTCAGTGCCGGGAACATCTCCTTGTACTGAAAAGTCCGCTGGTTCTGGCGCACCGGGCAACGGAGAAATATCCGGCACCAGTGCTGGGGTCATTACGGCGTGCTGGGTCAAGGCCGTTAGAAAACTGGCCGCAGGACGCGTCTTGACCAGCGCATTGCGGACCGCATCCCGCACAAAGTCATGTACAAATCCTTGCTGTCGAAATCGGACTTCCGTCTTCGCCGGATGCACGTTCACATCGACCTCCTCCGGCGGCATCTCAAGAAATAGCAGCACTACGGGAAACGATGTCGGAGGAAGAATATTACGATATGCCTCCGTCAGCGCGTGCAAAATAAGCCGATCGCGGATCAAACGCTGATTGACGAAAACATAGATGGAGTTGCGATTCAGCTTCTGCAACTCTGGCCGGGAGGCAAAGCCGTGCAGCCTCAGCGCACCGGGCTGCTGGGGCTGCCAATCCGGTTCCCGCTTCCACGGCGGAGGAGGAGGAATTCCGGCACGTTCAAAATTTGTCTCCGCCGCAACCGGCAACAATTGATCCAGCATATCGCGTCCGAATATCTGGAAGATTCGTTCGGAAACTTGTCGTACTGGAGGCGCTTCCACCAAAGCATGGCTGGCGCTGTGCAATTCGAAGTGCTTCGATGGATGCGCCAACGCATAATGGGTTGCCAGCGCGGCAATATGCGACAGTTCCGTCTGCTCGGACTTCAGAAACTTTTTGCGAGCAGGAGTATTGAAGAAAAGATCGCGGATGGTCAGCGTGGTTCCAACCGGTCCGCCGCAATCGGCGACGCGCAGTATCCTGCCTCCGGCGATTTCCATTTCCGTTCCGACCGCTTCTTCCGCAGAGCGCGTTGTGAGGTGCACCCTCGCCACAGAAGCGATAGAGGGCAGGGCCTCGCCGCGAAAGCCGAGGGTCGCCAAACTGAGCAGGTCGTCGCTGGAGCGGATTTTCGAGGTTGCGTGACGCTCAAAAGCCAGCATGGCGTCGTCGCGCACCATGCCGCAGCCGTCATCGCTGATACGAATCAACTGACGACCGCCCGCCTCAACGTCGATGCGAATCCGGCGTGCGCCCGCATCCAGCGAATTTTCCAGCAGTTCTTTGACAACGGATGCAGGCCGTTCCACTACTTCGCCAGCGGCTATCTGGTTTGCGACCTGATCGGAAAGAACCCGGATATAACCCATCGAAAGCTAATTGTAGACGTTTGCGGGTTCAGGGCAGCTGTGCCCAGAACCCTCCGTAAGCATTTCACACCCATACTGGCTTCAGGGGCGGCCCGGCTTGGCAGCCTTCTGCTTCTTCGCAAGCGGCAAAGTTTCTTTTTGTGCGACTGGTTTTTTAGGCATCGCTTTGATCGATCTTGCTGACGCGGCTGAAGTTTTGAGCGCCGACTTCCTAGGTTTGGTGCGTTCGGGATATTTGCGGGAAGTATGCTCCCCGTCACCTACCATGTGCAGCCGCATGAAGTTCGTCGAACCGCTTTTTGTACGCGTGCCAGCAACGATACCCAAAATCTGCTTTGGGTGCACATATCCAGCATCGATCAACAGGCCTTCGGCAGTGTCCACCATCTGATCCGTATGTTGCAGCTTGGGGCACAGCACCGGATGCACACCCCACAGCAGCATCATACGGCGGATAACAGCCTCGACACTGCTCAACGCAAAGATGGGTGGGGCGGGATGATATTTCGACAGCAGGCGGGCGGTTGTCCCGGTTTCCGTGAATACGGCTATGGCGGACAGATCCAGATCATCGGCAGCATGGGCCATCGACTCGCAGATGGTCTCAGGAATAGAAAGACCGCCTTCGGCATGGTAGCTATAACGCTGACCCTCAGACCGTATCTGCAATTCGGTTTCTGAAACAATCTTCGCCATCATGGCAACCGCCACAGTGGGATATTTCCCAGCAGCGCTCTCCGCAGACAGCATCACTGCATCGGTGCCGTCGTAAATTGCATTGGCGACGTCGCTGGCTTCAGCACGGGTAGGACGAGGATTTTCAATCATCGACTCCAGCATCTGCGTGGCGGTGATGACCGGCTTGCGCAGTTCAGCAGCACGGCGGATGACACGCTTTTGAATCGCGGGTACTTTTTCGGGAGGCATCTCAACGCCCAGATCGCCTCGCGCTACCATCACCCCATCGGCAATCTCCAAGATGCTTTCCAGGTGCTCAATAGCTTGCGGCTTCTCCAATTTGGCAATGATCCAGGTCTCGGCACCCAGAGCGGCCACGCGCTGCTTCACCAGTCGCACATCTTCCGCGGTGCGAACAAACGAAACCGCGACCATGTCCACGCCGTTTTTCACGGCAAATTCTAAATCAGCCTCATCCTTGGTCGTAAGCGAAGGAACACGAACTGCGATGCCCGGCAGATTGATTCCCTTGAACTCGCCCAGAATGCCACCGTTGATAACGTGGCACTCCACGTCATTTCCGCGAATGCGGCTGACGCGCAACTCGATCAGACCGTCCGATAGCAGGATGCGCGATCCCTCTTCCAGATTTTCCGCCAAGGTTGGAAAGGTGGTGCCAATGACTGTTGATGTCCCGGCAACGTCCCGTGGAGTGATGGTCAGGTGCTGCCCTCCCTTCAAAGAAACAGGGATGCGATTCCTCAATCTGCCGGTGCGAATCTTCGGTCCCTGCAGATCGCCGAGGATGCAGATTGGCTTTCCCTCTTCGGCACCGACTTTGCGGATCATTTGAATCAGCTTGATCTTTTCCGGCTGGGTACCGTGGGAAAAATTCAGTCGCGCAACATCGAGCCCGGCGCGCACTAGGTCGCGAAAAACATTTTCCGTGTTGCTGGCAGGCCCAATTGTCGCCACGATTTTTGCGCGCCGCGGCACTTCTAAAGAAAGCGAAGTCTTCATTCCAGCTCCGGGAGGAGATTTCATTTACTGCTCTTGTCTTAAATCGATTGTAAAGGGTGAATCGGCTCAATGCCGTATTCAGACGCTTCTGTTCCTCGATGGAACACGGGGCTGCGTAGAATGGAGATCATTGTGGTGGACGCACTGTCTTCTGTCTCTTTGGGTACACCTCCGCATTGAATTCTGCGCCAATCATCACGCTGACTAGAATGATGTAGAGCCATACCAGCAGCGCGACACCCGCACCCAGCGATCCGTAAACCTGCCGATAATGCGCATGACGGGTCACGTACCAGCCAAATGCCAGAGTCGACGGAAACCAGAGCGCCGTCCCCAGAATGGAGCCGGGAAGCACCCGGCGCCATGATTGAGTCCTCGGCGTGCCCATGTGATAAATGATGGCCAGCACTGTCACGCTTGTCACGAGTGCAAGCGTCCAGCGAACCATGCGAGCGAGCAGCAGAACAAGAGGACGAATGTCATTGGTGGACTGATAATTCATCCACATTTCAATCTGATGACCGAACACAACGAACATGGAAGCTAGCGCTAAAGGAAAGAATGAGAGAAATGTGAGAATGAAGGCAACCCATATCTGCCGTCCTGTGCTCCATCCGCCCTCAGGCAGCTTATAGGCGCGCCGCATCGCTTCCATCAACGTGGTCATAACACTGTTGGAAGCCAGCAAAAACACTGTCGCAGCTGACAATATCAGCCGAACAGAGCGATGCTGCCCCTGGAAATAGGCGAGCACCAGCGGGGGAACGTCCGGCGGAAACATCTGGTAGAGCATGGCGTGCAATTCGGCGCGCACCATATCAGCAGCAGGCGAAGAAGCTAGCACTGCCGCCACTATTAGAACGATGGGGAATACACAAAGTATGGCAGAATACGCACCGGCCCGGGCCAGCATCAATACGTCATTGCGGACACTGTTCGAGACCGTTCTTCGGAAATGCACTAGCCAGCGCCGCATACGTAAGCAAGAGTATCCGAAACCTATGTGCAATTTCCACGCAGATCGAAGACAACGCCGTCGGAGAAGCTCTCATCTATCTCGATATTTGGACGAGCATACATTACCGCAATGCACTGAAAAATGATCTAGCATTGAAGATGCTATGAATTCGCTCCGCCATTCAACAGTATTTTCTCCAGTCGCCGTAATCTTTTCCCTTCTGGCCTGCTGCCAGATCCGACCCATGCAAGCCCTGCGCACTCAACATCGAACGAGTCCATCCACTATGTCTCCCGATACCTCCAGCACCCGGCCATCGAATGCTCAGTTGGCAGATAAAACCCTCAACAAAAAAGTGGATGCGTTGTTGGCGAAGATGACTCTGGAAGAAAAGGTCGGGCAGTTGGTACAGTTCTCTTCCGGTGCGCCGACCGGTCCCGGCACGTGCCGTCAGGGATATGACTCTATGATCGAAGCTGGACAGGTCGGCGCACTGTTGAATGTTGCCGATCCAAAAAAGGCAAATGCCTTCCAGCGCATCGCTGTGGAAAAAAGCCGGCTGCATATTCCGCTGTTGTATGGCTTTGATGTGATTCATGGCTATCGAACTGTTTTCCCCGTGCCGCTGGGCATGGCATCGAGCTTCGATCCCCCGCTGGTCGAGGCAACTGCGCGCATGGCCGCTCAGGAAGCCAGCGCCGACGGCATCCGCTGGGTATTTTCGCCCATGGTCGATATTGCAAGGGACGCCCGCTGGGGCCGCATTATTGAAGGTTCGGGGGAGTCTCCCTATCTTGGCTCAGCCATGGCGCGTGCCTACGTACAGGGCTATCAGGGAACGAGCCTCAGTAATCCCGACTCTGTGGCCGCGTGCGTGAAGCATTTTGCGGCCTATGGCGCTGTTGTCGCTGGCCGCGACTATAACGCAGTGGACATGTCGGACATTATGCTGCGTCAGGTCTATCTTCCGCCATACCAGGCAGCCATCGATGCAGGTGCAGCAACCGTAATGAGTTCTTTCAATTCCCTGAACAGCGTTCCCGCAACAGCAGATCCGTACACGCTGACAACGATCCTGCGCAAGGAATGGGATTTCAATGGTTTTGTTGTCAGCGATTGGGGCGCGGTGGGTGAACTGATTGCCCACGGTATCGCGCTGGATGATGCTACTGCTGCACAAAAAGCGATCTCTGCTGGTCTGGACATGGACATGGAAAGCGGTGCCTATCATGCGCGACTTGTTTCCCTGGTGCGTACCAACACTGTTCCGGAATCGACCGTGGACGAGGCTGTGCGTCGTGTTCTGCGCGTGAAAAATGCCCTGGGACTGTTCGATCACCCTTATGTCAATGAGAACGTCACGCCTTATCAGGCTACGGCAGCCAAACGGATGCTGGCGCGCCGGGCGGCGGAGGAGTCCATTGTCCTGCTACAGAATCGGGCTACGGAAGGTCAGCCAAAACTGCTGCCGATCGGGACCCATGTTAAGACCATCGCACTGATCGGCCCGCTGGCAGACGCCCCCGGCGAGATGCTTGGCTCCTGGGGTGGTCAGGGAAACCCTGCCGATGCAATCAGCCTGCGTGCCGCTCTGGAACAACGTATGAAGGCTAACGGCGGCCAGTTACTCTACGCCGAAGGCACACAGATTCTGACCCAGTCCGAGACAGGATTCGACACTGCGAAACAAGCTGCCCAGAAAGCGGATCTGGTAGTAGTGGCGCTCGGCGAAGACGCGCCAGCAATGACTGGCGAAGCGGCCTCGCGTGCGCACCTTGATCTGCCGGGCAATCAGGAACAACTTTTGAAAACAATTGTGGCTGTGGGAAAACCGGTGGTTTTGGTCGTCTTCAGCGGCAGGCCACTGGTGCTGAACTGGGCAGCACAGCATGTGCCCGCAATTATGGAGGCCTGGTATCCAGGTATTGAAGCCGGTCCGGCGTTGGCCAATATTCTATTTGGCAACACCAATCCAAGCGGCAAGCTGCCGGTCAGTTTCCCGCGTGCAGTTGGACAGGAGCCGCTGTACCTCAGCCAGTTCCCGACTGGACGTCCGGCAGCCGGTGTGGATTTGTCTCATCCGCCAACCGATGGCGTAGAAAAATATGTTTCGCGGTATATTGATGTCCGCAACTCTCCGCTCTATCCCTTCGGTCATGGGCTAAGCTATACGGAATTTTCATACTCACCAGTCACTCTGAATAAAAACTCGATCCCGTTAGCTCAGATTATGTCCGCTCCAAACCATGGCACGGCTCAACCTGTGATTCAGGCTGCAACCACAGTCCGAAACACCGGCGCAGTCGCGGGCACAGAGATTGCCCAACTCTATATACAGATTCGCGGCGCCAGCGTGGAGGAGCCGGTGCGTGTTCTGGAAGGATTCCAACGAGTAACTCTACAGCCGGGCGAGTCGAAACACATCCTGTTCCCCTTGAGCTTCAACGAACTGTCATTCATCAATGTGAAGAGTCAGCGTGTCGTAGAACCGGCAGACTATACAGTGTTCGTCGGAGGAAGTTCCACCGCAACGCAGTCGGCAAAATTTCAGATCGTGCACTAACGGGATTCAGGCTACCTCACGTACCTAGCTGAGACACTGATTTACGCATGGTGGTGCATGGCAGCCTTCAGTTTCCATTTCTCCAGGAATGCTGTCACCACCGAAGAGTCGAGCTTGCGCATCGATTCAAATTCTCCATTCCGCTGCGCGTAAACGACGTGCCCAGCACCGTCGAGCACGGCCAGAGCGGGCACGCCCTTGTTCAGCGGTATCCCATATTTACGAACAATATCCAGGTTCTTGTCGTACTGGCCTACATTGACATCCACCAGCACAAAATTGCTGTTAAGTAGCCCGGCATTACCAGGATCATGAAAATAGATATTCAGCAACTTGCAGTCGCCGCACCAGTTTCCGCCGAAGTCCAACAAGACTCTCTTATGTTCGCTTGCGGCTTTCAAAATGGCTTGACGAATCTCTTCTTTGGAATCCGCCGTATCCGAATAGATATTGACTGCTGCAATCTGAAAGTGTGTCCCGCGCAACAAGCCAGTGGCTACTATGGAGGACGCAGCCGTCGCGGGTTGTGCTATCACAGCGAGCACAATGACGCCTATCAGGAAAGCCTGCTCGAAGGTTTTTATAAATCGCATTAGACAATCTCCCTACTTCTATCGATGAGCCGAATTTACTGCGGCATATTGTAGAAGAACTGCTCGTGGACAATCTTTCCGTCCTCAACTGTATATAGCCCTATCTCGTCCAATTGGAAGCGTTTTCCAGAAGCCTTCTGTGTCATGTCCATCTTGAACTCGACCGCAAATTTCTTCTCGCCAACATACGGGCCATTCACCTCCTCGTTATGTATCTCGGTGTTCTCCAAAAAGGACTTGGTCTTCCCCCGAATCGCTTCGATGCCCTTCATTTCAGTTGGTGCCCCAGGCGGGGCCATCGGCTCAACGCTGACGATCTTGTCGGAATAGTATTTCTCAATGGCGTCCATATACTTTCGTTGCCGGCATAGTTCGACCAGACCCTTTGCGATTTCGACGGTTGACATAACTTTCTCCTTCTGCGATCTTGCCCGTAATAATGAGGATCATGAACGCGCGGCAGCATGCCCAGCGCTTGAAGTTAGTATATTCGCACAGGCATAATCTCGTTCACACCCGGATGTGCTCGTGTTCGCAGGCCGGTACATTGTCTATGGAATCTTAGTCTATGTGATTCATGTACTTTTTCACCCATCCATAAAGTTGTTGAGGAGGATTGCTAAAAGCTCGCAACCTATGGTCTCCAACTGTCTGGATTGATGCGATCGATCTCTTCGTGCGCTAGAGCTTTTTCCTCGGCACACTCGTTCGATTCGAAGTTCTATCGCAACCAGAGATCCGTCCATCCAGCCAGCCATGAGTGTGTTCAAGCTTCGCTTCCAGTGGGGCGGAATATTCGAAAAAGCAAGGGCAGGCTTTTTCAGCCTGCCCTTGTCTGTACTCGAACGGTTGCGTGAATTACTCGGCTGCCATCTCCTCTGCTTCGCCTTCTTGGCGCATCAGCTCTAGTTCGCGTTCGGCAGCTTCAGTGGCCTCCGATACTTCCTGCTGCACGCGTGCCGCAGCTTCTTCCAGTTCCTGCGACAAGCGCACGTTGCGGTAGAACTCCATGCCTGTACCGGCTGGAATCAGCCGACCGACTATGACGTTCTCCTTCAGACCGCGCAGCTGATCGACAGCGCCGTTGATGGCCGCTTCGGTCAGTACGCGCGTCGTCTCCTGGAAAGAGGCGGCGGAGATAAACGAGTCTGTCGAGAGCGAGGCCTTGGTGATGCCCAGCAACAGCGGACGGCCCACAGCGGGACGCCCCCCATTGTTGATAGCGCGCTCATTTTCCTCGCGGAAGCGGAACTTGTCCACCTGCTGCTCAACCAGGAAAGCCGTATCGCCCGGATCTTCGACCTTGACCCAGCGAAGCATCTGGCGAACGATGACTTCGATGTGTTTGTCGGAGATGGCCACGCCCTGCAAGCGATAGACCTCCTGAATCTCAGTCACCATGTAGGATTGCAGTTCCTTTTCACCCAGCACCGCAAGAATGTCGTGCGGATTCAGCGGGCCATCCATCAGTGGATCGCCAGCTCGCATACGCTCGCCTTCCTGTACGTTCACATGCACGCCGCGCGGCATCGAGTATTCCTTTTCTTCGCCGCTGTCTGCAGTCACGTAAATCTTGCGCTGACCCTTGCTGACTTCACCGAATCGCACCGCGCCGTCGATCTCGCTGATGATAGCCGTCTCGCGGGGCTTGCGTGCCTCAAATAGTTCTGCCACACGTGGCAAACCACCGGTGATGTCCTTGGTACGGGTGGTTTCGCGCGGAATCTTAGCAAGCACATCGCCTGGGAATACCTCGTCACCAGCCTGGACCATCAAGTGGGCTCGGCTCGGCAGCAAATAGCGCTTGGTACCCTTCGCGCTCTTGATCATGAATGCGGGTTGACGCTTTTCGTCGGAAGACTCAGCCACTACCAGCCGGGAAAGCCCAGTGACCTCATCCACTTCCTCGTTCAGCGTCGTACCTTCATGTAGATCGTGGAAATGCACCGTGCCGCCGACTTCCGTCAAAATGGCAAAAGTATACGGATCCCATTCGCCGAGTGTCTGGCCCTGAGTAACCTGCGCGCCTTCTTCCACCTTGAGCTTGGCGCCATAGACAAGTGTGTAGCGTTCTTTTTCGCGGCCACGTTCGTCCACGATCACCACGACGCCGGAGCGGTTCATGGCAACCAGGTCGCCCAGTTTTGAGCGAACCGTCACCAGGTTCAGGAAGCGTACCGTACCGGCATTCTTCGCTTCAAGCCGCGACTGATCGGAAACGCGCGATGCCGCGCCGCCGATGTGGAATGTACGCATGGTGAGCTGTGTGCCCGGCTCGCCTATGGACTGCGCTGCGATGACACCGACCGCTTCGCCCATCTCGACCAGCCGCCCAGATGCCAGGTTGCGTCCGTAGCAAAGGATGCAGACGCCACGTTTGGATTCGCAGGTCAGCACGGAGCGAATCTTGACGCGCTCGACACCGGCAGCTTGAATCGCGCTGGCCATGTCTTCATCAATCTCTTGATTGACATCGACCAGAACGGTGCCTTCAAAGTCCTTTAGTTTTTCGAGTGACACGCGGCCAATGATACGGTCGCGCAGCGGCTCAATGACTTCGCCCGCTTCAACAATGTGGCCAACGTAAATACCTTCCACCGTACCGCAGTTGTAATCACTGATGATGACATCCTGTGCCACATCGACGAGGCGGCGGGTCAGGTAGCCGGAGTCAGCCGTCTTGAGCGCCGTGTCCGCCAGGCCCTTACGTGCGCCGTGCGTCGAGATGAAATACTGCAACACCGTGAGCCCCTCACGGAAATTTGCTGTAATCGGCGTTTCGATGATTTCCCCCGACGGCTTCGCCATCAGTCCGCGCATTCCAGATAGTTGGCGAATCTGCTGTTTCGATCCGCGGGCGCCGGAATCGGCCATGATATAAATCGGGTTCATGGTGCCGGCCTTGTCCGCGGCCTTCATGTTGTTGAACATTTCATCCGCAACTTGCTCGGTAACGGACGACCAGAGCTGAATGACCTTATTGTTACGCTCGCCATTCGTTATCGCGCCGTCCAGATACTGCCGTTGAACGCTGACTACCTGTTTTTCGGCATCGCCCACCAGTTTGTATTTCGTGTCTGGAATGACCATGTCGTCAAACCCAACCGACAAGCCGCTACGGGTTGCGAACTTGAATCCAAGATCCTTGATGCGGTCGAGCATCTTCACCGTAACTTCAAGTCCGAGGTTCAGGTAGGAATAGCTGACCACTTGGCCAATGCCTTTTTTCTTCAGCAGGCCATTGACGAACGGCATTCCTTCCGGCAGCGAGTCGTTCAGGATGACACGGCCCACCGTGGTCGAGAGATATTGATTGGTGTACTGAACAGGCTCTGTGTGGAGCAGGTCCTGATCGTCATATGCGGTGGACATGTCGAGCACAGCACCGGTATAGCGCAAACGGATCGGGCTGAGCGTTTCCACTTCGCCGGCTTCGAGCGCCATCAGCACTTCATCCGTATTTGCAAATACGCGACCCTCACCCTTGGCGCCGGAATGCGTCTTTGTTAGGTAGTAGATGCCAAGCACCATGTCCTGCGTCGGCACAGTAATCGGCTGTCCGGAAGCAGGAGACAGGATGTTATGTGAGGCCAGCATCAGAACGCTGGCTTCCACCTGTGCCTCTGGCGACAGCGGAATATGCACGGCCATCTGATCGCCATCGAAGTCGGCGTTGAACGCGGTGCAGACCAGCGGATGGATCTTGATGGCCTTGCCTTCGACCAGCACCGGCTCAAATGCCTGAATACCAAGACGGTGCAACGTTGGCGCACGGTTCAAAAGCACTGGATGGTCCTTGATGACCTCTTCCAGCACATCCCATACGATGGGGTCCTGCATCTCCACCAGTTCCTTTGCCTGCTTGATGGTGGTGCAATGACCGATCTGTTCCAGCCGATGATAAATAAACGGCTTGAACAATTCGAGCGCCATCTTCTTCGGCAGGCCACACTGGTGCAGCTTCAACTCTGGACCGACGACGATGACGGAACGGCCGGAGTAATCGACGCGCTTGCCGAGCAGGTTCTGGCGGAAGCGCCCCTGCTTACCTTTCAACGTATCGGAAAGGGACTTCAGCGGACGGTTGTTCGCACCGCGCAGAACGCGGCCCCGACGACCATTGTCGAACAGCGCATCAACGGCCTCCTGCAGCATTCGCTTCTCGTTGCGCACAATGACTTCCGGCGCGTGCAGGTCCATCAACTTCTTCAAACGGTTATTACGATTGATCACGCGGCGGTAAAGATCGTTCAAATCAGAGGTCGCAAAACGTCCGCCGTCGAGCGGCACCAAAGGGCGCAGCTCCGGAGGAATGACTGGCACAACATCCAGGATCATCCACTGCGGCTTATTGCCGGACTTACGGAAGGCCTCGACCACTTTCAGACGCTTGGCGTACTTCAGACGCTTCTGGAGGGAGGTCTCCACCTTCATGCGCTCGCGCAACTCAACGGAGAGCGTGTCGATCTCGACGCGCTTCAACAGTTCTTTGATCGCTTCTGCGCCCATCATGGCTTTATAACCAGACGGACGATATTGCTGGTCGAGTTCGCGGTAGCGCGTCTCGTCCTTGATAATCTCGCGCTCCTTCACTGGCGCATCACCTGGATCGATGACGACGTAGCTCTCAAAATAGAGCACGCTCTCCAACTCGCGCAGAGAAATGTCGAGCAGATGACCAATACGTGACGGCAGCCCCTTGAAGAACCATACGTGCGAACAAGGCGAGGCCAGCTCGATGTGGCCGAGACGTTCGCGGCGCACGCGCGACAGGGTCACTTCCACACCGCATTTATCGCAGATTACGCCGCGATGCTTCATGCGCTTGTATTTGCCGCAGAGACATTCCCAATCCGTAATGGGGCCGAAAATGCGCGCGCAGAACAGGCCATCACGCTCCGGCTTAAATGTGCGATAGTTGATCGTCTCCGGCTTGGTGACCTCGCCATGCGACCAGCTGCGGATCTTTTCAGGGGAAGCAAGGCTGATGCGAATGGCATCGAAGTCCGAAATTGGATTGCTAAGCTCGAATGGATTAGAGCGGAACAAGACGACCTCCGTGACCGGATCCAGCTGCACACTCAATCGTGCAATGGACCGGATCTCGCGTTCCCAGGATTTCCATTTTTCCGTCCGGCAAGTCCGTCCTGGGAGCGCATTGGCTTATGTGGACTTGCGGTCGTGTGTCTTACAAACTCAATCTTCATATGGCGCAGGCGATGCGGTGTATTCCACATCGCCCACCGCCGTTAGTCTGCCGCGGCTACCGTCTGGACAGGAAGTTTTTTATTGTCTGCCTGCTTGATCAGCTCGACATCAAGGCACAGCGCTTGCAGTTCGCGCACCAGCACGTTGAACGACTCCGGCACACCCGGCTCAATCGCGGCTTCGCCCTTGACGATGGCCTCGTAGATCTTGGTGCGACCATAGACATCGTCGGACTTCGCGGTCAGCAGCTCCTGTAAAATATATGCCGCCCCATAGGCTTCGAGCGCCCACACTTCCATCTCGCCGAAGCGCTGTCCGCCAAACTGCGCCTTTCCGCCCAGTGGTTGCTGGGTGATCAGCGAATACGGCCCGATGGAACGCGCATGGATCTTGTCATCCACCAAGTGAGAGAGCTTCAGCATATACATGTAGCCGACTGTAACAGGCTGTTCGAAGCGGTCGCCCGTCATGCCGTCGTAGAGGTAGATTTTACCGGAACTGGGCAAATTCGCCGCAGCCAGCAGTGCCTTGATCTCTTCTTCCTTCGCACCATCGAATACGGCCGTGCCGAACCAGATGCCACGCTTCATACCGCGCGCTACCTGCAACAGCCTTTCGTCATCCAGGTCGAGCAACTGATGCAGGAGCGCGGTGCCGCCGAAGCGTTCTTCCATCAGCTTGCGGACTTCGTTGGCCTTCTGGTTTTTCTCCACCAGCTCGGCAATCTGCTTGCCCAGCTCATGCGCCGCCCAGCCAAGGTGAGTTTCCAGAATCTGACCGACATTCATACGCGAAGGCACGCCTAGCGGATTCAGTACGATGTCCGCCGGCGTTCCATCGGGAAGATAAGGCATGTCTTCTTCGGGCAGAATGCGCGAGATGACGCCCTTGTTGCCGTGACGTCCGGCCATCTTGTCGCCCACAGAAAGCTTGCGCTTCATGGCAATGTAGACCTTCACCTGCTTGATGACGCCGGGAGCCAGCTCATCGCCCTTCTGCAGTTTTCCGATCTTGTCGTTCGTGATCTTGCGCAGCACATCGATCTGACGGGAGGTCATCTCCTCAATCTCGTCGATTTGCTCATTCACTCGCGGATCTTTATCGGCATAACGGATGCGCTTCAGGTTGCGGGTCGAGATCAGCTCAATCATCTCGCGGTCGAGCACAGCACCCTTCGCCAGCAGACGCTTGTTGGTGCGCTCGTCATGCAGGTCGGCCTGGACTTCCTTCGCGCCCATGATCGCCTCAAGCCGCTTGAGCCGCTCGTCGGTCAGAATACGGATTTCGTCTTCGAGGTTCTTTTCGAGTTTGGCCACCTGGTCGGCCTCGATCAGCTTGGCGCGCTCGTCCTTTTCCTGCCCCTTGCGGGAGAAGATGCGGACATCGACGATGGTGCCTTCGACACCCGGAGGGCACGTCAGCGAAGCATCGCGCACATCGCCTGCCTTTTCTCCGAAAATCGCGCGCAGCAGCTTCTCTTCCGGTGTCAGCTGGGTTTCGCCCTTCGGCGTTACTTTGCCAACAAGAATGTCATTGTGCTTGACCTTGGCGCCGATGCGAATGATGCCGCTCTCGTCGAGGTCACGCAGAGCAGACTCGGACACGTTGGGAATATCGCGCGTAATTTCCTCTGGACCCAGCTTCGTGTCCCGCGCTTCGATCTCGTATTCCTCAATATGCAGGGACGTGTAATAGTCCTCGCGCACCAGCTTTTCACTGATAAGGATCGCGTCCTCAAAGTTATAGCCGCGCCAGGACATAAAGGCCACTAGCACATTGCGACCCAAGCCCAGCTCGCCCTGCTCCGTGCAGGGCCCGTCAGCGATGACCTGCCCCTTCAGCACGCGGTCGCCCTGGCGGACAATCGGCTTCTGGTTGATGCAGGTGTTCTGGTTCGACCGCTTGAACTTGGTCAACTGATAAATGTCCGAACCCACCTCGCGCGACAGTTGCGTCGGGTGATGTTCGCCCTCAACACGCACGATGATTCGCTCAGAATCGACCGAGTCGATGATGCCATGACGGCGTGCCAGCACGACCGCACCAGAATCCCGCGCGGTGACACCTTCCATCCCGGTGCCTACGAATGGAGCTTCAGAGATCAGAAGCGGCACTGATTGGCGCTGCATGTTGGCGCCCATCAGCGCGCGGTTGGCATCGTCATGCTCGAGGAACGGAACCAGAGAGGCCGCCACCGAAACCAGCTGCTTCGGACTGACGTCCACATACGTAATTTCGCTGCGATTGACCAGAACAAAGTTGCCCTGACGCCGCGCCGTGACCAGCTCGTCCTTGATGACGCCGTTCTTGTCCAGCTCCACATTTGCCTGCGCGATCGTGTAGCGATCCTCTTCCCAGGCTGAAAGATAGAAACTGAACGGCCCAAATTCCATCGGCCTCTTCTTCTCTTTCAACAGCTCTTTATTACGCTTGAGGGCGTCTGGCTTTTCCAAGTGATCGCCAACACGGAGGCCGCTGTCGCCCGCATTGACAACCTGAACAAAGTCGAGCAGCAGGCCCTCGCGCACGCGGCGGTATGGCGACTCGATAAAGCCGTATTCGTTGATGCGTGCAAAGCAGGACAAGGAAGAAATAAGACCGATGTTCGGGCCTTCCGGAGTCTCAATCGGACATATGCGACCATAATGGGTCGGATGCACGTCGCGCACTTCAAACCCGGCGCGCTCGCGGCTCAAACCGCCCGGCCCAAGGGCCGACAGACGCCGCTTGTGAGTAATCTCCGACAGCGGGTTCGTCTGGTCCATGAACTGCGACAACTGGCTGCTTCCGAAAAATTCACGAATGGCCGCCATCACCGGCTTGGCATTGATCAAATCGTGCGGCATCGCCGTCGACATGTCAGGATACACGCTCATCTTTTCCTTGATGGCGCGCTCCATTCGGACGAGGCCGATGCGGAACTGGTTCTCCATCAGCTCGCCGACCGCGCGGACGCGGCGATTGCCAAGGTGATCGATATCGTCCACCACGCCGATGTTCTTGCGCAGCTTAAGCAGGTAGCGGATGGTTGCGTAGAAATCGTCCGGCGTCAGGGTGCGATGGTCGAGCGAAGTTGCATCCTGCTTGTCGTATAGCTTGATATTGAATTTCAGACGGCCCACGCGCGAAAAGTCGTACTTGCGCGCGTCGAAGAACATGCCTTCAAACAGCGCCGTGGCGGTGTCGAGCGTCGGCGGATCGCCGGGACGCAGCTTGCGGTAAATCTCGATCAGCGCCTCTTCCGGCTTGTGAACGGTGTCGCGGCGTAGTGTGTGCGAAATAATGTTGCCGACATCGTCGCGCTCCGGCATGAAAATTTCGAGCGACCTGACGCCGCTTTCCAGGATCTGAACCAGCTTTTCTTTGGTCAGTTCCTGGTTCGCTTCGAGCAGCAGGTCACCGGTGGTCGTATCGACAACGTCGGAAGCCGACATAGCGCCGTCGAGCTCGGAGTCTTCAATCTCAACTTCGCCGATCTTAGCGGCACGTAGCGCCTTCAAAATACTGGTGGTAATTTTGCGGCCCGAATGAGCAATCTCCTCGCCCTTGACGACGATAGCGTGCGCAGGCTTCACACCCAGCAGATGCGTGCTCTTGCCTTCTTCGGTCACATTCCAGAAAAGCTTGCCGCCCTTGGTAGCGATGGTGTCGATGGTGTAGAAGTTCTTGAGAATTTCCTCATCGGACTTCAGACCCAGGG
>JADEYI010001036.1_pt1 | contig 25320 bp, 22 predicted proteins | sample 8542331 | NCBI WGS metagenome assembly JADEYI01 (sample SAMN16510988, study PRJNA670497) | mine drainage metagenome | isolation source: biofilm near Copperflume 1 | place: Germany: Marsberg coppermine Kilianstollen | collected 2018-02
GGGCAGCGGCGGGCTGTTCGGACGCAGGCCGGCTGGTGACCAGTCGACCTCCGGACCGCTTGATGGGGGCGGGAGACACGGGCTCGGGTGTGGCCGCTCCGGCGGGTGGCCCGGCGGCCTCGGGCGTGGCCGCGGGAGCGCTGGCCGGCTCCAAGTCCGGCCCGGTGGCTTCGATATCAGCAGGTGTGGCGGCCACCTTCTTGGCGGCGGCCTTCTTGGTGGCGGCGGCCTTCTTGGCCGGGGCGGGCGGCTCCTCCGGCTGCACCGGACGGCGCAGACCCTCGCGGTCGGCCTTCCGGCGGGCGCGGTCTGCCTGCGCGTCCTCGATGGACGACGAATGACTCTTGACGCCCATCCCCAGGGACAGGCACAGGTCAAGCGCCTCTTTGTTGGTCAGACCGAGCTCGTGAGCGAGCTCGTAGACCCGGATCTTCTTCGGCAACGGCTGTTACTGCCCTTCATTCACGTCGTACGTGCCGATACGCACATACGACCCTCTAGTCTCGCACATCATGGGGCCTGGCCCTCCGAGCCCTGTCCCGCATTCCCGCCCGGACGGCATCCCAGAGCCGTCCGCAACCTGTCGACTTCCCCGTCCTCCACCCGACTTCGAAACGCCCGGTCGAACACACTCCGCTTGGCCGCCCGCTCCACGCACTCCGGGGAGTCCCGACAGAGCCAGGCGCCGCGCCCCGGTCGGCCACGCCCTACCACCAGCGAACCGTCGGCCGTGCGGGTCACGCGGATCAGCTGGTCGGACGGGCCGGTCCGGCGGCACCCGACACAGGTTCTCGTCGGGGCTATGCCGTGCCCTCCCCGGCCCGATCCCCGGTGGAAGCAACCGTGGCGCCCGCCGAGGGCACCGCCTCCTCGAGCGGCGCGGGGGCCTCGGCGCCGTCCGCGACCTCTGCGACCTCGGCGACCTCGGCTTCGGGCTGGGGCGTATCAGGGACATCGACACCGGGCTGGGCCGCCTCGGCGCCGTCGGCACCCTGGGACCACTCGGTAGCCGACACCGCGGTCCCGCCTTCGGCCGGTTGCCACACCATCTCGCCGGCCTCGTTCTGGATCCACTCCCCCTCGGCCCACTCCTCGCCGGCGTAGCCCGACTCCTCTTCGGCCAGCTGCGTCTCGCTCTTGATGTCGATGCGCCAGCCGGTCAGTCGGGCGGCCAGACGGGCGTTCTGGCCTTCCTTGCCGATGGCCAACGACAGCTGGTAGTCGCTCACGATGACCGTGGCCGTGCCGGTGTCGTCGTCCAGTCGCACCTCCCGCACCCGGGCCGGGGCCAGGGCCGACTGGATCAACTCGACAGGATCGTCGGAGAACGGCACCACGTCCACCCGCTCGCCCCGGAGCTCGTTGGTCACCATGCGCACCCGCGAGCCGCGAGCGCCGACGCAGGCGCCGACCGGGTCCACGTTCGGGTCGTTCGACCACACGGCGATCTTCGTGCGGTGACCGGGTTCGCGGGCGGCGGCCTTGATCTCGACCGCACCGGAGGAGATCTCGGGTACTTCCAACTCGAACAGTCGCTTGATCAATCCGGGGTGGCTCCGGCTGACCACGATCTGGGGCCCCTTGGTCGTCTTGCGGACCTCGACGATGTAGGCCTTCAGCCGTGCCCCGTGCTCGTAGCGCTCGTAGGAGACCTGCTCCGCCTGAGGAAGCAGGGCTTCGACCTTGCCCAGGTCGAGCAGGGTGTAACGATTGTCGGTCTGCTGGACGATGCCGGTCACGATGTCGCCCTCCCGGCCGGCGTACTCCTCGTACTTGAGGTCACGCTCCACCTCGCGGATCCGCTGCAGGATGACCTGCTTGGCCGTCTGGGCGGCGATCCGGCCGAAGTCGTCCGGGGTGTCGTCCCACTCGCGGATGACGTTGCTGTCCTCGTCGAGCTCCTGGCCGTAGACGCGGATCTCACCCGACTCGGGGTCGATGGTGACCACTGCCTCCTCGGCGGCGTCGGGGCGGCGCTTGTAGGCGGCCACGAGGGCGTTGGCCAACGCATCGAGAAGGGTCTCGACGGAAATTCCCTTGTCACGGGCGATCTGGCTGAGCGCATCGAGGAACTCGAAGTTCGGCTTGCTCATGGTGTTGCGACCTGCTTCCTCTTCTTCTTCTGCGTCGTCTTGGGGGCCACTCTCTCCTGCTGGGTGGTGGCCCGGGGCCTGGGTCCGCTGGGGCGCGGCTCGGGTCCCCACACGAAGACCGTCCGGGCCCGGTCGATGTCGGAGTAGGCCAGCCGCATCCGCCCCTCGGCCGATCCCTCCACCGCCAGCTCCAGTCCGTCCTCGTCGGCAGCCAGCAGCTCACCCCGAAGGCGGCGATCCCCGGGCACTTGGGGACGCGTCTTGACCGTCACCGTCTCGCCGATCGCCTTCACGAAGTGGGCTGGCGTCCGCAGTGTGCGCTCCACCCCCGGGCTGGAGACCTCGAGGGTATAGGTGCCCGGGATGGGGTCGAGGTCGTCGAGCACGGTGGACAACGACCGGTTGGCGTCGGTCAGCGCTTCGAGATCCACCCCTCCGGTGCGATCCACGGTGACCAGCAGGACCCCCGACCGCAGCTCCACATCGACCAGTTCGAGATCGGCGGCGCTGACCGCCGGCTGGAGCAGGGCGAAGAGCTCGTCGGTCATCTGCGCTGCCTCCTCCCGGTTCGGTCTGGTCAATTTCGGTGAACGTCGTATGTTTTCAGTCCGGCTACTGCCTGCTCTGCACCTTCTTCGGAAGCGTTTCGGACCAAAACAAAAGCGTGGGCTATCCGCCCACGCTCCATCAGCGTCACCTCACTCCAACCGAACGGCAGGTGCTCAAGTATAGCAGCGCGTGTTCCACACTGTAAACGCCTTGACGTGCGAACTTACCGTGTTTTGCCTGTGGACAACGACGCATGGGAACGGCCGACGGGCCACCGGTCGACCGGACCGGGTCAGCCGCCGGCGAGGGTGGCCACCACGCCGTCCATGGGCAGTTCACGCTCCTCTCCTGTGGCCCGCGATCGCCACTCCACCACCCCCCGGGCCAGACCCTTGGCCCCGATGACCAGACGGACCGGCGTCCCGAGCAGGTCGGCATCGGCGAACTTGACCCCGGGGGAGACGTCGCGGTCGTCGTAGAGGACCTCGACACCCGCAGCGATCAGCTGCCCGTAGAGCTGGTCGGCGGCGGCGCCCACCTCGGGGGACCGACCGGCGCCGAGTGCGGCCAGGTGCACCTGGTAGGGCGCCACCTCCGGGGGCCAGGCCAGGCCGCGCTCGTCGTGATGCTCCTCGGCCACCACCGCCAGCAGCCGGCTGACGCCCATGCCGTAGCAGCCCATCGAGAAGGTGGCCTCGCCTCCGTCGGCGGCCACGAAGGTCGACCCGGGCATCACCTCGGAGTACTTGTGCCCGAGCTGGAAGGTGTGGGCGGCCTCGACCGATCGGACCAGTTCGACGGCCCCACCGCAGTGTGGACAGGCATCGCCGCTCACGACCTCGGCGAACGAGCCCCAGGCATCGACGTTGAAGTCGCGGTCGAGCACGGCCCCGGTCATGTGGTGGTCGGGGCGGTTCGCCCCCGTGATCCACGGGCCCGGGCGACTGATCCCCGTATCGGCGACCACCCTGATCCCATGCTCCTGCTGTCCCGAGGGACCGATGTAGCCCTTGACCAGACTGGGATTCGAATCGAAGTCCGCATCCTCGAACAGCCGCCAGCCGCTGGGGAGTCGCGCCTCGCGATCGCCGGGCACGAGAACCAATGTGGGCCGCCCGTCGGCATCGAACACCGCCAGGCTCTTGAGGAAATCGGCGGCGGTCGCCCCCTGGTCGGCGAAGTAGGCCACCACGTCGGTGATCCCCGGACGGCCCGGCGTGTGGTGTTCGACAACCGGGCCGGCCGATGTCGGCCCACCGCCGCCCGCCGCCACCCTGGCCACCCCGCGGGTGGCGGCCTCGACGTTGGCGGCATACCCGCACGAGGCACAGGAGACGAAGTGGTCCTCGCCGACGGCCGAGGGCACCATGAACTCGTGGTTCACATCCCCACCGATGGCACCGGACTCCGCTTCGACCGGCGTGACATGGAGCCCCAAGCGCTCGAAGATCCTGAGGTAGGCGTCGAAGACGGTCTGGTAGGAGGACTGCATGGCTTCCTTGTCCACATCAAACGAGTAGGCGTCGGCCATGATCAGCTCGCGGGTCCGGAGAAGGCCGAACCGGGGCCGGGCCTCGTCGCGGAACTTGACCTGGAACTGGTAGACGGTCAGGGGCATCTGCCGGTACGACTCGACCTCTGCACTCACGGTCACCGTCACCACTTCCTCGTGGGTGGGGCCGAGCACGAAGGTCCCCCCACGAGCCTCGACCGTCATGGCCGGGAGAGCATCGCTCCCGAACATGGCGGCCCGGCCCGACTGCTCCCAGAGCTCGATGGGGTGGAGGGCGGGCATCAGCAACTCCTGGCAGCCGACGGCGTCGAGCTCCTCCCGGATCACCTGCTCGACCCGGTGCAGCACGCGCAGGCCGAGGGGGAGGAAGGTGTAGACCCCGGAGGCAAGGCGGCGGATGTACCCGGCCCGGACCAGCAGCTGGTGGCTGGCCACCTCGGCATCGGCCGGCGCCTCTCGGAGGGTGCGGACCAGGAGCCGGGACATACGCATGGTCGGCGATCCTACTGTTCGCCCCGGCTCCCCTCGGGCTGCTCCGCGGCCCCGCGCGTCGGCTCAGGAGACCTCGTGATCGGTGCCGTACTTCTTTCGGATCAGCTCCACCTTGGTCTCCGAGGCGTTGACATCGGCACCCTGAGCATCGATGAGGGCCCGGCGGTCGGCCTCCGCCTCGGCCTCGGCGCCCGCGTCGGCGGCGGCCAGCCGAGCCTCCACACCTTCGGCCACCAGCTTCTCGGCCTCGGCCACCAGTGCCTCGACCATCTCGTCCTCGGGGACGACCCGGATGATCTTCCCCTTGATGAACAGGTGGCCCTTCTTGCGGCCGGCGGCGATGCCGAGGTCGGCCTCGCGGGCCTCGCCGGGACCGTTGACGACGCAGCCCATGACCGCCACCTGAATGGGCAGGCTGCGGTCTTCGAGAGCTGCCTGGGCGGCGCCGGCCACGGCGATCACGTCGATCTCGGCCCGGCCGCAGCTCGGGCAGGCGATCAGGTCGAGGCCCTTGCGCTCCCGCAGGCCGAGGGCCTCGAGCAGCTGCCGCCCCGCTCTGGCCTCCTCGACCGGGTCGGCGGTGAGCGAGTAGCGGATGGTGTCGCCGATGCCCTCGGCCAGGAGGGTGGCGATACCGGCAGTCCCCTTCAGGAGTCCGGCAGGCGGCGGACCAGCCTCGGTCACCCCGAGGTGGAGCGGGTGGTCGAACGTCTCCGAGGCTAGCCGGTAGGACTCGATCATCAACGGGACCGACGAGGCCTTGACCGAGATCTTGACGTCGTCGAACCCCACCTCGGAGAAGAACGCCAACTCCATGCGAGCCGACTCCACCAGCGCCTCGGGCGTGGCGCCGCCGTACCGCTTGTAGAGGTCCGGATGGAGCGAACCCGCGTTGACCCCGATGCGGATGGGCACACCCCGGTCCTTGGCCTCGGCCGCCACCTGCTTGATCTCGACCTCCTTGCGCAGGTTGCCCGGATTGAGCCGCAGGCCCTGCACCCCGGCCTCGAGGGCGGCCAGCGCCATCTCGTGGTGGAAGTGGATGTCGGCGATGATCGGCACCGGCGAACGGGGCACGATCCGGGCCAGGCCCTCGGCCGCCGCCTCCTCGTTGCACGTGCACCGCACGAGGTCGGCTCCCGCCGCGGCCAAGGCGTAGATCTGGGACAGGGTGGCCTCGGCGTCGGCCGTCTTGGTGGTGGTCATCGACTGCACGGTGATCGGGGCGCCGCCGCCGACGGCCACGCCACCTACCTGGATCTGACGGGTGGGCCGCCGTTCGGTGGTGGTCCAGGCCGTTCGTCCCATGGTGGCCATGCTACCGGCGTGCCATGGCGATCCCCCGATGGCCGACGATCAGCCGAAGGGATTGGCCATGGGGTGCAGGATGTCGGTCAGGAGCGAGGTGGTGAAGAGGACGCCGAGGAACATGAGCATCAGCCAGGTGAAGGGCATGAGCTTGGCCACGTCGGCGTGGTACATGACCCGGCGCCGGCCGGTGCGGATCTTCTCGTAGACGGCGATGGCCACATGGCCGCCGTCGAGCGGGAGCATCGGGAAGAGGTTGAAGATCCCCACGAAGATGTTGATGGAGATGAGGATGAGCAGCAAGTCGCCGACCCCGGCCTGAAGGGCCTGGACGGCCGCCCGCCCTGCCCCGTAGGCCGACGAAACCCGGGTGCCGTCGGCCGTGGCCTGGTTGGCCGCCTTGGCGCTGCTCAGCTGGTCGAAGCGTTGGGCCACCCCGCCAGGCGAGAAGAGATGTCCGACCCCGACCACCGAGGCCCAGGTGAAGTGGACCAGGTCGGTGCCGGTCGAGGCCACGGCGTGGAGGGGCGCGGCCCGCTGCACCGGCGACCCGAGGCTCACGCCGATCAGCCCGAAGGGGGCGGTGCCGGCGGGCGGGGTCGCCCCCTGCTCGTGCAGCACACGTCCGTCGGCCGGCGTAACGGTCAGCGGCATCTTCCGCCCGAGGCGGTTCACCACCACCGCCACCGGCACACCCGGGTGATCGTGGACGGCGGTCGTCAGCGCGGTGACATCCCCGCCGATGGGCTTGCCGTCGACCGTCACCACCACGTCGCCCGCCCGGATGCCTCCCGCCGCGGCCGGGCTGGTCTGACCGCCCACCCGGCTCAGCCCCTGGATCTGGACCTGTCCCGAATTGGGCACGCCGACGAATGTCAGCAGGACCCACAGGAGGACGAAGGCCATCACGAAGTGCATGGCCGAGCCGGCCACCGCCACCAGCATCCGCGCCCCGAACGGCTGCTGGCGGTAGGTCCGGGGCTCGTCGGCGGGGTCGACTTCCTCGAGGTTGGTCATCCCCGGGATCTTCACGTAGCCCCCCAGGGGGAAGGCCTTGACCCCGTACTCGGTCTCGCCCCGTCTGAAGGACCACAGTCGCGGGCCGAATCCGAGGAAGTACTCGGTCACCTTCATGCCACTGCGCTTGGCCGCCAGCAGGTGTCCGAGCTCGTGGACCATGACCATGACCACGAGGCAGGCCACCACGATGAGCAGATCAGTGGCGCCGGCTGCCACGCCCAGGCCCACGATGACCACGACGGCAACGATGAGCTCGCCCGCTGATCGCTGCGGCGATTTCACCCCGTCGGCCAAGGGGCCAACCGGGGACGGCTCCGATGCCGCCGCTGTGGACGGCCGGGTGTCGGTGGTGCTCATGCTGCCTCCTGGCCCGCCACCACGGCCTCGGCCACCCGGCGTGCCGAGGCATCGGCCTCGAGCACCTCGTCGACGGTCCGGGGGGCCGCCGTCCCGCCCGCGCCCCCCCGCCCCGGGGATTCGTACCGATCGAGGGTGCCCTCGACCACCGCGGCGATGGCCGTCCACGTGACCCGACCGGCCAGGAACGCCGCCACCGCCACCTCGTTGGCGGCGTTGAGCCAGGCCGGGGCCAGGTCCCCGGCGCGGCCGGCCCGGTAGGCCAGGTCGAGGCAGGGGAAGAGGCTGCGATCGGGCTCTTCGAAATCGAGCGACGACAACGCCGTCCAGTCGATGGCTCCGAACGCCATCGGGAGCCGGTCCGGGTAGGCCAGCGCGTACCCGATGGGAAGGCGCATGTCGGGCAGGGACAACTGCGCCATCGCCGCCCCGTCGGCGTACTCCACCATGGAGTGGACGATCGACTGGGGGTGGACCACGACGTCGATGGCGTCGTAGGGCAGGCCGAAGAGCTCGTGGGCCTCGATCACCTCGAGCCCCTTGTTCATCAGCGTCGACGAGTCCACCGTGATCTTCGGGCCCATCGTCCACGTCGGATGGGTCAGGGCGTCAACCACTCCGACCTGGGCCAGCTCCTCTCGGGAGCGGCCCCGGAAGGGACCGCCCGAGGCCGTCAGCAACAGCCGGGCTACCTCGCCACGGCTTCCCGCCCTCAGGCACTGGTGCAGCGCGCAGTGCTCCGAATCGACCGGGATGATCTCGGCCCCTTCCGTCCTTCGGGCCTGCTGCACCACCGGAGCGCCGGCGATGATCGATTCCTTGTTGGCCAGGGCCAACCGGCGACCCGCCTGAAGGGCGGCCAGGGTCACGGACAGGCCGGCGAAACCGACGACGCCGTTGACGGCCACGTCGGCGAGCGTGGCGATGGCGGCCAGCCCCTCCACGCCCACCACCAGTTCGACACCGGCGGGGAGCATCTCCTTCAGCCGCACCGCCGAGGCCGCATCCCCGATGGCCACTACATCGGGGCGGAGCCGGTGGGCCTGGTCGGCCAGCAGGTCCACCGACCGATGAGCGCCGAGCGCCACCACGTCGAACCGCTCGGGGCACGCCTCGATCACCTCGACGGCCTGGGTGCCGATGGAGCCCGTCGATCCGATCAGGCTCACCCTCACCGGTGCACCGCCCGAACTGGTCATACCACTAGCCTGCCCGAACTTCAGGCAATATTCAGGGCACGGACCAGGTAGTAGGTGGCGGGAAGCACGAACAGGAGTGCATCGACCCGGTCGAGGACACCTCCGTGGCCCGGCAACAAGGTGCCCATGTCCTTGAGCCGGAGGTCCCGTTTGAGCATCGACTCGCACAGATCCCCGATGGGAGCGACGACCGCCACGACCACCCCGAGGAGGGCGGCATTCGAGGCACTCCAGGGGTGGATGTTCCCGACCACCACGGTCGAGGCCAGGATGGAGAACACCGCTCCCCCGAACAGCCCTTCCCATGTCTTGTTGGGGCTGATGTTGGGGGCCAGGGGGCGGCTGCCCAGCCAGCCGCCGATCACCAGCGCACCGACGTCGTTGGCCACCGTGGCGATGATGGCCCCGAGGAGGAAGGCGATCCCGTGCCGGTTGGGGAAGGACGACGGCGACAGCAGGAGACCGGCGTAGGCACCGAGAAACGACACCCACCCCACGGTCAACAGGGTGGCGGCGGTGCCGGCCACCGGTGACCCTCGCTCGATGCCGAACAGGTACCAGATCAACGTGAACACGGTGATCAGCGCCAGAACCAGCGGCAGGGCAGCCACCCCCTTGGTGTACGCACCGACCATCAGGGAGATGGTGCCGACAAGGCCGAGCAAGGTGGCCGGGTGGTACCCGGCGCGCCGGAGGACCCCGAAGCACTCACCGGCCGCAAAGGTGACCACGACGACGGTGAGCACCAGCGAGGTCACCGTGCCCAGGCGGAAGGCGAGCAGGGCCACCACCGCCACAGCCACCCCGGTCCCCACCCGGATTCCGATCGGGCTGGCGTCCTCGTGTGGGCCGGGGCCCACGACATCCGACTCGCTGGCCGGCCCGCGCACCCGGCGTGGCGCCGGAGGACCTCCGCCGGTCGGCCCGGCAACGGCCGAGCCGCCCCGCGGTGACCTGGTGCGATCAGAAGGCGCCCCGCGGTGCAACCGACGACGACCCCCGCCCGCCGTGGCTGCACCACCTTCCAGAGCGGCGCCCGAGCCGGCGTCTCCATCCGCCTGTCCCCCGCCGCCGGTGTCCATTGGGCTCTGCTCTCCCTCCCGAACCGCAGTGCGGTCCGCAGCGGCCAGGCTGGCCAAGCCCCCGCGCCGGCGACCTGCCCCGGGCACATCGGTGACCGACGCCCCGGGTGGTTCTGCGGCCAGCGGTGCGTCAGTGAGGGCGGCGACATCGTCTGGGCGCTTGGCCCGCATGCGCGCCGGCCGCAGTCCGTTGCGGCGGACGCGACCGAGGCGCGCCGACCCGGTCGGGCGCGGCTTTTCGGGCTCGACCAGACCCTCGACGGCAGGATCGCCGTCGGCTGCGGAAAGGACCGGCTCCTTGTCCACCGGCCCCGGTCGTTCCTCCCGCCCAGCAGCTCCGGCCTCGGCGCCGGCCACCGCCGCTCCCACCACCGGTGGTGTGCCGACGACCGGCCCAGTTTCGGGGGTGCGGCCGGGCTCGACAGGGGCCCCACCGCTGTCGGTGGGGTCAGGGCCGGCCGGTGCGGACGCAACCACGACCGTAGGTTCGGTGATGGGGTCGTTGGTGGTGTCGTTGGTGGCCGCGGTGGCGCCGACGAGGCCAGGATCGTCACTCCGGTGGGGGCTGGGCGATCCGGGCTTCACCGAATCGAGGTCGAACTCCCAGGGACGGCGTTCGACCTGGGAGCGGTCTGTCTCGTCCAGGGAGCCGAGCGCGACCTGGTCGCTGCCGAACATGGCCGGCTCGAATTCTTCGTCGTGGGCCACCCAGTCCGCGTCCTCCTCGCGCCAGGTAGGCGGCACGATCGCTGATCCCGAGCCCTCGTCGGCGGCATCACGCGACAGCACGGCCGGAACCTTTCCGGTAGGAGGCTCGGTCCAGTGCGGCAGCTCGGTGGCCGCCGGGGTGCCGGTGGGCACCGCGGTCTCGCCGGGGGACACCGGGTTGACGGCGGGGATGGTGTGTCCCGGGTCGCCGGGCTCATCCGTCAGCCGGACGGTGGGTTGATCGAGGCCGTATCCACCGGCTTCCGCAACAGGATCGAGGGCGATCGGACCGAGGAGCGATCCCGCATCCCCAGGAGGTGATCCCGCATCGGGAGCCTCGGCGTCTTCCGGCACCACGCCACCGGGAACCGCCGGGAGTTCGTTGGTAGCTTCACCGGCCGGCTCGGCGCCCACGATTCGGACACGATCGCTGGCCGGCCCGGACGGTTGGGGGCGCGTCACCGGAACATCGGTCCGGGTCACATCATCCTCTCGCCCCTCAGGGACGTCGTCCACGTCAGTTGTTTCCTCTCGTCAGTCGGGCCACGGAGGTCCCGACCATCTGTCAGATCTCGAGGAGCTCCTGCTCCTTGTGGGCGAGCAGTTTGTCGATCGATGCCACATGATCGTGCGTGATCTTGTCGAGGTCCTTCTCCACCCGCTCGAGCTCATCGCTCGAGAGATCGCCTTCCTTCTGGAGGGCATCAAGGTCCTGGCGGGCCGACCGACGGACGTTGCGGACCGTGACCCGGCCGTCCTCGGCCTTCTGCTTGACCACCTTCACCAGCTCTTTCCGTCGTTGCTCGGTCGGGACCGGGAAGGCCAGGCGGATGACGGTGCCGTCGTTCGACGGGGTGATGCCCAGGTCCGATCCCTGCAGGGCCTTCTCGATGGCAGGCAGGGACCCTTTGTCGTACGGCGACACGACCAGGAGCCGCGCCTCGGGAACGCTGAAGCCGGCCATCTGGCGGAGCTCCGTCTCGGTCCCGTAGTACTCGATCTTTAGGTGTTCCACCAGGGCGGGTGTAGCCCGTCCGGTCCGGATGGATCCGAACTCCGACTGGGTGTGGTCGACCGCCTTGCCCATGTTGTCGCGGGCCTCACTTACGACCAGTCCTATGAGATCGTCATCCATTAGCAACCCAGCGTAGCCAGCGGGGTAGGGCACCACCTGCGAGCGCATACCACCTGGGACTTCATCGGACCAGGGTTCCGATGGGATCGCCGCCCAGCGCCTTGCGGAGGTTGCCCGGTGCCATCAGATCGAAAACGCGGATAGGCAGGCCGTTGTCCATGCAGAAGGTGATGGCGGTGAGATCCATCACCCGGAGGTCCTTGGATACCACTTCCATGAAGGAGACCTCGTCGTAACGGGTGGCCGTTGGGTCCAGTCGGGGGTCGGCCGTGTAGACACCGTCGACCCCTCCGTGCGTGCCCTTGCACAACAGCTCGGCCTCGATCTCGGCGCCACGGAGGGCCGCCGATGTGTCCGTGGTGAAGTACGGGTTTCCCATCCCGGCAGCGAACACCACGACCCGGCCCTTCTCGAGGTGGCGTATGGCCCGGCGTCGGATATAGGGCTCGGCCACCTCGGCCATCTGCACGGCGGACAGGACCCGGGTCGGCTGACCGTGGTGCTCGAGTGCATCCTGGAGGGCGAGGGCGTTGATCACCGTCCCGAGCATCCCCATGGTGTCGGATGTGGCCCGGTCCATGCCCGCCCCGGCACCTGTGGTCCCCCGCCAGATGTTGCCCCCACCGACCATGACCGCCAGCTCGAGGTCCAACTCGCCGCGGGTCTCGGCGATCTCGGCGGCCAGTCGCTCGACCACGATGGCGTCGATGGTCTCATCCGAGGCCGAGGAGGCCAATGCCTCCCCCGACATTTTCAGGACAATGCGCCGGCGCTCACCCACCGTTGCCTCAGTCGCCCACGACGACCTGGGCGAATTGCGCCACCTGGGCCGACCCGAGGAGTTTGGCAATGGTCTGCTTCTCGTCCCGCACATAGGGCTGGTCGAGCAGCACCCGCTCTTTGTACCAACCCCCCAGTCTGCCGTCGACGATCTTCGGCAACGCGGCCTCGGGCTTGCCCTCGTTGCGGGCGATCTTCTCGACCGTCTCCCGCTCCGCCGCCACCTCAGCCTCGGGGACTTCATCCCGCGAGATGTAGGTCGGCCTGGCGAAGGCGATATGGGCCGCGATGTCGTGGGCCAGCTCCTCGGTTCCCCCATCGAGCGCCACCACCACTGCGTTCACTCCCCGGCCGGCTTGGACATGCAGGTAGCTGTCCACGACACCCCCGTCCGGTGCTTCGATCCGGACCACCTTGCCGACGGAGATGTTCTCCTTGAGGGTGACCTTCATCTGATCGAGCTCGTCGCTCCGCTCGTCCAGGGCACCCTCGCCCTTGGCGGCCACCAGTTCAGCCAGTGCCGACACCATCTCCACGAACTCGGCCGATTTGGCCACGAAGTCGGTCTCCGACCGCAGCTGGACGATGGAGGCCACGTTGCCGGATCGGCCGATGGCCACCGCTCCCTCGGAGGCCTCGCGGTCGGCCCGCTTGGCCTGACTGGCCAGACCCTGCTCCCGAAGCCAGGTCACGGCCTTGTCCATGTCCCCGTCGTTCTCCTCGAGGGCGCGCTTGGCGTCGAGCATGCCGACCCCGGTCAGCTGCCGGAGCCTCTGGACATCCTTGGCGGAAAAGGCGGGCACGGCTATGACTCCTCGGACGGTGCGGTCTGCGTCTCCACGGTCCCGTCGACGGGCGACGCCGGCTCCGCTCCGGCCGTGGCGTCCGGCTCGGCCGGCTCGGCCGGCGGAAGCGTTGCACCGGCGGGCGTCACCGCCGGCGGTGCCGCAGGTGCGGGCGTGGCCCCAACCAGGGCGGGCTCGGTTTCTGCGTCCGGTGCCGGGGCCGTCGTGGGGGCGGTGGGGGCAGTGCCTGCCGTGGGGGCAGCGGAGGCGGCAGCCGGTGGCGGTGGCGGTGGTGGTGGCGGAACAGCCGGGGCCGAGGCAGCTGGCGGGGCCGGTCGCTGCTGAGCGATGAACCGGCCCTCGACGACGGCATCGGCGACCACCCGGCAGAGGAGCGCCCCCGAGCGGATGGCATCGTCGTTCCCCGGGATGACATGGGTGATCACGTCCGGGTCGCAGTTGGTGTCGACGACAGCCACCACGGGCAGCCCGAGCTTGTTGGCCTCGGTCACCGCGATGTGCTCCTTCTTGGTGTCGATCACGAAGATCGCGTCGGGAAGCCGATCGAGGCCCCGGATGCCTCCGAGGTTGCGCTGCAACTTCTCGAGCTCCCGGGTGTGGCGCAGTGCCTCCTTCTTGGGCATGGCATCGAAGTCACCGGCGTTCTGCATGGCTTCGAATTCCTTCATCCGCTTGACCCGGGTCGAAACGGTCTGGAAGTTGGTGAGCATCCCTCCCAACCAGCGCTCGTTGACGTAGGGCATCCCGCAGGCATCGGCGTAGATCGCCACCGGGCCCTGGGTCTGCTTCTTCGTCCCGACGAAGAGGATGGTCCCGCCCCCGGCGACCAGGTCGCGGATGTAGCCGTACGACTCCTCGATACCCTTCATGGTCTGGCGGAGGTCGATCAGGTAGATCCCGTTCCGCTCCCCGAGGATGAAGCGACGCATCTTGGGGTTCCATCGCCGGGTCTGGTGCCCGAAATGGACGCCCGCGCCCAGCAACTGCTTCATGGTGACGACGGCCATGTGACTGCTCCTTGTGACGGTTGGTTCTCCCGGGCACAACACCCCCCGCTAAGGGGGCGACCGTGGACGCGACCGGGTGCGATCGGTACCGCATGAATGCCAGGCCGGAATGACCAGGCCCCTTCATCGTACTGCCCCCGGCCCTCGTGCTCCAACCGGCTCGCCGGCCTAGCAGGCGGTACTCACCCGGTGGCGGAGGTGGGCACCCGTTTGGACGCAGGGGCGCCGGCGCCGCTCCCGGCCGCGGCCTTGGCCTTGGCCTTGGACGCATCCGGCCGCCGGCCGGCGGCCTCGGGTCGATCAGCCAGTTTGGCCCGCAGCTGCAGGACGGCCTTGGTATGGATCTGGCACACCCGGCTCTCGGTGACGCCGAGGATGTCGCCGATCTCCGCCAGGGTAAGACCTTCGTAGTAGTACAGCGTGAGGACGGTCTTCTCGCGCTCGGCCATCTGGCTGACCGCCTGGATCAAGGCCTCCTTGGTCTCTTTGACCTCGAAGGTGTCCATCGGGCCCGCCGTGCTGTCGGGCAGCGTTTCGCCCAGGGTCGACCGGTCTGACCGGTCCCCGCCGCGGAAGACCTCGTCGAGCGCAACCACCCCCACGAACGAGATCTTGCGCAGCGCCGTCTGGAACTCGGCGTCGGTCATCTCCAGGTCGGCCGCCACCTCGGCGTCGGTGGGTGTCCGGTGGAGCGTCGACTCGAGTTTCGAGTACGACTGCTCGACCGCCCGCGCCTTGGCCCGGACCGACCTCGGGACCCAGTCGATCGAACGCAGCTCGTCGATGATGGCGCCCTTGATGCGGGGGATGGCGTAGGTCTCGAACTTGATCTTTCGGAGGGGCTCGAAACGTTCGATGGCATCGATCAGGCCGATGATCCCGTAGCTGGCCAGGTCGGCTTCGTCCACGTGGCGCGGGAGACCGACTGAGACCCGGCCGGCCACGTACTTGACCACCGGGGCGTAGTGGATGATGAGCTGGTCGCGCAGCGCGCGCGCCCCGGTCTTCTTGTATTCGGCCCACAGCCCGTCAATGCCGTGTCCCACCGTGTCTACTTGGGTAGCCAATTGTCCCCTTAGGCCCTTGGGTGCGTTCCGGAATACACCGTAAGCAGGCGTTCCTTACTCACATGAGTGTAGACCTGCGTGGTCTGCAAGCTGGCGTGACCGAGCAATTCCTGCACCACCCTCAGGTCGGCACCCCCGTCCAGCAGGTGGGTGGCGAAGCTGTGGCGGAGGGCGTGGGGGTGGGTCGGGACCGGCGATCGACGGTCCAGGATCCGTCGGACGTCGCGGGGCCCGAGACGGTGCTGCCGACGGTTCAGAAATAGGGCACTACCTGGGCTTTCATTGCCGGCTAGCCGCGCCCGGGGGCCGTCCAGCCACGTTCGGACCGCCTGGGCGCATCGGGCGTGGATCAGGACCTGGCGCTGCTTGGATCCCTTCCCGGTCACGGTGACCACCCGACGGGAAAAGTCGACGTCGCCGACGTCCAGGGTGCAGAGCTCGGCCACCCGGATACCGCTGCCGTAGAGCAGCTCCAGAACCGCATCGTCTCGTCGGTCGACGGCCTCCGGCAGCCCGGATGCCGCCCCGGTCTGGGGCTCCAACAGCTGGTGGAGCTCGCCGTGGCCGAGCACCCGGGGCAGGCGGGACTCGGGCGAGGGAGCGGACAACCGGGTGGAGGGGTCGGCGGAGACCAGGCCCCGTTTGGCGCACCATTGGAAGTAGGAGCGGAGCGATGCCGCCGTGCGGGCGATGGTGGCCCTCGAGTACCGACGGGTGGCCAGAAAGGCCAGGTACCGCCGGAGCACGATTCGGTCAACATCAGCCGGACCGGCCGCCCCACCCCGTTCGGCCCACTCGACGAAACGCTCGGCATCGGAGGAGTAGGCCCGCACCGAGGCCGGGGACAGACCTCCCACCGACCGGCGAAACGCATCGATCTCCCAGGGCACGGGAAAACAGTACCGGGCACACCGGGCCTCGTTCGGGACCGCCCCCGCAACCGCCTCCGCGACCTGGCAAGAATTCCTCCATCCCGCCGGAGCGGGGGCTATCGTCATGGCGTCACCTGCCGTTCATCGTCTCCTTCGAAGGGCAGCGAGGGACGAATGCGCTGGTTCGTCAGCCGAGGAGACGGTTCCGCCTCGGTCAGAGCACTAAGGGGGAATATGTCCGATCGAATCGATCGTCGTTCGTTTTTGGCACGGGGGGCGGCGGCCGGGGCCGGCCTGGCCGTGGTCGGGGCCTCGGGCGGCCTGTTGGCCGCCTGCAGTTCGGGTTCGGGCTCCAGTTCCTCGTCGGCCGCCAGTTCCGACCATCCCAACGGCGTGACGTCCGCCACCCCCAAAAAGGGCGGTGCGCTGATCTTCGGCACCGAGGCGGAGGAGGTCGGGTTCAGTACGACCAAGGGAACGTTCGACACCACCGGCATCATGTACGCCCGCACCGTCTTCGACCCGCTGGCCATCCTCGGCGCCGACGGGTCGGTCCAGCCCTACCTGGCCGAGTCGATCACCCCCAACACCGACTACACGGTGTGGACCATCACCATGCGCCCCAATGTGATCTTCCACAACAACGCCCCGTGCGACGGGGCGGCGCTGGCGGCCAACCTCCAGGCGCAGAAGGAGGCGGTGCTCACCGGCCCGGCATTGACCAATATCAACACCATCACCCAGACCGGACCGCTCGAGGTCACCGTGAAGATGAACTCGCCGTGGGTCCCGTTCAACTTCTTCCTGGCCGGCGGCATCGGGGGCCAGGTGGCCTTCATCGCCGAGCCCAACTGGCTCAAGACGGGCAGCCAGACCAACCCGATCGGCACCGGGCCGTTCGTGTTCGGGTCGTGGAATCCCAACGACCACTTCACTGCCACCAAGAACCCTCACTACTGGCGGCCCGGCTACCCCTACCTCGACAGCATCACCTACCGGCCCATCCCCGACAGCCAGCAGCTGCTGGCCACCCTCCAGTCGGGTGGTGTCGACATCATCCACACCTCGACCGCCGCCGTCACCAGCAGTCTCCGGGCCGATGCCTCCCTGGCCTACATCGACGACTCGGTCCATGTGGCCGGTGAACCGGACATGAACTGCCTCCTGCTCAATCTGTCCGTCCCCCCGTTCGACAACCTCAAGATCCGCCAGGCCGCGGCCATGGCCATCAGCTCCGCCCAGTACGCCCAGATCATCGACAAGGGGGTCTCCCCCACCTCCAACGGCGTCTTCGTCAACGGCTCCCCCTATTTCGCCCCCACGGGCTATCCGGCGCCGGATCCGGCCAAGGCCAAGCAGTTGGTCCAACAGGTCCAGCAACAGACCGGCCAACCGGTGACGCTGACCATCAACCACGTGCCCGACTCGAACACCACCAAGATCGCCGAGTACCTGCAGCAACAGCTGCAGACTGCGGGGATGCAGGTCAACCTCAGCCCGGTCCAGCAGGCCAACATCATCAACACCGCCCTGCTCGGCAAATTCCAGGCCCAGGTGTGGCGCCAGTTCGGGGCGGTCGACCCCGACCTCAACTACATCTTCTGGAGCCCGACCAACATCAACTCGGTCTTCTCCATCAACATGGCCCGCAACACCAACCCGGCCATGCAGCAGGCGCTCATCAAGGGTCGCCAGTCCCCGAACCAGGCCGACCGGACCGCCGCCTACCAAGAGGTGGGCAAGCTCATGGGCACGGACATCCCCTACATCTGGACGGACCGCACCGTCTGGGCCGTCGGAGCGAAGGCCAAGGTGGAGAATTTCAACAATCCCACCACCCCGGCCGGGGGCAAGGCCTTCGGGTTCATCACCGGGGCGGTGTGGCCCACCCAGATCTGGCTGAACTCCTGATTGAGGGCGACCTACCTGCTCACGATGAGCAGGTAGGTCGTGCCATGATCGGGCCATGAGCCGAATCCTGGTCGTCGAGGACGACGAACGGATCCGCTCCTCGATGCGCCTGGCACTCGAGGACGAGGGATACGCGGTCGAAGACGTGGCCAACGGGGAGGATGCTGTCGGTCGCTTCGTCGACGATCCCTTCGAGCTGGTCCTCATCGACCTGATGCTCCCGGGAATCGACGGCTTCGAGACCTGCCGGACACTGCGGCGCCAGAGCACTGTGCCCATCATCATGGTGACGGCCCGGTCCGACACCCACGACGTGGTGGCGGGCCTGGAGGCGGGGGCGGACGATTACGTGACCAAGCCGTTCGTGGCCAAGGAGCTGGCGGCTCGGATCCGGGCCCTCCTGCGGCGGTCGAGACCCGACGACGCCGGGGACTCGATGCTCAGCTTCGGGGACGTGGAGATCCAGCCCGATGCCGGCGTCGTGCGCCGCGGCGGCGTCGAGGTCCACTGCACCCGCACGGAATTCCGCCTGCTCTGTGAGCTGGCCGATCACCCGGGCAAGGTGTTGAGCCGCGAGCACCTCCTCGAGCGGGTCTGGGGCTATGACTACTTCGGCGACGGTCGCCTGGTCGACGTGCACGTGCGCCGGCTCAGGACCAAGGTGGAGCCGGACCCGGCCAATCCCCGCTTCATCATCACCGTCCGCGGCATGGGCTACAAGCTGGCGGTCTGACCGGTGGCCCCGGCCGAGCAGACAGCCGACGCCACCCCTTCGGCCGACGCCGCTCCGCCCGTCGACGGTCCCGCGATGGCCGGGGCACGGGCCCGACGCATCCACCGGACCCGCCTGTCGGGCGGCCTCGGCCTCCGGGCCCGGGTGACGGCCACCTTTGCCATCGGCGCCTTCGCCCTGTCCACCATCATGGCCGGCATCACCTACTTCGCCGCCCGGCAGAGCTTCCTCAACGAACACCAGGCCGCGGTGCAGCGCCAGGCGTTCGCCAACGCCTCGCTGATTCAGAGCTCCCTGAGGTCACCGGGTACCGGCACCCAGGTCAACCAGCTGATCGAGTCGGTGGACACCGGCCCCGGCTCGCTCTCCGTGCTCCGGACCGGCGGCAAGTGGTACGCCACGTCCATCTCCGTGGGCCAGAGCGCCATCCCGTCCACGGAGCGCTCCCTCGTGCTGTCGGGAACGCCCGCCTCCCAGGTCTTCTCCCTCGGGGAGACGCCCACCATCGTCATCGGGGTGCCGCTGCCGGCCGTCCACGCCGCCTACTTCGAGGTCTTCTCCCTCAACGAACTGGCCGGCACGTTGCGGACCCTGGCCCTGGCCCTGGCCGCCGCCGCCCTGGTCACCACCCTGGCCGGGGCCGCCCTCGGACGATGGGCCAGCGGGAGGGCCCTCCGGCCGCTGGCCGGGGTCACCGAAGCCGCGGTGGCCATCGCCGGTGGCCGGCTCAACACGCGGGTGGAAGCAGGCGACGATGTCGACCTCCAAGAGCTGGCGTCGGCGTTCAACCAGATGACCGCCAACCTCGAGGAGCGCATCGAACGAGAGGCCCGGTTCACCTCGGATGTCAGCCACGAGCTCCGTTCCCCCCTCACCACCCTGACCGCCACGGTCGCCGTCCTCGAGGGCCACCGGGATGAGCTGGCCCCCCGGGCCCGCCGGGCTCTCGACCTGCTCGACGGTGACCTCCGCCGGTTCACCCGCATGGTGGACGACCTGCTGGAGATCTCGCGGTTCGATGCCGGATCCGCAGAGCTCTCGCTGGACGAGGTCGACCCCGGCGAGTTGGTGCGCCGGGCGGTAGCGGCGTCCAGCCCGGTCGGGGCGGACGCCGGCCGGACGACGGTGACATTTCCCGTTGATGTGGGGCCCGGGGTCGAAGGACTTCGGCTCCGGGTGGACAAGCGGCGCTTCGAGCGGGTGATGGCCAATCTGGTCGACAACGCCTCCCTCTATGCCGGCGGAGTGACCCGTGTGATCGTCGCCCGCCATCCACCGGGCGCCAACGGCAGTGAAACGGCCCGGAGCATCCGGGTCATCGTGGAGGATCGGGGCCCGGGCGTCCCGCTCCCCGAGCGGCACCATCTGTTCGAGCGCTTCTACCGCGGCACACGCTCCGGTCAGCGGGCGTCCAGCGAGGGGACCGGCCTCGGGCTCTCCCTGGTCGCCGAGCACGTCCGCCTCCATGGCGGCTCGGTGTGGATCGAGGACGCCCCAGAGCACGGGACCCGTTTCATCGTGGAGTTGCCCCTGGTCCCGGCCGACACCGACTGGCGCCCGTCGTGAGTCGCCGGGTCGGGAGCCGCCTTGCCATTGTGGCCACGACTGCGCTGATGGTGACGGCCACGGCGTGCGGGATCCCCACCGCCAGCGCCCCCACGCCCATCGCCAAGGCGAACCTGCCGGTCCATCTGCTCAACCCCGCACCGCCGGCCACCGTCGGGTCCACCATCCCCCAGACGGTCGGCGTCCCCGAACCGATCTTTCTGGTCGCTCCCAACCAACACCTGGTCGCCATCTCCCGGGACGTGCCGACACCCCCGACCCTGACCGAGATCCTGGGTGCCCTGCTCGAAGGACCCACCACGTTCGAAGCCGCCAACGGTCTGCAGAGTCTCCTCACCGGAACCAAGACTCAGGTATCGGCCACAGTGGCCGCCGGCATCGCCACCGTCAACTTCACCGCCGACCCGATCCCGTTGGTAGGGCCCAATCAGACCCTGGCCATCGCCCAGGTCGTCTTCACCGCCACGGAGCAGCCAGGAGTGACCGGCGTGGTCTTCCAGATCGCGGGCCAACCCACCGCAGTGCCCACCGACACCGGGGCGCAGGTCCTCGCCCCGGTGGACCGCACCGCCTACGCGCCGCAGGCGCCGCTGCCCTGAGCCTCCGAGCGCTCAGGATGCGTCGGGCCTCACCCACGACATCCGCGGCGCGTCGACCCAGAGGTGCTCGAGGTCGTAGAACTCACGGGCCTCGTCGAGGAACACGTGGACCAGAAAGTCGTCATAGTCCATCAACACCCACCGGGCGTCGTCGAGACCCTCGACCCGGGTCGGCCCCCGACCCCCCGACTCCTTCACCCGGCGCTCCACTTCGTCCACGATGGTCTTGACCTGCCGGGTGTTGCGGCCACTGGTGATCACAAAGGCGTCAGTGATCCCGAGCACCTCGCCCATCGCCAACACGGCGGTCCGCTCTCCCGATTTCGCCTCGGCGGCGCGGGCGGCCACCAGGCACTCCTGGGGGACGACCTGCTCATCGTGCTCGACGGCGGGTGGGGAGCTGGTTGAAGTCAACGGTGGCCTCCTTCTGACGCTGTGGCGTCACGAAACTGGTTGGGTTGGACGAGTGGACGAGGGGTTGGGAACCTGCCGTCCCCGGAGGGAGCGACAGGGCGGGCACGATGGTCTGGGGCCCGGGCGTACGGTTGCGGGCCATGCCCACGATCAGGATAGTGATGACCAGGCACACGGTGATCAGCACCACGCACCCCACCGAGAGGTGCCTGCGCTGGTGGCGGGCGGCCCGCCGGGCCCGACGGTCGTCGACGGGGGGCGGGTGCTCCGGTCGGTCCGTCAGCTCCGGCCCGCCGGCAGCACCGGGACCACCCTCGGACTGGGTCTCCGGTCGCGGCTCGGGCGTGGCTGCCGCTGAGGTAGCCGCGTCGTCGGGAAGGGGGGTCCGGAGGGCGGCGTGCGGGCGGGTGGACCGTGGGGTGGAGCCTGATCCCGTGCGCCTCGTCCGGACCGTCATCTTCCCGTAGCGTACAGACCTCGCTGCCCGATGCAACGGACCACGGCATCGGGCACGAGCCCTTGGACCTCGCCACCGGCCTCGAGCCGCCTCCGCAATTCGGTGCTCGAGACGTCGAAGGGGGCCACCGGCACAGTGACGGCCCGCCACCCCGGTGGAGGCTCCACCGGGGTGACCCCCGGCCTGCCCACCACAGCCAGGGTGACCTCGTCACGCAGCGCCGGCTCCTCCCGCCAGGTGGTGAGTCCGGGCACCACGTCCGATCCGACCACCACGATGAGCTCGGCGCCGGGGTAGCTCTCCTTCAGCTGGCGGACGGTGTCGATGGTGTACGAGGGTCCACCCCGATCGATCTCCAGGCGGCACGGCTCCAATCCCGGCCGTCCCTCCACCGCGGCCTCCACCATGGCGTAGCGGTCCTCGGCCGGAGTCAGCGTTCGCCCGTCCTCCTTCTGCCATGGTTGGTTGGCCACCACCAGCAGCATGCGGTCGAGACCCAAGGCCTGGCGCACCGACTCGGCCACCTCCAGGTGGGCCGTGTGGATGGGGTCGAAGGTGCCGCCGAAGATGCCGATCCGGGCGGGCGCCGTGTTCACGCCCTAGGTCCCGTGGAGGGCGGCCACCACCGGCGCGAACGCTTCCATCTCGGCCTCGTGGACCACGATGTAGGAGAGCCCGAACTGCTCCCGACGCTGGCGGAGGCTCTCGATGAGCTGGTCGGTGGTGCCGATCATCACGATGGGCGACCCCTCGATCTGCTCGGCGGTGACCGACATGGCCCCGGCCAGCTGGGCGACGGCCTCCTCCCGGTTGGGCACGATCTGCACGATGAAGGTGAGGCATTGCAACTCCAGCTGGTCGAAGCGCGGGCCCGCGGCCTCCCTGATCCACTGGATCCGCTGGTGGTAGTACTCGGCCGCGGTGGTCTCGAGAACCTCGCGCCCGACATACCCTGCGGTCAGGCTCGGATTGACGCCCACGATGTCGGCCTCCCGCGCCGCGATGCCGAGCACCCGCCTTCCGCCGCCTCCGATGATGATGGGCGGATGCGGTCGCTGGGCGGGCGTCGGCGACCCCAGCGCGGCAGTGACGCGGTAGTGCTGGCCCTCGAAGGTGGCCTTGCCCGTGGACCAGAGAGACTTCATCACGGCCAAGCTCTCGGCCATCCGGGCGATGCGCACGCCGGGGGTATCGAGAGCCAAGCCCGACTCCTCATAGTCGGTGGTCATCCAGCCCGCACCCAACCCGAACTCCACCCGCCCCTCCGAGCACAGGTCGAGCGTGGCGATCTCCTTGGCCAGCACCAGGGGGTGCCGGTAGTCGTTGCCGAACACCAGCGAACCGACCCGCAGGGTCGAGGTCGCCTCGGCGGCCACGGTCAGCGCCACCAGAGGCCCGAACTGATCCTCGAAGTGATCCGGGATGAACAGGGTCGAGTACCCGAGGTCCTCGATCTTGCGGGCCGTGGCCCGCCAGGCTGGCCCCGAGTCTGCCTTGGACAGCTGGACTGCGAATCGAAACGTCGACATGGCCGGAGCCTAGAGCCAGAGGCTTTACGCTGGTGCGGTGGCGCCTCACTCCGAACCCGAGCCGTGGACCCCTGACTCCTGGCGGTCGAGGCCCGCAGCCCAACAGCCCGTGTGGCCCGACGAGGCCGAGCTCAAGCGCGTCCACGCCCAGCTGACCGGCCTGCCCCCGCTGGTGTTCGCAGGTGAGGCCCGGCACCTCACCGCCGCCCTCAGCGAGGCCGCCGATGGACGGGCGTTCGTCCTCCAAGCCGGGGACTGCGCCGAGTCGTTCACCGAGTTCAGCGCCGATGCCATCAGGGACAAGTTGAAGGTCATCCTGCAGATGGCGGTGGTGCTGACCTACGGCGCCGGCGTTCCGGTGGTGAAACTGGGTCGCATCGCCGGCCAGTTCGCCAAGCCCCGCAGTTCCGACACCGAGCAGGTCGGGGACCAGGTCCTCGACTCCTTCCGCGGTCATATGGTCAACGACGACCTGCCCGACCGGGACTCCCGGGTCCCCGACCCCACCCGGTTGGTGGCCGCCTACCATCAGTCGGTTTCCACGCTCAATCTCCTCCGGGCCTTCACCAAGGGCGGTTTCGCCGACCTCAGCCAGATCCACGCATGGAACCAGGAGTTCGTGGCCTCCTCCACCGAGGGACAGCGCTTCGAGGACATCGCAGAGGGGATCGACAGCGCCCTCCGGTTCATGGCCGCGTGCGGCATCAACCTCACCGCCGAGGACACCCTGCACCAGGTCGACTTCTGGACCATCCACGAGGCGCTCATCCTCGAGTACGAGGAGGCCCTGACCCGCCGCGACTCGCTGACCGACCAGTGGTACGACTGTTCGGCGCACATGCTCTGGGTCGGCGAGCGAACGCGCCAGCTGGACGGCGCCCACTGCGAGTTCCTGGCCGGTATCCACAATCCGGTGGGATGCAAGGTCGGGCCGACCGCGAGCCCCGACGATGTCATCGCCCTGTGCGAGCGGCTCAATCCCCAACGGGCCGAGGGACGGCTGACCCTCATCACACGGCTCGGGGTCGATGCGGTCGACACGTCGCTCCCGCCGTTGCTCCGCGCCGTTCGAGACGAAGGCCACCCGGTGGTGTGGGTGTGCGACCCGATGCACGGCAACACCTTCACTGCCGAAGGGGGGCAGAAGACCAGGAGATTCGATGACATCATCGGGGAGCTCAAGGGGTTCTTCCGTGCCCATCGGGAGGTGGGAACGTGGCCCGGAGGGGTCCATGTGGAGCTGACCGGCGATGACGTCACCGAATGCCTCGGTGGCGTCGAGGACATCCTCGAGAGCCAGTTGCACCAGCGCTACACGACGACCTGCGATCCCCGGCTCAACGGCAGGCAGTCCCTTGACCTGGCCTTTGGCATCGCCGAGTTGCTGCGAGGCTGACCGAGCCCACCGGCGGGGCGCACCCAGGGACGATCGTGTCGAGGGCAGGCCGACCGAACGATCGCCGGGGGGTCATTGACCCAACGCAGCCGAGCAACAAGACTCATTTGGTTCCGGAGTGCGGGCATGTCGCGCATCCGGCGAGCAATGGCTGTCCCGTGCCGTTGCCAGGGGCCACCTCACATCCGAACAATGGAGTCTCTATTCACCATGCCGTTCCCACGTCCTCTGCGCCCACCCTCGACTCGTTCAGCGGGAGGCCGGACCCGAGGTCCCCGGAGGGCGGCGATCAGCGCCTTGGCGTGCCTGCTCTGCGTGCTCAGCGTCATGGCCCTCCCCGTTCGCGCCCCGGCCGCCGCCGCCCCGGCGGCCAATGCCGTGCGGCTGGTGTCGGCCTACTGGCTGGTCGCCTCCGACGGCGGGATCTTCTCCTTCGGCGGTGCGCCGTTCTACGGTTCCACCGGCGGCATCGCCCTCAACCGGCCCGTCGTGGGAATGGCCGGGAGCAAGGACAGTCGGGGGTACTGGCTGGTGGCCTCTGACGGTGGGATCTTCTCCTTCGGCGACGCGGCCTTCTACGGGTCGACGGGCAACATCCACCTGAACCAGCCGGTGGTGGGGATGGCAGCCACGCACAGCGGGGCCGGCTACTGGATGGTGGCCTCCGACGGCGGGATCTTCTCCTTCGGCGACGCGGCCTTCTACGGGTCGACGGGCAACATCCACC
>JADEYI010001037.1_pt1 | contig 25288 bp, 18 predicted proteins | sample 8542331 | NCBI WGS metagenome assembly JADEYI01 (sample SAMN16510988, study PRJNA670497) | mine drainage metagenome | isolation source: biofilm near Copperflume 1 | place: Germany: Marsberg coppermine Kilianstollen | collected 2018-02
TGGAGCAATCTTCTTGGGGTAGCTGTGTGGGTGCAGCGCCACCCGCCCTCACCCCCAAACCCCCTCTCCCACAAGGGGAGAGGGGGCTTTCTTCCTGCTGAGTGTACGGGGGACACCCCTGACGGGGTTACAAGGGTGATTAAAGCCCCCTCTCCCTTCATGGGAGAGGGGCATGGGGTGAGGGCGGGTGAGGGTACGCCCGTACGGATCAGATACCCCAAGAAGATTGCTCCACCCTAAATCTGAACAGTTACCCGATCAGCTCGGATTGACAGCTACTGCTAACGGTGATAGCCTTACGAAAATTGCCCTGCTGGAGTGAAGCAAAAATGACTGTTTTTGACGGTAAGAGGCTGCCTGCGAGCATCTTCAAGCTCGATGTGGAACGGATGAGGAGGGGTTGGTACTCTGACAAGTACTTTGAGAATATAATGCGTGTGCTTACAAGCCTTGCCGAACAAGGATACCGCTTCGAGGGTGTCAGCGGCCTCTCCAATCTGAAGGTCGATCTCGCCGGCCTTGACACCGGCAACCTGGTGGTGGAGATGCAATGGTTTACCAGGCGCAAGCCTTTGGCGGTCGTTGTGGGTGTAGACAAGGCACTCGCCATCTTAAAAGAATGTACGGGCTATTTCGACGAGGAGGATAACTTCGTCAACACCTGGGATCAACTCGAAGTAGAGGCGGTACAGGATGGCAGCATCGCGCCATATGGAGGCGATCCTATGGGCGTTGCGCCCGTCATAAAGGTACGGGGTCGCTACCGCGACTTCGCGATTCTGGAGACGCCCACCCTGGGCAGCCTGACGCGGGGCAGCCGCATAGCCACCAATGTTTACAACACTCTTTGGGCGGCAGGCGGCAAAGAAGTGCTTTTCTTCCCAGCTCGTTTCGATGCGCACGAGGTGCAGGCAGCCGATGGTTACGCTTACCACATAGCGGTGCAGCTCTTCAACAAAGAGTTTCCTACAACGATGCACTCTGCAATCTCGACAGACGCCCAGGGCGATTGGTGGGGAGGCGCGGCGGGTGGAACTATTGCGCACGCGTTGATCGCCTGCTTCCTGGGAGACACCGCCGAAGCTGTCATGGCATACGCCGCCACTCTGCCTTCCGCTATACCGCGCATAGCCCTGGTTGACTTTGAAAACGACTCGGTTGGCACCTCATTGCAAGTGATGGCGAAACTTTTCACTCGGTATCGTGAGTTGATGGACGATGGAGAGGCTGAGGAAGCTAAAAAGTTCAAGCTGACAGGGGTGCGGGCTGATACAAGTGCAAACATGCGAGATGTGAGCGTGCCCCCTCTTGGTGACAGGAACCTCGACCTTGGCGTGAACCCCAGGCTGGTTTTTATCTTGCGCAAGGCTATTGACAACGCCTACATAGCCTGGGACTTGCCCCCAACATGGATTGAACGCGCCAGAGAGTGGTGCAAAGATGTAAAGATCGTCGTTACGGGTGGGTTCGACCCCGACAAGATCAAACGCTTTGAGGAGCTGGATGTACCGGTGGATGCATATGGCGTTGGCAGTTCGCTGCTGGATAACTCCACTAAGTCGGGCACGAATACCGACTTCACCGCCGATGTGGTCCGAGTGCAAATTGAGGGGACGTGGTACGAGATGGCGAAGGTGGGGCGAAGGGCATGTGATAATCCTGAGCTACAGACTGTGATCGACCTGTAGCAGCGGGCTGCCAACCAATTAGCAGTCGAGGAGAGGACCCGATGTAATGAGGTGGAAAAGAGCCGACCACCCTCACGGCTCGGGGCAGCAAGGGTGGCGAGTTGGGGCAAGTTTGTAGTTGTCGGGCGGGCAAATCTAACTTATTACGGCCAGGATATCCCTCTCGCTGACAATAAGGTAGTCCTCACCGTCGAGCTTGAACTCGGTACCTGAGTATTTGGAGAAGATAACTCGGTCTCCCTCTTTGATGTCGAGGGGCGCGTGCTCGCCACTCTCAAGCAAGCGGCCTGGGCCGACCGCGATTATCTTACCCTCCTGTGGTTTCTCCTTCGCCGTGTCGGGCAGTACGATCCCACTGGCTGTCATGGACTCCGCTTCGATTGCCTGCAACACCACTTTGTCAGACAGCGGCTTTAGTTTAGACATAATGAGCTTCTCCTCCTAAGTATAGTTATCTGCATCATATACAATAAAAGAGAGATCGTTGCAAGGGTTATTGTAACAATGTGATCCTGTTGGCTCAACCATGGGATTTGCGTACTACCTTGTGGCTGCAACATCTTCGAAACCCCCTTCTTCTTGCTTTTCTCCTTATGCCAAACCCATTCTCAGCAGGATGTGGACCTACAGGCTGCTGGGCGAGCCTTGACTTCGCCAACAGGATCACATTGTTACAATAACTTCCTGGGCTTGGCGCGAGCGCACTGAAGGAGGCTGGCGCTTGCATCTGCCTGCCCAGGATGCGCTCGTTCGCTTGCTTGCCCAGCTTTTGTGCCTCTATTGGGTGCAACTTCAACCCCCTTTACGTTTGTACGAAACTTAGGTAACTAGCTGCGCCGCACGGCATGATGGGCGAGATCGAGGACCCGGTTGTAGGACAGAGAATAACGACGATTATGTGACAGCAGGAGCGAAAAGTCCAGGTGTATGCGTTGTTAGACCTTGCACCCCAGGTTATAGCGGAAAGAAAGGGAAGGCGCACATATAAGTGGCCGCCACTCGTGGGCTAGAACCGCACCACGCAGTGGGTGCGCCACCCCGGAAGCACGCTCACACTGAAACTCAGTGCACCATCCACAGCAGGGAAGAGATCGTTCAAGGTCATACCATTTATCTCGACGTGAGCTTTGGCGGCTATACCGCCCAGCTTTACGATCACCTCCACAGAACTCTCCGCCTTTAGCTCAGAGACATAGCCCACCTGCTGCAACTCTATATGCAAAGCCTTTTCGTCAGGGTAGTACTCGGCGCGGGCAACGCCAACTCGTCCTGAGCTATCCGAAAGATGATGCAAATAAGGCCCTTCACCCGTGCTGCTGTCAGGCGGGTTTCTGAACAACCCTGTGAAGTTCGCGCCGCCCATCTCTACAGCCGACGCGATCGCGTAAAGAGCGGTGGTATGGAGGGTGCGAAGCGCGCCTCTGTATAGATAGCGGGTTCCCTGCCAGCCCGCATCGAAGGCCCCAGCCGAGTATCGCGCCATCTCATCAGCCAGCCCTTTGTCGCCGACGCCACGCGCCAGGATCAGCCCAAAGCCGGTATTTACAGGCACATCACTGATCTCCATCTTCTCACTCAACGGCGAAGAGGAGACGTATGCGCCTTCCGCACCCGCCTGTGTCACCTTTCTCCTGAAGCGGCCATAGAGCTTGCGCACCAGAGGGCGGTCGAAAGGGAGCATGAATGCAAGCCCCCAGGCATCAGTGAAGTTGAAAGCTACAGGGGCTGCCACCCCCAGTTCTTTTATATAGCTCACGCCGAAGGTGCCGCGCACAGGCGGCCCTTTGAGCACCATTTTATCGCGCACTGTACGCAGCCACCCAGCGTTGGCGAGGCTGTAGCGCGTGCCGTGTAGCAGGTCGTGCAGCGTGTTAGAAGCAAGCGAGTAGTTGTTGCAGGGCACATAGGCCAGTCCTTGCTCGCAGCAAACACCCCCAAAGCGGTTCTCGCGCATCTGAACGTAAATGCGCTCGGCTACTTCGTGGTGCGTGTAGCTGTAAGCTGCGCCGCTGGCCGCGTCTTGCAGAATAAAAGGCTCGTCATAGCGCCTGTCCCCCGTCACCTTCTCGTAAAGGCCCAGCATGGCGCTAAGGTGCCCCGAATACTGCACGTTATCCTGCCTTACCGGATCGGAAGGTGGGCCTGGGGGGAGATGCTGGTGCGGGCTGATGAGCACAGCCACATGAGCTGAGCTTGCGGCGTTTGCGATGTTGCCGTTATCGCCCGAGGGCGAGCCGGCGCGCCAGTAGTTCCAGGCCGCGCCGTCCAGCATCTTCTCGATTGCCCCACGCAACGCCTCAGCGTAGGGCGCACGGTAGGCGGGGGTCTGCTGCGATAGAGCGGCCACTGCGTACGTGGCAAAGGCCAACTGGTATCGCAAAGCGAAGTTCATCTCGGGGCTTTGCGGCAGGTAAAAGTCGCTCCACCTGCCGAGCGGCTGCGATAAAGCGCTATGAAGGTAATTCAGATATCCCAGGCTCTCCACCGAAAGCCTTCTCGCCCGATCAGCCATGCTGTAACACCAGGGGTCAGCTACCAGACCCCAATCGCTAATCCCTGATTCCTAATGTACAATAGTGACATGAGTAACGTCAATGAATATAGCGGCATAGAGCGTGCGCGTGCTCAGCTGCTCAGAGCTGCATTCGAGGCGCTGTACGGCCCTTTTGCCTGGGCTTATGACTGGGTGAGCCGCACATTCTTCCTGGGGCAGTGGCGACTCTGGCAGCGCACATCGCTCCACTTTCTAAGAGGCGCTCGTCTGCTGGAGGTAGGCATGGGCACAGGCAGCTTGCAGGTTGCCCTGCTCCGAGCCGGTTACGAGGCGTGGGGCGTAGACCTCTCGGCGCAGATGCTCAGGCAGGCCAGGCTAAAAAGCAGGAGGCTGGGTATAACTATGAGGGTGTGCCGCGCTCGCGCCGAGGCGCTACCCTTCCCATCCAGCTATTTTGATGCGGTTGTAAGCACCTTCCCAAGCGACTACATCACTCGGCGCGAGACATTAGAGGAGTTGGCAAGAGTGCTGGCGGGGGGCGGACGGTTAGTGATAGTGCCAGGAGGCTGGCTCAAGCCGAGAGACGCTAGAGGCAAAGCTTTCGAGGGGCTTGCCGAGCTAGTTTACGGCTACAGAGGGAGTAACGATAACCGAGACGCGACCGAAGCAGCGCGCAGGTTATCTTCCACGAGGGGTGCGCTCAGGTGGGTATCTACCCTCAGGGAACGCATGGCAGAAGCAGGCTTCACCACAGCAATACATCTCGCCTCCAACAGCATCGGCTCGTGCCTGGTAGTTGTCGGTGACAAAGAGAAAGAGGCTGACCAGACGCTGTAGGCCTTGCCTTCCAGCGGGCTGCTCTATCGCGCTACGCTCACTCCCCTTCTATAGTAGATACAAGCTTGCGGTAATATCCGTCAAGCTCCGGTTGCTTACACTCCACCTGTACTGCCGTACGTTGCCCACTTACAGGCGTAAGGGTGATAACTATCAGGCGGTCGAAGAAGACCACGCCCCCCTCTTGCTCGTGGAAAAGTCCACGCATCGTCAGCAGGGTTGATTCCCCCTTCGAGTGATCAGCCGGGCGAGGCCCACGCGCCTGTTGAAGGGTAAAATAGCCTCCTACAGCCGGAAATCGCCTCTTACTCACAGAGCGGGTGGCATAACGCAGCCTTCGCGACAACTCCGCAATCCCCACAGCCAGCAGTAAAGTTCCTGGCGTTGTATCTTGCGCAGAGTTATCATGCGGCTCGTCAGGGTGCATGGCATCGAGAGCCTGGATAAGGCTTTTTACTCTCTCTTGCGTGGCATGACACTCAGCTTCTCTGTCCATGGCCCCTTGCCTTTATTCCCCACAAAGGCGCTTTATACCTCTACCAGCAGTAGCAGCCCTGTGGGGCTGGCAAACTCCACTCCGGCAGAGCCGGGGGCGGTGAAGAGATACGTATGCCCCTTGAACTCAGTGCGCGTGCCAGGCTGCGGCTGCGAAGCCATACCCCCTTCTACCATATAGAGGCAAACATTGAGAAGCGTATGGTAAACATCATCCGCCAGCGAGCGGTCTCGGACGTAGAGGCCCAGATCGGGCAGGCCAAACTGCTCCATGCCATAGGTACGCATTAGATAGTGGGGGGCAAGCGCCTCATCTTCCAAGTTGAAAGTAACCACGCCCACCCACAAAGGCATCGGCGGAGTCTCACCCGGCTGCAAGGGCAGGTACTCCACCAGCAGCTCGGTTGGCTGCGCCAGAGCAGCACGCTCGTTGACTATCCCCAGCCCCCCTTGCGATAACATGACAGTGGCAACCTGATATAGAGCGGTCAATTGCTCAACAGGCTCAACCGCGCCTTCAAGGTAGAGGAGGCGCATCGCGGCCCGGTGTGCCATGAGAGCACGGCGCTGCTCATCGGGCATCGGGGATACACCTACGGTGCGCGCAAGTACCTCCTGCCTGACGGGTGTATTGAGGGCAACCATAGCAATCTGGTGCTCGCCAAAACGCGACACCCCAGCCACAAGAGGCACACCCGGAGCAGGCACACTGGCCCACTCCACCGAGCACGAGCCTACGAGCTGCGCCAGTATCAATTCAGCTTGCGCGGCATCGAGCGCAGGAAGCTCGCTGTACAGCACAGTACACGCCTGCTTCACAGCCGTTCGCGCTCCGGTGCTACTCCCATCCAAAACGCTTCCCCTTCAGCCTTCGCCGGAATTATGAATTAGTAATTCTTGATTCATAATTCACACCTGCGCATCGTTCGGTGCGATGCCCGCTCCGGGCGTGGGCGGCGGCGGCGTGGTCAGTTGAAGGCCATAGATTTCATCAGCGAGGCCGAGCGAGAGGCACTCTTCAGCCGTCAGGAAGCGGTCGCGCCCTGAGTAGATGAAGTTCTCCCACCATGTAGCATTGTTGTGGCCCGAGCGCTGGGAGAAAATGTTGCTGACCAGGCTTTTATAGTGGCGGGCAAGAGTGGCGTAATCATTGAAGATCTGCTGGTCGCTGCCTGAGAGAAACCACTGAGGCGAGTGAAGCATGAGGGTGGAGAAAGATCCCATCAGCCGCCTATCGCCCGCCTGGAAGACTATGGCCCCCATCGAGTAAGCATAGCCCGTGACCACCGTGTTGATCGTCACCTTGTAAAGTGTGCGCATGCGATAGATCATCTGCATCATAGCCAGCCCTGAGCCTACCGAGCCACCACCTGAGTTGATGTAGATTGTAATTGGCTGGTCGGCGTTCCCTTGCCTCTCCACCGACATCGAAACCAGAGCCTGCCCAAAGCGCTCCGCAGCCTCATCGTTGATATCCCCAAGAAAATATATCCCTTTGGCCTCCATGTTGCGCTGCCGCTCAACGCTGTTTTGTATAAGCTGGTTAATGTCGATCAATGCGCCCTCCATGTAAGGCTTCGCCAATGGTGAATTAGCGGTAAGGTCATCTCACGGCGCGCGATTAAAGCCTGATCCCGGCCAACCGCCTTTCAGAATGCCATGGTGAGGTAATTCATGATTCGTTCAGCTCAGCAATCCGGGTATCTGCGTGGGGATACGCGCTACCTTTACACCTGCCGCTTCCAGGGCGTCGATTTTGCCCTGCGCGGTGCCTGCGCCGCCTGAGACAATAGCGCCGGCGTGGCCCATGCGCCTCCCTGGTGGGGCTGTGCGCCCAGCTATATAGGCGGCTACGGGCTTGGTGACATACTCTTTTATGAATGCTGCGGCTTTCTCTTCCTCGTCGCCCCCTATCTCCCCCATCATCACTATCTTCTCTGTATGCGGATCGTCCTGGAACATACGCAGGCAATCAATAAAATCCATGCCATGAATAGGGTCGCCACCTATGCCCACAGCAGTAGACTGCCCCATTCCCTTCTCGGTGAGGGCATAAATAACCTCGTAAGTAAGCGTGCCTGAGCGCGACACCATACCGACGCCCCCAGGCTGGCAAATATAACCGGGAATAATGCCCACCTTGGCCTCGCCGGGGGTGATAAGGCCAGGGCAGTTAGGCCCAATCAGGCGGCTCTTACTCTCTTTGAGAATATCGTACACGCGCATCATGTCGAGCACCGGAATATTCTCTGTGATAGATACAACGAGAGGTATTCCCGCCGCGAGCGCCTCCAGTATAGCGTCGGCCCCACCGATAGAGGCAGGCACAAAGCTAATCGAGACGTTGGCCCCGGTCTCCTTTACAGCTTCGGCCACTGTATTGAAAACGGGCACGCTCCCCTGCGTGGTCGTGCCCCCCTTGCCGGGTGTGACACCGCCAACCACGTTGGTGCCGTACTCTATCATCTGCTCTGTGTGGAACGCGCCTTCGCGTCCTGTTATGCCCTGCACAAGCAACCGCGTGTCTTTATTTACCAGGATACTCATCTACTTTGACCCCTCTTCATTCAAATGGTAGCGCGGGGATTATAACATAGCGCACACGTAGCAGACAATCGCAAAACATAATGTAACTGTTCAGATTCAAGGGGGAGGGGCTAGCTTAGCCCCCCTTTCCCTTGATGGGAGATATACTCCCCAGCAATAAAGCCCCCTCTCCCTTCATGGGAGAGGGGCATGGGGTGAGGGTAAGTAAGGGTGCGTGAGGGTACGCCTCCACAGCTACTCCTTGAAGATTGCTCCACCCCTAATCTGAACACTTACAATATGATTTACTCACCTTACCCAGCTTGGGAGATAACGCCTTTACAGCAGCCATGCGTTCGATGAGTAATTAAAACAAAATACAACAGCAGACTATGCCTGCTGTTGTATCAGTAAGAATGATGAAGAGTAAAAGCCACTGCCCACAAGCCGTAATCTTTAGCATAACCAAAGTCGCTGCTAAGGGCCTATCTCAGACCAGGTGTATGCTCCGTCTACCTCATCTGCTTGCGGCGCGACTGGTCTATCAGCAGATAAGCGCCAAGCACTATCAAAGCTAAAGGCCATAAATTGCCAATCATCCAGACGCTTGAAAGGCTGGACAGCACCAGTATGCCCCCTGGTATCAGCGCCCACCAGTGCTTGCGCTCGAAAGCCCAAATGAGGCAGAAGCCGAGGCCCAGAGTGAAGGCCGTTATGTCACCGCCGCGCCAGAAGCTTACAAACGCCAGGCTGGAAAGAAGCTCACCCGCTCCTATGCCCAGGAGAATAGCTCCCGGTATAAGAAATCCCACACGATAGCCGGGGCGAGTCTGGAAGTAGGCATACATGAATATAGCGCCCACCAGTAGCAGCACCATGTTGCCGAAGCCCGGTATGATCGAAAACTCTGTCAGGCCAAAGAGCAAGCCGCCGCCGATTAGTATTAGCCCCAGCATCGTACGGTCCCGCCCACGACGCTCAGCAGGCTGCGGCCCCCGTTGGCTGTAGCTGCCGTATGACGACACGCCCGTGCTCTGTGCAGGCTGATACTGAGGAGCCTGAGGCGGCTGCGCCTGCTCCTGGTTGTAAGTCGGCTGTAGCGTCGGCGGGCCCTGGCTGTAGCTTCCCTGCACAGGAGGGAAGTGGTGTGTCGCGCCTTGCTCTGCGCCCGGCTGCGGCGAAGCGTCCTGATTGGTGTTATAGCTGTTCATTATCTTCTCCTTGTTACTGCTTCTCTCGGCTACTCTCTGGCAATTGTGCAAGTCAAAAGCTACATATATCGTCTATACTGTCTGCGCGAACGGCTGACTAGAAAGAAAACGCCCAGCCCAATCAGCGCGAAAGGCAAGAGCTTGCCGAGGTTCTGATCGCCTCCCGGCACGCCCGCGTTACGCCATTTAGCACCAAAGGAGCCGCGTGACGCCTGAGCATCCTGTTTGTCCTGCAAATCGTCTCTCCCTGGCGTAGCTAGCCCGCCTGGGGCAAGAGGAGCCACAAAAGGCGCTGATTCTGGGCCTGATGGCGGCTGCGCGAACCAGGGGGGCTTATCTCTATTGAACTGCGGCGCAGCATGTGAGTTGGAGGGGATAGCCATACTGCCGGAGCGACTAAATGCCGCCAAGCCGCCCAACATGATTACGAAACCAACCACAAGCGCTATACCCAGCAGAGGTATAGTCGCAATCTCCCTGCTCGAAGGCTCTGGATCAGCTCTGGATAAAGGAGTTGTCTGGCCTCTGTTTGGATCGCTATAGTGAGATTGCTCGCCCTGAGGTGGGAAATACCTCGTCGCGTTTGGGTCCATCTCAGGCTGGGGTGGGGAGTTATAGCCGCCGCTGCTATCCATATATCTGCACTCCGGTAGAAGTACCAATTATTGCTGCCTGACATTATCTACGCAAAGGCTTTACCCAAAGTTGCAGACCAAAACGGAATAGCATCAGGCGGGCGTCATCGGCGATAAAGGCCATTCGCCTCAATATAGTCGCGCACCGAGTCGGGCACTCTATACCTTATCGAGCGCCTCTCCGCAACACGGCGGCGCAAATTGGTGGCTGATATATCTATGAGCGGCGCTTCCACCCAGTCTACTGAGGTCGCCAGTTGCGGCACCGCTGTTACCTGCGCAGAAAAATCCACAATGACGCCGGGCCGTTTCACCACCGCCAACCGCGCTTGGGCCAGAATGCCCTCAGGATCATGCCAGCCGGCAAAGGTACGGAGCGAGTCGCTTCCCACAATAAACCACATCTTTAACTGCTCGCCCCACTCAGTTCGCAGTTGCCGCAAAGTTTCCACTGTATACGACGGGCTGGGGCGGTCTACATCCACACGCGAGAGGGCAAAGCGGGGATTGTCTGCAATGGCCCCTGCCACCATAGCCAACCTCTGCTCAGCAGAAGCGACAGGCTTGCCCTCCTTCAGCGGCTGTTGGCCCACCGGAACGAACAGCACAAGGTCAAGGGCTAATTCCTCACACACAGTCTCAGCTGAGATCAGGTGCGCCATGTGCACCGGATCGAAAGACCCACCCATCACTCCCAGGCGGTGAATATTATTCTGCGAGATGGAGATAGGCACTTTTATCCTTGGGCGGAATTACGAATTATGAATTACAACTCACCTTACTCAGCTAGTTGCACAGACTGAAGTTGGCGGAAAGCGTCGAAAGCCACCTGTATGGCACGCAAGTAGATAGTAAGCTCAAGCCTGATGCCCGCCTCGAACCTCACCCTGCTCACCTGGCATACCGGCCTCTTTTGGCGGCTGGCTGAACAGCTTCTGCAAGTAGTAGCTGACGAACAAGAACAGGCCGCCGAACCCGAGAAAGAGCAGAATCCGCCATACCTGGTCCACCGCCAGGTCCACCAGGAAGAGCTTGGCTACCACAAGAAAGAGCGTGGCGATAGCCGTGTTTATAAGGGCACGATTGCGGGACAGTAGCACCCCGGCCACCAGAAGCCCGAGCGCGTATATACCCCAGGCTATCGTTATATATGGCCTGCCATCGGGCAGGATAGAAAACTCGCGCCACAGCCATGCAAGCAGACCAACGTGCGCCGCCGCCCTATAAACCCGGCCGAACTCTTTAGGCGGCGTGGCAAAGAAGGACGCCACAAAGACCAGCGCAATGACAGCCAGATCAAGCAGGCCCTTGGCATTGAACACGGCAGTCTGAGCACTGTTGCCTTCGGCGATACGCCCCGTAAACCACAGAGCAAGCCCAAGGAACACAAGATGCCCCGCCGCCGAGACCGAGTCGCGCAAGAACCACCTGGAGATAGTCAGCAGAGCGGTTGCCTCCAGCGCAAGGGCCAGATAAAGAGCGGCATCGTTATCGTTGTTGCTACCCTGGAGCAGCAGCGCCAGGGACAGCGTCAGAAGGCCCGCCGCCACCAGCGCGTGCATGTGCGCGAGCATCAGGTTGCGTGACCGCAGGCCCCATGTAATAAGGGCCACCGCCAATGCACCCGCTAGCATTATCCAACCCCACGCCTGCTGCGAGACCAGCGATCGCCAGACGGCCATCGAGAAGGTCACTACAAGCAAAAAAGTAAAGAACGTCAAAAGAGCGAGGCTTACTATATCAACTTGGATCATGCCCTCAGGGACGGATTCATCCCCTCCCTTGCTATATCGAGAGAGCCACAAGGCATTGTCGTTCCACAAAGCTTTCCGAGCCACAGGCAACAGCCAGAACGCCACCAGAGCGAACACAGCTCCTCCTTGTAGCGACCATTTGTCAGAGATAGAAGTATCTCCGCTGAAGAACTTAGCTAAGAAGAAAACTACCCAGCCCCCCACGAACGAAGTCCACAGCAGCGAGTACCACCCTCGGAACATGAAGATGGCGGTTGTGCCCGCAAGCACCAGGCAGGTATAGCCAATAAGGGCCGGTATATTTACAGTATCGGTATGCAAGAGGAAGGGTGTCGCAAGCCCGCCTATCGCGCCTATGAGGGCCAGCACAACGCCATCACGGTACACGGATAGGAATAGGGCCAGTGCGGTGATGAGCGCCATGAAGCCAAAGGCGATTCCGAAATCAACCAGATGGTAGAGTTGGAAGGCCGCATAGCCCGTAATGTAGTAGGCAGCGATGCTCCCGCCCATCAACACCTGGCTGAAGTTCTCGTGTTCCTTGCGCACCCCCAGCCCGGCCAGCAGCAGAAGCGTGCCGAGTATCAGCCCGAACGCAACGCGCACCTGCTCGGTCAGCCAGCCACGATCAACCGCATACTTGAACAGGAAAGCCAGCCCAAGCAGGAGGAGGGCTATCCCGGCTTTGTTCAGCCACCACCCGCCGCTTCGTACAGAATCAAAACTTTCGGGAAACAACCGCATCTCAGGACGTGGGGCGGTAGGAGGAGGCGGAGGCAATGAAGGCTGCTGGCCGGGCTGTGCTTGCGGCGGATAGGCCGAGGGAGAGAGTAGCTGCGTAGGTTGCAGCCCATGCTCCGCGACCGTGCGATGTAATTCCTGGACTGCAATTTCCAGGCGATAAACGCGATCGGCCAGCGCCTTTAGCTCATGCTCGTCCATCATCGAAGATTGTTCGTAGGAGCGAGATTTATCTCGCCCCTGCACCCTTAATCTGGATATGTACAACCCTGGCATACAGCCTAAAGAGTATAACATTGCTCGGCTAGTTTCGCATCGCCACCAAGCCTACCTTTGGGGTTGCATTTACTATGCCAGCGTTTTACATCTCACCTTACGCAAGCTGCCGAAGAAACAAGCACTCACTACCCCAACTTGTGCCTTTCTACTCCCCTGCGTAACGTGAGTTCACAATTCCGTTCACACCACCACTACATTTGCGCCAGGGAAGTAGCCCTCAAGCGCTTCTACGACCCTGGGAGTGATTGCCACACGTGAGGCTGCCGGCACCCAGAACTCGACGCGCAGCCTTGCTACACCATCGTTCACCCCTTCGAGGGCAACTACAGGTGCAGGCGTGGCAGCGATTTCGTCAAAGCCTTGCAGCACACGGTCTATCTCGTGGCTCGTTTCGCTCAAGCTTCCTTTGCCCGTGCTAACGACTATCACCTGCCGCTGCAAGTCAGAAGCTGAGCGATTAGTTACTATTTCGTTGAGCACCACGCTGTTTGGCACAACAACCTGCAAGTTCTCCTCTGTGCAAAGTATCGTGGTGCGTAGCTCGATCCCGCGCACCACGCCTGTTACCTCTTTCACACTGATCCGGTCTCCTATGCTGAAAGGCTGCTCCATCAACAGATAGATGCCCGCGATTACATTCCTCAACAGGTCCTGCATCGAGAGCGAGATAGCCAGCCCCGCAGCCCCCACCAGGGTGAGCAGACCTGTCCAATCCACCCCGAATGAGGGCAGCATGAGGATGATGCCAACTACTACCACTATCACCTGCGCCAGGTTGCCGAGCAAGGTAGCCACATTGAGATTGACGCGACTGCGTGAGGATAGCCCGACCACCCACCTCTTGGCGAAGCGCGCCAGCACCAGCGCCACCACAAGGATCAACAGCGCCCGTATCACATTGAGCAATATTTGCACAACGGGATCTGAGGTGTTAAGAGACTGAAGATATGAGACAGGTGTGGGTGTTGGGGTCATACTAGCTGTCGAGACGGCACTTCTTACTTCACCAGCGCGTCCTCTATAGCCTCCTGCACAGTGGCGACCGACCTGCCCTTCATCCCCTGCGGCAAGGCCAGCTTGCGGCCCGTATGTGGGTATATAGCGCGTGTAAAGCCGAGCTTGGCAGCTTCATTCAGGCGGCGGTCCAGCTGTCCCACGCTCCTCAGCTCGCCGGAGAGACCAATCTCGCCGATGAGCGCAACTTCAGGGTCTACCTGTATTTCGCGGTACGATGATACAATAGCTGTGGCTACCGCGAGGTCAATCGCGGGCTCGGTTATCTTAAGGCCGCCCACCACATTGACGTATATATCCTGGTTCCCCAGCCCCAGCCCCACTCGCTTGCTCAACACAGCCGTCAGCAATAGAAGGCGGTTGAGGTCTATACCGTTAGCGGTGCGGCGTGGGTTGCCGAAGCTCGTTTCAGAGGTAAGCGCCTGCACCTCCACGAGAATTGGCCTGGTGCCCTCAAGGGTTACTGCTACGGATGCGCCGGGCGAGTCGCTGCTCCGCTCGGCCAGAAATGCCGCCGATGGATTGCCTACCTCGACCATCCCTTCGTTGCCCATCTCAAAGACGCCCACCTCATTTGTCGAACCAAAGCGGTTCTTGACCCCGCGCAGCAGGCGGTACTGGTGGAATCTGTCACCTTCCAGATAGAGCACCACATCTACCATATGCTCCAGCACGCGAGGCCCGGCGATAGCGCCCTCCTTGGTAACGTGCCCCACCAGGAACATCGGGATATTGCGCGTCTTGGCTATGCGCGTCAATCGTGAGGTGCATTCCCGCACCTGGCTCACCGACCCCGCAGCCGAGGTAAGGTCAGGCAGGAAGACCGTCTGTATCGAGTCGATGATCACCAGGCCGGGCTGCAACGCCTCTACCTGGGCAACCACAGCTTCCAGGTCAGTCTCCGACAGCAGAAGAAGCCTGTCGGGGTTGAGGTCGAGTCGGGAAGCGCGCAGCTTGATCTGCTGCGGGCTTTCCTCTCCTGAAACGTAAAGCACAGGCTTATCACCCCACAGAGCAAGCTCCGCGCTTACTTGTAGCAGCAGTGTGCTCTTGCCAATCCCCGGGTCTCCACCGATCAGCACCAGCGAGCCGAGAACTATACCTCCGCCAAGCACCCGGTTGAACTCGTTCCCAGGTATGGTGACACGTCGAAAGTGCTCGTTTTGCACCTGCGAGATAGGGGTAGGACGGTTGCCCGTCCCCTCCGCAGACCTTGCAACTGCGCTTGCTGATGGGGTCGGCGCGCTTACGGTGGTCTCCACAAAGGAGTTCCACTCACCACAGTCGGGGCAACGGCCCGTCCATTTAGGCTGCTCGCTCCCGCACTGCTGGCAGACGAACATCGTTCGAATCTTTGTCTTGGGTGGCATTTATTTTCTTTCTAGCTACAATCTGTTATCTGTTAATTATAACATGAACAGAACTCCTCCTGGGAAAGAGATTTGTAGAACATGAGGGTGTACTGTAGCCAGTAATCTAGCAAATGCCTGTTGACAAAGCACCCCTCGCTGTGTGCTATAATACGGCACATCAACATACTTCGATCCATTGTCTTCAATATGCATGGCATATACGATGTTTTGCGCCCTCCAGCTGCCGCCTCGCATGACGCATATGCCAGATAGTCACACCGGCTTGTCTAGCAAGTAGTAAAGAGGAGAGAAGGAATGCAGCGCAACATCCGCCCCACGATAGCCAGGATCGCCAAGCTACTAATTCTGGGTTGCATGATAATTATAGCTGTGTGGGCGCTTGCCGGAGGCTTCTCTGCCAGGCAGACTACATCATCTCCTCCCATAGGTGTAGCTAGCGTCCCACAGCAGGCGCAGCAGCAAGGCAAGGGTCAAGCACCTGCCGTGCCTGCCGTGCCTGCCGTGCCTGCCGTGCCTGCCGTGCCTGCCGTGCCCGCACCGCAAGGCACCAGACAGATACCTCTGCCCATTATCACCCCTTCTCGGACGCCCCTACCCAGTACGCCCACTCCTGCGCCTCTGCAAGCTGCTGCAATAGTGACCTCTAGCCTGGTAACGAGTGTGACTATGGGGCTTACTGCTAACGCACCTGTACAAAGTGCCATCAACAGCAGTGTTCCTATACATTCCATTACCTGGGCACCTACAAGCGACAAGTTGATATATGTAACGGACGCCGGGGGGCTGTATTGGGCGAATCTTGATGGCACAAATGCCACGTTACTTCACACTTATGACCAAGATGCTATCTGGAACCTGCTTGCGGATCAACAACCGAAGAGCAATACTCTGTTCGTTCCGCACATAGATAAGAGCATTCAGACACCTAGCTCGTCTGGGCATTTGGATGTGGTACGATTTTCCGTCGGGCAGGCCCCAACAATTGAGGAAGTGCTCGACACAGGGCCAGTATTGAACATTCATTGGTGGAGTGCTACAAGAGCAAGCGGTATTGTACGTGGGAACTACATAGGCGGAGATAAACTCGTAACATTAGATGCTAATGGGCATGTTGTAGAGACGCGAAACATTCCTTACATGCAGTCAGGGGCTGTGCAACCAGGTGGGGCATGGCTCGCTTATGCAACAAGCCAACAAAGCACCTCTGTACAGCTTTCTGGCTCATCACCTGAGACTATCTATTTACTGAACCTGAACACAGGCCAGCGATTACAACTTACCCCGCCTGGCATGGGTATAGAAGTATTTAGCTGGTCACCTGACGGTAATTGGATCTTCGTAAACGCAGTAGTAAATAGTGCTCTAGAAGGTGTATTGGTCAGTGTCGATGGAACCCAATGGATTGTCATCACACCGCCAGGTCATGGTGCCTATGACGCCGTTTGGAACCCGGACAGCAAATATCTCGCTTATTCAGTGCAGGAGGGCGGTCAGGAGGAACCTAATAGCCCATCGTCCCCTCTCACAAGTCATGTCTATATCATTGACATTCCAGCCAGGAAATCAGGCATCGTCGCTATCAGCGCCGAGAATGGCATCTCTGAGGAAGGTTCAATAATGAGGCCTGCATGGTCTCCTGACGGTTCTCGGCTCGCTGTACTCTCATTTAAGGGTAGTTGCAGTCCATGGCCGTGTTCGGATATTACGCCAGCCTTGTATCTGCTAACTGTAAAGTAAGTCTGGAGGTAACCCCATGAATTTCGAGCGGGTGAGATGAAAACGCCACAGGCGCAACAACGCCATGTTTGATGATATAATGCGCAATGCCCTCATCCTATCGCTCCCTCCACTCCACTCTTCATGCCATTGCCTCATTACCGAATCAACACAACAGTGCAATCCTCCCAAGCTGACGCAAGCAATGCAGGGCTTGCTGATGCAGCGGCCTCTCTACACCTCTCTAGGCGTGCTCCTTTGGCGAGGCTGGCGCGATCAGGGTGGGCCACGCTCCTTTTCTTTATGCTGGCTTCCTCTCTTTATACCTGGCCGCTAGTTACGCGCCTGCAAGATACCCTCCCAGACTGGGGTGACGCGGCTGATAGCGCATGGCGCATAGGCTCTATCTCGCAGCAGATGCGCCTCGACCCTCTACATCTCTATGCGACAAAGGCATTTTATCCCCTAACCAATGGCCTCGCCCTTGACGAGCTGATGACGGGCCAGGGGCTGCTTGCCGCGCCTTTCATCTGGCTTACCTCTAACCCGACTTTGGCCTATAACCTCTTGAACTTTTTCTCCTACGTGCTGAGCGGCTTTGCCATGTGGCTCCTCGTGCGCCACCTGACGGGTAGCGGCACGGCGGGTCTTGTGTCGGGAGCCATCTTTGCTTTCTCGGCATGGCATATCGGGCAGTATGGACACCTGGGGCTTGGCTCGCAGGAATGGATGGTATTCGCCCTCTACTTCTTGCTCCGTTTCCTTGAGACAAGTAGCGCTAACCGGCGCACACTCACGCGTAAAAGCGTGGTCGAGCTAGGCCTCTTCACCTTCTTCTTCGTGCTGCAAGCCCTGGTAGCAGGCTACTATGCCTTCTTCGAGGCTATACTGGTGGGCCTCTTTCTGGCTTATTACTTTGTATTTGGCTCAGGCGCTGCACGACGTGGCTGGCAGATACTGCGGAATGAGAGAGCGGACATCAAGGTTTCCGAGCGGCAAAAGTTGGCGCAACAATTCGGGCTGGTAGCTCTGGCGGGTCTTGCTGCACTATTGCTAATTGCGCCTTTTGTTTTGCCATTCATGCAAGTGCAAAGTCAATCAGGTTTTGAGCGCAGCCTTAGCGAGGTGAGCTATTGGAGCGCCGGAGTTACAAGCCTGCTGCGCACAACTACCCACAGCTGGCTCTATGCACCTGTGGAGGAAGGGTTATTCGGCTTGCAGACCAGTACCGAGCGTGAGCTATATCCAGGTGTGACCACCTTGCTGCTCGCGCTGGTAGGCATTTTCGCGCCCCTCCCCTGGAAAGCCGGAAGGCGTGTCACAAGCGCACGGCTCTTCGGAACAGTGGCCCTGACCGGGTTAGTGCTGAGCTTTGGGCCGTCGCTCAACCTCGATGCTTATGGGGAAAGCCCAACCGGCATCGCGCTCCCTTATCTATGGTTCTATAGCTACCTGCCGGGCTTCGACGCTCTGCGCGTGCCTCAACGCTTCGGCATGCTCATGATGCTGGGGCTTGCGGTATGCGCGGGCTATGGAGTATCGCGTCTACAGATGTGGAGTAGAAAGCGGGCTGCTTCCCTTTTGCCGCAGAGCTCCGGCGCTGTGGGCGGCGCGGCTCTCGCGCTGGTGCTGGTGGAGTTCTTTGCCTTTGGCATGCCCGCCACTCCTACTTCCACAGGCGCGAACGCCCCGCCCCTCTACAAATGGCTGGCGAGCAACGACGCCAGCCAGGTGATAGGCAAAAACGACCTCTTGCTGGAGCTTCCAATTGGGCAGACAGACAACCCTATAAACACTAACCCTATCTACCTCCTTTACGGGCTGTCAAATGGCCGCCCGATGCTCAATGGCAGCTCCAACATCGTGCCACACGGCTACGACCGCCTATTTTACGAGATGCGCCGCTTCCCCACCCCTGGCACACTCGATATTATACAGGGCCTCGGTGTAAAGTTTGTGGTTGTACATACCGCAGGCTTACTATCTGATGACAAAAGACAAGCGCTGGTGCAGGAGGCAGCGCGTGGTGGTCGCCTACAACTGGTGAAGAGCTTTCCCCACTTCGGGGGCGGCAGCCGCTACAGGGATGAGGTCTATCGCGTGAGGCCCGACCCAACCCGCCTCAAGGTTATGGCCGAAGCCATCCCACCCGGCTCAACGGTGCTCCTGTCCGACCAGCAGGCGGTGAACAGGCGGCTATACACTACCATTATACCTGCCCTGCTCGGCCCCGACCGCATCTATTTTTCACCATATACCACCATCTACGACAGCATAGTAGGCAAGATTCAAAGGGTGCAAGCAGGCGCGAAGTATGATTATGTCATCCTGTACGGGAACACAGATCCCGCCCAATATGGCTACTCGGCGTCAGATATAGTAGCCGAAGTAGACCTGGGGGATAATAGTTCCGTGCGGGTATATCACAAAGGCAGCAAGCTGCCTTGAGCAGACACTAGCTGCCTCCCCCCCATACCGCGTATCATTTCGCGTATTTCCATCTGCTTCATCGCTCCTATCTCCTCTATTCCAACCTCGCCACCTAACAATAACATAACGTCTTTGCCGTATCGTGCCTCAGACCTGCGACAAGAAAAAGCCCTGCTGAGACAGCAGGGCTTTCATTTATAACCAGCAGATTTTACTTTTCGCTATCTCCGCTAGGGCTTGTGCCCGCGCCCGAAAGCTCAGGCTCGCGCTCCTCAGCTTTGTCGGCTTTGCTCTTTCGGCCTTTCTTCGGCTGCGCTGCCTGTGCCTCCTCATACTCCGCCTGGGAGTTCAGCTTTAGCAAGCCCTCCTCAACAGCCACATAAATGCTGGTTTCAGGTAGGAAACGCTGCTCCAACATACCCTCGGCTAACGGGTCCTCGATGAGGTTCTGGATGATGCGGCGCAGGGGACGTGCGCCGTAGTCGTGGTCGTAGCCTCTTGTCGCCAGCAGCTCCATAGCCTCATCGGTGACGACAAGCTCTATATCCTGCTCCGCAAGTTGCGTACGCACCCGCGTCAGCATCAGATCAGCAATTTGCCGGATGTGGCTTGTATTGAGCGAATGGAAGACTATCACAGCGTCCAGACGGTTGAGGAACTCAGGGCGGAAGCTCTTCTTTAGCTCCTGCAACACCTTGTCCTTCATCGTGGCGTATTCGCGTGCGGCGGTCTTTTCTTCATCCTGCCTGATAGTGAAGCCGAGTGTCACGTCGCGGTTGATTACCTCCGCGCCGACATTCGAGGTCATGATAATGATGGTGTTGCGGAAGTCTACCTTACGGCCTTTCGCATCGCTTAACGATCCATCTTCCATGATCTGCAAGAGCATATTGAAGGCCTCAGGGTGAGCTTTCTCGATCTCATCGAGCAAGATAACCGAGTAGCTCTTACGGCGTACCGTCTCGGTAAGCTGCCCGCCTTCTTCGTATCCAACGTAGCCTGGAGGCGAACCCACAAGCCGCGAGACGTTATGCCTCTCCATGAACTCGGACATATCTATTTTGATGAGGGCATCCTCAGAACCGAACATGAACTCGGCCAACGCCTTGGCAAGCTCGGTCTTGCCCACGCCCGTGGGCCCCAGGAAGATGAACGAGCCGATGGGCCGCTTGGGATCTTTCAGGCCTGCGCGCGCCCGCCGCACTGCCTTGGAGAGGTTGGTGACAGCCTCATCCTGGCCGATTACACGGCTGTGCAGCTCGCCTTCCATCGCCAGCAACCGCTCCGACTCCTCGCCCGCGATGCGGGTCAGAGGGATGCCTGTCCACATAGACACTACCTGGGCAATATCCTCTTCGGTGACGTAGGGCACGTCTGCGCTCTTCTCAGCCTGAAAGCCCTCTTCCATCTGAGCTATGCGCTGGCGGAGTTGCTGCTCACGCTCACGCAGGTCGGCGGCGTGCTCGTAGTCCTCTGTGGCGACGAGGCTTTCCTTTTCCTTGGAGATGTTGTTAAGCTCCTGCATCGCCTCGCGCAACCCTGTGGGCTGCGTTGAGCGATAGAGGCGCACACGGCTGGCGGCCTCGTCCACCAGGTCTATTGCTTTGTCGGGGAGGAAACGGTCGGTGACGTAGCGCGCTGCCAGAGTAGCGGCTGCCTTGAGCGCTTCATCGCTGATCTTCAGGTGGTGGTGCTCCTCATAAAGGCTCACCACGCCCCGTAGGATCTGCAAAGTTTCCTCGGGGTTTGGCTCGTCCACCTGCACAGGTTGGAAGCGCCGCTCAAGGGCAGCATCGCGCTCGATGTACTTGCGGTACTCATCGAGAGTGGTAGCCCCTATAGTTTGCAGCTCACCACGCGACAAAGCAGGCTTGAGGATGTTAGCGGCATCCACCGCGCCTTCAGCCGCGCCCGCGCCCACCAGTGTGTGTAGCTCGTCAATAAAAAGGATCGCGCCGCTATCTTTTATCTCAGCGACCACCTTCTTCAACCGTTCCTCGAACTCGCCGCGATACTTGGTCCCCGCCACCAGCGCGCCCATATCCAGGGCCAACACTCGCTTGCCCTGCAACGTCTCAGGCACGTCATTTGTTATGATGCGCTGCGCCAGACCTTCTACGATGGCGGTCTTACCAACGCCCGGCTCGCCGATAAGAGCAGGGTTGTTCTTGGTGCGGCGCGAGAGTATCTGGATAACGCGCTCGATCTCCTTCTGGCGGCCAATCAACGGGCCGAGCTTGCCGGAGGCGGCCAGCGCCGTCAGGTCGGTGCCCAGCGCGTCAACGTAAGGCGTCTTGCTGGTAGCTTTACCGCTCCCCGAGGAATAGCCACTGGAGCTTTTGAGCACCTCGATGACTTGAGCGCGTACCTTCTCAAGAGACACACCCAGGCTCTCAAGCACCCCCGCCGCGATGCCTTCGCCCTCACGAACCAGGCCCAGCAGCAAGTGCTCTGTGCCTATATAGTGATGGTTCAGGCGGCGACCCTCGTCTATCGCCAGCTCTATTACTCGCTTGGCGCGCGGCGTAAGGCCTATATCCCCTGTCACCATGCGGTCGCCGCGACCTATGATGAACTCCACCGCCGAGCGAACTTTATGTAGCTCGATACCCAGGTTGTTGAGCACACGAGCAGCTACGCCGTCGCCCTCGCGGACGAGACCAAGCAGAATGTGCTCTGTACCTATATAGTTGTGGTTAAATCTCTGCGCCTCTTCCTGAGCAAGCTGTAGCGTTTTGCGCGCCCGCTCAGTAAATTTGTCAAATCTGTCTGTCATCTCTTTCTCTCCAGCGCCGGATGATTAAGCCAGGCAACTCTTTACGATCAGTAGCTCTGCGCCTCTGTGACTGTTGCGTATCGGCCAATGGGCCAACGGGATGCTGTTGAAAACAACAAGGCCGGTTCCGGCCCTAACGTTGCAATGCTTGAGGATAGAAAAGTATTGCAGTAATAATACGCTGTAGGTGTACTCGCGGTTGCCTTATGCCCCGGCGAACAGTTGCACTCTTGAGTTAAGGATACCGCCAGCAAGCGCGTGTGTCAAGCCCTGTAAACTACTACTTTGGGGTGATTCACGCTTCCTCGTTGCGATGTGGCAACAAGGCCCGCGAACTTACTATGGTGCAGGCAGTGGATATTTACATCCACTGCCTGCGCATTTAGCTATCCTGAATTGTTGAGTAAAGAGGATTAACCCTCGTTATTGGTACTCCCCGCACCTTCGGTATCCTCAGCGCCTGCCTCCGGGCTATTACCACTGTCAGCTACAGAAGGCGCGCCTTCCGAGCCGCTAGGCGCTCCCAGTCCATCTTCCCCACTGCCTTGCTCAGGGGAGATATCCGGCATGTCGGCCACATCGCTCAAGCTCTCGCCTGAGGCGGGCTGCACATCGGTCGCCTCGCTTGAAGGGGCTGCGCTAGCAGTGGTGTCTTGGGGCGTGACCTCAACGTCGGCAGCAGCAGGCATCATCGTCGCAGGCTCCTGGGTATCATCTGTGGATGCGCCTGCGCTCTCGGTTGCAGTTGCAACCCCCTGCTCAACAGGTGCTTCGGGAGAAGCATTCGCATCAGGAGCAGATGTCTCACCGGCGTTCGCTCCGGGTGCATTTGCTTCAGTGGTTTCGTGGGTTTCGGCAGCTGTGGGGGCAGCCTCCGCCTCGTAAGTCGCTACTAACTCAGAGCTCAGGTCGGTAGTCGCGATGGGAAGCAAATCGGTCCCGTAGACCTCGCCCACCGATGTTTCTTCAATCTCAGCCTGGGGAGCCAGGCTTTCGCTGGGTGCAGCTTCAGCTTCATTTTCAGCTGCACTGCGCGCATTAGCGAAGGAGATGCCGCGTGTGGCGAATGCCTGAGCAAGCGCGCCCATCGGCTCATCGTCATAGGTTGGCTCGTCTTCGCGCTCGGCGCTAAGCGCGACAGGGATCTGTGAGAGCGCCGATGGCGACTCCTCGGTCTGGTCAGCCTGGGAAAGAGGCTGGTTCTGCACCGGCTCTCCGGGGGTGACGCCGTACTGGTTATCCGGCCCCTCGCCACTGGGCCCTTCAGCCGCTCCGCCCTCTACCTCTTCCTGCATCCGCTTGAGAGAGAGACCAATGCGGCGGCGAGCGGGATCAATGCGAATTACTTTGAGATCGAGCACTTCGCCTTCGTGTACCACGTTGCGCGGGTGCGCTACACGCCCTTCAGCAAGCTCTGACACGTGGATCAGGCCTTCGATTCCATCTTCCAGCCGGGCGAATGCCCCAAAGCTGGTGAGCTGGGTGATCGTGCCGCGCACATTTTGGCCCAACTGATAATTCTCGGTGATCGTTGACCACGGCTCAGGCTCGGTACGCTTGAGCGACAAGGCTATCTTGCGCTCGGTGGGGTCCACCGACAACACATGTACATTTACGCGGTCGCCCACCTTCAGCACTTCACTGGGGTGGTTGACACGCTTCCAGGAAAGCTCAGAAAGGTGGATCAGGCCATCGGCCCCGCCGATATCAACAAAAGCCCCAAAATCGCAAATCGAAGTGACCGTGCCGGGGCGAACTTGCCCAGGCTCCAGTTCCTTGAGGAGGCGCGTGCGCATAGTCTCGCGCTGCTCCTGCACAGCTTGCCTCTCGGAGAGGATCAGCCTGTTGCGGTTGCGGTTTATCTCGATGATCTTGAGCGGCAAGGTCTGGTTCTGCAAACGTGCCATCTCGGCCTGCTTGTTCGCCTCGCCCGCAGGCATTGAAGAGACTTGAGAGGAAGGGACGAAGCCGCGCACACCCTCAAGGTTGACCAGCAGGCCGCCCTTGTTATGCCCGGTCACTTTTGCCTGGATAACCTCTCCTGCCTCGAAGGTCTTCTGCAAATCACGCCACGATTTTTCCTGGCGTGCCCGATCAAGCGATAGAACGGCGTGCCCTTCATTATTCTCCGGCTGCAACACTGACACCAGGAGCCCATCGCCAACTTGCAACGCTTCGCGCTCGCTTTCGCTCAGGCTCTGAAGCTCATGGTTGGGTATGATACCCTCTGTCTTGGCCCCGATATCCACCAGGATCTCATCACGCCCCAGCTTCATCACAGAGCCTTCAATGACATCGCCATGCTTGAGGGTCCGGTACTGCTGCTCGGATGCGCGCAACAGGTCTTCCATCGAAGCGTTGGCCGCAACATCGTTTAGACGTGGGTCGCGTGCGCTCCGAATGACCATCTCCGCAGGAGGCTCATCATCATCGTACTGCCCGCCCTGCTGCCTGTCACCATCCTGGCCTGTGCCTCTGAAGGGCCGGGCGCCACTGTTGCTCGGAGGATGCCCAACAGCGCCGGCATCGCTGGCGCTTGCGCTCCTACTCTCTGCCCCTGGTGCCTCCGGTGCCGACGCTGCGGCTTCAAAGTCAGCGCTATTGTCGGTAGCGCCAGCATCAACAGCATCGTCACTGTCACCAATGAAGCTATCCTCGGCGACAGCGCCGGCAGAACCATTGCCCACAGTAGCGTCAGCCCCAGATGTGCCGCTGGCTGGTGGCGCCTCCGTATCTGCGCCCGCGTCGCCTGCGTTCTCTGCTTCTGCAGTTGCGCCATTGCTGCCGGCATCTGTATCGCTGGAGTGCGCCTGCACTTCGGCGCTAGCCGTGCTGTTGCCAGCCCCGTTTGCGTAGCTGTTCTGCTCATCTGCTACGTCCAATGGCTGTCCGGATTGCTCGTCGTTCATCCACACCGTCCTTAAGGTTGAAAAAGTAGCCGCCAGGGGAGTTGCGCTAAATACCTTGTCATGCGATACGAAAATGGCCGCCGGGATAAATGTGTTACCGGACACGGCCAAGAAGGACCTTTCCACGTAGTCTCAATCTGGCGATTCACGTTGTATTATACGTGAAGGGTGCTAAAAAAGCAAGCAGCGTAGTACGCGTCGGAACGCCCGCACAACGGACAACTCCCCATCTCCAGCCTCAAACCTCCTCCAGTAACTGTTCAGATTCAGGGTGGAGGGGCTAGCTTAGCCCCCTCTCCCTTCATGGGAGAGGGGGTTTGGGGTGAGGGAGGGCACCTGAGGGCGCACCTCCACTCCTATTCTGAACTCTTACCAACTCAAAGCAGTAGCCAATCATCGCTCCATCGTGG
>JADEYI010001038.1_pt1 | contig 25261 bp, 22 predicted proteins | sample 8542331 | NCBI WGS metagenome assembly JADEYI01 (sample SAMN16510988, study PRJNA670497) | mine drainage metagenome | isolation source: biofilm near Copperflume 1 | place: Germany: Marsberg coppermine Kilianstollen | collected 2018-02
GATGAAAAGGAAGGAACCGAAGCGAGAGAAGACGACACAGCAACAGGACAGAGGGAGGAGGAACCGATTGAGCACTAAAACAGTACGCACCCAGACCCAGCAGCGGAAGAAGACCGCTGCTCCCAGAAGAAGAACCGTCCGAAAGAAACGTGGTACCGGGACGCTCGTGATGATCTCCGTGATTGTTGGAATCGCCATCATCGGGCTAGGAGTGGTCTTTTTCCTCAATAATAACACGTCCAATAGTAGTGGTCAGGGGAGTCAGTATCCTTTTCAAGTAGGAAATCCAGGTCCAGGGACACAGGCACCCGCTATCACGCTTCCTTCTACTGATGGGAGCACCTTTGATCTTGCTTCGCAGCGTGGCAAAACCGTCCTGCTGTACTTTCAGGAAGGGGTTGGCTGCGAACCCTGCTGGAACCAGCTCAAAGACATGCAGTCGCAGAGAGGCGCTTTTCAAGCCCTCAAGATTGATACCATCGTGAGTATTACCTCTGATCCGATGAGCGCACTGAAACAAAAGGTGGTCGATGAAGGCATCAGCATTCCCGTTCTTTCTGATCCAGACCTCGCGGTTTCCCAGTCCTACACGGCGAATGGCTACGGCATGATGGGGGCAAGTAAGGACGGTCATACGTTTATCGTCGTCGGTCCTGATGGCCTGATCAAGTGGCGGGCCGACTATGGTGGGGCTCCCAACTACACAATGTATGTGCCCATTTCCACCCTCCTTGCCGATATGCGGGCGGGACTGTCTGGAAAGTAGGAAGGTAACTATGCATATTCTTTTGCTCACTCAGCAACAGTGTCCATCTTGTACACAGGCGAAAGAGATCCTCGACCGGCTCTCGGCTGAGTACAGCTTCACGCTCTCGACGCTTGATGTGAGCACCCCCGCAGGGGAAGCTTTAGCCGTGGGTAGCGGTGTCCTCTTTCCACCAGGCCTCTTTCTCGATGGGAACGTGTTTTCGTATGGTCGCCTACCGGAGCGCAAGCTTCGGCAGGAGCTGGAACGGCGGCGAAAAGCTGGAGAGGAGCACACGTCCTCTCTTCAAGGAAGACAACCATGACATCTGAACTGGACATCAGCCTGTTTCGTCCAGACCGCTCAGGCATTCGTAAGGTGCTGGGCGATCTGGAGGCGGAGATCATGGAACTCATTTGGGAACGGCCCGGTGATCAACACACGACGGTACGTGAGATTTTCGAGGTGTTGTATGAGCGTCGTCGTATCGCCTACACGACCGTGATGAACACGATGGTGCGCCTGGCGAAAAAGCGTTTGCTGCGGGTCGAGAAGCAGGACAAGGCCTATGTCTATCTCCCCAACTATACTGAGCAGGAGTTCATCTCCCAGGTTGTGGATCGCATCCTCAAAGACCTGATCTTCAACTTCTCCGGCGCGACGCTGGAAAGCTTGCGCGCCCTACCGGACTCGGAGGAAGTGCGCCTGATGCAGCGACGGTTGGACGAACTGATCAGGCGGCGCGTGGAAGAGGAGGAGGCATAGTGCATACCGTCCTGTTGCTTGCCAGCCTGCTCCTGGTGATGCTGATCGGCAACATGGCACTGCGCTCCCAGCAGCGCTTGCCCAGTTGGCCGCACCGCCGCATCATCCAGGGGGTGGTGCTGGTGATGCCGCTACTCAGCCTGGGGATCGGTGCCTGTGACCTGCATCACGTCTTTGGCCACCCGTGTTTCTCCTACGTTCCCTTCTGGGATGACCTGCTTGGCAGTGCGCTCTCCCTCGGCATCCTGGTGATGGCCCTCTTCGCCTTGCTCTGGGGATGCACACGTTGGGTGCTGCTGCTCTGGGTCACCAGACGCGCGGGCGAGCGCGCCAGCCTGCCCATCCAGGAACTGGTCGCGACCTGTGCACAGCGCATCGGTACACGCAAACCAGCCGTTCGGCTGCTGGTGGTTGCCCATCCGCTGGCCTGTACCAGTGGATGGTTTCGACCGCTCGTGCTGCTGTCTACCTGGATGGTAGAGCAGTTGGACCAGCGCGAGTTGGAGGCCGTGATCACGCACGAATTGGCCCACGTGGCCCGGCGAGATGCGCTGGTGCTCTGGGTGGGGCGCATACTGCGCGACGCCTTCTGGTACTTGCCCACTAGCAGGACCGCGTACCACCTGCTTGAGCAGGAGAAAGAACCGGCCTGCGACGATCTGGCCGTCGCCGTGACGCACCGCCCGTTGGCTATGGCTTCCGCCCTGACCAAGGTCTGGTTGAAGACGGCAGACGGCGTTTCGTCCTCCACCTTTGGGATGGCCCACCACCTGGAAGGAACGCACCAGCAGATGGTGAAGCGCATCGAGCGGCTCATGACCTCGTCCAGCCCCTCTGCCTTGACGTTATCTGCTCCGAGCGGTGTCTCGGTGTTGGGTGCGCTGGGGGCCGTAGAAACCGTCATCCTCCTCATCCTGTTTGCCGTCATGGCATGCGGCCCCGTACTCTTGCTGACCCGATGGGTCTGAGACGCCAGGGGATTTGAGCCGAAACCGTCTCAACGAGCGAGGAGGACCTGACGAGAGAAGAGAGGAGAAGGAAACGATGCAGGATACTCTCCACAACGAGGACCTGTTCCTGTTTGATGTGATCATTGTAGGTGCTGGGCCAGCGGGGCTCAGCGCCGCGCTCATCCTTGGGCACTGCTGACGGCGCGTGCTGGTCTGTGATACCGGGCAGCACCGCAATGCCGCCTCACAGGCCCTCCACGGGTTTCTCACCCGCGATGGGATGGCACCCGCCGAACTCTTGCGGCTGGGGCGCGAACAGCTGGGGCGCTATGAGAGCGTGGAAGTGTGAACGGTGGTCGTCATCGATGCGATCCGTTGCGCCACCCATTTCGAAGTTACACTCAGTGATGGAACACAGGTGGCGGCACGCAAACTGCTGCTCGCCACGGGCGTGGTCGATGAACTGCCCGCCATTGCAGGGATCGAAGCCTGTTATGGCAAGAGCGTCTTGCATTGTCCCTCCTGTGATGGCTGGGAGGTGCGTGATCAGCCCCTGGCGATCTATGGGCTGGGAACGCACGGGCGCGGGCTGGCTCTGGAACTCATCGCCTGGAGCCGCGATCTCATGTTGTGTACGGACGGGCCGCCAGGGCTAGATGACCACGACCTGGCTCGCTTGTCGCGTCACGGGATCACAGTGCGCGATGAGCGGATTACCCGTCTGGAAGGAACCGATGGCTTCCTCGAACGCATCGTTTTTACCACTGGCGAGTCCCTCCCCCGCCGGGTGCTGTTCGTGCAGATGTCGGAACGGCAGTGCTCCGATCTGTCGGCAAAACTCGGCTGTGTGATGACGCAGTGCGGTGTTGTGCGCACCGGTGAATATGAAGCGACCAATGTGCCCGGTCTCTACATGGCGGGCGATGCCTCGCGCCGTGTGCAACTGGTGATTGTGGCGGCGGCGGAAGGCGCAGAAGCCGCCTTTGCCATCAACACGGCCCTCTTGAAAGAGGACCTTGCCTGATCCATGGCTCTCCAGACAATCCTCCCACGATGCTGATCGCAGCGTATCCTCCCCTCTTGTCAGCGGCGATTGCACGCTCTTTGGGCCGTGTCTCCCCGCCTCTCTGCACAGAGACGCAGCGCCTGGTCGAACGCTTCTCATTGCCTGAAACTGCTGACCTTGACGAGCAGGGGAGAGCAAGTGCTACAATTACTAAAGTACGACCGTCAATAGTACATGAGAACATAGGCAGTTTCTGAAGAGAGCAACCGAGAAAGTGAGGATAGACCTATGATGTGGGGATATGGATTTGGCTGGGGCTGGTTGCTGATGGCGTTTGGTATGGTGCTCTGGATTGCGATGCTGGTGGTACTCGTCTGGGCGATTCTGCACTGGCTCAATGGTCGGGGGACTTCTCCGGCACGGGGGGAAATGCACCTACCAGGGCAGCCACTCAGTGCGATGGACATCCTTGAGCAGCGCTACGCACGGGGCGAGATTGATAGCGCCACCTTTGAACGGATGCGCGAGCAATTGCAAAACACAGCCAGGACACCTTCTCAGTCAAAGCGGTGAGTGGCTGTTACCGCGAGGCAAGGTCATGAACACCTTGTAAGAGATGGGAGACAGGATGGGCTGTGAGAACGACCTTCCGTGGAAGAGGAATGATATCACTGGTTCACGGGAGGTTTTTTTGATGCACTCCCATCACGTGCGTTGTCTGAGGCCACCACGTCTGTTTCTGGTGGGCAATGATTGGATGGAATTGCTATGATGGCTTGTCTTCGTGCTCGTGTCTGGTCTCGGTGGGTACTGACGGCCCTGGTCTGTTCCTTCTTATTAACCCTGCTCTTTCCTGCACCCGCCAGTGCCCATGCTGTCTTACTGCGCTCCGATCCTGCTCAAAAGGCTGTCGTGAGGACAGCCCCGGAGGTGGTTCGCCTCTGGTTCAGCGAAGAGGTCGATGCGACGTTGAGTACGATGATGGTGGTGAATGGAGCCAACCAGCGTGTTGACCGGCAAGATGCGCACGTCTCTCCTGTTGACCCACGCGCAATGGTGGTGACGCTTGTACGGAACCTTCCGCCCGCCGTCTATATTGTCGTCTGGCGCAGTGCTTCAGGCAATGATGGACACACCGAGTCAGGCTCGTTTCACTTTACGCTGGCACGACCAGATGGGACAATTCCCACATTGCGGGGAAATGGGAATGCTCCTTTCTTTGCTCAGTCAAACACCTCCTTGAGTGGTCTCACGCTCTTGAATTTCAGCATGATTACCCTGGTGGAACTGGGAGCCGTCTTCTGGGTTGGTGCCCTGGTCTGGTTGCTCTTCGTCCTTCGCCTGGCACCGGTCGCCTCTGAAGAGGAACGGGCCACCAACCAGCAGGTCCAGGAGTGCTTCGAGCGACGGTTCGCGCTGCCCACCCTGCTCGCCCTGTTCCTGGCACACGGTGGCCTGCTGCTTGGACAAGCCCTCAGCCTGACGAATGGAAACGTCATGCGTACACTGACCCCTTCGTTGCTCGTCTCGCTGCTGACGAGTGGGCGTTTTGGCCTCTTCTTGCTGGCGCGCCTGTTTATCCTCGCCCTGGCAATGCAGCTCTCGCTCTTACACATCCAATGGAGACAGCGCCTTGCTCGCGTGCCCCGTCTGCTGGCATGGGCCAACTTGTTCCTGGGTCTGGCACTCTTGCTTGCCATGGCACTCACCAGCCATAGTGCAGCCGTCCGTTCGCCCCTCACGGGTGTCGCCGTGCTGGGAGACTTCCTGCACCTGGTGGCAGCAGCACTCTGGGTCGGAGGCATGCTCTTTCTCGCTCTCTGCTATCTGCCGGTCCTGATGCGCTACGCTCTTGCTGAGCGTACGCACTCCCTGGTGACGGTGTTACCTGCGTATTCTCGCTGGGCTCTGGCAGGCGTGGTACTTATGGCTGTGACGGGACCGTTCAGTGCCACGGTGCTAGTTCCCTCATGGGAGCAGGTGTTCACGACGCTGTATGGGCAAGTCCTCCTCGTCAAGATTGCGCTCGTCGGGGTACTGCTCTGCATCAGTGCCATGCACGTCTTCCTGCTGCGCCCACGCCTGCAACGAGCATACATCAGGTATACCCATGTCCTTGCGCGTGCCCAGGCGGTGGAGGAAGAGGCGGAGCCGACCAGGAAGGCAAAGCTCCTCGTGCAGGTGAAACGCCGTGAGGAACGCCTGGCAAGACACGCTCGCCGCATGACGAGAGTACTCAGCCTGGAACCCCTCCTGGGGGTCCTGGTCCTGGTCTGCGTTGGGCTGCTGAATGTCTTTGGTGGCACCCTCCTACCCACAGGGGCAACGCAGCAATCACTGCCAGCGACAGGACCATTTCATACCACGGTCCAGACCTTCGATAAACAGCTGACTATTACACTGACCATTACTCCCAACCGCCTTGGGACGAACACCTTTCTGCTGAGCGTCGTGAAGAGTCGTACCTCCGTCCCCATCACCCAGGCAGACGTCTCCCTGGAGACCAAAATGGGAGATATGGACATGGACACGTTTTCCCTTCGCGCTGATGGAACAGGTGGTATGTTTCGCGCCACTGGTGACCTGGACATGGAAGGAGATTGGCAGATCATCATCCGCATCGTCACGCCACAGAACAAGTTCTACGAGGCCTATGTCGAGCGATTGACGCCCTCATAAGCACGGCAAGGAGTACACGAGGCTAAGTAAAGAGATCAAGGAGAAGAAAGATGGAACATCTATCAACCTACGTCGAAATCTATCTGGAAGCAGACGGGAAAAAACAGTTGCACAGCAGAGTCGCCGACAAGAAGACCCTGGTGGACGTCCTTGAACACATTCAGGGCAAGCACTTTGACATCCTCATGATTTGCCATGCATGTATTGTGGGCACCGGCACATACAATGGTACTGGCCCGACCCTCGTAATCGAGCACGAAGACGGAGCTGCCATTGGCTTTCTTGAGCGTTCTCTTTCCGTCTAACGCCCGTTCATACCGAGAAGCCTGAGCGCAGCACCCTTCAAGGGAAACTCGCGTAATACACGCTGGTGAATACAGAAAGAGATCGTGCTGTTCTGATTGCTCTCTTGCACTCCTCTTGACACCTTGCGCTATAATACATATATCCCCACCCTGGGGATTGGGATATACAGCATAGATGTATTCACCAGCGGGAATGGCGTTCTACTCAAACGTTCCCTCAAAACGGTGATGAAGAGGTGTGGTGAGCGTGGGTCACTGTAGAACGAAAGATGACAAAAAGCAAAGTTTTCGTTTGTCTTGAAGGAGTGAAGAACGATGAACAAAATCCTTGGCATGTGTTTCAACTGGAAGGTCGTCACCGGGCTGGCAATCATGGCCCTTGCCGTCGGGATTGCCGCACCGAAATTGCTGCTTGTGGCACTCCCACTGCTGCTCGTGGCCGTGTGTCCCCTCAGCATGCTCTTCATGATGAGATCTATGAACCAGAACCAGAATACGCAGCGTGATCAACAGGCGGTGCGCGAGACGGAAGAGACCAGGTTCTAGCCTGATCTCATGACGTCCACTCGTGATGAGGATCTACTCGCTCTTGATCTGGACCAGGAGTCGTCCCCTGATCCAGAAGGAGGGCATTGATCCAGGAAACGTTTTGCTCAAGATGGAAGGAGCCGATGCTATGTCGCTAGACCGAAAAAAAACCTATATGCAACAAGATACGCAGGCGCGCGTGTTACATCGGTTGAAGATTGTACGCGGCCACCTGGACAAGGTCATTACCATGGTCGAGCAGCAGGAATATTGTATGGATATCCTCTATCAAACGCTCGCGGTGGAGAACGCCTTGAAAGAGGTCGATGCGTTAGTGCTGGAAAATCACCTGCTGACGTGCGCCAGTGATGCCATTCGAGGAGAAGAAGAGAAACGGGAGGCTGCAGTCCAGGAAATTGTGAAAATGTTCAAAAGGAGCCGGTAAACATGGATAAACTGGTGGTGACGCTGCTTGGTATTGCGGCAATTGCGCTCGTCTACTGGTTCTTCCTCATGAAGAAAGAGCAGGCGATTGCCGTAGGGGCTACTGTGGAGATTGTGGTGGAAGGGGGCTACCGCCCCGAGGTGATTGAGGTGCAACGAGGCCGACCGGTGACGTTGCAGTTTGTGCGCACCGATCCGTCTTCCTGCCTGGAAGAGGTCGTCCTGGGTGATTTCAAGATACGCAAGTTCTTGCCGGTCAATGAAAGCGTCCCGGTGACCATTACCCCAACCAGGAGTGGAAGATTTGTCTACAGTTGTGGCATGAATATGTTCCACGGCAAGATTCTGGTGAAGGAGTAGGCGATGTCGCAGGTTCAGAGTATGGAAAAGAAAACCTTCCCAGTCAAAGGGATGCATTGTGCCAGTTGTGTGCGCACCATTGAGCGGTCTTTGCAGCGCACCCCTGGTGTGGCTGAAGCGGCTGTCAATCTGGCCACCGAAAAAGCGACGGTAACCTTTGATCCAGGCCAGACGACGGTCGAACACCTCGCACGAGCAGTGGCGGCGGTTGGCTATGAGGCAGTGGTTGAGGAAGAGGGGAAAAGCGAAGACCGCGAACAAGCGGAACGTGAAAAAACGTCCAAAGCACTGTGGTTGAAAGTGGCAGTGAGCGGCGTTGTCGGTCTCTTGATTGTGTGGGGCAGTGTGCCTGGTTTGCGGAATACCGCGCCAGCCCTCTTGCAGAATTTCCTGGTGCAACTGGTGCTGGCAACTCCCGTGCAATTCTGGGCAGGCTGGGGATTTTATCGCGGAACAGTCAGTGCGCTCAAGCATCGCTCAGCCAATATGGACACCTTGATTGGCATCGGCACCTCGGTTGCCTACTTCTATTCTGCCTTCGTGACGCTCTTTCCAGACGTCGTCAGCAAGATTGGTGTCGAACCCGCTCCCTACTTTGATGTCGGGACGGTGATCATTACCCTGATCCTGCTAGGAAGACTGCTGGAGGACCGGGCCAAAGGAAAAACCTCGGAAGCGATCAAGAAGTTGATCGGCTTGCAGGCCAGAACTGCCCGTGTCATCCGCGCAGGGAACGAGCAGGATATTCCGATCAGTGACGTGGTCGTCGGTGATGTCATTGTGGTGCGCCCAGGTGAAAAGATTCCGGTGGATGGGACCATTCTGGCGGGCGAATCCAGCGTGGATGAAGCCATGATTACTGGTGAAAGTCTTCCGGTTGAGAAGCGGACTGGCGATCTCGTGATTGGCGCGACGATCAATCGCACCGGCAGCTTCCGCTTTCAAGCGGAAAAAGTTGGGCAGCACACCATGCTTGCGCAGATCATCCAGCTGGTTGAGGAAGCCCAGGGATCGAAAGCCCCTATTCAGCGCCTGGTCGATGTGGTGTCTTCGTACTTTGTGCCGGTCGTCATTATGCTGGCACTGGCGACCTTCATCATCTGGTATGATGTTGGACCTACCCCAGCCTTGACCTTTGCCGTGATCAATCTCATTGCTGTACTCATCATTGCCTGTCCCTGTGCCATGGGGCTGGCGACGCCAACCGCCATTATGGTAGGAACTGGAAAAGGGGCAGAAAAAGGCATTCTCATCAGAAACGCGGAGGCGCTGGAACGTACGCAGAAGGTGGGCGCGATCGTTTTTGATAAGACGGGTACGCTGACGAATGGAAAACCAGGCGTGACGAATCTTGTTCCCGTGAGCGGCTGGACAGACACAACCCTTTTAGGTCTGGCTGCTGCCATTGAGAAAGGCTCGGAGCATCCGCTGGCGGAAGCCATTGTGCAGGAGGCACACACGCGCGACGTGCCGCTTCCACAGGTGGAGTGCTTCCAGGCCATTCCCGGTCAGGGGGTGGAAGGAAACGTTGAAGGCAGAACAGTGCTGCTTGGGAACAGGAAACTGCTGCGAGAGCAGACGGTCGAGATTGGTGAAGTGCTTCCTGAGGTGGAACGGTTGGAGCAGGAGGGCAAAACGGTGATGTTCGTGGCCGTTGATCGTCAACTGGCCGGGCTGGTCGCGGTAGCCGATACCGTCAAAGCATCGGCGAAGGAAGCCGTGGCAGAGCTGAAGCGGATGGGCATCACCGTCTATATGATCACGGGTGATAACCAGCGCACTGCCAACGCGATTGCCAGACAGGTTGGGGTCGAGCATGTCCTGGCCGAGGTGTTGCCCCAGGAAAAGGAACAGAAGATTCGTGAGCTTCAGGCCAAAGGCCTCGTGGTGGCGATGGTGGGCGATGGCATCAACGATGCGCCTGCTCTGGCTCAAGCCGACGTCGGCATTGCGATGGGGACAGGAACCGATGTGGCGATTGAAGCGGCAAGTATCACACTGATCACCAAAGACCTGAAGGCCGTCGTGACGACCGTGAAACTGAGCAAGAAGACTATGCGCACGATCAAACAGAATCTGGTCTGGGCCTTTGGCTACAACGTACTCTTGATTCCGGTAGCGGCGGGCCTGTTGTATCCGTTCTTCGGGATTCTCCTCAATCCCATCTATGCCTCAGCCGCCATGGCACTCTCGTCGATTTCTGTGGTCAGCAATTCCTTGTTGCTCCAGCGCGTGAAGCTGTAGGAATGGATGATGGAACCGGTCCAGAGACCGTAGGGGACGGAGACGATGCATCCGCTTTGGAGGAACAACTATTATGCAATCCCTGCTCACTCTGACGAAAACGCTGCAACACCTCAGGAACAGCACAAGGGCTTGGACGCCACACAAAAGAGCGTCTGGCAAGGAGCAACGTGTGAGAGCGTGGAGACGCACCGCACTCTTTGCCCTGTTGCTCAGCGTGGGTCTGGGCGTGTTCCTCCTCCTGCCCCTAGGACCTGCCAGCCGGTTCATTCCCATTGCCTGGGCACATGCGGAACTCCTCCGCTCTGATCCGGCTACCAACGCCATCCTGCGCGTACCCCCTTCACGCGTGCGTCTGTGGTTCAACGATGAGCTACTTCCCGCGACGTCAGGAGTCAGCGTCTTAAACACGGCAAACCGTGTCGTTGATAATCGGGACAGTCAGGTCAGTCCATCGAACCCACGTGAGCTGTCTGTTACGCTGCCCGTGCTTCCGGCGGGCGTGTATACGGTGTTCTGGCGTGCGCAATCCAATGACGACGCACATGTCACGGCTGGTTCCTTCGCCTTCAGTCTTGCCCGGTCAGATGGCTCAGTTCCTCCGATTCCAGCTAGCCCTTCCTCAGCGGGGAACACTACGGTTGCCGGGAACGATCTCCTCGACGGGCCAACACTGGTTCAGACGCTTGCTACCTGGTTGGCCTTGCTCTTTATGACCTTCTGGGTGGGTGGCCTGATCTGGGAAACCTGGATTCTCCCCCCTGGTCTACCGGGCGAGCCTGACCTGCAAGCCGCAGCCTGGACTGCGGTCGCCCGCTTTCGACGGCTCTCCCCCTATGCGCTCGGATGCCTGGTCGTCGTCAACGGAGGCATTGTCCTGGCGCAAGGGGCTGTGCTGGCAGCGAATTGGTCAGGGGCATGGACGCCATCGCTCCTGGGGGCAATGCTCTTTGGAAGCCGCTTCGGCTTCTTCTGGTGGATGCGCGAAGGAGTCGTGCTCGCCGCACTTGGTCTCGGCTATGCAGCACATCGACGTGGCAGGTGGGCACATCGTGGCAGGCTCCAGGCGAATCAGCAGGAGCATCTCCAGTCGGAAACGCCTGCGTTGTCCATTGAACCTCAGCCTTCTCCAGTCGCACGCCATGCACTGCTCACAGTGTCGCGCCATCTCCTCCATCTACCGATGCAGCTTGTCCAGGGGTGGCACAGACGCTCGTGGTCTGGAAAGGCAGAGGTGTTCCTGGCCGCGCTGCTGCTGGTCGCGTTCGCGCTCTCCGGGCATCTTGCCGCTGTCCCAGCCTCGGAGTTCGTCTATGCGCTCAGTGTGGATCTACTGCATCTGCTGACGGAGGCGGCATGGGTTGGTGGACTGTTCTATATCAGTGTGGTCCTCGTGCCTGCGCTGGGCCGTCTTAGCCAGCACCAGCACACGCACGTCCTGGTCCATGGGCTTCCGAGGTTCAGTGTGGTCGCGCTCGTCAGTTTTCTGGTACTTGCTACGACAGGTTCGCTGAATACCACCATCCGCCTGACCTCGCTGCAGCAGTTGCTGACCACTCCTTACGGGTGGGTCTTGACAGTGAAGATCGAGTTCTTCCTGCTGATGGCCTTGATCAGTGCCTATCATGCGTTCGTACTCCGGCCACGACTCGCGCGCGCATGTACCAAGGACAAGCACACCACGAGAGGAAGGGAGCAAGCACAGGTTGCGGTGGGAAGGACCCACATGCATGCGAGAGGAGCGGTTCAAATTGGGTCCAGTGTTCCTCTTGGTGAGGAGGAGCAGGACGAAGAACCCTTCCTGGAACGGAGGCAGCACCTGGCGCAAGGCATCGAAAGCTGGATGCGGCGTGAAGCACTCCTGGGGATGGCGGTCCTCTTGTGCGTCGCGTTCTTAAGTGCGTTGGCCGGTTCCCTGGCTCCCCCCATCTAATAATGCACGCTCCCTTACGACAGTGTCATCCCACCAACGAAGTTCGCTGCCGTCCCGCCCACCGTAAACCACAAGGTACCAGCAGGAGCAAGGGTAAGGCCATAGGGAGAGGTAGATGGGGTGGAAAGGGGAAAGAACGTGTACGTGTGCTTGTCTGGCTCGTAGCGCACGAGCGCACTGGCACCGTTATTGGCAAACCAGACATCCCCGTTGCGCGTGGCGACCACACCATAAAGAAAGGCCGGCTTCCCCGCCAGGGCTGGCATGCGCGACTCAAAGACGTTGCCGGTGGTGGTATCGATTCTGCCAAAGGTCCCAGACGCAATGCCGGTGAACCAGATATGTCCCCTGTCATCAGACGCCATCGAGAAGATCTGTGCCTGTGCATCCGCCAGGCGAACCAGCGTGACCTGTCCCGTCCGGGGATCAAGGACGCCAACGGCTCCTCCCGAAAGCAGGCCGAACCAGACCTGCCCGGTAGGGGTGACGGCAAGGCTGAATGGCAACGCAGGAATGCCTGCGGTTGGAGCGGGGAGAGGCCAGCTCTGAATTGTCCCCGTTGCCGGATCAAGTCGCCCAATCCGCCCACCGACGGTTGCAGTAAACCAGAGACGCCCCGAGGTATCAAATTGCAGCGACTGCGGTCCCATGGGGCGGCCATCGACCGTGCCGAGCGGGAAGATGCGAAATGTTTGCCTCCCTGGATCAAAACGTCCCAGGTAATTGGCCCCCTGTTCGACGAACCAGACGTTCCCCTGCCTGTCGACCGTGGTGGTCATGATGCCGTTCCTGGACTGAGGAGGGAGCCAGGTGGTGATCCCGCCTGTGTGGGTGTTGAGGCGGGCGAGATAACCCGTTCCCATTTCACCTACCCAGACGTTTCCTTGCGCATCCACCGAGGGTTGCATCAGATTCGCCACTGGTGGAAATGGGTAGAAGCGCATCTTTGCAGTGCGAGTCGTCACGACAGGCGTTGGGCCGGAAAGAGGCGACGAGTGCAGCACACGCGCCTGTTGTGTCAAGACCGCACCGGCATGTGCTTCCACAAAGATGGTGGCTCCAGCGAGTAGCACCATGCCGAACAAAAACCAGAGATCGCGCAGGAAGCGAGTCAATCGGTCTGCAGACAGTGGGTTGTGCTGTAGAGGCACAGCAGAAGGCTCTGCTGAAATACTTCTGGCTTCAGCATGTTTTCCCTTGTGGAGATGCCCTGGAGATGCCCTCCACGTTTTGATCTTCGAGATCATGTCATACTCCTCGAACAGGAACGTATCTGGTATGCATCGGGAAGATGGTGTCAAACACCTCCGCTCGTCACATGTACGATTGACGATAGTACCTGTATAGAGTATACTCCCCACTCTCCCGCTCTCGTCAAGGGTCCCCAAAACAGCGGATACAAAGAAGGTCACTGCTCGATCTGGTCATACTAGGCCTTCCAGGAAGCAATCATGGTCCAATAGGGCATCTGATGGCACTACTGAGTACGGCAGGGTTGTACTCACTCTCGTCGTGCTCAACCGAGTCGTGCTGGAGATACTTCTGAACCAGGGGATGGCTGCACCCGGTCGTCTGTGGCCGAGCTCTCGTTGCTCGCTGCGCTACGCCTCGCGTTCGGTTCTTGATCTTGCATGCGGGATACCTGCTTCTTGAGACGATCACCAAGAGGGTTCTCTCCCTTATGGTCGAAGCATGCCGATCTTGTCCACTTCGGCAAACCAGAGCGTCCGGTTCGCATCCATCACCATCGCAACAGGTGCGTTGCCAGGAGTCGGAAGAGGGTAGTAGATGAAACGTTTTGTTGCCACATCCAGACGTGCAATGACGTTCTCTGCCAGGTCGGTGATCCAGACCTCGCCCGCCGGGGTCACGACCAGGCCGTAGAGCCCGCCTGTTCCCTTCCCTGTGAAGGAGGCGTAATACGCGGTGAATGTCGCAGTGCGTGGATCAAGGCGCAGCAGCAACCCCGAGGAGAAGGAGGTCGCCCAGATGATTCCGTGTGCATCACTGGCAATTTCCATCAGCGGGACGTTTGGCCCGGGCGTGATGAAAAAACGGATGCGGCCTGTGGCTGGGTCGAGGCGACCAGGATGGTTGCTGCTCACCTCGGTGAACCAGATCATCCCCTGTGGATCGATGGTTATTCCATAGGGAAGGAGCGTCTGCACGCTCTTTTTGGCGGCAAGGGGATACTGCTGCACACGGCCAGTATGTGGATCGAGCCGTCCCAGGCTGTCGGCGTTGAGTTCTGTGAACCAGACCGCGCCATGGCTATCTAGCACCAACTCGTTGGGCGCACTGGGCAACGAGAGCGTCTTGCCCAGGTTGCTGGCGTCAGGGATCGTGAGCCAGGGCAAAGGATAGAGCTGGTAGTGTCCGGTCGCGGGGAAGTAGTGACCAATGTAGTTGGCGTATTGCTCCACAAACCAGATGGTATCATCAGGGGCAACCTGCACTCCCATGACTCCATAGCGTCCGTGCGGCGGTGTCATCTGTCGGAAGGTTTGCGTCCGTGGGTCGAAGACGGCGAGGTAGTTTTTTCCCATTTCCCCAAACCAGACCCGTCCTTTGTGGTCAATCGCCAGTCGCATGATCTGACTATCGGACTGTGGAAGGGGGTACTCACGAAACACGCCTGTTGCTGTGGTGGTCGAGGTGGAAGATGGTGTTGTCTGCGTCGTCGGAGGCGAAAACGTTGTGGTTGACGGTGTCTTCGTGGGCGCAAGGGTGCCTGCGAAGACGTTCAACAGCCCGACGCAGAGCAAGACCGCCACCCCCAACACGGGCTCGAAGCGCAGGATCCTGGTCAGCCACCCTGTTCGCTGTGCAAGTCGCCCCGCACGCCGTTTCACCTGCTGATCAAGGAGTTTTACTGTACGGTTCTGTTCCGGTGCTGCCTGCAAGGCTTGTAGACGTGCAACGGCATCGGTATACTTCTTCACCTCTTTCGCCAGGCGCGGACGTAGCAGGAAGACGTGTATGGTGCTGGTCAGGAGCAACGCGCCGACCAGCAGAATCTTGAGCGTGAGCACCTGACCATACAGGGTCGAGAGCAGTTGCGCCCACGAACTCAAACGCATCGTGGCACTGAACGGGCCGGTCAGGGCCATGAGTACCACTCCTGCTATGGCCCATGGAGAGTAGTAGGGCAAGGTCGTCATGAGTGCGCGTGCCCGCTCGGTCACCGGACGCTGGCTCAGTATCGGGAGATACATCATGGCAATGTAGAGCATGCCGCCGATCCAAAGGGCTGCTGCTACCAGGTGGAGCCAATCCGCGACCAGCGCGTAGACGACGGTATTCCCACTGGCAGCAGCGGCATGGCTCGACATGGTAATCGCCATGAATAAGGCCAGGCCCAGGAGCAGATTCGTCCACGAAAGCACTGAGTTGACATGGCGCGGACGCTGCTTGAACTGCACCAGGTACAGCGCGAGTAGAAGTGCCAGGACGATGACGATCTCGCGCACCAGCCAGAAGAGACCAAAGTGCCCACTGGTGACGAGCGTGCCCAGCAGGGTGGGCGCAAAGGCACTGACGACGTTTCCACTGGTGATGGTGAGTGCTTGTCCTACCAGCACACCGCTATTAGCCAGCAACAGGGCAAGCAGGACAGGCAAGGCAAAATGCCGCTCAAAGCGGCGGTGGACCTGCTGGTTGACGGTGCTCAGTTCTTGATGGTCTTGCGTTGCTGCTGGAAGCACAACGTGTTGCCAGAGGTGGGCTCCGACCCAGAAGACGGCACTGAGTTCGAGGAGCGTAATCATAAAGAGCGTCAACCATGTCGGGCCATCCTGCTGGCCGGAGAGGGTACTGCCACCTTGTGTAGGTGCTCCAGGGATCATTCCTCCGCTTGATGGCGGAAATGTGCCATCAGGGCGGGCAATCGTGAAGAGAAAGGAGCCTGGCACGATATGACCGTCATCATTGGAGGTGGCACGCCAAATAACGGTGTAGACCCCCGGTGGGAGGCGCGATGCGAGGGTGACATCCATCTCGCGTGCATCGCTAGGTGCGAGGGAAGCATCCCGCTTATCAACGCGCTGGTTCGTCTGATTGACGACGGTCACCGTACTCAGGGCCGCATTCAACGTTTCACTGAACCAGAGATGGACCCGGTCTGGAGCGACATGCAACAGCGCATTTTCTGTAGGGTCGGATCGGAGCAAAACGGCATGGGCCTGGCTTGTGGCAGGAAAGACCAGCACCAGGGACATGGCAAAGAGTATGGCAGTGAGCAAACGTCGCCGTGTAATGATCAAACGCAAAAGAGCCGTCATACGTGCTATCCGATCTCCGTCCAACTATAGCGAGTTTCTTCTCCCTTTATCCATACGTGTGATGTTACACGCTTGTTGGCAGGTGCTGTGCCAGGCTTAGCGGGAAATCAGTTGCAGGCTGCTCTGCAAGGTTTGCTCGGTCAGCTCTCCAATCACTTTCTTGACAATCACCCCCTGACGGTTCAGAAAGAAGGTTTCCGGGACGCCTGTGACTCCATAGTTAATAGTAACGGAGCCGTCTGCATCGACAACATTGGGGTAGGTGATCCCATAGGTCTGTAAAAAGCTCAGGCCGTCGCTCCGGGTATCTTGAATGTCGATGCCGACAAAGACAACCCCCTGGCTCTGGACGCGCTGCCAGGTGTTCTGTAAGAGGGGTGCTTCGGCTTTACAGACGTCACACCACGACGCCCAGAAGTTGAGCATCACGGGCTTCCCCTTCAAGCTTGCCAGGTGAACGGCTGGTGCCGAATGGGTACCGAGTATAGCTAACGTAAAATCGGGTGCAGGATGCCCTAGAAGAGGGCTCAGTGCGGTGCTCGATTGGTTCTGTGCAGGGGTCAGCACTTGTGATGCGAGTAATGCGAGGAACCCGACATTGACGAGGCCCACGAGGAGAAATATCACGATACGGCGCTTACGGACACTTCTCCGCCGTATCGTTCCCTGCTCGGCCTGCCCCTCACCCGCTGGTATGCTTACAAAGAGTTTTTCTTCGGTTTCCATCTGTGCTACTTTCTTCATTGCTAGGGAGGACACCAGATGAATGATGCGGCTTACGTTTGCTAGCCGACTTGCCATTCGATCCATATGCCTTACAATGACCTGACTGGCCAGCATAACAAGCGATATGGTATCGTATCCACTGCTATCCAACATTCATGTTTCTGCTGTCGTACTGTTGTGCTTCGGATAGGTCGCCTTGTTCAGGGAGCAACTGATGCTCCTATGCTCTCTGGATACCCTATCGAATTATAGCGGCCAATCGTACAAGCGTCAAGGTACGACCGACGATAGTAAAGCCAGGAGAGACCTTTGCTTAGCTTACAGGAGAAGTATTCCCGCGTGGCAGTGCCAGAGCAGCCTGTTTAAGGTGCATGAGGCCAGGTTGATATGGTCTTCACGGAAAGGATGCTTACGTAAGCTCTGCTCTCCTCTGTAAAAGAGCTTATGAGTGGGCAAAGGATATCAGCCACAGCAGCAATCAGAAACCTACCAGGAAGGTGGGCAGTGGATACCGAAGCCCGAAGCAACGCGGCGAAAGAATGCCACCGGGTGCCTGGCTTCTCCAAAACACGAAGGATGGGACGTAGCCCCATCCTTCGTTGCGTGTATGCGGATCCCTGTGAAATCGCTAGGTCACAGGCAACAATCTCCCACTTTTCACATCATACACAAAGCCACTGATAGTGACATTCTTTGGAATGAGCGGTGAAGCCTTGAGGGTCGTCACGTCATCGCGGACGGATTGTTCCAGGTTTGTAAATGGAAGGAAGTCGATGTGGTCGGCATCGACCTGCAGTTCCTGCTTCAACTTCGCGGCCAAGTCTTCATTGCGAAAGGTTAACATACCACAGTCCGTGTGGTGAATGACGACCACGCTCGTAGTGTCAAGCAATTGCTCAGAAATCACCAGGGATCGAATCGCATCCTCGCTTGCCCGACCACCTGCATTACGGATGACATGCGCGTCCCCCTCCTGCAGACCGAGGAAGCGAGCAGGATCGAGGCGAGCATCCATGCATGTGAGGACGGCTACCCGCCGAGCGGGAGGCATCGGCAGGTGACCTTTCTGGAATGTTGCCGCAAAGGCCTCATTCGCTCTGAGGAATTCCTCATCGGTTGTCATAAAGACCTCCTTTCCCGACAGAATCTGGTGAGCTTATACTCTCACGTTGAGGGCAAGCAGTCTACCGTGTTCAGAGGCATCGTCGCTGTCTCATGGACAACATCGGCACCCATCGTCTCTGTCCATGTCTCCTGAGCAGCACCGGCACCCATTCGCCATATTCTGTGGACAACATCGGCACCCATCGTCTCTGTCCATGTCCCCTGAGCAGCACCGGCACCCATTCGCCATATTCCGTGGACAACATTGGCTGCAACGAAGGCTCGTTGAGACGGTCATCTGTACCTGAGACGTTGCGGAAACTGTTGTGCCAGGCAGAAGGGTTTGAGCGTGCGTTGAGAGCACGAACAGTGGTGAGAAGACGAACACCAGGGAAAGCGTAAGAGCCACAGCGAGGATTGCGAGCCAGCGAAAGCGTGAAATGACTGACATACGTACCTTCTCCTTTTCATAAGTTTGTTCTCTATAAGGGTTTGCTCTTAAGTGGGTGTTCTTGCCGTTGTGCTGGCCTCCTTTCCGACATCAAGCTTCAGTCTCACCTTTCCCGTTGACATTCAAACCGAAACATCACATGGGTTAGGCAGATCAGTAGCTGACATCATGGTAATCAACGAGAGTATCTCGCATCTCTCAAGGGGTCAATTGAGACGACCTAAAAAGAGAGGGCACCGAACCTACGATCAGAGACATATGTACCAGAAACTGTACCCTTGAATGAAAAAGGTGCTGTAAAAAAATGGTTTCCCCCAAAACCCAAAAAGTAGTAGTGAATAAGGTACAACAACGCAGGCCGCCATTGAAGCTGCTAGCATTATGCTGATACGAAAGATCTGAAGGCACTTGTATCAGCAAGTATTCTGAGCAAGAAGACCATGCGGACGATTGCGAACGATAGAGGTAGAATAGAGCAAATAGAGCAGGCCTTACCATAGAGTAATACTGGTTGTCTCAGAGAGCGTGCCATCCGCATTGATGCCATCTCCTTCTCTTGACTAAAGTATAATGTGCAGTAGTACACTTGTCAAGGTACTATCAACAATGGTAATGTAATATACTGGAAGGAACAGAACCCAAATGTCCATGGCATCGCTTATTGGTGGATGCCTCCTCAAAGGTCTGGTACGCTTTGAGATACACCTCCTCTTGTTTGAGCGTTTTAAAGAAGCTCTCCGCCTTGGCGTTGTCGTAGGCATTGCCTTTGGCTGATATACTGATCTGAATGCCAACATTGAGCAATCGTTCGGTAGAAGCGTAACTGGCATATGGCACGCCGCGATCCGAATGGTGAATGAGTCATGGCTTCGCCTCTCGTGTTGCCAGAGCTTCTTCCAGAGCTTCCAGAGCCAAATTCGTATCAATGCGCGTCGACACATTCCATCCGACACAGCGGCGCGAGGAGGCATCCAGAATCGTGGCCAAGTAGACAAACTTGCTCCGCAGACGGATGTAGGTCAAATCAGCGACCCCAGATCACGTCCGGCGCATCAGGCGTTCGGCCATTGACCAGCTTCGGATAGACTGGAAAGTGGTGATGCGAATCGGTCGTCTGCACAACATGCCGTTTGAGGTGACACAACAACGACTCCTCTCGCATCACGCGTAATAGGCGTTTATGATTCACCTTCCAACTTCTCAAATACCTCATGATCTGTATTGTTGACAATAGTAGGGTGAGCAAGGAAGACGAATCTTGTTCGGTCTTTCAGGTACTTGTAAGGCAAACGCTTTCCACTGAAAGGTGCGTGTTAGGGGTCTCTGGTAGAGTACTCATATCTGGTGAAAAGAAGAGCGTGGAACGAGAGTACGAACTCCTGACACAACCAGATACAACCTACGGCGAAGGAGTCTCCTCTCTCTATGAACTCGACATTGATCAGCATAAGCATTGCCTTTCTCGCAGGGCTGGCATCCTTCCTTTCGCCCTGTATGCTGCCACTGGTGCCTATTTACCTGGCGCAACTGGTTGGCCGGAATATCGCTACAACGACCCAGGATGAGAGGCGTTCGCTACGGTGGGTGACCTTTCTGCATGCGCTGCTGTTTGTGAGCGGCTTTACCCTTGTCTTTGTGGCACTTGGAGCAACCGCCAGTGCCTTGGGTAGTGTCTTAAGCGCGTATCAATTCCAGTTGCGCAAGGTGGGTGGGATCCTACTCATCATCATAGGCCTCCACATGGTGGGCGTGCTCAAGGTGCCATGGTTCTTCTTGCAGAAACGCTTTGCCTATCAGTCCAGCCAGCCGCGTTATGCCGCTTCATTGCTGATCGGAGGCATTTTTGCCATTGGCTGGACCCCCTGTATTAGTCTCTACCTGGGAACCATTCTGGGACTGGCGGCAACCTCGGCCACCCTCAAACAGGGCGTCCTCTTGCTCCTGTTCTATTCCTTGGGCATGGGACTCCCTTTTCTGCTGCTTGGCCTGGGAGTAGAGCGGGCGAATCGCCTGCTCCGGTGGCTGGGTCCGCATACGCGCAAAATCGAAGTGGTCGGCGGGCTGATCATGATTCTCACCGGGGTGATGATCTTCTTCAACTGGTTGGTCATCTTGAACCGCTACGCTGCTCCTCTGATCAGGCCGTGAGTGCGCCTGGCTGCTCACGCAAGCAGGAAACCTGTCCTCAGATACGGTACAGCCACACTCACAGTGGGACAACCGTAGAGCCAGGTGGAGTTTCCTCCCTTGGGGAGTGTGTAGAGTATTCTGTTCTGCCAGAGGTCTCTGCATCTGTTTTGTACAGGTGACGCGCGCCTCACCCGTATGCTGAATTGAGTACACCTCCACTCAACGTACAGCAGAGGTACTCTTGCCTGGCAACGCCAGAACACTCAACTCACAACGTGTGATTTGCCAGTGGTTATGTCCTCATCGGACAGTTTATGCGTCACAGGAAAGGACAAAACCATTGGCAAACCACACAACGCTTGCCGAAGGTGACGACCGTGGTGCAGCCGTGTTCTAAGCAAGCCACAGAGAGCCGTGGGGATTATGTACGAACCTTGCTTATTGGCCAAGCGTTACCTGCAATGTTGGCCTGCCAGCGGCATTGTAGCTACCAACAGTAGAAGACCAAAAGTACTTGCCTGTATTATATTGATTGTCGGTGGAGTAGAACACTAACTGGAGCGGTTGGCCCGCTGCATACGCTTGTGCCAATGCGAGGCTCACATCCCACGTTACTGCTAACCCCGGAGGAGGAATCACAGGTTTTGACTTTGTATTCACAAGCATACTGGTGATGTTTTCCTGGACGGGTGGAGCCGTATTCCACGAAAGAGTTGATGGGTTCCAGTTCTGATTCACCGTTGCGACCTGAATATAGGAAGGATTGGGCTGTCCTTGTGTCCCGGAATTCCCATATTCATACAGGGTTACTTTTCCATTTATCACGCCTTGACCCGTAGGAAGCGAACTTAATGGAAAGGTAATGTAAATTTTCGAAAAGCAATTCCAATCGGAGATATCCGATTCATTCTGAATATTGAGCTGTGCCGCTCCCGGGTAACTTTGTGTTCCCCATTGGGTCCAACGATTGCGTCCAAGATTCCCACATGAAAGTGATCCCCCCACCATACCATCAGTAACCACCTGATTGCTCAACCCATTGCGAACGGTATATGGAGAAGTACTATTTGCGTGGGGAGGCTGGTACATTGGCATGCCAAACGATACATTTCCCCATCCTGATGGGTCTGTTTCATTTGCTGATGTCGGCCACCATTTGTCTGGTAGTGGCGTGTCGGCTGCATTATCCTGGTTATGTACTTTGACTGCCAATTTCCAAATGGTGCCTTGAGAGGGAGCACCTGACATACCAAGCGAGGAGAAAGGGATATGATAGGTCATTGACCAACCGGAGTCGGCTGGACCATTCATCCCATGTCCGCGCCAGCCATAGACAGCCGTAAAAGGCACCTTTGCAGCCGTCCATGCAGTCCCGTTGCCAGTATAGGCTTGTTGGTAATTACTCCGCTTCTTATAGCCGTTGACTCCTGTTTGAAACATGTAGGAATTCTGAGGGAGGAGGGTGCTTCCATTGGCTGTCGTATTCACATAGACGGACGCGTTATCCCCTTTTGAGAGAGTCGGTGCTGAAGTGTTGGTGTCATACCATAAGTATTGATCAACAATCTGCAAATCCACGTAGAGTTCGGTACTGCTATACCCTATTCGTACATCAGTATAGGTATCGGTTGGAGTCACATCACCAAACCAAAAAATAGCGGTTTGGTTAAAAGGTACAGCCGTCTTAAAAAACGGTATATTAATCTGTTGCGGAGACGATGGTGCCGCTTTTGCGGAGGTTTGGGAGAAATGTATCGGCAAGAAACCACCCCAAAACGATGTTGTCAAAGAGAGCAATGTGCCAATAATGATGGTGGCAGCTCCGAGAGTTACCCAGGAAATAGTGTTGCTTCGCGAGGATTGGTGAAGACGGAATATGTGTCGTTGCTGTTTGCTATACATCTTATCCCCCAGTTTTACAATTCTGACGACCAGGTTATCGCTATTACTTATTATCGGCTGAACAGTGTTTCCTCGTCATCCTGGAGAGAGGAAGGTTCTGCCCTCTCTTTGGCTAGAACGAAGAAGGACTAGATTGTTAACAATGTATCTAAAGGTCATAAGAGCGGGCCGATGAATCGGCGGTGGCCGCGATAAATCGGGCCCTACGGTTCATTCGCAAGGATGCAGTGTCTGAGAAAGAACATTGTAGCCATCCCTTACCAGCCCTGTTATAATGTCCAAAATGCTACAACCTTAGCTTACTCATCAATAATCCATCAATATAGGAACGAGCCAACACCACCATGATTCACCTGCAATATTTCCTTCAAGCAGCCCGTGGAACTCTGGTCCACCCAGGCAAACAGCATCACTTCGAAGCCTTTAGCCATGACACGCGTCAGTTGCTAGCGGGCGAACTGTTTGTCGCGGTACGCGGCGAACACAGCGATGGACATGATTATGTGCTGGACGCGCTACAGCGTGGAGCCGCGGGAATAGTATTGGAGACTAAGGCATTTGCGTCACTGGATGAAAATACCAAAGCCGCAGTCGCACAGGCAAATGTCACCACCATTGCGGTGGCTGACACTCGCATTGCCTTGCAACAGTATGCACACGACATCCTGGTACGCTGGCATCCAACCGTCATCGCTGTGACTGGCAGCACGGGCAAGACGACCACCAAAGAGGCGATTGCCGCCGTACTCTCCAGTAATTTCGCAACTTTTAGAAGCTGGCAGAACTATAATGATCTCCTGGGATTGCCGCTTTCGCTCGGTCGCCTGGAAGAACGCCATGAATTCGCGGTACTGGAATTAAGTTGTGACCATCCAGGGGAAATCCGCGACCTTTGCCAGATCATTCAGCCCCACATTGGCGTGTTGACCAATATCAGTCCCACTCAACTCCAATATTTTGGTACCGTCGAACGGCTGGCCGACGAGCTAGGCACCCTTCTGGCCTATCTTCCCGCCTCTGGCAGAGCCTTTGCCAATGGCGACGATGAACGTATCCGCTCGCTCACCACCCGCTGTAAAGCTCCCATCACCTACTTTTCCCCTTCCGCCACACAAAATGTGCAGGTGGATTGGACAGGATTGCGCTGTATCTTAGCTGCTACGCACGAGTCAACACACAACGAACAGGCAATATCGCTCTCCTCCCATCTCTTAGGCCAACAGTATGTAACGACGCTATTAGCCGCCTATCACGTTGGTAAATACTGCGGCTTGCAAACGGCTGCTATAGAGCATACACTAATCCATTTCCAACCATTACCAGGGAGGATGAATCCACTAGCGGGAGTTCATGGTGCCACTTTACTTGATGATACACACAACGCGGCCCCGGCTGCTGTACTGGCAGGGTTAACAACGCTCAAGGCACTTCCCGCAGTTCGGCGCATGGCGATACTTGGAGACATGACGCGCCTCGGTAACTTTACCGAGGAGGCACATCGCATCGTGGGGCAACAAGCTGCCAGCTGTGTCGATTACCTCATTTTACATGGAGAACACGCGACGACAGTGGCTGAATCTGCCCGGCAAGCTGGACTTTCCCCGAACCAGATCGCCCTGACCTCGACGCATGAAGACGCGGCCAAAGCGGCACGGGAAATATTGAGGGCTTACGGTTCCCCCCGCCCCAGGGTACCGGCCAGCCACCCCAGACCCCTTGCGGGTACCCTGGGCCTGGGAGAGGGCGATATCCCGGCTGATAGGATGAGTCCTGATGTTGTGCTTATTAAGGGAGCCGAAGGGGCGCGTATGGAGCGTGTCACGGAACTCCTTATGGCCCATCCCGCACAGGCACCTGGACAACTTGTACGGCAAACCCCTGGTTGGAAGCAGATCGTGATGACGCGTGCGGAACGTCCAACCTGGATTGAGATAGACCTGAGTGCCATCGCCAACAATACGCGACAGGTACAAGCCTTAGTCGGGCCACAAGTGCGCATCCTTGCCAGTCTCAAGGCTGACGCTTATGGACACGGCGCGATCAAAGTAGCCCGTACCGTTCTGCATAATGGAGCCAGCATGGTAGGCGTTGCTACCGTCAGCGAAGCCACACCCTTGCGGGAGGCAGGGATTCAGGCTCCCATTCTTGTCTTTGGCTATGTGCCACTATGGCAGATGCGTGAAGCTGTGCGCCTGGGTCTGACGATTACGCTCTACTCGCTCGAAGCGGCTACCGCGCTCGCGCGGGCAGCGTTGGCCTTGGGGCAGACTGTCAATGTACATGTCAAAATTGATACGGGGATGGGGCGTTTAGGGGTGCGTGCCGAACAGGTTGAAGAGGTGGTAACGCTTGTGCGCGAGATACTGACCTTACCTGGTTTACGTCTAGAAGGCATTTTCACCCATTTCGCTATGGCGGATACACACGATCTGACTCACGCTCACATGCAGCTTGCTCGTTTTCAAGCAGTATTGCAAACACTGGAAACGCAGGGACTGCGCCCTCCCTTAGTTCACGCGGCAAGTAGTGCTCCCATGCTCAGTCTACCGGAGGCGCGTTTTGACATGGTACGTCCAGGCGTCGCCCTCTACGGACTCGAACCATCGGACGAGGTGCGTTTACCAGCAGGTTTTCGACCAGCCCTCTGCTTCAAGACGCAGGTCGCGCAGGTCAAAGTCGTCCCTGCCGGGGAGTGCATCAGTTACGGCT
>JADEYI010001039.1_pt1 | contig 25248 bp, 22 predicted proteins | sample 8542331 | NCBI WGS metagenome assembly JADEYI01 (sample SAMN16510988, study PRJNA670497) | mine drainage metagenome | isolation source: biofilm near Copperflume 1 | place: Germany: Marsberg coppermine Kilianstollen | collected 2018-02
TGAGCTTCGCCGAAATCAGCCTTCACCGCCAGACGGCCTGAAAGACACGCTTACAATCATCCTGCTGCTGGCCAGCGCCATTGTTCCGGGATTTCATATCCGGGGATTTTTGGCGGCATTTCTCGGCGCTATCGTGCTGATGCTGGTTCGATTGGTCTTCCAGTTACTTACGCGCGCATGACTCGAATCCCTATCCAAGCAGCCAGAAGGCCCACTACAGGGCCTTCTGGCTGTGCCGCAGCAGCGATTACCGCAGGTATGGAACATCGGATCTTGGAGTTTCCGTGGGTTTTATTGCGGCGGTCATCGTGGGCTTTGACGAAGGCTAATCGGGATCTGCAACTCAAAAGCTGAATCCATTCTTCACGGATGAAAGCCGATCAGGTCGATTCCGTTTTTTCCGTCCTGGACAACATAAGACAGTGTGTAGACAGTTCCGTCGAGTCCGAGCACGAGACTTTGCGGAGGAGTTACCGCATCTCCATTGTTCAACTGAACGCTGCCATGATCCACATACTTCCGGGCGGCGATATCATAGGTAATAAGGTGGGTTCCTTCCTCCTGATCCGGTGTAGCCTTCCGCCCTTCGTTGCTGCCCGTAAGGGGAGCGCTGGTCAGGTAGTACAGTGTGTTGCCGTCCGCTGCCAGAGCGAGGCCGAGATAGCCATAGTCGGACGGATTCAACATCCCGATTCTCTTCGATGGCTCAGACGTTAGCCGAGCTAGCACCTCGACGGAGGGGCGGCTTGGATCGAAGCGAAATAAATAGCCGGACTGACCATTGACGCCGTAAATGGCGCGCTGTGATGGGACCCAGACGGCGGCTCGCCAGTTGTAGGCCATGCCGTGCATCGCCGGATTTAACGATCCGAAATAGTCTTTTTTAAGATTGACTCCGGCGACGGTATCGACTTTGTCGGTGTCGTAGCGATAGCGATGGATGGTTCCATCCCCGGTGGTGAAGTAGGCCGAGCCGTCGAGTGGATCGACGACGATCCGGCGGCAGATCGCTCGATAGGTATTTCCTAAACTGCCGAGTTCTCCGCCATGGAAGACTGTTCCCAGGTCCTTCAATGTTTTCGTCTTCAAGTCATAGCGCAGGAAATCGCCCGTCGGCCATGTTATGCCATACAAACGGCCGCGTTGCACGTCCATGTTCATGGCAATAATTCCCTGACCTCCAGGTGCGATCGCCAGGTTAGTGAACTTTCCCGTCTTCATGTCATAGGAGACAAAATGTCCGCCGGGATAAGGGAGATAGCCATGCGGAACAGCGGCCGTCCTTTCCACCCCGCCTGTCTTGTTGTAGTAGCCGAGATGCGTGGAAAAGTAGAGTTTGTTATCGACCTGAATGAAGTTGACGTGGCTCTTCCCCTGGGCAACCGCTTTGATATTGCCCTGGCCAACAGCGTCGTTCAAATTTGCGATGTGCGTGATTGCCTTCGTCTTCGGATCGAAGGAGTACATCTGTCCCGGTATGTTGTATTGCTCGGAAGAAAGCACATAATAAACGGTTCCATTGCTCGACACCCCCATCCCGTTGAACGCTTCTCCGGGTTTTTCCGCTACTGGAAAATGGGAATCATATGCCGTCGCGTGAAGGACAGGAGAGGCGAATGTCTGGCCGTAGAGAGCGGAAGCTGCGGCGCCGAGAAAGAGCATCGCTATGGAAAATTGACGAAGAACAGCAGAGGTTTTCAATGTATTCGATCCTCGAAGTACCAATCATGGTGTCCATTTGGGTAGAACATAGCAGCCGGGAACATGGGTCAGCGGCTGCTATAGGCGAAACGCACCGAACACTTTTTCAATCCGGTTGCCCTGTCATTCCAGGTCCGAACGTAAAGATAGAAAATCAAAAATCACCCAAATTGTTACACAAGACAATCTTTTGAGGGCAAATTCAGTTTCATTTTCTTTTGAATTATTGAGTTATGGAATAAACGGGTCGCAGAAACAGGATCACACGCCGACGGGGAAGGGCTTGGGTGAGGACTCGTCTGGATTGGCAACGTCCATGCGGAAACGCTCGAACGCGCCTTGCAGCAGGCTCAACAATGCGGTGTAGCCATAGCCAAACGCGAACAGCAGCAAGAAGGGAACAGTTATGTAGTTACCGTTGTCAATGGCGTACCAGATAGTCAAAATAAAATACGCACCGATCAGCAGTTCAATCCAGGGTAGAAGGCCCAGCCGTTTGCGGTATTTTGTGGCCTGCGATTTTTCTCCGCGCTTCTCCACGCGATATTTTGGTGTGCGCTTGAAGCTGCTCTTGATGCCGAACAAAGCCTCCATGACGGCCCTGGAATTGGTCAGCGTCAGGCCAATGCCGCCGAGCGCCATGACAAATGGCAGATATAAAAGAGCGCGATACCACTTGCCTGGGAACAGTTCCTTTTGTGAGACAAGATAAAACGAAGAGACAGAGCAGGTGGAGGCCAAAAACAAGGGCAGATCGATGAGCAGCATCTGAAACCATCCCTGATAGAAGCGGATGATCATTACCGGCATCATCACAATCGAAAGCAGCACCATGAGCGGATAGCTGATGTTGGCGGTCAGATGGTAGAAAGCTTCCAGTTTGATGTGAAAGGGAAGATCGGCCCGCAGGATGCGGGGCAGAATTTTCTTTGATGTTTGAATCAGTCCCTTGGCCCAGCGCGCCTGCTGAGTTTTGAACGCGGTCATCTCGATCGGCAGCTCCGCTGGACAAACTACATCCTGCAAATATTTAAAACGCCAGCCGGCCAGTTGCGCGCGATAGCTTAGATCGGTGTCCTCGGTGAGTGTGTCATGCTGCCAACCGCCCGCCTGGTCGATGGCTTTACGCCGCCACATGCCGGCAGTGCCGTTGAAGTTGAAAAATACGCCGGCCCGCGAACGTCCGCCGTGTTCCAGCACGAAGTGGCCATCGAGCAGAATTGCCGACACCTGCGTGAGAAAGCTGTAGTCGCGGTTGAGATGTGTCCAGCGTGTCTGCACCATGCCTACACCGGGGTCGGAAAGGTGATGTACGACGCGCATGAGCCAGTCGCGCGGGGGAATAAAGTCAGCATCAAAAATGGCAATCAGCTCGCCTTTCGCCGTCTTCAAGCCGTGGTCGAGCGCTCCGGCCTTATAGCCATGCCGGTTGGTGCGATGGATATAGACGATCGGCTGCTTCTCGCCGTTGAAGCCATCGCGGTAGCGTTCGACGATGGAGGATGCGACTTGTCGTGTTTCGTCGGTGGAGTCGTCGAGCACCTGGATTTCCATCCGGTCGCGGGGATAGTCGAAGTTGCAGCAGGCATCGATCAGGCGGTCGATGACGTACTGCTCGTTGAAAATCGGCAGCTGGACGGTGATGAATGGCAGCTCGTCAAAGCGTGTGGGTGGTTCGTGTGTCGCGTTTTTCTTGTTGCGGTAATAGAGCCAGACAAGTTGATAACGGTGCAGGCCGTAGAAGGCCAGAATCACCATCAACACAAAATAGGGAGTGAGCAGCGAGGCATCGAACCAGTTGAAACTGTAGAGCGGTGCGAAGATCTGATGGACCGCCCACTGCTGACGAAAATAATGCAGCACGGGATTTTCCGGCGCAAACAGCGCCAGAGCGACGTTCGCGTTGGCATGGAAAACCGCCAGAAGGTGTTCGGCGGAAGGCAATTGCATGGCCTGGTAACGGGCCTCCGGGTGGGTCGAGCGGTCAAAACATAATTGTACGTGATGGGTTTCCACACGTTTTCGGCGAAAAGGGCCAGAATGGGAAGCGCTGTGTAGAATGGGCCGCATGACCGCCTTTACTCCCAGCACCATTGCGGCGCTTGTGATTGCGGCAAGTTTCGCCGCCGGGCTGAACGTGTATGCGACGGTGCTGACGCTGGGTCTATTGGCGCACGGGCACTGGGTGGTGCTGCCCACGGGCCTGGAGGTGCTGGGGGACTGGTGGGTGATCGGGGCCAGCGGGGCGATGTTTGCGATGGAGTTTGTCGCCGACAAGATCCCCGGCGTGGACATGGTGTGGAACGCACTGCATACCTTCATCCGCGTGCCGGTCGCGGGTCTGCTGGCGTATCGAGCCACCACACATCTTTCGCCGCAGATGCAACTGCTGGCGACGGTTGCCGGAGGAATGATCGCGCTGGTGGCGCATGGGTCGAAGACTGCGGTGCGCGCCGTGGTAACACCCAGCCCGGAGCCGGTGTCGAATATTGCGTTGAGCAGCAGCGAGGATGTTGTGGCCATCGGGGTGACGTGGCTGGCTACGCAACATCCGTGGACGGCTGCCGGGATTGCAATCGCTTTGGCTCTGCTGGCCGTGGCGATGGCGCGATGGATAGTGCGGGCGCTGCGCCGTCTCTGGGGCAGAATGCAGGCAGTGTAAGTGTATGGAGTCAGCGGAGGTTTGCCGGTACAGTCCTCACGATTTCGTATGCAGAGGAATCGTCCCTGAGGTGGCTTAATCCAGCTGATACTACGTTGAAGAGACAAGACCGGCGGTCTGTCGTAGTGGCAGATGGAAGAACACCTAAGGAGCTTCTAGTCAGGAGAGTTCATCTTGATAAAAGATGAGTCTGAGTAAGTATTCTCAATTTAAAAACATGGTCCGGTACAACGTGTCGCGCTGCACCGGTTTAAAGCCGGCGTCGCGGATGATGTGACGTAGTTCCTCTTCGGTGGTGTGGTTCGATGTGCCAGCGGCCTTGACGACATTTTCTTCCAACATCACCGAGCCAACATCGTTACCGCCGAAGCGCAGGCCCATCTGTAGAACCTTCAACCCTTGCGTCACCCAACTTGACTGCACGTTTTCTATGTTGTCAAGATAGAGCCGCGAGATGGCGAGCACCTTCAAATATTCGACCGATGTGGCTTCTTCCCAGCCACGCCCGCCGAGCGCGGTGTTGTGCGGCTGAAAGCTCCAGGGAATGAAGGCTGTGAATCCGCCGGTTTCTTCCTGCAACCGCCGGATGGTGTCAAAGTGGTTCACGCGCTGCTCAAAGGTTTCGCCGACGCCGAACATCATGGTCGCGGTGGTGCGCATTCCCAGTTGATGCGCGGTACGATGCACCAGCACCCAGTCTTCGGTGCCGCATTTCAGGCGAGCGATGCGATGGCGCACGGCATCGTCGAGGATTTCGGCGCCGCCGCCGGGGATGGAGTCGAGGCCAGCATCACGCAAACGCGCTATGGTGTCGTGAACAGAAAGCTCGCTATATTCCGCTATCGCCAAAATTTCCGATGCAGAAAAGCAGTGCAGCCAGATGGAAGGAAAGCGCTGCTTGATGCCGCGCAAAAGACGTTCGAACCAGTCGATCTTCAGATCGGGATGCAGTCCACCCTGCATCAGGACGCCAGTGCCGCCCATCTCGACGGTTTCGCGGACTTTTTCGTAGATAGTTTCAAAGTCGAGGATGTAGCCTTCCGCGGCCAGTTTGCCTTTGAGCGGGCGATAAAACGCGCAGAATGTGCAGTATTCGGTGCAGAAATTGGTGTAGTTGATGTTGCGGTCGATGATGTAAGTGACAACGCCTTCCGGATGCAGCCGGCGGCGCAGCGCATCGGCTTCCATGCCAATGCCGATCAAGTCGTCAGACTGAAAAGCGTTCAGGGCCTGCTGGCGCGTGATTCCCATTTGCCTATTTTACGCCCTGGGCATGGGTGGCAAGGTTTTCGCGGGAGCGAGTTCGTCAGGCTTCGTGTCCGGCGTTGGCACCGGTTTCGACGCAGGGCGTTGCATAGCTCGTTCTTTTGCGAGGCGGATGTCCTCCGGACTGGAGAAGCGGCCGAAGATGGAAAGGAAGCGCCCGAGCCGGTTGGCGAACTTGTCGAACATACGGTCTCACTCCTCATGGTAATTTTAGAGGGTATCCGGCGGAATACTATACCCGGCCTCAATCTGAAGCATCTATCGCAAGCAGGAAATCACAGCCTATGAATCTTTTCCCATTCAAACACTCTACGATTTTCTTCGGCATTTTGCTGGCAGCCGGTGTTGTGCTGGTGGCCACCGTCTTCCAAGCGTGCGCGGCGGATGCCGCTGCCAAACCGGCACCGGATGTTCTGGTGTTTTCCAACGGCGACAAGCTTACAGGAACCCTGGATCACGAGGCCGGCGGCACGGTATTCTTCAAGAGCGATAATGCCGGAATGGTGCAGGTTCCCTGGGCCAAACTGAAAGGTCTGCACAGCGAGAAGCCCTTTGCTGTCATCGAAAACGGAGTGCCGGTCGGGCGTAAGAAGGCGAACCTCGATGTTCCTGTTGGAAACGTGGAAGTCGATGGCGACACTTTGTCTGTTATGACCTCACAGGGAGCGCGGCAGATCCCGGTGAAGAACATCGCCTACCTGGTCGATGAGCCGACGTTCGAGAAAAACGTGAAGCATGGTCAGGGCCTGTTGCAGGGGATCACGGGTTCGGTCAGCGCCGGGGCGAGCACGGTGAGCTCTACCCAGAACAGCGTCAGCGTAAATACGGCTGTTGTGCTCGCGCGAGCTGTGCCGCCGGTTGCGTGGATGCCGGCACGGCAGCGCACGCTGCTGAATTTCAGCAGCAATTATGGCCGAATCACGGAGCCGAACACTCCGACAGTGAAGACCAACATCCTGCATGGCGGACTGGAGGAGGATGAGTATCTCAGCCCGCGCTTCTATCTGATGCAACAGGCGATGTTCGACCATAATTTTTCGCAGGGACTGGATCTGCAGCAGCTTTACGGCCTCGGCGTTGGCTACACGGTCATCAAAAAGCCGGTCCAGGAGCTGGATGTGACCGCCATCATCGACTATACGAAGCAGCAGTTCGCCGCTACCGCGACTGGTCCCGCAACCAGCACGGATCTGGTCGGTTCCAGCTTTGGCGACAACTATATCCGCCACTTTCCCAGAAAGATCGTCTTCACGGAAGTCGCCACAATCAATACGCCCTGGAACAGTCCGGGGGACTATTCTGCGAATGTTGCCGTGGGCGCAAGTTTTCCGGTCTACAAAAATCTTGGGTTCTCTGTGGGAGTGATCGACAGTTATCTGAACAATCCCCCGGCTGGGTTCAAGGGGAATTCGGTGCAGTTCAACACCGGGCTAACGTATAGCATTCCATAAGACCGGAGCTTTCAAGGAGAGCACCGAGGCCGCTCGTCGTCCTCTTTGCAAGTGATCCGATACATCTGAATGCTACGAGCCGTACTCCTTTTTCTGTGGTGTGAAGAGTTTATCTATAAGTGTTGCCGTGCTGCTGAAAGCGACCACATAGGATTCAAATACGCGCCATCGAGAGGGATATTCTAAAACGTCAATGGCTTTGCCAGAATGTCCATAGCCGGCTGAGGCAGCGGCTTGTTCGCGTTCGCCAGCAGAAGGCTAACCTGCCACATCTGCGCCGAGGAAAGAATCTGATCGAAAGACGGCATTCCTGTCAGGCGGATTCCGTTTGAAACCTTCCAATAGGTTTCACCCGGCGGATCGTCGCTGACTCCGACAATGTTGCTGGAGCCATGCGCGTGCCACAGTTGCGGGGCGCGGGGATACATGTGGCTGGCTACATCGGCGTTCACTGTCTGGAGGCCGTGACAATATGCGCAATTCTGCCGATAGACCTGAGCTCCCGCGATCAGGTTTTCCGGGCTGGCCTGCATGGGGACGGATCTCGGCATCTCTTTCGTCACGCGGTCATGCAGGGGAATATGCACAATCTCCCTTTCCAGGGGGAAGGGCGGATCCGCGACGGCTACCGGAGGATTTCCAAAACGCAAGTAGCAAAACGCCAGGATCGGCAACAGCACCAACCCGATAATGAACCCAATCGCAAACCGTCTCATGCCGCCTCCAGCGGTGCAGAATCGTTCAGGCACAGACGGCCAGGAATAGGCCTGCGCCGAACACAGATAGACTACCCTACGTCACAGATGCCCTGTAAATGATTTAATGGAGACTTAGGAGAAAACTGTGCTGTCTCAGTCCACCCGGGGAGCGACCCGCTTCCCTACATCCATGCTGTCGATCCACGCTCGGCGTTATCGTTCCGTAACTTCGATTCTTGTTTTCCTTATGGTCCTCTGCGTTTTTGCTCCGGTAGTGGCTCGCGGACAGGAACAGCCGCAGTCATCGTCGCCGGCAGCATCCTCGTCCTCGTCGCAAACTGCGCCGCCGGAACTGGAGTCGAGGCGCAGCTATGAAAGCCGGCGATTGCAGACCAAGCAGCGCCGGGAAGCGCAGACGGTCACCGAGACGTACAGTCATCGCTGGGACGTCTTTGTTGGCGGCTCCTACATGCGTTTCCGGCCTGGCCCGGACATTCATAATTCCGGTGTGGCGGGCTGGACATTTGGAGCGACCCGGTATTTCACGCCGCGCTTTGGCATTACGGCAGACGCGCGCGGCTACTATGGGACAAATTCTCTGGGTCCTACAAATGGCGGCGGCTACAACGTCTATAACGCGAGCTTCAGCGTCTTCCCGTTCACCATCGGCCCGCAGTATCGTTTCTATGGCAGCCCGAAACTCTCCATCAGCGGAGCGGTGCAGGGGGGCGCGGTCTACGGCTACTTTGACGCGAACACTAACGGGATTCCACCGCAGCTGGTCGGCTTTTATCCGGCTGGTATCGTGGGCGGCGGCATCGCCAGCATCGACCTGGATTACAACCTGAGTCCCGCGCTGGCGGTGAGGCTTGCTCCGCACATGTTGTTCGATGACTTCGGCGGCAGCATTAACCATAATCAGGGACTGATGGTTGGCCTGGTCTATCGTTTAGGAAAACAATAAACATCCTTTAGCGCCTTCCTTGCGGTTGCAGGGAAGGCGCTCATTTGGCTGGGAAATCGTATTATTTTGACTTCCGTTCGTCCCGGTGTTTGGCGGCGTCCAGGGGATATTGCGGCTCGGTCATGCGGACGGGGTCGAGAATTTCTGCAATTTCCTTCTCGCTCAACAGCTTTTTCTCGCGCGCCAGCTCGATGATCGACCGTCCGGTCGCCACGGACTCCTTTACAATCTCCGCCGCCTTCGCATAGCCAATATAGGGATTCAACGCGGTCGCCAGCGACACCGTGCTCTGCGCATAAAATTCGCAGCGTTTCTCGTTTGCCGTAATGCCGCGCACGCAATGCAGATCAAACTGCCGCAGCATGTTCGTCAAAATGGTGATTGATTGCATTGCGTTATAAGCCATTGTCGGCATCATGACGTTCAGTTCCAACTGGCCAGCCTGCACCGCATAGGCTATGGCTGTGTCGTTGCCGATTACCTGAAAGCAGACCATCGCGGCCAGCTCGGGCATTACAGGGTTGATTTTGCCCGGCATGATGGATGAGCCGGGTTGCAGGCTGGGCAGAAATATCTCCGCGAGGCCGGTGTTCGGCCCGGAGGCCAGCAGGCGCAGGTCGTTCGAGATGCGGATGATCTCCAGCGCCAGGCCACGCAGCGCGGCGCTAACCTGGGCCATGCAGGCATTCGACTGCATGGCCCAGCGCATGTCTTCGGCAGGGGTCAATTTCTGGCCGGAGAGTTTCGCAAGATTTGCAACTGCTTTGACGCGGTAGTCGGGATGCGTGTTGATGCCGGTGCCGACGGCTGAGCCGCCCAGGCCGAGTTCGCGCAAGGACTCGGCGGCCTGGCGGATGTTCTTGTCAGCCTTGCGGATGGCGACGGCATAGGCGGCAAACTCCTGGCCCAGCCGTATGGGCACCGCATCCTGCAGGTGCGTGCGTCCGGACTTCATCACGCCGTTGAATTCAGCGGCTTTTTTCTCGATGTTTCCGGCCAACGAATCGAGCACCGGATAGAGCGTTGCAAGCGCCAGTAGCGTGGCAACGCGCATGGCAGTGGGAAAGACATCGTTGGTGGACTGGCCGTAGTTCACATGGTCGTTGGGATGGACGTGTTCGTACTCGCCGAGTTTGCTGCCGCCTGTTTTTCCAGCCATGATTTCATTGGCGCGGTTGGCGAGCACCTCATTGGTATTCATGTGCAGACTGACTCCGGCGCCTGCCTGAAACACATCGACCATAAATTCGTTGTCCCACTTGCCGTCGATCACTTCCTGTGCGGCCTGAGCGATGGCATCCGCTCGGCGCGGCTCGACGAGGCCGAGATCCTTATTTGCCAGCGCCGTGGCATGTTTTACCATGCCGAGCGCGCGAATCAACAGTGGATGCGCACGCATTCCGGAGATGGGATAGTTATCGACCGCCCGCGCCGTCTGCGCGCCGTAGTAGGCCTGCGCGGGAACTTCGACGAAACCGATGGAATCTTTTTCTCTTCGGGTGTCAGCCATGAAAATCGGGCCTTCCTCAACTTGAAATTCGCTTGATCTTAGGTGCGGCAGTCTAATAGTTTGATGGTCGTTTCGTCACTCTGGAAGCTGAATACTTCCGTCCTTAGCGATCACAAACGAGGGGTTCCAAGCGATCTCCCATAGAAATCCATCGAGATCGGAAAAATAACCAGAATAGCCACCCCAAAAAGCTTGCTGCGCAGGTTTGATTGTCTTTCCGCCCGCGGCCTGAGCCTCCGCCATCACTGCATCAACTTCTTCATGAGTCCGCGCGTTGTATGCAAGAGCGACTCCACGGAAACCATGGCCTTCCGAAGCAACACCCGCATCTTTCGCGAGTTCGTCCCGTGGAAAGAGAGAGAAGGCCATGCCGCCAGCTTGAAAGAATGCGACGCCTTCTGCTTTCAGCATCGATCTCCGCCACCCTAATCGTTCATAAAAATCGCAACTACGCTCCAGGTGTTCGACGCCCAGAGTAATAAGGCTGATCCGTTGTTCCATGCTCTGCCTCCCGAATACTCGAGTGACATTCTACTCGCCGCCGCCTAGAATCATACGTTCGACCTTCTTCGAGGAAAAACCAATCATCATGGCTATCATTCGCCAGCAGGATTTGATCCAGAGCGTCGCCGACGCGCTACAGTACATTTCCTATTACCATCCGGTTGACTACATTACGAACCTTGCCCGCGCGTACGAAATGGAGCAGTCTGCAGCGGCCAAGGATGCGATGGCGCAGATCCTCATCAACTCCCGCATGTGCGCGGAGGGCCATCGCCCCATTTGCCAGGACACGGGCATCGTTACGGTTTTCGTCAAGGTTGGGATGGATGTTCGATGGGACCGCACCGACCTGACGGTTGAGGACATGGTGAATGAAGGTGTGCGTCGCGCGTACCTGCATCCGGAGAACAAGCTGCGCGCATCCGTGCTGGCCGACCCTGCCGGAGCGCGGAAGAACACGAAAGACAACACGCCTGCGGTCGTAAATCTGTCGATGGTGAAAGGCGGCGACGTGGAAGTGATTGTCGCGGCGAAGGGCGGCGGGTCGGAGGCGAAGTCGAAGTTCGTGATGCTGAATCCGTCGGACTCGATCGTGGAGTGGGTCATCAAGACCGTTCCCAGTATGGGCGCGGGATGGTGTCCGCCTGGAATGCTCGGTATTGGCATTGGGGGCACGGCGGAAAAGGCGATGCTGCTGGCGAAGGAAGCGCTGATGGGTCCGATCGACATGCAGGACCTGATTGCTCGCGGACCAGCGAACCGACTGGAAGAGCTACGCTTAGAAATCTACGACAAGGTGAACCGGCTGGGCATCGGCGCGCAGGGGCTGGGCGGCCTGACGACGGTGCTGGACGTGAAGATTCTGGATTATCCGACGCACGCCGCGAACCTACCTGTGGCGATGATTCCGAACTGCGCGGCCACGCGCCATGCGCATTTTGTGCTGGACGGCAGCGGGCCGGCGGCGCTGGAACCGCCATCGCTGGAACTCTGGCCGAAGCTGACCTATGACGTATCGAAGGCGCGTCGCGTGAACCTGGACACCGTCACCCGTGCTGAGGTCGCCGCGTGGAAGCCGGGCGAGGTTCTGCTGCTCAACGGAAAATTGCTGACTGGGCGAGACGCCGCGCACAAGCGCATGACGGACATGCTGCATCGCGGGGAAAAGCTGCCGGTCGACTTTACGAATCGCTTCATCTATTACGTTGGCCCGGTGGACCCGGTCGGCGAAGAGGTTGTCGGTCCCGCCGGCCCCACCACGGCCACGCGCATGGACCGCTTCACGCGGCACATGCTGGAACAGACCGGACTGCTGGGCATGGTGGGCAAGGCGGAACGCGGGCCGGAAGCGATCGAGGCCATCCGCGACCACAAGGCTGTGTACCTGATGGCGGTGGGCGGTGCGGCGTATCTGGTGTCAAAGGCGATACGGTCGAGCCGCGTGCTGGCTTTCGACGATCTTGGGATGGAAGCGATTTACGAGTTCGATGTGAAGGACATGCCGGTCACGGTCGCGGTCGACAGCCAGGGGACCTCAGTCCACCAGACCGGGCCGAAGGAGTGGCAGGCGCGGATTGCAGGGATACCGATTTTGCAGTGAGCGGGAATCGCTCACTCCATGCCCCACTGGGGGCGGTACGTGGCATGTGAACGTACTTCGCGTTCTGTGTGACTTATAAGTCACGATAGGCGACGGCCTGCCCGGACTGACCAACTCAGCAAATATAATTTGCAGAGTTGGTCGTTTCCTCCCCATTTCCACACTCTGCTTAAATAAGAGCATGGGCCATTCTGTAGTTTCCGCCACCGATCATTTCGACGTACTTGTCATTGGCGCCGGGCCGACTGGGCTGGCTTGCGCCATCGACGCGCAACGCGAGGGCTTTCGTGTGGCGCTGGTGGATAAGGGCTGCCTGTGCAACTCTTTGTTTCATTACCCCTCGAACATGACATTCTTCACGACGCCGGAGCTGTTGGAGATTGGCAATATCCCTTTCAGCAGCCCCAACCAGAAGCCTAACCGTGCCGAGGCGCTGGAATATTATCGAAAGGTGGCGCAGCATTACCGGCTGGACATCCGGCAGTATGAACTTGTGGCCCGTGTTACGGGCAAGGCGGGGAACTTTACGGTGCATTGCGCGGATGCGGCCAGCCGCCCGCGGACTTATCAGACGCGCGCGCTGATCGTCGCCACCGGCTATTATGACCGGCCCAACTATCTCGGCATTCCCGGCGAGAGCCTGCCGAAGGTTTTTCACTACTATAAGGATCCACACCCGTACTTCGACCGTGATGTGCTGGTGATTGGCGGCAAGAACTCCGCCGCGATTGCCGCGCTGGACCTGTGGCGTCACGGCGCGCGGGTCACGCTGGTGCATCGTGGAGAGAAGATGCACCGCCACGTGAAGTACTGGATTCTTCCGGACATAGAAAATCGCATTCGCCATGACGAGATTCATGGCTACTTCAATACAGCCGTCGAAGAGATCACGACGGACACTGTGCGGCTGCGCACACCGGAGGGCGAGCAGACAGTGAAGAACGATTTCGTCTTCGCCATGACCGGGTACCATCCTGACTTTAGCTTTCTGGAAGCGCTGGGGGTACGTCTCGAAGGCGCAGATCGCACGCCTGCGTTTGACTCGAAGACACTCGAAAGTAACGTGCCCGGAATCTATCTGGCGGGGGTGATCGTTGCAGGAGCGCGGACGAATGAAATCTTTATCGAAAATGGCCGCTTTCATGGCGCGCAAATTGCAGCAGGGCTGCGGCTTGCGTTTTCCGGCAACAGCACGGCCAGACGGCATATCGCCACCAGCTAGGGTGCGGGGAAAGATCGATTCACGACCCGGCGAGTGAGCCACGGTAAGGATCGAAGGCGATCAGCGCAGCCGGCCACTCGCCAGCCCGATGCGCGTCCCATACAATCGGGGTATCGCCTCATGGCCCGGCTCACTCCACGCACTATTCGAGGGCAACTGATTCTGGGTACAGCCATCCTGCAATGCCTGCTGGTAATGGCTGTCTTCGGGTACGTCTACCATCAGCAGCGCACGACACTGCGGAACCGGACTGCCGAGAGGCTGAACTATCAGGTGCACCTGCTGAGCACGACCGCGGCGGTTGAGCTGCGGGACCAGCACATCGACAATGTGCAGGCGGTACTGGATGAAATGCTGAAGGCGCCGACTATCCGCGCAGTCCGCATCACCGATTTGTCTGGCCGCACCGTTGCCTATAGCAGCCGTGGAGGAGGGAGCGACTATACCCCGCTCTCCGCCGAGGAGCGCCAGCATCTGAACCCACTCTCCACCACCCACATTTTCGATAACGGATCGGCTATCGGATCCAAGGGCATGGCGGCCGTAGCCAGCATCAATGTGGACGACACCCCGGTCGCGCTGGCATGGGTATATCCCGACACGACGGAAGACCAGGTGGACCTGTCCAGCCTGCTGCGGTCCGCATTCTTTTTCGCGCTGCTGGCGATCGCCGCGAATGCGCTGTTTTCGCTGGTGCTGGCACGGTCGGTCACACGTCCCCTGCGCGGCCTTCTGCGCGGGACCAAATTGCTGATCCGCGATCCGGAACGCAGCGGGGTTTTTCCACTCAAGACACATTCCGTCAACGAGGCGGGGGAGTTGACGCGCGCCTTCAATACTATGGTTGCCGCCTTAAACGAACAGCGGTCCGGACTGCATGACACACTGGCGCTGCTCGACTCCATGCTGGCGAATGCTCCCATCGGTTTTGCTTTTTTCGATCGCAAGGCCCGTTATGTGCGGGTCAATCGATTCCTAGCGGAGATGGACACTTTTCCGATCAGCCGACATCTGGGCCGCACGGTGCAGGACATTTTTCCTGGGCCGATGGCAGTCGAGTTGTCAGCCGCCATTGAGCAGGTATTCTCGACCGGAAAGCCTGTGCGCGACAGGGAACTGCGGGTTGAGCTGGAGAGTATGCCGGAGTCGCCACGCACATGGCTGGTTAGCTTGTATCCGGTTCGCATAGGTGGCCAGGAAACTGTACGGCCGTCAGGCGAACTGAGCGAGAAAAATAAATCCGTGAGCGACATCGGTTCCAGCGAAGTCCGCTGGGTGGGCGCGGTGCTGGTGGACACGACCGATCGAAAAATTTCAGAGGAGATGCTGCGCAGAACGGAAAAGCTGGCTGCTACGGGCCGGCTTGCCGCCTCGATTGCTCACGAAATCAACAATCCGCTGGAGGCGGTGACGAACCTGCTCTATTTGCTGCATCAGCAGCCGCTCGATCAAGAGGCCCTGACATACGCCGACATGGCGCAGCGGGAGATCGCCCGCGTCTCGCAGATAACGCAGCAGACCCTGCGCTTCTACCGGCAATCCTCCAAGCCTGTCCTGACCAGCCCGGGCGAACTGCTGGACTCCGTGTTGGACCTGCATAAAGCCCGCATTAACACAGCCAAAATTCAAGTCGACCGCCGGTACCGCGAAGGTGCGGATCTGCTGGCTTTCAGCGGCGAGATGCGTCAGCTCTTCGCCAATTTGATTGGGAACGCCCTGGATGCGATGCCGAAGGGGGGCAGGCTGATGCTTAGCGTGCGCCCATCGCGCGCGTGGAACCAGCCGCCGGGAGAGCCTGAGGTTCACGGTGTGCGGATTGTGGTGGCCGATACCGGATCGGGTATGAACGAAGCGGTGCGCCGCCGCATTTTCGACGCTTTTTTTACCACCAAGGAGACGACCGGGACCGGCTTGGGGCTGTGGATCAGCGCGGAAATTATTGCGAAACACCGAGGTACGGTTCGAGTGCGGAGTTGTCCGGTTGAAGTTCCGGTGGATGTTGCCTCCGACGATGGCCGTCCACGAACAGCCTGCGGAACCGTGTTCATGCTGTTCTTTCCACTGGATGGGGATGCCAGTCGAACATGGACGGAATACGGAAATCAAAACGCAGATTTCAGTGACGAGGTTCAGCCTGGTGCATAATGCTTGCAAGGCCCCTTGCGCGGAAGTTCAGCTTCGACGGACGCCGGATGTGAGACAGCTTTGAATCTCCCCAATTCCATCACGATGAGCCGCATCTGCTGTGTGCCGCTTCTTATCTGGCTGCTGTCGCGTAGCTGCCCACTCCATGCTTTCTACGGCGAGCAGGAGATCCTCGCTTCGGCGCTCTTCATTCTTGCCTCGATAACGGACGGTGTTGACGGGTATCTGGCGCGCAAGCGGGGGCAGATCACCACCATGGGGATGCTGCTCGATCCACTGGCCGACAAGTTGATGGTCACGGCGGCTTTTATCGCGCTGGTCGAGTTGAATCCGCGCATTGTTCCGGCATGGATCGCGGTGCTGGTCATCGGCAGAGAGTTTCTGGTGAGCGGCCTGCGCTCGATTGCCGCATCAGAAGGCTTCACCATTCAGGCCAGCGACCTGGGTAAGTTGAAGATGGTCACTCAGATTGTTGCCGTAGTGGCCGCTATTCTCGATCACAGTTGGAGTGTGTGGCATTTCGGCTGGTTCATTATGCCGGTACATGTGATCGCCATTACGGCCGTATATTTTATGGTGATGGTCTCGATTATCTCCGCCGTCGATTATTTCGTTGCCTTCTGGCAGAAGATTGAACATATTTCCTCCTCCCGCCGCCAGGCCAGGTTCGTTCTCGGCAGAAAGAAGAATGTCTCGACTGTGGATCGAATCTCTTAGCCCGGGATGAATGCGAACAATCAGGCGGCATTTCTCTAAAAGCCATGATGTCCTTTTAATTTCCTCTGCGTCCATACAAGTGTGGGCCGCAAGCATCGCTGCTGTCTCCTCCTTACGGCGCCCACAAAAAACCCTCGATGGCTGTGGGGGCCGTCGAGGGTTTTTGTTTCATTTGCTGAAAACGCAGAACGCGACTATGCCTGACCGTGGATCGAGGTCTGTGTGCGCTGGTTGTGATGGACGAAATGATACGGCGGCCAGGGGCCGGAGAGCACCATCTGGCAGTCGCGCATGGAGTGACTGGCGCTTGAGTATTTGTTCTGATACCGCGCGATGCTGCCGTGGTCAATGAGATGGGCGATATCGAGCAGTATCTTGCCGCTCTCCGTGTGCCGGCAGGAAATCTCCTCTTCCAGAGGAGAAAACATGCGGTGTACCTGCACGAAGACCGCTTTCGCCTTGGTCTGCCTTTCGCGCTGCAGCACGGCAGTCTCCCGCAGCCGGGAAAGATATTCCTTGCCGGCGCACGGAGAAGATAAATACTTCGGCGAATTGGGGCCACCGTCTTCCATTACGACCTTCAGGTGCATCTCTGCCTTGCCGCGGAGCCGTTCGACATTGGCATTGAACTGACGCTGATTGCTGCGCACCGACCGGCGCAGCGCGTCGTCGTCGGAAAATACGGTGCCAAAACGAAAAGGAAGCACCGTCGAATGCTGAAAACAGTCGGCAATCACACGTGCGTGATCGACGGCGGATTTTTGACTTAAATTGTCTTCTGGATTGTGTTCGCTGACGATAACCGCGAAATCACTGGCTGGGTAGAGGAAAATCTGGTTTCCGAGAACTCCGACTTTTGATTCCAACGGAACCGGTTTGCGGTGGTGGGCCAGTTCTGGAAATGCTTCTTTTTCTGCAATGCAATATGCGTACCACGCCATACAGAGTCACTCCATCACGCTGGCACGCAACAGAACGGCCAGGCTGAAAGTTTATGTTCTGAAATTTCTTAAGTACTGGTCTCTGAAAAAGAATGCGGCGTACTGGCACGCCAAAAACAGGCTGCACCGAACACGGGATCATCCTAGTCCCATGTGTGGAAAACAGGCAAATCCGATAGACGGAATTCGGGCGTTGAAGCCTGCTGTCGAAGTGGAAAGGTCCTAAGACCCAATGGCCGGGACAGGGCATCAGGCCTCGCCTGATGCAGGACGCCGTGTTGCTTAGTGACCCATGCCGTGAATGGCCTGAACGAGCTTCAAAACGAAGAACAGCGCCAGCAAAGTCAGGCCGGCGATGGAGGCATTGCGCACCCATCCAGCCATGGCTCGCACCTGGTCGGCCAAGTCGAGCTGGTCTTCCGACAGGTTGGTCAAAGAATGATTCAGCTCCGCTGCGTGCTCCTCCAGCTTATCGAGCCGCCTCTGCTGTTCCTCAATAGCTGGAGAGACATCGACCTGTGCGGCCTGAACCGCCGCCAGGTGCAGGCGAAGATCGCTGCGCAGGTCGTTGCGCAAATCGGCGCTGAAGTTCTTTAGACCGGGAGTCAGCGCATCGCGGCGGGGAAGCATACGATCAACCACTGGAACCAGCCACGCGAGGTACGGTAGAAAGCCGCCGCCAAGTCTCATGAGTCGCCGCAACATTGGATTCTCCCGCACAGGCCAGCGGCTGCGTTTTAAAACCTGCTGCTGCCCGTTGTCTTCTCGATTCGGCTGAACTTTCAGCATGTACGTATCAACCTTCCGCGCGTGTGCGCAATGCGTGAGTCACAACGCGCCACATATCTTCCCGGGGCGCGGGTTTGCCGGTCCAAAGCTGAAACTGCTCCGCTCCCTGCTGGACGAACATTTCCGCTCCGGTGATGACTGCGAGCCCTTTGCTCCTGGCCATCCGCAGCAGCGGCGTATCGATCGGGTTGTAGACCAGATCGAAGACCAGCTTTGCGTTCAGTTCCTTTTCTTCCAATATCGTCTGCTGCTTGCCGCCGGCCATGCCGACGGAAGTCGCATTGACGATCACATCGAAACTAGTCTTGGCCACCTGATCGCGTCGGATCGTCTTCGCTTCCGCCTCGCGCGCCAGTTTTTGCGCGGTTTGCGGGGTGCGATTCAAAATGAAGACATCGGCGCCTTTCTGCTTCAACCCAAATGCCGCTGCTCTGGCCGCTCCGCCGGCACCCAGCAAAAGAACCTTCGCCTTGCGAAGATCTATTCGCTGTTCCAATGGCCGGACCACGCCGGTAACATCCGTGTTGTAGCCGATCAGCTTTCCGTCTTGAGCGCGGACGACTGTATTACAAGCGCCCACTTTTTGAGACAAAACATCTGTTCGGTCGAGATGCTTCATTATCTCCTGCTTCAGCGGCATCGTAACGCTAACTCCGTGCACGGGAACCTCACGAATCAATAGCAGCAGGTCGGAGATTTTCTCGGTTTGCAGCGCCAGATACACGGCGTTTACTGTCTCGCGGTGAAAGGCGGTGTTCATCATGATCGGCGACAGGGAATGTTGTACCGGGTTTCCTGCCACGCCATAGACGCGGGTCCCCACGTCTACCTGATCGATCCGGTAGGTCTCCGTCAGGGTGCGGGCCGCGATCTGTCCTGGCGCTGTTTCTTCGCCCACCGTTGCCGAGGCAAATGTAAACCGGCTCCCGGCACGCAGGCCCAGCACCCGGCTGATGACGCCGTGATCTCCCATGCAGATGCCGACAACATTGCCTTCATCGCGCTTCGATTCCAGAAAGCGCATCATCGCGACATTGTCGGCCAGAGAGCGTGCCGTCGATACGATTTTGATAAAATCAGGATGAAACGGCTGGATACGGGCGTAGATTTTTTCGAGGTCCTTGGTCGTCTTGAAGTCATGGTAGGAAATTAGGATCGCGGCGCCATTGCCGCGCAGCTTTTTCCAGTCCGCGGCCTTCAGGCTTTCCGCAGTCTGCAACTCGACATCGACCAGGTGAAAGCCGGAAGCGGCGGCTTTGGCTAGTACCTCCATCTCGGCAGCGATCGCACCCACGAATTTCCCACCGTTTATCTTGCGACGGCAGGTGGCAATGGCCGTCGCCTCCCGATGGAAGTTAAGGAAATCCTTGAGTTTCGACATTGCCGCGAGCGGTTTCGGCAGATAGTCCAGGCGAAACTCTAGCAAAGTGTTCTCGCGAACCGCCTCTTCGGCGCGTTCCAGCATTTCCTGGGGGGTGGCGCCAGTGATGGCCACACAGATGCGGCCCATTCTCGAACGCAGGTACTGCAAACTTACATTTTGCAAGGAGTCTGTCATTGTATTTTTCCGCACCTAAAAAAGGTGCAATTGGGGCATCCTATCAGTCCGATAGCGTAAAGGAACACGATAGAGCATACTCCAGCAAGGTTCTTGTACCAAAATAGTAAGGGAATTGAGGGATTGGCGCTGGTACGCCTGCTGAAAAGGATGCCGCAGATGGCTTCCCGTCGCAGAATCTGCTGTATCGAGGCGTCCGACGAGGCTAAGTTTTATCTCTTCGACGGGATTTTGTGTTTTTCCTCCCAGCTAGTCGAACTCAAGCCAGTTTAGCCATAATCGGGAAAAACTGGAGTGGTACTCTGGGCTTTCTCTCAGTCATGGGCGAGCTTCATAATCCTGCAAGCCAAGGAAAATCATAATGTTCGGAAAGTTCCTGTCTCTTGCCGCTTGGCCGGGCATGCTCAGCCTGGCGGCCATGATGCCAGCGTCTCTGTCTCCCGTGCGCCCCGTGGATCCCAGCCAGGATCCGATCCATGTCTGGGCCGGGCAGGTTAATCCTGCTCATCTGGACTCCTGGGTCAACGGCCATCTGGAGGCCCAGAAGCAGGCCATCGAGCAATTGCTCGCGGTAAAAGATGTGCCGACGGTCGCCAATACGCTTGCGTTGTACGACCGTGCCGTTGCGGAACTGGCCATTGCAGGTTCGGAAACCGGGCTGATGTATTCCGTCTCACCGGCAAAAGCTGTCCGCGACAAGGCGGAGACGCTGGTGCAGAAGGTGAGCGAAGCATCTGTCTCCCTCTCCCTCAATCCGAAGGTGTATCAGGCGCTGGCCGCCATCGACGCCAGCAAGGCGGACCCTGCGACCCGCTACTATCTCCAACGCACACTGCTCGAATACCGGTTGGCCGGCGTCGATAAAGCCGAGGCCACGCGAAAGCACGTCCAACAGTTGCAGGAGCGGATCACACAGCTTGGCCTTACTTTTGGTCGCAACGTTCAGGAGAACGTCAATACGGTCGAGGTCGCCAGCGTGGCTGAAATGGATGGGCTGCCCGCGGACTTTATCGCCCAACACAAGCCCGGCGCGGACGGCGCAATCCAACTGACAACAAATTACCCGGACTACGTCCCGGTGATCACATATGCGAAAAACGCCGATCTGCGCCATCGCATGTACCTTGCCTACAATACTCGCGCATTCCCGGCGAACAAACAGGTTTTATTGGATCTATTGACCGCTCGCCAGGAACTGGCTACCACTCTGGGTTTCGAGACGTGGGCCGACCTGGCGACAGCAGACCAGATGATCGGTTCGGCAGCAAATGTGCAGGGCTTTCTGGCCCAGTTGGATGCTGCTTCCAAAGCATCCGCTGACCGGGAATACAGCATGGTGCTCGACTTTGCCCGGCAGCACCACGCCGGTCTTCCGCACAGTACGGCATTGACAAACATTTCCGCCGACAGCGCTAGCTACTGGTATGAGCAGTACCGCAGCAAAGCATTCGATTTCGATTCGCAATCCGTGCGCCCTTACTTTCCCTACGAACGGGTGCAGCAGGGGGTGCTCGACACTGCCGCGAAACTCTTTCATGTCGAGTTTCGCCCTGCCGCACGCACTCCTGTCTGGGACTCGTCAGTCACGGCCTGGGACGTGTACGACCGCAGTGCTGAAAGCCGGCAGAACGGAAAATTGATTGGACGCTTCTACCTGGATATGCACCCGCGCGACGGCAAGGACAAGTGGTTCTCCGCGTACCCGCTTGTGCCGGGGATTCGCGGCAGGCAAATCCCGGAAGCTGCCCTGATCTGCAATTTTCCCGGCGGCAAGCCCGATGATGATGGCCTGATGCAGTATTCGGATGTCGTGACCTTCTTTCATGAATTCGGTCATTTGATGCACGCCATTCTGGGCGGCCAGCAGCAATGGTCGGGCGTCAGCGGCATCACTACGGAGGGGGACTTCGTCGAGGCACCCTCGCAAATGCTGGAGGAGTTCTTCCGCAATCCAGCGCTGCTCCAGTCTTTTGCAAAGCATTACAAAACCGGCGAGCCCATCCCGACCGACCTGGTGAAGCGCATGAACCGCGCCAGCGCCTTCGGACGCGGCAACTCCGTGCGCGGCCAGATTTTCTACACCCGCTTTGCGCTCGACCTGCACGACCGGCCACCGGCCAGCATCGAGCTCGATACGCTGATGAAAACCGACTATGCCGACGCGCTGCCATACAGCTGGGTCGAGGGTAACCGTTTTTACGCCAGCTTCACGCACCTGACTGGGTATTCTTCAAACTATTACACCTATCTATTCGACAAGGTGATCGCGCTCGACTTTTTCCGCCAGTTCGACCAGCAGAATTTAATTGGTGGACCAGCAGCGCTGCGCTATCGCCGGACGGTCCTTGAACCCGGCGGTTCCGAACCTGGCGCGGAGCTGGTCAAGAACTTCCTAGGCCGGCAGCAGAATCTGAAGGCGTTTGAGGAATGGATGAACGAGGAGTTTGCCGCTCCAGCCATGTAACAGGTGTGATGCGGACTCTTTAATATTTACAGCGCTGAGCTGAATTCCTCCTGCATAGTAGGATCAGATTTCCCAGGAGGAATCCAGTCCATGTGCTTCTCAGCGACAGCAAATTTTGTCGGCAGTGGAGTTGGCAACCATTGGTGTCGCCACTTTGACCCAGGTGAAACACCGGCGTGAGCTGCTTTTCGCCTCGCTGCCGACCTTCTTCGCCATTCATCAGTTCATTGAGGGCTTTGTATGGCTTGGACTCGATGGCATCCTTTCTGCGAAGGTGACACACAATATGGGTGCGGCCTTCATGCTGTACGCCCAGGGACTGCTCCCATTTATTATGCCGCTCAGCGTGCTGCTGTTTGAGCCCAGCGTGAAAGCCCGCAGGCAGATGCTTCCTTTTCTAATTGTCGGGATACTCACGACCCTCTACATACTGTGGGCCTTGACTGCTTATTCATCGCAGGTCTATGTGCAAGGGCACAGCGTTGTGTATATCAATCCTGCGACGAATAACACGTTCGTCGCGGTCCTGTATGTCATTGCGACCTGCGGTTCGCTTCTGTTCTCAAAAGTAGAGGACATGGTGGCCTTCGGAATTGCAAACCTGGTGATTCTTCTTGTCGTTATGGCAGTGAGACGCTATGCGTTCACCTCGCTATGGTGCGCCTACGCGGCAGCCGCCAGCATTATCATCCTCGCCTACTTCTGGAAGAGCAGCGCAACGCGACCCTTCCGCTATGCCGAGTCGATATGAGGCTGCGGTAAATGGGTGGAAGGAAGTTGCTCCGCTCGTAAAAAACAGGCCAATCTCTCCTGAATAAAAATCATCGCAGGAGGGTGATTGCGCGTTTGACATAGAGAACTCTGTAATATAGAGTAAAGATGTAAACAGGTTTCATGCAATTGATAAACCATGATGAATCCACAAAAAGCTGCGGTGACGGTTAGGGAAATAAAGGTCAATTATGGACTTGACGCGCCGTTGTTCCAGCGCGTCGCGGTGTTCGGAGGTATGGCCGGATTTTCGCTTGGACTCGCGGTTTCCTATTGGAGCGCGCGGCATGCCTTTCAGGGGGTCTACAGCTTTGCCACTGCCATTGCCTCGATCGGCATTTCATTTTTCTTAACAGGGTGCGTCATGTACTGGGGCAGCAAAGTGGGCAAGCTGCGCCTGCGAGACAAAATCATTGCTTCGATTGCATGGCGCGGTGATGAGCAGGTGCTCGATGCGGGGTGCGGCCACGGCATGATGCTGCTGGCTGCCGCAGAACGTCTGACGACAGGACACGCCATTGGCATCGACATCTGGTCGCAGGCTGACCAGGCGGAAAATAGCCCCCAGGCCACGCTTGAAAATGCGCGTCTGGTAAATGTGGCCGACCGCGTTCAGGTGCAAAGCGCAGACGTCCGCAAGCTGCCCTTTGCGGACAGTACTTTCGATGTGGTTCTCTCCAGCTTTGTGATTCATAACATGCACAGCGCCGCCGACCGACAGCAGGCCATCCAGGAGATCGCGCGGGTAATTAAGCCGGGAGGGCAGATTGCCATTGCAGACATTCGGCACACGGGACAATATGCGAAGACATTGCGGGCGTTGGGGTGGACGAACGTGCAGCGCTGGCTCCCCAACTTTCTGTTTGTCACTCCGACGCGAGTGCTGCGGGCCACCAAGCCATGAATCGTGTGAAAAATTGGACATTTCCCCACACCGAACAAGCGCCATCCAGGCAGGCGCAATTGTTTCTTCCTGCCGCATCGCGCACTGAGCAGGGATTGTTTGAGCAGCACAAGTTTTTGTAAGGAGTACATCAATGAACGAGGCACAGCAGGAAACACGGGCCGATCTCATCAGCCGTATCGAGTTGATCGAGACGATGATGCAGGAGGGGCGCAGACGCATCGAATACTGGGGCTGGAGTCAAGTGCTTTGGGGGACGGCGTATCTGATCGCCATAAGCTGGTCGCAGTGGCTGGGGCATTCCGAAATCGCGTGGCCGGTTACCATGATTGCCGCGACGGTGGTCATGATCGTCGTCAGCAGCAATAAGAGACGGACGGAGCCATCGACGGCAATTACGCGCTCGCTGCGTGCAATCTGGATTGGCGCCGGCAGCGCGTTGTTTCTTTTTTGTTTTGCCGCCGCATCCAGCGGCCATAGCGAGGCCCACACATTTGTCGCGGCGGTAGAAACGGTCTTGGGAATCGCCAATTTTTCCAGCGCTATGATCTTGCGTTGGCGCACTCAATATCTGATAGCCGCCATCTGGTGGGTCTCTGCGGTGGTTACGTGCTTTGTCCGCATCGGCCTGATTATGCCGATTTTTATTGCTGCCATTCTTATCGGAATGATCGGCTTCGGCCTGTTTCTGATGTATTCGCAACGGCGCGACAGTGGCGTGAGTGTGCAGCATGGCTGATTTGCCGGAACTGGACCCCATCATTCACGGCAAGCTGCGGCTGGCAATCCTGTCGCTGCTTTCCAGCGTGGATGACGCAGAATTTACCTGGCTGCGCGGCAAGACTGGCTCGACGGACGGAAACCTGGGCGCGCATTTGCTGAAACTGGAGGAGGCTGGCTATATCCGCGTGGAAAAGAAATTTATTCTGCGCAAGCCGGTAACGCTGTATCGGATGACGGAATCGGGAAGAAACGCCCTGACAGGCTACGTTCGCGCGCTTCGGATACTTCTGGGTTCCGCACTCAAGTAAATTTTTTACCACTTTACTCTAAAGAAAAGAGAACTCTGCAATTTATAAAGACACGATCAGAAAAAAGAGAGATTCCATGTACCGCGGAACTGAATTTTAACTTCATACAGGGCGGCATCCGTTCGGGCCTGCGCTTTGCAACGGAGCCTTCTGCCGCAAGAGCAAGGGAATGAAATCCTGACCAACTTGGGCGGAGGACGATACAACCAAAATGCCCCAGATATTAAAGCCGTAAATGAGGTAGCGGAATTGTGCTGGAGGAATTACCGTGGGAATGTGGGCTTCCGGACATCTGCTAATTCGGCAGTTGGACGCTTCATGCAGTTTCCACAGCGCGCGTAGGAGAGTAT
>JADEYI010001040.1_pt1 | contig 25239 bp, 21 predicted proteins | sample 8542331 | NCBI WGS metagenome assembly JADEYI01 (sample SAMN16510988, study PRJNA670497) | mine drainage metagenome | isolation source: biofilm near Copperflume 1 | place: Germany: Marsberg coppermine Kilianstollen | collected 2018-02
AACGCTTCACCTCCGTTGTCTCCTTTTGTATTGCTTACCTGCGTGCTATAATTACTGCTGCTAACCTCGGAACTACCCCTTAGGAGAGGAGGCGGCTTATGTCCCCTAACCCTGATTCTACGCGGCCTGATGAGCTTTCTTTTGAAAGTGAGCTTTCGGAGGAGGTGACGGATGATATAGCTTCTGCGGATGGGGCTGTGTCCAATGGGTCGGTTCCTGACCCGCCGCACAGCGTATCACATCGCATGTCGCGCTTGCGTGCGCTTCGTGCGAAAGCGCTGCTGGGGGGCGGCGAGAGGCGTATCCAGCAGCAGCACGCCAAAGGCAAGTTGACTGCTCGTGAGCGCGTTGATCTTCTTCTTGACGAAGGCTCTTTCGAGGAGATAGACATGTTCGTCACCCATCGCATCACTGATTTCGGTATGGGCGACCAGCAGGTGCTTGGTGACGGAGTGGTTACGGGCTGGGGGCGAATAGATGGCAGGCTTGTCTATGTTTTTTCGCAGGACTTCACCGTCTTTGGCGGCTCTCTGTCAGAGGCGCACGCTGAGAAGATAGTCAAGATAATGGAGATGGCGATGAAAAACGGCGCGCCTGTGATTGGTCTGAACGACTCGGGTGGAGCACGTATTCAAGAGGGTGTGCTGAGCCTGGGGGGGTACGCCGATGTCTTCTTGAAGAATGTTCTGGCGTCGGGGGTGGTGCCGCAAATATCAGCTATTATGGGTCCCTGCGCGGGTGGCGCGGTTTACTCCCCGGCTATGACTGACTTCATCCTCATGGTGAAAGATACCTCATATATGTTTGTCACAGGCCCTAACGTGGTCAAGACAGTGACGCATGAGGACGTAACCTTTGAGACGCTGGGCGGGGCGATGGTGCACAATAGCACTTCGGGCGTGGCTCACTTTGCCCTCGACAGCGAAGAAGAGTGCCTGATGTCTATACGCAGGCTGATGGGCTATATCCCCTCCAACAACCTAGACGATCCTCCATTTGTCAAGTCTGACGACCCTTCAGGCCGCATGGACGACCTCCTCAACACAATCGTGCCTGACCTGCCAACCAAAGGCTACGATATGAAGAGCGTTATCGGGAAGATCGTAGATGATGGTGATTTCATGGAGGTGCAAGAGCACTTCGCCAACAATATTGTGGTGGGGTTTGCTCGTCTCGGCGGTCAGTCGGTGGGCATTGTCGCCCAGCAGCCGCTGGTGTTAGCAGGCGTGCTTGACATAGACTCATCGGATAAAGCGGCTCGGTTTGTCCGCTTCTGCGATGCCTTCAACATCCCTATTGTTACCTTCGTAGACGTGCCAGGATTCCTGCCGGGCGTGCGGCAAGAGCATGGCGGCATCATCAGGCACGGCGCGAAGCTCCTGTACGCCTACTGCGAAGCCACTGTGCCTAAAATCACCGTCATTACCCGCAAAGCATACGGTGGCGCGTATGATGTTATGAACTCCAAGCATGTGCGAGGCGACATAAACTACGCGTGGCCCACCGCCGAAATTGCCGTCATGGGAGTAGATGCTGCGGTGAACGTCATATTCAAGGAGCAGATCGAGCGCAGCAGCGACCCCGAAGCCACTCGGCGGCAGCTTGTGGCTGACTACCAGGAGAAGTTTACAGACCCCTATGCGGCTGCTGCTCGCGGCTTCATTGACGATGTTATAGAGCCCAGGCAGACCCGTCCCAAGCTGATAAGCGCCTTGCAAATGCTCAAGAACAAGCGCGACACCAATCCGCCCAAGAAGCACGGCAACATGCCGCTGTAGGGCTTGCATGTACGTGTATAATAGATGCACGCGATGCGCCGGGCGGCAGAAGCGATGGCCGCCTGTCGGGTATGGCATAGTTCTTGCCTCATACCTTCATGCTGTAGAACTACTTACGCTAGAAAAGAGAGCCCTGAATGCCTAGAGTGCTAATTGTTGATGATGATCCTGATCTTATTGCGATTTGCTCGCTGGTGCTTGAGCACGAGGGGTACAAGATAGATATCGCTCGCAATGGCTATGAGGCATATAATCGCCTTGAGCGGGATGGTGTTGACGTGGTTTTGCTTGACGTGATGATGCCCGTGCTCGATGGTATCACAGTTTGCAAGATGGTCAAGCGCGACCCGCGCCTCAAGAAAGTACCTATCATAGTGATGTCGGCCTCTGAGAGCATGCAAAAAGAGGCGAGTGATTGCTGTGCTGATGCAGTTATCAGCAAGCCGTTCGACATAGACCATCTGGTGAGCACAGTCCAGCGGTTTACGAACCGAATCGTAATGTGTAAGTAAAGGGTTCAGGATAAAGATTTCATAGCCACAGCACCTTACGCAATCCGCACCACGCTTTTATCTAAAGCAACTCAACTGCAAACTACTTCATTTCGACGGCTATTTGCTCGAAGCCCAGGCTGGTGGGCCGGGGGTCATTGGGGAGGAACTGTGGGGGCTCAAGAGAGCGCAATTCCAGCCAGTGCTCGCCGGGCGTAAGTTCCAGCGCAAATGTTGCTTGTTGTGCGGGCGTGGGGCCGACCTTTTGCCGGCCTATTTCTTTGCCATCCAGCAGCACAGCCATAGTACGTGGGCTGCTTACAGCGAAGGCGGAAAGCCGCAGATTTGCTTGCATCATGGCCGTCATAGGGTTGGTGATTTGCACGGTGGCCTGCCCGTTGCTCCAGCGCCAGATGCGTGGGCCGCTCTCCTGTTGTAGATACCAGCCATCGCCCAGCCCCACTATAGGCCGATTCTGCGGCTGTGGCGGTACTTTGTAGGCGGTCAGCGTCGTATCTGTGTAGACGGGGGCTATGTTGTGCGCCTCGAAGATAGTCTCAAGCGTAAGCGCGGTTTTGCGGTCGATGCCCTCATCACCAAGCGGGTGGACCGCCACGTAACGCACTCCGTAGTAGTCGAGCGCTTGCAGAGCCGTGTCTCTGACCTGTGGCGTAATGATGTCGGTAGCGCGCAGCGTGAGAGTGCCAAACTGCGTCAGATGGGCCACGCCCGGCGTGGCCCGTATCCAGGGATACGGGTAGTGGCGTGCCGTGTAGCCGCCGAGTATAGGCCGCTGGTGCGCTGTCTGGTCCAACATAGCGGAGGCGACCGTCGCGTCGTAAGGTAATTCGAGCACCGCGTCTTGAGAGCCTGTGCCATTTTGCGCCTGTATGGACGTATAGAATGGGTCTATCGCCGTGCTGATCATAGTGCGTGGGATGTTGAAGAACTCAACTGCTATTAGTAGAGCCACTACTATAAAAAGGGTATTTCGTGCTCGTGAAGTGCGAAGCGTGCGAGCTATGGCAACCAGGCCGTAAGCGGCAAGCACCGCCACCGCCAGTGATACCAGCAGTGTGAAGCGAAGTGGGACCCGTGCAGCCCCTATGAAGGGCAGTTTGTTGAGCAGTGCATAAGGCATCGGTACGCCCGTGTCGAACCCCCCTACCAGCAGGCGCGGCCCCAGCGCAAGCACGCTGAATACCAGCGCCACCGCCAGCCAGAAGCGCAACGGGCCGTGCGCGATCAGGGGCAGCTGTTTCTCTTGAGAGGCGGTTGGGGGGCGGCGGGCATGACTGCGCCCGAAGCGTCCACCCGCCAGAAGCCCGGCCAATGCGAGTAGCATAGCTGTCCAACCCAGCGCCGGGTTATTGCCATGTGGGTTGATGGTGGGTATCGTGAGGCGTGCGGGCAACGGCAGGAAGAACGACAGGAGATCGGCAGAGTTTCTTATGACTGTACCCAGGGGCGTGACTGTGTAATCCGCACCTGTTGCGCTCTCTTGCAGGAGAGCGATGATTAATGGGCCGAGGACAAAGAGCGCAACTGCACCCACTATGGCAGCGCGAGCTATGAGCCGGATGACAGCAGGCCGCCATTGGCTCTTTTCAACTGTGCCTTGAGCTAGAATCAGGGGATGAGAACTTTCCCACCAGATACCACCCGCTTCCCAGGTGACGTAGAGGGCAGTAAATAGCACGAGAGCGGTAAAGAAGTACCACGTTGAGAGGGCGGAGGCGGCGAGTGAGAGTGCCGCGCCTGCCAACCATAGAGGCGCGGCAGCGGGCATACCGAGCGCACGGTTGCCTAGCGCTCTGATAAGGCAGAGAATATAGAGCGGTATCCAACCGACGCTTATCTCCACAAGCTGCCCCAGATCGAACGATGTGCCTACGAGGGGGCAGAAGGCGAATAGCGCGCCACCTGCCCAGGCAGCGAGCCATGGCAGGCGCATGAGGCGGCAGAGCGCAAGGACGGCTGTGGCGGCGAAAACAATCTGCACCAACCGCAACAGGTTAAAGGCTGCGACAAGCCCAACGGCAGCCTGGAGTGGCAGTGAGGCGATCCCGTCAACAGGGTCAAGTACGTGATAGGTGAGCGGCTGGCCTGTTGGGTAGTTGAGGTAGGTTGTGAAATAGGGATTCTGGTGGAGGCTAAAGAGGGAATAACGCATCCACCAGAGATTCCAGATATGTGGATAGAAGTCGCTGCCCCGCGCCAGGACGGCGCCATCTGCGAGATGCAAAGGCAAAGGCCATGAAAAGACCAGGGTGAGCAGAGTATAACCGGCAACAGCAAGAAGTGGGGCCACCCATCGGGCGCGGCGTACGCCCCGTAGCTCGTTCTCGGCGCTGCTCATCGCGGTATTATACATCAGGCCCTTACCCGACTACAATTTGCGCGTGAAACGTTTCACGAGTCCGCTTTTCCACAAGCCATCGGGGTATATAATGGGAGCTGAGGCTAATAGAAGTTGTTGACAATGAGAGGGGAGAGGGGTGAAGGATGGGCCACATTTTGTCGGAGAGGGCTGAGGAACTGCTCGATAAAGAGCTTGTCGTGCCTAGCCATGGCTTTGTTCGATTGGTTGATTACATGGGGAGCGACCAGAGCATTGTGCAGGCTGCTCGCGTCTCATACGGCGCGGGCACCAAGAGTGTGCGCGAGGATCGCGGCCTGATCCGCTATTTGCTGCGGCACGATCATACTACGCCCTTCGAAATGGTTGTGCTCAAGTTCCATATAAAGGCCCCGATCTTTGTAGTGAGACAGTGGTTGCGGCACAGAACGGCCTCGGTCAATGAGGAGAGTGCGCGTTATTCGATCATGCGTGAGGAGTTCCATGAGCCTGGCGTAAGCGACGTTGGCTTTCAGAGTAAAAATAACAAGCAAGGTCGTGCCGACGATCCTGTTCCCGATGAAATCGTGCGTCGCTTTCTTCAGTTTCTGAAGGATGATCGTGAAACAGCCTACTCGCACTACACACACTTTCTGGATGATAATGTGGCGCGAGAGCTTGCTCGTGTTGTGCTACCCCTTTCGCTTTACAGCCAGTTTTATTGGGAGATGAACCTGCACAACCTTTTCCATTTTCTGCGTCTGCGTATGGACCCCCACGCCCAGAAGGAGATACGCGACTTTGCGAACCAGGTGGCGGTTTGCGCCTCCGCTGTGGCTCCGCTTGCATGGGAGGCTTTCGAGGAGTATAAGCTTCATGGCGCGTCCTTCTCGCGCACTGAACTCGATATGCTGAGGACATTACTCTCAGGGGAGCCGTTGCCCGAAACCGCTTTCGATGGCAGCAAGAGCCTGCTGCGTGAGTTCGAGGAGAAGTTGGGGGTGACATTGGAGTCGCAGCCGCAGCCCGCTTCTATTCGTGCTACCGGCAAGAGTGGGAATGGCAGCGTAGCTGTGTAGTTTCTGATGAGCCACCCCCCATCCTCTGACCTCACACTGGTAAGGGAGGGGGTCTTGCCTTAGCGCAGTGCCAGGTGACAGAAGGAAACCTGCCTCCAAAAGCTCCCTTAATGCTGAAGGGGTGCTTTCATCAGATAAGAGCGGGGCGTCTCACATCTGTTGCGGCACGAGCAAATTGTATGGTATAAGTAGTAGGAGCACGGACTGAACCTGGCGTCCTCAGGTGCTTTCGGGCCAGAGGCAAGAATCCCTTCTTTGTAGTAGTGGGTGTTGACTGTGAGTGACGCTGACAGGTACAGGATCGCAAAGGCCCTACAGCGTGAAGCCACTTACGTTGCTCAACTTGCGGCTAAGAACTTCGCTACAGATGCGCCTGTGAACGCAAGCGTGCCGAGGGATATGACGGGGGCTTTCCGGGCTATTTCAGGTCTTGCGGGGAGCATACCGAGCATGCCCAGACCTGTTGATCACGATGAAGCAAGTGCTATGTTGCAGGACGGCTTCCGCAGACTTGGTGGAGTGGTGGCCCTCGGTGTGCTGGTTGATGAGCCGGGTTTGATCGTGGACGATTTGCGGTGGTTGCAGAGAATTTTTAGCGCCCGCGACATACAAATCTCAGGCCCTGCATGGTTTGGCAACCTCCTTGCCGCTTACATAAAGGGGGCAGCCTCTGTGTTGCAGTCTGGTGAGATGCTGCTCGTTAGCGATGTAGTGGAGCGTGCGATGGCTACCCTCACAGAGCCTGTGTTATAAGACCTTTCCTAGAAAGTAATTGTGGGCATAGAGAGCCGAAGTTGCTCGAATTGCCTCGAAACAATGCATTCACTCCTCGCCGATCCTGACGCTGCGTTCACTCCTACGCGGGTGCTTGAGCTTAAGTCCCTCATTACGGCCCACGCTGTCGCGCTTGGCTTCGATTTAGTGCGCTTTACTTCGGCTGCTCCTTTCCCTGAGACCCAGCGCGTCTTAGAGGAGCGTATTGACAGGGGCCTTCTATCAGGGCTGCACTGGTTTACGAAGGAGCGAGCAAGCGTCGCGGGCGACCCCTCCAATTTGATGCCCACTGTGCAGACTATAGTGTCGCTGAGCATAAGCTATTTGAGCGATGAGCCTGTAGAGCCTTCGACGCCTGGCGCGCCCAGAGGTCGGGTTGCCCGGTATGCATGGGGGCTTGACTACCATGAGGTCTTTAAGGACAAGATGTGGGCGCTGCACGCCCGTACGCAGGAGTTGCTTGGCCGCGAGATCGAGGCGCGTGCACTGGTAGACACGGCACGCATTGTAGATAGGGCGGTTGCGCAGCGGGCAGGTCTTGGCTGGTATGGCAAAAACACAAACTTGCTCAACCGAGAGCGCGGCTCATGGCTGCTCCTGGGCGAGCTATTGCTTGACATAAAGCTGCCGCCTGATGAGCCTGTGAGGACAAATTGTGGGTCGTGTACGCGCTGCATGCCTGCTTGCCCAACAGGCGCTCTCATCGCTCCCGGCGTGCTGGACAACAATCGCTGCATCTCCTACCTCACTATTGAGCTGCACGGGCCGGTTCCGCGTGAGATGCGCCCTTTGATAGGCGAGTGGATCTTCGGTTGCGATATTTGCCAGGAAGTCTGCCCCGTGAACCGCAAAGCGATCCCAGGCAACCATCCTGAGTTTGCGCCCGCCGCAGGGATCGGTTCCAGCCCTTTGCTAATCGCTTTACTGGACATAACAGAGGAGGAGTTTCGCGAGCGCTTCCGGCACAGTCCGGTGAAGCGCGCAAAGAGGGAAGGGCTGCTCCGCAATGTGGCTGTTGCCCTGGGGAACATTGGCGATCCTGGCTCAGTGCCCGCACTTGTACGTGCTCTCAATTCAGAGCTTCTTCTGGTGCGAGGGCATGCCGCCTGGGCGCTGGGGCGTATCGGCGGCTCGGAAGCCCTGGACGCGCTTCGGCTGAGAGGTGAGATAGAAGATGATTCGTGGGTGAAGGATGAGATAGAAGCGGCTCTGGGATTGAGCAGCGAATGAGGGCGAAGTTGTTTGATCCTGACAAAAAGGAGAGCATGTCCAACGAAACCGGTAATTTCCAATTTGAACTTCAGGCTTTTGTAGAGACGGAGTTGGGCACGGCCCGGGCCGGAGTTTTCACCACGCCTCATGGGAAGATAAAGACCCCTGTTTTTATGCCTGTGGGCACGCAGGCGAGCGTCAAATCGGTTTCTCCTGACGATCTGCGCGAGCTACACGCGCAGATTATCCTCTCCAATACTTACCATCTTTATTTGCGTCCAGGAGCAGAGCTTATCGAAAAGTTTGGTGGATTGCACGGTTTTATGAGGTGGGACCGCCCCATCCTCACTGATAGCGGTGGCTATCAGGTTTTTAGCCTGGCTCACAACCGCAAGATTGACGATGATGGGGTAACTTTTAAGTCACAGATTGACGGCTCGACGCACCGCTTCACCCCTGAGATGGTGGTACGCGTTGAGGAGCAGCTTGGCGCGGATATTATCATGGCTCTGGACGAATGCACGCCTTACCCATCTTCGCATGAATATAACCGCCGCGCTATCGCCCGCACGCTCGCCTGGGCCGAGCGCTGTTTGCTGGCACATAGCCGAGACGACCAGGCTTTATTTGCCATCGTTCAAGGTAGCACCTATCAGGATTTACGGAAGGAGAGCGCTCAGGCGCTTACAGAGATGCCCTTTCCAGGCTACGCCATAGGCGGTTTGAGCGTTGGAGAGCCTAAAGAGGAGATGCACCGTATTCTTGAGGCAACTACGCCCTTTTTGCCCATAGACAAAGCGCGATATTTGATGGGCGTAGGCTCGCCGGAAGACCTGGTAGAGTGCGTGGCTCGCGGGATAGACATGTTCGATTGTGTGCTGCCAACACGAGTTGCTCGCAATGGCGCATTGCTCACCCGCAGCGGCAGGTTGGCGATAAAAAGCTCAAGATACGCTCTTTCTCAAGAGCCGGTCGAGCCGGATTGCGATTGCTATACCTGCCGGCACTTTACTCTGGGTTACTTGCACCATCTTTACAGGGCCAAAGAATTGCTGGTTTACCGTCTCAACAGCATTCACAATCTACGCTTCCTCACCCGTATGGCCGATGAGATGCGCGCTGCTATCATAGATGGCACCTTTGCCCAGTACCGCGCCGATTTCCTGGCTCGCTACCGGGTCTCTGACCGAGCAGCCTCTATAAAGCAGCGCGAAATGTGGCTCCAGGCGCACGGCAGGGGACTCGTGAAGCGCGAAAGGTGAGGGGTAAGGAAAACGGGTGGTTATTGATGTGCGTTGTGTATTGCGTAAGTTGAGGTTAGGGATACTCTATACATAATCCCTCACGTTTCACGCTTCACCGCTATTACTTCTGCCAGGAGCGCCTCCTCCTGGCCTGGTAAGACTGTTCGGGGGTCGAGCAGTAGAGCGCCGTGTTCAACACGAGTGATTATAGGGGTGGTGGCGTGTCGAAGTGTGGCTGCTAATCGCCCTGCGCGGCTTTCAGCGTCTGCCGGGCTGTTATCTTGCCCAGGTGTTATAGAGACGAGCCACGTAGGTAGTGTCTCGCCCGGCAACGAGCCTCCTCCTATTGCCGATTGGCCTGCTACTACTTTGCAAGCTACGTCCGCCTGCTTCAGCCGTTGCGCCCATTCTTCGGCAGTTCGACGTAAAGTCTCCTCCGGCATGGAGATCATTCTCCAGACTGGCACTTCTTGCTCTGCTTCGCCTTTCAGATAGTGCAAGAGTGTGGCTTGCAGCCCTGCCAGCGTTAGCTTATCAACACGCAGGGCGCGGAGTAGCGGGTGCTTCTTTAGGCGCGCAATCGCAGCGGCGCGACCCGTGATTACGCCACATTGCGGGCCGCCCAGGAGCTTATCCCCGCTGAACAAAACCAGGTCCGCGCCCCCTTTTATGCTTGCTTGCACCATTGGCTCAGGTTCGAGGCCGTAGCGAGTTGTATCCAGAAGCGCGCCACTTCCTACGTCGTCTACCATCAGCAGATCGTGCTTGTGCGCCAGACCTGCAAGCGCTTCTACATCAGGCTCTGTGGTGAAGCCTATGATCCGGAAGTTGCTGGCGTGGACACGCATGATTATCGCCGTTTCTTGCGTGATTACTACTTCGTAGTCATACAGGTATGTACGATTGGTGGTGCCAACTTCGATCAGCCGCGCACCACTCTGGCGCATTACATCGGGTATGCGAAAGCCGCCGCCTATCTCCACAGACTGGCCTCTGGCGAGGATGACCTCCCTGCCCTGGGCGAAGCCCGCCAGCACAAGCACCAGTGCGGCAGCATTGTTGTTTACTACAATAGCATCTTCGCAGCCCGTTAGCTGGCGCAGTATCGCCACAGCGTGTGAGTAGCGTGACCCGCGTTCTCCTTCCGCCAGGTTGTACTCAAGGTTGCTATATGCCGAGGCTTCCTCTATCGCAGCGGATGCGCTTCGACTGAGCGGGGCGCGGCCCAGGTTAGTGTGTAGCACGACGCCTGTGGCATTTATAACGGGGTGTAGGCTTGTAGAGACCATCGCCAGAGAGCGGGTTACAGCGCGTCGCGCTATTTCCCCAACGTTAGACGCTTCGTCGCCGTTCTGAAGGCGATCTCGTAAATCGTTCAACTCATCACGTACTGCTTCTGTTATCAAATCACGGGGTAGAGCTATGCGCACCGGGTCGAGCGCCGGATGCCCAAGCACCTTGTCTACAGAAGGTATTCTCCTGAGGTTGCCGTTCCTGGCGGTCTGCTGGACGTCATGCTTTCCGCTCATGAGAATATTGTATCACTTAGCTCATCTAAAATGAAGATGGCATAGTTCTGTTATCCAAAAAGAAAAGCCCCTCTGATTGCAGAGGGGCTAATGAGCCAGACTTTGTTTGCCCGCCGTCAGGGGTTGACGGTGATAGTGCCGTACATACCCGAACCGGGTGCGCCGTGATACTGGCAGTGGTAGCCATAAGTGCCTGGCACAGTAAAGGTGTACTGGAACGTCTGCCCTATTGGGAGGTTGCCGCTGTCGAATGATGCGGGGTCGCCTGGGTCGCTGGTAACAGTGTGAGCACGCGTATCATTATTGGTCCAGACCACTGTTGTGCCCACTGACACCGTTACGTCCATTGGATTGAAGGTGTCGTTTATCGCCGATACATTGACCACAACCGGCGTGGGGCTGGCCGTGGATGTAGGAGGCGCTGCGGTCGCTGTTATAGTAGCTACTGCCGTGCTCGTTGGTACGATAGTGGCGGAAGCGGAAGCGGTGGCGGTAATAGAAGCGGTGGCGGTGCTCGTTGGTATAGTGGTCGCTGTCATCTCAGGCGTGATTGTTGCGGAGATCACAGGGGTTGATGTAGCGGTTAGTGTTGGTATGGATGTAGCAGTACTGGTGCTTGTGGCGGTAGCGACTGGCTGTTGGCGTGCTATGTAGACCACCTTGGCTATCTGGCCGCGCGTGATGTTGTTGCCTGGCCTGAAGTAGGGCAGGTTGGCTGTTGGTACACAAGGCTCGCTGGGGCCACCGCAGGGATAGCCGCCGATGATGCCCCGACGTACCAGGCGGTCAATGTAAGTGTAGAATGTACTGGTAACAGGCACATCCTGGAAGCTTTGCCTGTTAGTGGCAGGCTCATTGAAGCCGAAGGCGATTGATAGGATCTTGCTTAACTGGCCGCGTGTGACATTTGCACCCGGCCTGAAGTAAGGCAGGTTGTTCGGGTTGTTGGGCGGGCCGCAAGGCTCGTTGGGTTGTGTGCCGCAAGGGTAGCCTGAGATCGTCCCCGCGTTGAAGTTGTACTCCACGTAGTTGTAAAAAGTGCTTCCCGGCGGCACGTCCACAAAGTGCGGCGCACCTTGCAGGTTGGCAGGGAGGTTCGCGCCCAGGGCGATGATCTTGGCTACTTGCCCACGCGTCACAGGGTTGAAGGGCAGGTAGCATGGTATCCAGGCGTTGTTAGGACAAGGGGGCACCGTGTTGTAGCCGCTAATTACGTTAGCATTCACCAGATTGAGGATCGCGGTGTAGAAGGGCGCGGTGCCACCATCGCGGCAGACATCCTTGAAGTATTCGTTAGCGCAAGGCGGTGGGGCAACGGTAGGCGTGGGGGTGGGGGCAACTGGGCCAACCGACTTGTACGTGTAGTAGTTCTCCTTCTGGCTATCATCCCGGTTGCTGCCGAAGACGATGTGGATGTACCCAGGACTGACATCCATCCCCATGTCCTTCAGATAAGCTCCACCTGCCCAGCCCGCGAACGGCCTCGCAGGGGGCGAGAAGTTGGTGCCTGAGCCGTAGGAATACCATATCTCTGGGTTCCCATAAGGATTGTTCGTTGGGTCGGTCCAGATGATATGAGAGACGTTGTTATCGTCTACAACGAGGTTATTCTGGTAAGAGTGCCCGAAGCTGTTGACAACTCGCACAAGAGGTTGGTTGTTCCAGCCTGAGCCAGGCACCCACTCTCGGTAATAGATGTCGTTGCTGACACTATCTGGATACGGCCTGGGGTCGCACTTCTCGTCGGACCACGAAATGCGAAAGCCCCCCGTTCTATCCGCTGCCAGTGAAGGCAGATAGGTCTTGGAAGTTGTCGGGCAGCCCTGACAGCAGTCGAATGAAATATCTTCTTTAGCCCAGCTGCCGGAGCCTGTGCGTGTGGCGGCAAAGATGTCGCTGGAGGAAGGGCCTGGGCCTTTCCAGGCTGCCATCACAAGCCCATTGGTATTCACAGCGATGGCTACGTCGCCCTGTCCCTGGTTCACCACGTCGGGGGTCACGACCTCATTGACGACGTCCCAGTTTCCGTTATCCTGGCGATGGAAGTAGCGGATTTTGGAGTTGTCTTTACCGAGGAGGAAGTGAGGTGTGTTGTCAGGACCTACCGCGATAGAGGCCAGTTTCAGGCCGCCTGAGCCTGGGATCACCTCGTTGACGGAAATCTGGCCGTTGGCTTCTACACGCACATACTGAATCGCGGCGTCGCCGCTACTGTAGGTGTAGAAGGCTATGTGTCGCCGCCCAAGCGCGTCATGTGCTATTTTGACGTTACCGCTTGCCTTGTAGGATGTGGTATCTATGTTCTGTGGGAAGAAGTCGCTCTGGAAAGGGCTGTTGGTTGCTACATTGACGTAGTTGCGATTATTCTCCTGGTCGCGTTGTTCCCAGGCTATGCTTACCGACCCGTCGAGTGGTGATGCGCCAATAGCGCCCCCGTTGTCATACAATGGGCTACGAGTAACATCTATGGGGTCGGAGAAGTTGGTATCTACGGGAGCGGAGGCATTGGCTGCGGCCTTCGCTGAGGGTGCGCTGCCCGGTGCGATAGTCATGTCGCTGGCTGCCACTATCAGGATCAGCGAGAGGCCCGCCAGCATCATTAGGTTAAATCTTTTCTTCATTAGAAATTATCTCCTGAGGCTAGCGGCCTTGCGCCGTCTTCTGAATGCGTATGTTGTCGAACTTCGCCGTCATGTCGGCGACTGACCAGACTCCTGCCCAGCCTGTAGTAAAGGTGGTATCGGTCACATCTACAATGGTCGTGCCCTCTACCGAGGCGGTAATCCGGCTGCCCGCTACCTTTACGGTGATACGCTGCCACTTCTCAGGGGTGTAGCCGGGCCATGTGGTCACCGGAACCTGAGCTATTTTCTGGATTTTGTTGGCCGTTACCTTCTCCAGGGATGCTTTGCTCGACTGGTTGGGTACGTTGCCGTAGAGGGATAAGCGATAATATCCAGCGTCTGATCCCCTGAAAACAAGGCCAACGGCATCGCCGCCTGATGGATAGACCTGAGCCTCCAGCACGCCGTCACTGATTTGCGCATCTTTAGCGATTAGCACCGCCGCCTCGTTGGAAGGCTCCTGATTGATATCGCCGCCCTGCTGAAGTCGTCCGCTCGCGGCAGTCCACGTGCCGGGAGCGCTGCTCAAGCTTTGCCACCGGTCCAGGTTGCCGCCAGAAAAGTCTTCTGTGAAGGCTACTGGAGCGCTGCTCTGCGGCAGAGCCGGCGCCACCTGCGGGGTAGGTCTGGGGCCGCCAACGTTGGCGTTGGCATTCGGCGAGTCAACAATAGCGCCTGGGGGCACCGTGACTCCCTGTGGCTGCTGGGCACCCATTGCGAGCACGGCCGCGATGAGCAGTAACAACGCCGCCACCGGTATTAGTTTCTTGCTGAAGATCAATTGTCCGTCTCCTTTCAAAGCGTTTATGCCGAAGCCGCGATTGGCTTCGGCTCCTTCCTATTTTCCGCCTTCTGGAATCCTGGGAAGTTAGGGATTCTCTCCATTACAAGCCAGGGTGGGTTGTGGCGGGCAAAGGTAAAGCCCCGTTGGAGCATTTACCTGGATTGTGCAGGCGAGGCTGCCTGTCAGTAGCTTCCGATGCCTCGCCCGGCCTGGACGGTACTGCGCATGGCGGTGGCACTTTTGAACAATCAGGAAATTGGTCGGTATTCTCTAGCATCCGGCGGCGCTGCCGGGTCTCTCTATCAGGCCTTGCACGGTCTTGCAACCGTAACTGTGTGTATATGCCGTGCTGCTGTAGAGAGTGGGCGCTGAGGTATAAGAGGAGTGTGGAAAAGTGTCACCTTTCATAGGATTATCTGACATGCACGAGTGTATGAAGCCGTGGCAAGTATAGTGAATAGATATAGTCGATGTCAACCCTCCCCTTTAGCCTTTTAGTCCCGAACCTTGCCCTTTCAAGTACTTTGCGCTATGAATCGCGTAGCTTGATGAGGCTCGCCAGGCAAAGCCAAGCGCCGTAACGGGCGCAACGCCGATTCCGGCACATTAATGAAACGAACCAATTACATCCGGGTTGCAGCTTTTCTAATTTGCCCCAGGATATTGACATTTAATACAAAAGATGCTAGCTTAGTACTATGCAAGGCCCCGATTTGTGTGTATACTAAGCCAAAGCGCACAATTGGAGGCAGGCAGTCGCCTTCATGGTTGATTTGTCTCCCATGGACGCTCGGCCATAGCAGTGTTCTTAATCACGATACGACAGGAGATTTTACATGGACGCAGCTCACAGTATAAAGTTTCGGTTCAACCCATCATCTTCCAAATCAAAGAAAGTGCTCGGACCTCTGGAAGGGGAGATCATGGACGTAGTGTGGGAGCAGGGTAGCACAACGGTCAGTGCGGTCCACAAAGCTTTGCTTAAACGCAAAGATATTGCCTACACAACGGTGATGACCACCATGAGCAGGCTAGCCAAGAAACACTTGCTCGACCAGGATAAGTCGGCTTCGACTTACGTCTATACCCCGGCGTTGGGCCGCTCTGACTTTGATCGCTATGTAGTTATGGGTGTTATAAGTGGCCTCGTGGACGACTACGGTGACATAGTGACAGATTGCTTTGTGCAGTATGTGGGGGAAAAAGGCGGAGAGAGCAAAGACCACCTGCGCAATGCAGTCTGCAAATAGCTAAGGCAAGATCGTCGGTTCACTCCGTAAGCGGTAGAGACCGCTTGCGAGTGTAGGATGATAAAGTTCATATAACAACGCATAACAGTGAGCTATCTCGTAAGCGGCTCACTGTTATGCGTTGTTCTTTTCCTGAACGTAAAAGCAATGCCTTTTCTTGCACCCAGTCTTCTGAACCTTCCTCAGCTCAGCAGGTTGTTCCTCTCGCGGCATGCGCCTTGCAACGTAACTTAGAAGTGACCGCTTGAATGGCGGCAATGTAGCTACAACGTAAGTGAGGACCAAATCAGAATGAACAGCACAAAGAGCCAGAACAGCCAGGATATAGAGGTTGGGCAGCCTGCCCCCAATTTTACGTTAGAAGATGAGAATGGCAACAAGATACAACTGAATGATCTGCGTGGTAAGCCTGTTGTACTCATGTTTTATCCCTTTGACTGGTCGAATAAATGCACGCAGGAAATGTGTACATTGCGGGACAAAGAAGTAGACTGGCAGAGCACAGGGGCGCGCGTTTTTGGCATCAGCCGTGACAGCCGCTATTCGCACAAGGCCTGGAAAGATCATCTGGGTTTGAACTACTCTCTGCTAGCGGACCTCACGGGCGACGTTGCAAAGCAATTTGGCGCCTGGAACGAGGGCGCTCATCGCGCCGACCGCATGACGGTAGTCGTAGACCCTGAGGGGATCGTTCGCTATGTTGTGCACAACGACTCCGCTACGATACGCAATCAGGACGAGGCGCTTCAGGCTGTGCGCCAGATGGTATCCTCTCGCGCCTGATGCTTGCTATGTTCCGCCGGAAGCGCGTAGAACCCTCCGCTGAGGAGCGCCGGGAACCTACTTTGCGCGAGGCCCTCCTCTCACAGCGCCCGTCCGACGTTCTTTTCCGATGGGCAAAGGAGGGTAAGCTGCGCGGCATCTTGCCTGACCTGGATGCTCTGCGCGGCGTCAGCCAGCTTCCTGCTCACAAGGACGACGCATTTATACACACTCTTAAAGTGATAGATGCAATTGAGCCGTCGCTTGTGCGGCGGTGGGCCGCGATGCTCCACGATATAGGCAAGAGGCCAGCTTTCATAGCCACGCCTGATGGCCGCTCGCGCTTCTTCGAGCATGATCGAATAGGTACTGAAATGGTGCCTGAGATCATCTTGCAAGCCGCGGAAGACCCAAGCCTTGTCGAGCCTGTGAAGCGTCTCGTCCGTATGCACATGAGGCCAATCTCATACAGCCCTGAGTGGACGGATTCTGCGGTGCGACGCCTCTCTGAGGAAGCTGAAGATGGGCGTGGAGAAGAGGGCTGGCAAGACCTGGTAGCACTCTCACGCGCCGATCTTCGCGGCTACCTTCCTGAGCCGATAGATCGCGGCCTGTGGGTGCTCGAACAACTCGATGAGCGGCGCAATGCTCTTCTTCAGGCTGATGCGGCTACTCAGCGCGCTGAAGCGTTGCAGCCGCGATCTCCCCTGGATGGTACAGAGATTCTAGCTCTCACCGAGCGCGAAGCTGGCCCCTGGATATCCGAAGTGAAAGATTTTCTGCTGGAGAAAGTCACCGCAGGCGATCTGGGCCAGGGGGACAAAGACCACGCCCGCGAGCTAGCCCGCGAATGGATAGCGTCCCGCCTGGCTTGACCACTGACCACTGCGCTACGCACCCCGTTCATTGACACCATTATTAGCTGCGCTTAGAATGACACTACTATGAGACTCTTCCCAACACCCCGGTACCACAATGTGCCTGAACTGCTTGATGATGCCGCCAACTTTACTCCACACAACCTGGAAACCACACTTCGTGACATCCGCCGTGCCAACATCTTCGGCCTCGGCACCTGGGTAATCAAGCACCATCTTGCTAAATTGTTGCGCGACTTCCCCAAAGATCAGCCTTTGCGGGTGCTCGACCTGGCAACCGGCTCCGCTGACATCCCGGAGGAGCTTTGCCGGTGGGCAGGGAAAGAGGGGTATAGCATCACGGTGGTGGCAACGGACATCAGCGACGCAATCCTCGGTGTAGCCAGAGAGCGTATAAAAAGAGCGGGTTTCGCAGATATAGTTTCCTTCGCGGTTTGCGACGCTGCGCAGCCGCCTTTTGCGGAGGGCGAGTTTGACGTGGTTATTTGCTCTCTTGCCCTTCACCACCTGGGTTTAGCGCAGGCGGAAGCATCTTTGCGGCAGATGACGCAGCTTTCAAGGTTAGGCTTTATTGTAAATGATATATATCGCGCTCGCGGAGCACTGTACATGGCTTGGCTACTTGCGCACTTAACCACTAACAGCAAGCTCACCAGGCATGACGGGCCCACTTCCGTGCTGAGAGCGTACACCCCTGCCGAGTTGCGCCGCATGGGTAGAAGGACGGGATTAGGTATAGCAGTTTACAAGCATCCATTCTGGCGAATGGCGGCCGTGGGTCAGAGGGAGAGATAAGTTGTGACAGGCAAGCCGGTTCATGACGCTATCATAGTTGGGGCAGGTCCCGCAGGCTCGGCCACTGCGGCGTTTTTGGCGCAACGCGGCTTCCGTGCGCTGTTACTTGATCGCGCCGCCTTCCCACGGGACAAAGCCTGCGGCGAATACTCAAGCCCTAAGAGCGAAGAGGTTCTGGCTCGGCTTGGCGCTCTTTCGGCTGTTGAGAGAGCAGGGGCGCGGAGACTACGCTCCATGCGGGTGATCAGCCCCGGAGGGCGGACCTTTTCGATGGACTATTCAGCGCCCGGCGAAGCCGCTCCGCAGGTGCTCGCCACGCCGCGTCGCATTCTCGATGCCACGCTCGTGGACTACGCACGGCAATGTGGAGCAGAGGTTCGCGAGCGCGCTAAGGTCGAAGGAGTTTCGATGCGCGACGGCAAGGCATCCGGTGTGATGTTGCGGCGCAAAGACGGCAGCACGCATGAAGAGCAGGCAAGATTGATAGTGGGGGCTGATGGCGTTCACTCAGCTGTTGTGCGAAGCCTCGGGTTATCTACGCCTGTGCGCTGGCCTCTCTCCCTCGGCATGGTCGCCCACTACAAGGGATACAACGGCCTTGACGATTGGGGCGAGATGCATCTGTCGGGGTGCGGGTACGCCGGCCTCGCGCCTCAGTCAGGCGGGCTGCTTAACGTCGGGCTTGTGATGCCGATGCGCCTGGCGGCAAAGCAGACTGAGCATGGCGTGGCGGCTCGTTTCGAGGCATTTGCCTTCTCCTTCTCCGGTGTAGCGCAGGTGTTGGCCGGGGCTGAGAGGGTTTCCGCCGTGCGGGGTGTTGGCCCGATAGGGGCGCGCGTGAGGCGTAGCTCCGGCGCGGGCTTTATGCTGGTGGGCGACGCGGCGGGGTTCTTTGATCCATTCACGGGTGAAGGTGTTTACAAGGCATTGCGCGGAGCAGAGCTTGCGGCTGAGGTTGCATCTGACGCGCTGGACAACGGCGACCTTTCGGCGCGTTCTCTTGCACGCTACAGCCGCCTGCGCCGTCACGAATTCACAAGCAAAGACCTCGTTTGCAGGCTCGTGCAGACATTTGTGGGATTACCTCCGGCGATGGATTACGTGGCATCGCGGCTGGCAGCGCGGCCAAAGGTCAGGACTGTACTTACAGGTGTACTCGGCGACCTCGCGGACCCGAGAGCCGCGCTCAGCCCGTTGTACTTGTGGTCGCTTCTGCGTCCATAAAGCGGTGTTTGACTTGCCGATGCACCCGAGCCGTCGTGTCCAGCCGATGGGGTGATCTCCAACTACAAGGGAAGCGGATGAAGATTAGCAACGACATTTGCATACGAGGTGGCTATCAGCGCATCTTTGATATGGGCAGTCGTGTCGAGGCGTGGGGGCGGATAATGCCTCATTACCGCTACGTGAAGGTCGTGCGCGAGCAAGGCAATCGCAAGCTGGTACGAATGTCCGCGTGGCGCGACATTATACCTGTCACCTGGACGGCAATAGAGACCGTCGAGGAAGGCACACCTCAGCGTCCGGGCAGGATTCTCTTCCACCATGTTCGCGGGTTGGTAAAGGGTATGGATGTGGAGTGGTCCTTCGAGCCAAGAGCCGATAAAGGCGATGTCAGAGTGACGATCTCGCATGACTTGCCCTATCCTCCATTTCCCGTGAGGATAGTTGGCAGAAGATTGGTAGAGATGGTTGTGGGCCGTGGCTTCATCGGCTACATAGCAAATAAGACGCTCAGGCATATCAAAGAAGTGATAGAAGCATAATGGGTAGTGCTTAGTGCGTAGTGCGTGGTGCTTAAGGAGTTATATGGAGTTGGCTCTTTAGCCTTCATCGTGGGAGGGCGTCGTTACGCGCTACGGAATACGTAGTAAGAGTAAGTGATACCGGTCAGGAGAACTATTGTTAGAGCATTCGTTACAACTCAGGCGCGTTGTAATCACAGGTATAGGAGCTATCACCCCAATAGGCAGCAAACGTGAGGGTCTGTGGAAAGGCGTGCTTGCTGGGCGCTCGGCTGTGCAGCGAATCAGCCGCTTTGACCCTGAGCCTTTTCGCTCACAGGTGGCCGCTCAGGTGAACGATTTTGACCCGCTCAACTATATGGAGGCATCACGTGCCCGCCGCCTTGACCGCTACTCGCAGTTTGCTCTGGCCGCTGCACACCAGGCGGTTCGCGACTCAGAGCTATCTCTCTGTTCGGAAGACGCTGAGCAGACAGGCGTCTACCTCGGCAGCGCGCTGGCGGGGCTGGGCTTCGCTGAGGAAGAGCATAGCCACTTTGTAAATAGCGGCTTGCGAGGCGTAAACAATATACTGGCGCTCACGGTCTTTGGCTCGGCGGCATCCTGCAATGTCGCTATGGACCTACACATCTTTGGTCCCAATCAGACGAATGCAAACTCCTGCGCTTCGGGCGCGGTAGCTATCGGCGAGGCTTTCAACTTGATTCGCCTGGGCGGCGCTCAGGTGATGCTGGCGGGCGGCGTGGAAGCGCCTCTTGCCCCCCTTACTTTTGGAGCGTTCGACTTGATACACGCCATCTCCAGCAGCTCTAACGATAATCCGTCCGTTGCCTCTCGCCCGTTTGATGCCTGTCGGGATGGTTTCGTTATGTCTGAAGGCGCGGCGATTATGGTGCTGGAGGATTATGAGCATGCTCTGGCGCGTGGAACCGCCATTTACGCGGAAATCCTGGGCTATGCCACGACTACGGACGCCTTCCACATGACCGCACCCCGACCCGATGGCGCCCAGGCCACACGCGCTATGAGAGAGGCACTGGCGGATGCCCACCTGGCACCCTCTGAGATCGAGTACATCAGCGCTCATGCGTCGGCCACTCCTATGAACGACAGGACGGAGACTATGGCTATCAAGCAGGTGTTTGGAGAAGACGCTTACCGCATTCCGATTAGCGGCACAAAAGCCATGCACGGACACGCTCTTGGAGCAAGCGGGGCCTTCGAGATCGCCATAAGCTTACTCGCCATGCAAAACGATTATCTACCTCCCACCATAAACCTCTACCACTCCGACCCGGAATGCGACCTCGACTACGTCCGGCATGAAGGCAGGCACCGTCACGTAAACGCGGTACTCTCCAACTCATTTGGCTTCGGCGGTATAAACGCCTGCCTTATCCTCGGTAGGGTTTAGCACCGGGCAAATGTATCCAAAGTGGCAAATATTGTGCTATTGGCTTACAATGTGCCCGACAGCAGAACTATGTTTTTGCACTATTTATTTGACATAAGAGGGAGGATATTTTCTTTGAACTTAATACAGCCTATCGGGTTGTACCGTTCCGTACCTGATCGCATCAGCCGGCTTGCTGAACTCGCCTACAACCTCTGGTGGAGTTGGCACCCCGAAGCGCAGTGCCTCTACTCCGATGCAGACCCTGATCTCTGGGAGCTTGTCTATCACAACCCTGTGAAGTTCCTCAACGAAGTGCGCCAGAGCACACTCAAAGAAGCCAGCGAGCGGCAAGACTATATCGATCTATACGACGCGGTGATGCGCGAGTTCGATGCATATATGGCTCCAGCCGCAACGTGGTTCACCGAAGCGCACCCGGGGCAGCAGGGCACCGTCGCCTATTTCTCTATGGAGTTCGGCCTGCACGAATCCTTGCCGATATATTCAGGCGGCCTCGGCATACTGGCGGGCGACCACGTGAAGAGCGCATCTGACCTCGGCGTGCCGATGGTTTTTGTCGGGTATCTCTACCCGCAGGGCTATTTTCGCCAGATAATCAATAAAGATGGATGGCAGGAAGCAATCTATAACAAGCTGGACTTTGACGATGTGCCTGTGCTTCCCGCTCAGGGTCCTGACGGCGGTGAAGTAATTGTGCAGGTGCAACTGCCCGACCGCGTTATCTACGCCAGGGTGTACCACATACAGGTTGGGCGTGTGCCCATATATATGCTTGATACCGACATTCACCCCAATGCGCCAAGCGACCGCGAGCTTTCAGCCCGCCTCTATGGAGGCGACGAGGAGATGCGTATATCGCAGGAGATCATGCTCGGCATAGGTGGAGTTCGGGCCTTACGCGCCCTGGGAGTAGAGCCATCAGCGTGGCACATGAACGAGGGCCACGCCGCTTTCCTGATACTTGAGCTTGCTCGCGAGCGCGTCAAAGAGGGCAAATCTTTCGAGGACGCCATCCTAGATGTGGCATCGCACACTGCCTTCACCACGCATACACCGGTGGCAGCAGGTAACGACGCCTTCCCTTTCGAGTTGATGGACAAATATTTCTCCAGCTACTGGCCGCAGCTGGGTATAGACCGAGATCGCTTTTTGAATCTGGCTCGGGAAGGCCAGCCGTGGGGTCCTGCCTTCAGCATGACGGCTCTTGCGCTGCGCGGTTCGGATTACCATAATGGTGTGAGCAAGCTGCATGGCCGCGTGTCGCGTAACATGTGGCACTGGCTCTGGCCCGACCGCCCGGTGGATCAGGTGCCTATCAAGTCTATCACCAACGGCGTGCATACGGGCACATGGCTTGCTCCAGAGCTTTATCGCTTCTACAGCAAATATCTAGGCGAGGATTGGTATTCGCGCCTTGATGACCCGGCGACTTGGCAGCCTGTCCTTAGCGCACCCGATGGCGCACTCTGGGATATACACAGCAAGCTCAAGCACGACCTCGTTGACTTCTCGCGCCGACGCCTGGCCGATTGGTACATCCGTACAGGTGTAACGCCGCCGAGTGGGCCGACCCTCGACCCCAATGCCCTCACCATAGGCTTTGCACGGCGCTTTGCCACCTACAAGCGCGCTACCCTTATCTTTAGCAGCGTTGACCGGTTAAGCGCGATCTTGAACAACCCAGGCAGGCCGGTGCAGGTAGTTTTCGCGGGAAAGGCGCACCCCAAAGACGAGCCGGGCAAGCAGTTTATACAGCAAGTTGAATGGGCTGCGCGCCACCCTGGGCTTGCGGGGAAGATAGTTTTCCTCGAAGAGTACGACATGAATGTAGCACGGTATATGGTACACGGTGTGGACGTGTGGCTCAACACACCACGTAGGCCATACGAAGCGAGCGGTACGAGCGGAATGAAAGCTTCGCTCAACGGCGTGCCCAACTGCTCAGTCCTGGATGGCTGGTGGGCCGAAGGGTATAACGGCAAGAACGGCTGGGCTATCGGCGAGGGTCAGGAGTATGCCAATCCTGATGAGCAAGACGAGCGCGATGTACAATCGCTGTATACACTGCTGGAGGATAGCATAGTGCCTCTCTTCTATAACCGCGACGAGGCCGACGTGCCTGCCGGATGGGTAGCTGTTATGAAAGATGCAATCGCTACCATCGCTCCCACTTTCTCCATGCAGCGCCAGGTCAAAGAATATACCGATGATTTCTATATACCGGCTATGTCGGCAAGAGAGGAATGAGTAGCGACTGCGCACTCAACATTCATAGCTCGAAAAAGGGGAAAGCTTTATGAAGCCAGCAACCCTAGACCTTAGCGACGATAAGCAGGTTCACGCGGATGAGCGTCTGCGCGCCAATCCCATAATCTGGCTGGGCACTGTCCGCCCCGATAGCAAGCCACATCTCGTGCCTGTATGGTTCCTGTGGGATGGCGCTACAGTGCTTATTTTTAGCAAGCCCGACCAGAAGATTCGCAATCTTCAACAGAATCCTAACGTGACGCTGGCCCTCGACGACAGCAAAGAAGGGGAGGACGCAGTGTTGATCGATGGTGAGGCCACACTTCTTGACGCAGGAGAAGTGAACACGACCCTGCCCGCCTACGCCGAAAAATATGCCGCGAAGCTCGCCAGCATGGGGTGGACAGCCGGGTCAATGGCGGGCAGTTACACCCAGCCTATAAGAGTCACGCCTACTCGGTTCAGGTTTTACTAAAGGTTGTTTCACGGTTCAGGCACGGGAGCAGAGGTTGGCTGCCGCCCTGGGGTGTATTGCTAAACAGGCTCTCAATCGTGAATAAGCAGTCTGCGTACTCATATATAGTGCGTAGTGTGCAGTATGCGATACGCGTGTTACCATAGCTGCATGATTGCCACGCTTGTCCTATTTCTTTCACTGGGGCTTGACACGCTTGCGGTTTCTGTTGGGCTGGGTTTGTCCGGCCTGCCGCGCTCACGCTGGGTTAGAGTGGGCGTCACCTTCGCCCTCTTTGAAGGTTTGATGCCTGTATTAGGGCTGCTCATTGGAAAAAGCCTGAGTGAGAAGTTGGGTGAGATAGCGGCTTACGCTGCCGCTGTAATTCTCATTGTCATTGGCCTGCTGGCACTTCGAGAAGCTCTAACCGAAGATGATAACAACGATGGGGATGACCTTGTTGAGAAAACGCAGGGTAATCGCCTCCTCCTGACAGGCCTGTCGGTAAGTCTTGATGAGCTTGCAGTTGGCTTTTCCCTGGGTGTGCTTCAGGTACCTGTTGGCATTGCTCTTATCTATATCGCAATACAGGCATTTGCGCTTACCTTCATTGGCGTTTCTTTCGGTGGCAGGCTGGGAGCACACCTGGGCCGGCGTGCTGAGTTAGCCTCCGGTATTATACTCACCTTGCTGGGGGTCGCCCTGCTTGTGGGCGAGGTCACCGCCGTTACTTTCCTCTAGATTTGAAAGGAGCAGATAAAATGAACAGCAAAATCACCAATGAAAAGCTGGATCAGGCAGTATCTCTGCTAGAGGAGCAAGACCTCGATCTCTGGCTCACATTCGTGCGCGAGACGTCACTCACTTCTGATCCCTGCCTCGACCTTATTGTGGGGGTAGATATGACGTGGCACTCAGCCTTCCTGGTCAGTCGAACGGGCGTGCGCGTGGCTATTGTTGGGCGATTTGATGTCGAGAATGTGCGCAACCTGGGTGGTTATACAGAGGTCATACCCTATGACAGCAGCATCCGCCCTGCCTTGTGCGACACAATAGATCGCCTCAACCCAGGAAAGATAGGCCTCAACTACTCGCAGAGCGATCCGGCGGCAGATGGCCTTACGCACGGGATGTTCCTCTATCTGGTTGATACCCTGGCAGGCACACCCTATGCCGGACGCCTGGTATCAGCAGAGAGCTTGATCGCCGCGCTCAGGGGTCGCAAATCGCGGGGCGAGCTGGAACTTATCAAGGCCGCAATCGCCACGACAGAAGAGCTATACAAGTATATAGGCAGCACCCTGGCCCCCGACCAAACGGAAGAGGAGATCGCCGACCGCCTTACCGCAGCCCGCAAGCAGCTTGGCCTCGGCACCGCCTGGGACGAACCCTATTGCCCCATAGTCAACTCAGGACCGAACTCGCCCGTCGGCCACGCCTCGCCTGGTGTACACAAGACCACACCGGGCTGGCTTCTGCATATGGATTTCGGCGTCAAGCAAAATGGCTTCTGCTCTGATTTGCAGCGTGATTGGTACTTTCTTGCAGAAGGAGAGAAAGAAGCACCTGATGATCTACGCCGTGCATGGGATGCCTGTTGGGGCGCGATAGACGCCGGGGCCGCCAGGTTGCGACCTGGCGTGGCGGGCTGGGAAGTTGACGCTGCTGCTCGGCGGTTTCTGGCGCAAGCAGGCTATCCTGAATACCCGCATGCTCTTGGTCACCATCTTGGCCGAGTGGCTCACGACGGCTCCAGCCTCCTCGGCCCAAAGTGGGATCGCTACGGCCAGACACCCTACGGCATAGTAGAAGTCGGCAATGTCTTCACATTAGAGCTA
>JADEYI010001041.1_pt1 | contig 25230 bp, 20 predicted proteins | sample 8542331 | NCBI WGS metagenome assembly JADEYI01 (sample SAMN16510988, study PRJNA670497) | mine drainage metagenome | isolation source: biofilm near Copperflume 1 | place: Germany: Marsberg coppermine Kilianstollen | collected 2018-02
AAAATACCTCCTCGTTTTGCTGTTGTTCCTGTAGCACCTCTATATTACTATACTTCTGGCTGTTGTTGCCCGGTTGGTTTACAGGGCCATCATATGCGTTCCGTTCCTGTCCTGGTTTAGTTGCAATTGCCTGGGGACGTCAGGCTGTCAAAGAGTAAGGGTTGATAACAGGCATCAAGGAGCAGCTACTGATTCCTGTCCTGTTATGAGCGGCACATCTCTTGATAGAGAAGGTGGCTGTGGTAAAGGCATGGCAGGTCGCTGGCCGCCGACAACAGTCTACTCATGACTTGATGAGATAAAACTCTGGTAAGGGCAATAAGGGAGACAGACCAATATGTCTACTGATAATATACACCTGCTGGGCTTCGCGGGAAGCCTGCGTAAAGACTCGTATAACCGCTCCGCATTGCGGGCGGCGAACGAACTTCTTCCTGAGGGCGTATCGCTGGAGACTTTTGACCTCTCGCCGATTCCGCTTTACAACGGCGATGTTGAGGGTGCTGGAATACCGGAGCCTGTCAAGGAGTTCAAAGAGCGTATAGCAGCCGCCGATGCGCTGCTGATAGTTACTCCTGAGTACAACTACTCGATGCCGGGGGTGTTGAAGAACGCTATAGACTGGGCATCACGTCCTCTGGGGCAGAACTCTCTCAATGGTAAACCGCTCGGTATGATGGGCGCGTCGAGCGGCCTCAACGGTACGCTTCGCGCTCAGTTGCACCTGAGGCAGGTGGCGATCTTTACAAATATGTACCCGATAAATAAGCCTGAGGTTTTTATAAGGCAAGCGGCTAATAAGTTTGATGAGCAAGGCCGCCTGACAGACGATGATCTTCGAGGGCAGATTCGCGCTCTCCTCGAGGCGCTGGCGGAATGGACACGGCGGCTGAAGCGGGGCGTGGAGCAAGGACTAAAAGAATGAACGAAGAGATCCCCGGCATACACCATGTGACGGCTATCGCAGGTGAACCGCAGCAGAATATTGACTTTTATATGGCGCTGCTTGGATTACGGCTGGTGAAGAAGACAGTCAACTTTGATGATCCTGGCACTTACCACTTCTATTATGGGGATGAGATTGGCAACGCAGGCACGATCCTTACCTTCTTTCCGTGGCCGGGTGCGCAGCAAGGGCGCAGAGGGACCGGCCAAAGCACGGCTGTGGCCTTCTCAATACCGCAAGGGTCGGCTAGCTACTGGCGCAACAGGCTGGCAAGCGCGAGGATGGAAGTAGAGGAGCCAAAGGAGCGCTTTGGCGAGCAGGTAATTACTTTTCTTGACCCCGACAGCTTACAGGTTGAGCTTGTAGAAGGCGGCAAGAGTGATGTGCGGGCAGGCTGGCCGGGTGGACCTGTGCCTGCCGAGTTCGGGATAAGGGGTCTTCATGGCGTTACGCTGTCGGAGGAGAGCTATGATCGCACTGCTTCCATGCTGACGGATCTACTTGGCTTTCGGTTGGTGGGCGCTGAGGGCAGCCGTTTTCGCTACGAAGCAGGTGAAGGTGGCGCGGGCGCTACGGTTGATGTGCTGGATTTACCGGGGCAGCGGCGCGGCATAGTGGCGGTGGGCACCATACATCATGTGGCTTATCGCGCTCGGAGTGACGAGGCGCAGGCGGCGTGGCGCGTGGAGATAGAGGCGCGGGGCTATAGTGTTACTCCGGTACTGGATCGCGAGTACTTCCACTCGATTTATTTCAGGGAGCCGGGCGGCGTGCTATTCGAGATCGCGACCGACCCGCCAGGCTTCCTTATAGACGAGTCGCAGGCCGAGCTAGGCACGCACCTGAAGCTGCCCCCCTGGTATGAGGCAGAGCGCGATGAGATTGAGCGGGTGCTGCCGGAGATCCACTACGAGCAAGAACGAGCAATGGGGACTGAAGACTGAGGGCTGAGCGGTTTTAGCGAACTCAGCCCTCAGTCTTCAGTCCCCATTGCTCGTTCTTGCTCGTATATTAGCTCGCTTACGGGGCGGTGAGATCGCCTGGGTGGGTCTTTGGCGGCGTAGCCTAGCTGGATCATGGCGTGAGGTATCAGCGTGGGGGGGAGGTCTAGCGCCTCCTGCACTATTTCGGGGCAGAATAGCGGCGCGCACATCCAGCCTGTGTCGAGGCCGAGGCTGTACGCACTGAGCAGCAGGTTTTGGATTGCGGCCCCCAGGCTCTGGACGGCCATAGTCACTTCGGCTTCCCTGCGGGCAGGGTCGGGGTAGTGATGCGTTTCTTCGAGATAGAGGCAGGGAATTATCAGCACCGGAGTGTTGGTTATGCGCTGCCGCGACTTACGCAGGCGTGTGTCTACTATCTCCGCGCTCTCCCCGTCCATGTCCAGGTTGCGCCGCCAATCAGCCGACATGGCTTCCGCTAATTTCTCTTTTGTAGCGGCTTCTGTGATTACCACGAAGCGCCAGGGCTGTATACCATGAGGCGAAGGCGCCCACCCTGCCGCCTCGATTGTCCTTTCCACAAGCTCCCTGGGCACCCGTGTAGGCCGGTATTGCCTGACTGCGTGCCTGCCTCTTGCGAGAGATGCGAAGTCAAGCTCTGCGCGGTCAGGAGGTGTTCCTTCCTCTTGATTGCCACTTCCCGTCCAGCCGTGCATAGTAACAGGTTCAACGACAATCAGCGGGCGTTGGTCTATACTCATGGCGCGGTACTGCGGGTATTTTTCGCGGAGCAGTGTGATGGCCTGGGTGTGCTGCGTGGTGCCTGTTTCTTCCAGTCGCGCTATGCCGCTCACCAGCAGGTAGCTGAGGCGGCTCCAATCTTCGTGGTAGCTGTCTATGAGCAGCGAGACGTGGGGATTGACGAGGATATTGCGAACGCGCTTGAGGCGTGTTGGGGCTACGCTCTTCGGTTTGTCGTCGAGAGCTATGTAGAAGTTGTGCCCGTCGAAGGCGTAGCAGACGGGCACTACATGAGGGCGACCTTCAGCGTCAGCGGTGGCGAGGTGTGCCACGCGCTGGGAAGCTATGTAAGCGATTTGCTGCGGGCTGAAGGTCTGCTCCCCTGCGCTTTCAGCCATTACGCTGCGGCCACTTTATCTGCGGGATAACCTCGCGCCCGTATGCTTCTATGAACTCGCGCTGGTTGCGGCCTACGTTGTGGACGTACAACTCTGTGAAGCCGAGGTCTACGAAGTGCTGCAAGTGCTCGCGATGTATATTCAGGTCTGCTGAGGTGAGCACGCGGCCTTTGAAGTTCTCGGGGCGCACCAGCTTTTGCATAGCTTCAAAGTCTTCGGGGTTGCGTATGTCTGCCTTCGGGAAGTTCATGCCGCCGTTGGGCCACTCTTTTACCGCCTGGTCTATGCTTGCCTGGTCTGAGGCGGCCCATGATACGTGCAGTTGGATGATGCGCGGCATTGTGGCGGGGTCTTTGCCTGCTTCCCTGGCTCCTTTCTCGAAGCGCTCGATGAGCATCTTTATCTTTTCATCGGCGGCTCCCACCGTAATTATGCCGTCGCAGGTGCGCCCGGTGCGCTCGGCGTTTACGGGGCCGGAAGTGGCGACGTAAATAGGTGGTGGGGCCGGGGGCATGGTGTAGAGGCGGGCGGTTTCCAGGTTGAAGTATGTGCCCCGGTACTTCACGGCGTTGCCTGTGAAAAGCTTGCGTATGATCTCAATTGCCTCGGCAAGCATCTCCAGGCGGGTAACAGGCTCAGGCCAATATTGGCCTACGATATGCTCGTTGAGAGCCTCGCCCGCCCCGAGGCCGAGATAAAAGCGGCCAGGATACATCGTTTCCAGGGTGGCGGCTGCCTGAGCAAGGATCGCGGGGTGGTAGCGCCAGCCTGGGGGGGTGACGCCCGTGCCGAACTTGAGCTTTGTGCGCTCTCCAATCGCCCCGAGCAGCGCCCAAACGAAAGCGCTTTGCCCCTGCGAAGGCACCCAGGGGTGAAAATGGTCGGAGACCATCAGCCCTGTGAAGCCGTTGCCTTCCGATGCCCGGCAGTAGTCTACGATATCTGTTGGCCCGAACTGCTCGCACATGGCGGCGTAACCTATGATGCTCATTGCTTTATTCCTTCCTACCTGAACATATCTCTTGATGGGTCCATTATCAGGTCGTGGGCTGTGGATTGTGCGCTGTCGTAGGGGTAGCCTCTGACTACGGCTACAGGGCAGGCTTCTACTTTACCCATTACAAGCTCGGCTGCCGATGCAAGCTCGTCGGCTACGGCTATCACTGTGGCGCTCATCAGGTAGCCATGCGGGTCGTATTGGCCCCGATAATCTATGAGGGTTTGCAGTCCTGACGAGCCGATAGCGATGTTTATGATGCCGTTGCGCCAGCTTCGCCCGAAGGAGTCGGAGATTATCACAGGTATGTCCAGCCCAAGCTCATCTTTGAGAGATTGGCGTATGCGGGCGGCTGATGCGTCCGAGTCTTCGGGTAGAAGGCTGACTATGTGCTCGCCAGGGACGTTTGAGGCGTCTACCCCTGCATTGGCACAGACGAAGCCGTGTTTCGTTTCGGAGATGAGTATGCCTTTGTCCATACGCACGATGCGCGCGCTCTCACGCAGCACGACCTCTATATGCCGAGGGTCTTTGCCCCATTTGGCTGCGTAGTCGCAGGCGAACTCCGACGGCTCTATCTGCCGCAGATCAACGATTCGCCCTTCTGCCTTGCTGACCACCTTCTGCGTGACGATCATGACGTCGCCGGCTTGCGGTGTAAAGCTAGAGGCCTCAAAGCCGCGCAGGATCAGCCTGGTCAGGTCGTCTCCAACCTGGATTTCAGGAATGCCGCTTATGCCCGTGACAGTGATTTGCATGGTGGGTTTCTGGCGATTGAGGAGTGAAACGTGAAGCGTGAAGCGTGAGGGATTATGGGTAAAATATCTTTACCCCCGATGCCTTGCGCAACACTCGTCACGTTTCACTCCTCAATCTCGGTAAGACTTTGTCTATAAATGTTTCCAGCCACTTGGTGCCGGGGAAGTCGAGGAAGCTTAGCTGGAAGTGCTTTACTCCCAGCTTTATGAACTCCTCAAGCTCTCTGGTTACTGCATCAGGCGTGCCCTCTATAACGTAATTTTGGCCGCCTTTGGCATTTCCGGTTGTGCCGTCCGTGAAGTTGATCAGACCTCGATAAGTAAGCACTATTTCGCCTGGGTTGCGGCCAATCTCACGGCAGCGCTCGGCTAATACCTGCTGTTTGTGGGCGTATTCTTCTGCCGAGCAGAGATTGTGATTCCACCAATCGGCGTATTTAGCCACTATCCTGAGCGTCTTTTGCTCCCCAGAGCCGCCGATCAGGAGTGGGATGGGTGGGGCGGGCTGGGGTTGGCACTCGGCATCTTCTATATTGTAGTAGAGGCCATGAAAAGTGGCCGGGCTTTCCGTCCACATAGCTCTGATGATTTCCACTGCTTCTTCCAGTTGAGCGATTCTCACGCCTGCGCTGGGATAGGGGTAGCCATAAGCTTTGTATTCGTCTTCTTTCCAGCCTGCTCCTATGCCGAGGATGAACTTTCCACCTGTCAATAGCTGTAAGTTGGCGGCCATCTTAGCTGTGAGTGCGGGATTGCGGTACGATTGCCCCAGCACAAGATGGCCTATCCGCATACCGCTATGGCGGGCGGCCAGGTAAGTCAGGGTGGTTATCGCCTCAAGGACGGTTGGTTTGGCCCACTGGAAGTGGTCGGAGATCCAGAGCGTGTCGAAGTGCGGGCGCATCGCCTTGATATAGTGCTCGTTGGCGGCCATGAGCGCCTGACCCGCACGCGTGGGTGTGGACTTCGCCTCCTCAGGCATATCGTCGGGCACAGGGCGGATCACCCAGCCGAATGTTATTCCGCTCACTTCAGATTATCCCTTCAGCCTGGGTATGATCTTCTCAATAAAGGTTTGCAGCCCATCGGTTTCCGGGAAGTCGGCTATGCGCATTTGTATGTGCTTTACTCCTAACTTTACGAACTCTTCCAGCTCTCTGGTCACAGCATCTGCGCTGCCTGCAATCATATGGTAGTCGCGCTTTCTGATCTTCGATGGGTCGTCTTCTATTTGTATGTCGCCGTAGTAGGTGTTTACTATGTCGCCTGGGTCGCGGCCTATCTCACGGCAACGTTCAGCTAATACTTGCTGTTTGTGAGCATATTCCTCCGGCGCACAGAAGTTGTAGTTCCACCAATCGGCGTATTTGGCGACGACTCGCAGCGTCTTTTGCTCGCCTCCACCTGCTATGAGCAACGGAATAGGAGGGTCGGGCTGAGGCTGGCATTCTGCGCCTTCTATGTTGTAGTAGCGACCATGAAAAGTGGCCGGGCTTTGTGTCCACATGGCTTTGATAATTTGCACTGCTTCCGCTAGATGGTCTATCCGTTCTCCGGCAGAGGGGTAAGGGTAGCCATAAGCTTTGTATTCGTCTTCTTTCCAGCCTGCTCCTATGCCGAGGATGAACTTTCCACCTGTCAATAGCTGTAAGTTGGCGGCCATCTTAGCTGTGAGCGCGGGGTTGCGGTACGACTGCCCCAGCACTATATTGCCGAAGTGCATGCCGTCAAACTTGCCCGCAAGATAGCTGAGGGTGGTGATTGCCTCAAGGGTGGGGCGCTTCTCCCACTGGAAGTGGTCCTCGGCCCACACTGCGTTGAAGTAGGGGCTGGCAGCCTCTATGTATCGCTCGTTGGCTTGCATGAGCGATTGCCCAACTTCAGTAGGTGTAGCGGACGGGTTCTCCGGCGGCCAGGGCCTGGGCGTTGGAAGTATTACAATGCCGAACGATATATGGCCGTTGCTCATGCAGGTCTCCTTGTTAGTGGTCAATGGTCGGTGCTGTTTACATCAGCAAGGTCAGGGTTTGGCGCTCTTTCTCCATCTGTTCCAGGTCGGCGGGGGTATCTATGTCGAAGGAGGTGCCAGGGGAGATGTACGTTTCGACGTGAGCGCCGTTTTCCCAGGCTTCGGCTCGGTGTTTATTATAGCTGTTGGGGCCGAAGGCGAAGTGAGCTAGAGACACGGGGTGAGCCAGCATCACGTTGGTGCCATATCCGTGCCTGTCGGGGGCCAAAACGACGGTCTTCTCCCGCTCGCCGAGGTCTTCGATGTCTACTATGTCGTCGGGTGAGAGGAGCGGCAGGTCGGCGAAGGTCACCATGAGGGCATCGGCTTCCTGGGAGATCGCCCACTCGCGGCCTTGCTCAAGCAAGTTGTTCAGCCCCGACCTTGCTTGCTTCAAGAGGATTATGCCAGGCGGCAAGTGGTCGGTGTTGGCATCCGGGCTGATTAGCGCGATGTTGCTTACAGCGCCCGACGCCTCGATGGTGTGGAGAACATGCGCCAGCATATCAAGAGCGAGAGCGGCTCGCTGCTGCGGCGACAACAGGTCTGCGAGCCTGCTCTTCGCCTCCCGCAAGTCTTTAATGGGCACTACGGCCACTGTCTTCACCTGGCAGCCTGCTCTCTGCGTGTATTCAGGCGGTCGCAGACAGCGATTACCTGCCGGGCGAGGGCGTGCCTGTCTGCGTCGCTATTCATGATTGTCTGTGCGACTTCTACTTCCATGCCCATCTCTCTGAGCCTGGGCACGAGCGCCGCGTCTACATTATCTATGACTATGGCGTCTATAAGCCCTTTGTAGATGGCAGCTACCCCCACCGCTGACACCTCATGGCCGAGCGTGCGCAGCATATCAGCGGCAGGGCCTTTGAGGGCTGCGCCACCTATGATTGGGCTGACGGCCACCTTCGGGGCGTCGGTGCGCTCCAGCGCTCTTTTCATTCCTCGAACGGCCAGTATAGGGCCTATGCTGACGATTGGGTTTGAGGGGCAAAAGACTATGGCTGTGGAGTTCTCTATGGCTTTGATAGCCTCTTTAGTGGGTTGTGCTTTTTCGATGCCCCGGAAGGTTACATCTCTCACCGGGTCGCTGTGCCTGCGGCGCACAAAGTAGTCCTGGAAAGAAAGCGTGCCCTGTTCGGTTTGCACCATACTCTCGACAGGCTCATCGCACATGGGCAAAATCCTGGTCTTTATGCCAAGCGACGCGGCCAGGTTCGCTGTTACCTCGGTAAGTGTGAGGCCCTCGGAGAGCATTTGCGTACGCAGCAGGTGAGTAGCCATGTCCATGTCACCGATGCGGAACCAGGCATCGCGGCCATATCGCTCTAACATGCCGAGAGCAGTCCAGGTATCATCTTTCAGACCCCAGCCTGTGGCGGGATTGGCAAGGCCTGCCAGAGTGTACATGACAGTATCTGTATCAGGCGAGATGTGGAGGCCCCAGAGGTTGAAGTCATCGGCGGTATTCACCAGCACGGAGAGAGCGCCCGGAGAGAGCGCGGCCTGAAGCCCGACTGCCAGCTTGGCTCCTCCTACTCCCCCTGCAAGCGCTGTAATTCGAGGCTGTTCGCGCATTCTTACAGGTGTGTGTCGTCTACTTTATCAATAGACATATAAACCGTGACACGCTCCTCTTTGCTGAATGTGTCGCGTACCATCTGCATGCCGGCTTCCTGCCCCTTGTAGCGAATGGCAAGCGCTGTGCCGCTTGCCTGGGCACGCTCCGGATCGTAGTCAAGCTCGGCTCGCCCTCGTATGGTTACGTAGTTGTATTCGTCTTCCAGGCAGAAAGAAATACGAGGGTCGCGCTTCAGGTTCTTTTCTTTGAGCCTTCCTACTTTTGTGTTCATCATTATACGGTCGCCCTGTAGCTCGTACCAGATCACTGTCTGTTGGGCCGAGCCATCGTTGTTCAGGGTTGCTACTACAGCATAGCCGTTACGGTCTATGAATGCTCTAGCTTTATCACTTAGAACTGCCATTTTCTTGTATATACCTCCTGATGTGAGCTTTATTATTGTGCTTTGTTGTTACTGGCTTTATTTGGAGACCCTTTGCTCTGAAGCTTGCTCATCATCCTCTCGCCCCGGCACGAGCGAGTATTCTGCGGGAGCGAAAAATACCAGCACTGTCAGGCCTTCGGTGACGGTGTGAAAGTGGTGCTCAATGCCAGCTTGCACCAGGATCACGGTGCCTGCCTGCACTTCCTGGCTTTCGCTGCCTACTTCTATTCGAGCGCGGCCACCTACGACGTAGTAGACCTCGTCTTCTGTGTGCGGCGGCTGCGGGTCAACGCCGCCCGCCGGTATAGAGTAGAGCCCTGCGCTGAGCGCAGGGATCCGTATGAATTCGTAGTAGAGCTTGTTCGACTTCTTGCTTTTGGAGGTCAGTTCCGAAACCTGAAAGGTGTTCATGGCTCCTCTTAATGTAAAGCTTCACCGGCTACCATAGCAAATGCTGGGCCGTGACGAGGATCAGGGGTTAGCTACCGAATCCCTGATCCCTTGTCCCTACCGCCCGGCTACTTTGAGAGCGTGTACCGCGGGGACTACTTCGTCGCGGAAGATATTGAAGGCATCGGGGTCGCTGACGTTAGGCATGCTTATGAGGGCCTGGTCGAAGCCTATCTCCGCGAGGTGGGCGAAGGCGTCAACGGCCTGCTGGGGCGACATGGCGCGCTGGCCTTCGCCGCGTGTCACCAGCATGCTATCGAGGCTGGTCTTTTCGATCTCCTCATATGGACGGCCCTCGGTTTCGCAATGCCTCTTGAGCACGTCGAGCTTGTGGCGCAGCGCATCGTCGCCCAGGCGGGCAAAGAGGTTACAGGCGTCACCGTACCTGGCTACGAAGCGGAGGGTCTTCTGCTCACCTGTGCCGCCGATCAGGATGGGGGGGTGCGGCGTGCTGACTGCCTGTGGCGAGTTGAGGGTTTCGGCCAGCTGGTAATAGTTGCCGTTGTAAGGCCCTACCTCGCCCGACCACATCTGGAGAGCGATTTGCAGCGTCTCCTCCAGTCTCTCGAAGCGCTCCTTGAGGGGCGGGAAGGGCACACCCAGAGCGAGGTGCTCGCGCTCGAACCAGGCTGCGCCGATACCAAGATAAGCGCGTCCGCCTGAGAGCACATCAAGGGTGGTGACCGTCTTGGCGAGTATGCCGGGGTGGCGATAAGTCACGCCCGTCACCATAGTGCCCAGCTTCATTTTTGAGGTTTGCCCGGCTATGAATGCCAGCGCCGAATAACTTTCGAGCATCGGCCATTCAGCGGGACCTATAGTTGGAATCTGGAAAAAGTGATCCATAACCCAGAAGCTGTCGAAGCCCGCTTCCTCGGCTCGGCGGCCAATCGCGCCGAACGTCTCACCAATCGGTGCGTCCCATGTGAAGTTATTGACTTGTAGCCCTATTTTCATTTGCTTTGCTCCTTCTTTTTGCGTTTTTCTTTTGTCGGGGGTATAGCAGAGCGGAGTCTGCCCCAATTACGTGCCCAACAGGGCACACAGTAATTGTACGCAAACAAGCGCCTGGAGAGTTGGGGATTTGTGAGAGCGCCTATTTTTGGGTCTGGCACTGATATTATAAGCCTCATCGTCAGGCGCTCTGAAAGACGGATAGTCCAGTATATCATACGGGGCCAAGTGGCATCGTCAGTTATCTGCTTCGCAATCGCTTGCGCTTCTTGCTTGCGCAAGGTATAATTTGCGCAGGGCGTTGCGAGCGCAGCGTCTTATGCCCATTCCCTGCTACTCCCTAACTTGAGCGGAGCTTTCTATGCTTATGTCTACGCGCCTTCGATCTTTGCTATTTTCTCTCTTTACTGCGTTTTTGCTGGCTTCCATGTTGCCACAGGCGGCGCCTTCATGGGCCGCGCTACCTGCCAGCTATATACCTGCCTTTTTGCAGAACCGGCAGGCGGTATCGCAGGCGGCACCTGCCCTTCCTGCCCATGTTGCCACAGTTACACCTACGGCTGTGACTGCCCTCCGGCCTTACAGAGTGGGTTTGCAGGTGGGGCACTATAAGAATGATGAACTCCCCCAACAGCTATCGCGCCTACTTGGCTCGGTTGGCACGTCGGGCGGTGGGCGCACCGAAATTGACCTCAACCTTGATGTGACAAACCGCATCGCTCTACTCTTGCGCGCTCAGGGAGTGCTGGTGGATATTCTGCCGACCACAGTGCCCAGTGGCTACTCGGCGGATGCTTTCGTAGCTATACATGCAGATGGTAATGCTTCTTCCGCGCCCAGAGGCTTCAAGATCAGCACGCGCTGGGAAAGCGAAGTGGCGGTACAGGATGGCAACCTGGTACAACTTCTCACCGATAACTATAGAGCAGCCACGAGCCTGCCGGAGGACGCGAACGTTACACGCGATATGCGCGGCTACTATGCTTATTCCCCCTGGAGGCCGAACTACCGCACGTCTAACTATGTCCCTGGGGCTATCGTGGAGATGGGCTATATGACTAATGCATCTGACCGAACTGTGCTTTTCAAGTCTGCAAATAAGGTAGCAGTGGGGGTGGCAAACGGCATTATGGCTTTCCTCAAGCAGGATTATGGCAGTTCTGTGGGTGTGCGAAGCTACGGCTATGGCATCGAGGACACCAGCATAAATCCCTCGGCTCCTGAACCCCCGGCCTTTAAACATAGCTCTGCTCCCAAGAGCTCTACCGGCGACTGGCAGGCGTTACTCATGGGTAATGCCACGATCAACGTTTACTCAGACCCAGGCAGCGGCACAGTGGTAGCCAGGTTGCCACGTGGCAGCTTTTATCATTCTAGCCTGCGCAACGGCGACTACTACCGCATTGATCTGCCCGGTGGCAAGCAGGGTTGGGTGAGTCGCAACGCTGTAATAATACAGATGAAAACAGGCCAATAACTCCACTGCGAGTGGAGTTATTGGCCTGTTTTGCGAATAAAAGCCCCTCCCCTTATGGGAAGGGGCTTGGAGCAAGCGCAATCTTTGGTGTCACAATCTGACCGCTTAAAAATAGTTACCCTTGTGAGCCAGGAATCAGGGTCAACTGCTAATCCCTAACCTCTTGTCACCCCCGCTTCTTAGGGTCGGTTCGACTCGACGCCAGGCGTTGTTAGCGGCGGCGACTGCGGAGGCTGGCGCGGGGAGGCGTCCGTAGCGGGCTTCCAGGTAGGCTGCTGTAATTTCTCTCAAGTCGAGTTGTAGGCCAGGTATAGCGGCTGAGAGGACCAGCATATATTCGGTTGGGGTTTGCTGAGGGGCGCGAGGGTAGCCCAGCCCGGCAGCGAGCGATTGCAGGTGGGCGTAAATCTGGCGCACTGAGAGCGTGCCGCTCCATTCGGGATTGCCCCGAAGGGCGGCAAGGTCGTCCTCGGCTGCCGTGCCTTGCGGAATAGGAGCTTTCCGAAAGCGAGCCAGCAGCCTGTTCAGTAGAACTCGCGCCTGTTGGAGCAGTAAGCTCCATGAACCAAAGCTCTCGCGCTGTTCGGTGGATTCTTTGATGCGGGTGATGCGTGTGCGCTTGGCTGTGCGGCTGACCAGCCATACAGCAGCCACCACAATCAGCAGCAACGCGATAGCGAAAAGGATAGCCTGTAGTTCTGGATATAAAGTCACCGCTTGTTGAGGGCCAAACCTTTTCGCTAGCTGCTGCTGCAAAGTTTCCCTCGCTGAAGCGCCGGGCGTGGGAGTAGGCGTTGACAAGCTACCAGGAGGCGTAGGGTTGATGTTGAGCAGCGAGAGGAGCCAGAGGTAGGCATATAGTATGAGGTATGTGATAGTTCCTAGTAGCGCCAGTATTGCGATTACCACCTTTTGCCCGGCATCGAGAAGGTTATTAGCGCCGAACGCGCCCGTGGAAATACCCGCGACCAGCACAGCGCCTATGCTCACAGCCAGCACGAGACCCCAGAAACCCATGTCGGCCTTGCTGCCTTCTGTACGTATGATCTCCCGGTTCGCGAGGGCAAGCGCGGCAAGCGACCAGCCGACAAACCAGATAGCTACCCCACCCAACCCGGCCCAGATTGTCTCCATCTTTGTGCCCAGGATTATCGTGCCGAGGAGAGCCGACGCACAGATAACGACCAAACCGAGGCGGAAAGTATTGTATGCAGGCGCGAAGTCGGGGCGCTCGCGTGCGCGATATGAGCCGAGCGCCCACAGCGCAAGGGATACCAGCAGCACGTAGCCTGCCGTGGCGACCCACTTGCCTATATGACCGCTATCGGGGGGCGGGCTTATAGCCAGGGCGACGAGCAGTGAGGCGGCTACACCTGCCAGGCCGGAGAGCACCTGCACCACGCCGAGCGGCCAGGCGGTTCTGTCGAGCAGGTAGAGCGCCAGTCCCCAGGCAGCAAGCTCCAATGCGCCCAGCACAACAGGCGAGGGTACAGGGAATGTGGTTACGGCGCTCAACGCTATAGTGCTGAAAAGCCATGTCACAGCGTATATCCAGCATGCGTCCATTGCTGCCAGGCAGACCGGCAGCGCCGCGTTGCTCGCCCGCCCTTTCAAAAGCATTGCCAAAGTTGCTCCTTACCAGGCGCCAGGGACTGACCCCTAATCCCTAGAACACCAACTCCTCTATTTCGGTTGCCGCGTCCACGGCATCTACTCTGTAGTATGTTATGCCTTGCATACGCAAGCTCTCCGCCGAGATGCGTTCTGCTGCTTTGGCGGCGCGCAAGGAGCCTACTGTTTCCGCGAGCGTTATGGGATGGCCCGCTCTGCGGAGAGCTACTAATATGTGAAGCAGGTCGTCTGTTACAACGCCTGTCACCACCACTATAGTTGCGCCTATCGGCAGGACGCGCCGCTCGGCTCGGATTAGCTCCTCTACCGGCAAGCCCGACCAGCCTTTGATACGCGCCAGGTTCTCCAGTATGCGGGTGAATTGGTCGGGATCGCGGCTAGGGAGAAGCTTCACCTGCCTGTCTGAGTACGCGGCGAGGGCATTCACCTGTAAGCCCACCATGAAGCCTTCTTGCAAGGCGTGGTTTGCAAGCGAAGCAACTACCGTGATGGTAAGCTCCAGCGTCTCAACATCTATTCCTTCCCACATGTGGACAAAGGTATCCTGGTTGCAGAATATGAATAGCTGCGGGGTGGCGGCAGGCTCGAAGAGCTTGGTTTGCAAAGCGCCGCGCCGTGCGGTGGCCCGCCAGTGGACATAGCGGGGGTTGTCGCCGTAGACGTACTCGCGCACGCCGCGTATCCGCAGAGGGTCGGTGGCAAGGTGCTGTATCGCCTTGAAGTCGCCGAAAGGCTGGCGCGCAGGGATGCCAAGCCGCTCAACAGGCACGTAGCGTGGGTAAACGAGGAGCGTTTGGGGCGTTTCGATAGTTTCTGAGCGGCGGAAGAGGCCGAAGACATCACCTGATTGGATGTCAATGGGGCCGAACTCGTGCTCGCCGCGTGCCGCGCACTTGAGCGTGTAGCGCCTGGTAACGCGCTCGTACCAGCCTAACGCCAGGCTGCTTCTGATACCTCTGGTGCGTGCCTTGTGCGAGTAGACCGCCTCTTGCGATAGCATTTCGAGGGCAGATGGATATTCGTCTTCGATAGCGAACCAGGGAACGGGGAGGGGTTTGGCGTTGGTGAAGATATGAGACATCACTACTTCCTCGCCCCAGAATGCCCTGGTCTGGTTGAAGTTGCGCTCAACGGTGAGATTGCGGAAGCACCAGCGCGCCCATAGCCACGCCACCAGGAGTGTCATCCCCAGCAATATGCCCAACCCGAACACCGGCTTACTTCCAAAGAGGGCGCCCACTACTATCATCCCAGTCGCGGCGTAACCCCAGGCGTTAGATAGCTGGCTGGTTGTGAGCACTTCGTTGCGCTTGCCCGTAGGTTGGGCAGCTTCGATAGTATTGCCTATGCGCGATGCTGTTATTGTACTTTCTACTAATTCCCTAGCGCTGCCTGGTGCCATGATGGGCGCTCCAATGGGATCGTAAGTGGGTGGGTCGTAAGGAATCGTGGGTGTAGCCTCTCTTAACCCGCAACATACGAGCTACGCGCTACAAATCTCGAATAGTCAACTTTTTGCCTGAGCAACGCTCTCTACAGGCACAGGCACACTGTCGAGCACTTCCTGGAGGATTGCGCTGTTGTCGCGGCCACGCAGGCGTGTGCGTGTGCTGAGGATCAAGCGGTGTGAGAGGACAGGCCCCGCCATCCGCTTCACATCGTCAGGTAAGACGAAGCCTCTACCTTTTATCGCGGCAAGGGCCTGTACTGTGCGGTAGAGCGCCAGTGTTGCGCGGGGCGATGCGCCAAGCTCGATTGTTTCATGCTGGCGGGTGCTGCGGATTAAGTTGATGATATAGCTCTCTATCACGGGGCTGACGTAGATTGTGCGTACAAGCCCCTGTGCGCGCAATATCTCCTCGGCGGAGGCGACAGGCTCAAGGTCTACGAGAGGGCTTTCTTCCTTGAAGCGGCGCAGGATTGTTCGCTCGTCTTCTTCACCCGGGTAGCCCAGGCGGAGCTTGATGAGGAAGCGGTCAAGCTGCGCTTCAGGGAGCGGGAAAGTGCCTTCCAGCTCAACAGGGTTCTGGGTTGCCAGCACCATAAAGGGTCGCGGCAGAGGCACCGTGCTGATGTCAATAGTGACCTGGCGCTCCTCCATTGCCTCGAGGAGGGCCGATTGAGTGCGTGGGCCTGAGCGGTTGATTTCATCGGCCAACACTACCTGGCTGAAGATTGGCCCTCGCCGCGTCTCGAACTGCCCGGTCTGCTGGTTGTAAATCGAGGTGCCCGTGATGTCTGAGGGCAGCAGGTCGGGGGTAAATTGGATGCGGTGGAAGGTGCAGCCGAGTGAGCGGGCGAGCGCTTTAGCCATTGTCGTTTTGCCGATGCCGGGCACGTCCTCGATAAGCACGTGTCCCTCGCAGAAGATGGCGACGAGCATCAGTTCTATCTCATCACTTTTGCCGACTATCACCCGCGACACGCTCTTTTGCACCTTGCCCGCCAGGCTTGTTATTCCGCTAACTTCGGGCGCGGGCTGCGCGGGTTGTAGGGGATTGTAATCACTCTGGTTGTTGAGTATGGCGCGATCTAATGACATAGCTCTTTACTCCTGCTCGGTCGCCGGTCGCCCCTCGCACGGGGTGTTTAAGATAGATACATAGATACATTGTACAGTACAATTGCTCGGCGCAGACGGTTCAGATATGGGAACAGTGCGGTTATCTATTATATACGAGGGAGCGCTAAATCAGGTGCGGAAGGTCCTTCGGTTGGGGTTGTTTCAGGGTGAGTCACAAGGGGCCGGCCCGGCTGGGCGGCTCCATGCCTGCATTTATTCTCAGGTGGTTCTACGCAGATTGAGTTGGCAATAGGATGCAATTGTGGGACAATATAGCGTTGATGGGAGTGGCGCCTTGAGGGCTCTCAGGGATTAGCTACTAACTCCTGGTTCTTAATCTCTAATCCCTGGTGCCTGACTCCTGGTCCAAATGACACATTGCGAATACTTCACGTAATACAGCGTTACTACCCTTACGTCGGCGGCTCGGAGCTTTACTTCCAGGAGCTTTCCGAGCGGCTGGCACGTGCGGGGCACCGGGTGGAGGTGTGGACCACCGATGCCTGGGACCTGGACTATTTCTGGTCGAAGAAGGCGCGGCGTGTGTCCTCTCCGGGGGGCACGCATAACGGAGTGGTGATACGCCGCTTCCCGGTGGCGCATCTGCCTCTGCCTCCTGTATATTACCGCGCATGGCGTCGCGGCATGGCCGAAGTGAGCGAGCTCACCTTCAACGTAACCCCTATATTGTACAGGCTGTCGCGCCTTACGCCTCGGCTTCCTTCTCTGCATAAGGCTTTCGACGCGCTGCCTTCTGGCGCGTTTGACCTTGTGCACACCACGAATATTCCCTTCGAGGCTATGATTGTGCCTGCTGCTCGATATGCTGAACGTGTGGGCATACCGCACATCATCACACCATTTACTCACCTGGGGGAGCCGGGCGACCGCAGCATCAGCAGATACTACACGATGCAGCACCAGCTTGATTTGGAGCGGCGGGCCAGCCGCGTGATAGTGCAAACGCGGCTTGAGCGCGATTTTCTGGAAGCTCTGGGAGTGCCTTCGCGAAAGATGGAGCGGGTGGGCGTGGGGGTGAACCCTTACGATGTGGTGGGGGGCAACGGCGAGCGGTTCCGGCGCAAATACGATGTGGAAGGGCCGATTGTTTACTACATAGGCGCGGCGGCATACGATAAAGGCACCACCCACACTATAGAGGCGATGCAGCGACTCTGGGCACGCGGCATCGAGGCTACTTTTCTGATGGCAGGCTCCACTATGCTCGACAAGTTCAAGAGCTATTACGATGATCTGCCTGACGACGTGCGGGCAAGGTGCCGCTGGCTCGGCTTTATCTCGGACGAGGACAAGCGCGACTTGCAGGCTGCGGGGCAGGTGTTTTGCATGCCGTCGCGCACCGATTCATTCGGGATAGTTTACCTGGAAGCGTGGCTTAATGGCGTGCCTGTGATAGGCGCTCGCGCAGGGGGTGTGCCTGAGATAATCAGCGATGGCATAGATGGCTACCTGGTCAGCTTTGGCGACGTGGCCGCGCTAGCTAACCGGATACAACTGCTCATAGAGCGACCGCAGGCCGCTGCCATGATGGGCGAGGCAGGCCGCCGCAAAGTGCTGGCCGAGCACACCTGGGACAATAAAATAGCTCGCATAGCTGAGATATACAGGGAGGCGGTGGGCCAGGGATCCAGGGCCAGGGGTTAGTAGCTGAACCGTAATCGGGGCAAAAGCCTGATATATATGTTCAGATTAGGGATCCAAAGGCTATATCCCAACCCCAACTCTGCATGCCCCTATAGCAGCCATACATCCCAGCTAAGCCCCTCTCCCAGCTGCTCGTGGCCCACCAGTTGACGATCTTGGCGAAGAGAGTATGCCCTTAGTCGCTATAGTTTGGTTTAAGGTCGGTTTACTATCTGTTGGCACCGGGCCGAGGTAAAAGGATTGCGGGTCCTTGAAATACCGATGCTACATAATATGAAAGGAGAGCATTCCATGCGAAGGAAACGTTTACCTTCATTAGTAGCAGTATTTATGCTACTGACGTTCGTTGTTACCTTGAGTACGACAAGCCGCTATGCTATCGCGGGCGGTGAGTACTACTTTGATTTCGACTCCAATCCAACTCCACCGGTAGCGTGGGCCGCTGGTGGCGACTCAACTGTAACTGGAGAAACATCGGGATCAAGAATGATGATAACGCCTGTCCGGTGAATGGTACCCATTATGATAATCTCACCCAGGGCAGTTCACCCAACCCTACTGCTGCTGTTTGGCTAGTGAAAAGCTTCCCTGGCGATAGCTCAGATACTGTAACACTGAGTTGGTCGATGAAGCAGAAAAGTGCCGGTTGCGGTGAAAGTGATCCGTGCTTGACGGGTTATTATGTTGGTTCGAGTGCGCCAACTTCCCAGGGCCAGTTTACTATTATCACTAATCAGGATATTCGTGACCTGCATTGGCACTCGTTTAGCCCCGACTCAATTGGTATCAGTTCCAGTACCATCTACGTAGCATTCCTGTGGCGTCATGTTAGAGGCGATGCCAGTGTTGATGCCTCTGCTATGGGCTTTGATTGCCTGGATGTGAAAATACAGGATAACAGCCAATAAGTAGTCCGTTGTGTGATGCGGGATCCAACCCGCAGTGTAGTAGAACTGTCTACGTGTATATAGACGGTTCTACTACACTCTCTTAAAAGTCGTTACCTCATAGGAGGCAAGGCATGATCCACAAGACCCTCACTATGCTCCCATTTAGCTCAGGCAAGCAGCGCCTCTTCGTTTATAGCCATCTCCCGAGCAGAAGTCCCATACTGCTCTTGCTTCTGGTAGGTAGCGCTTATCTGCTGCCTACGCCAACTTCCGGTGAAGCATCAATACAGTCATCAGCACCATCAGCACAGGCGGCACCCTTGGCACCTTCAGTGCCATCACCACTCTCCCGTCAGCCCTCTACAGCCGAGTGCGGCAACGGTTGGACGCAGGTCTACTGTCCTAGCAGTGGACCTAATGACAATGCCCTGTTCGGCATCACAACCCTTTCCACAAGCGACGTTTGGGCTGTTGGAAGCAGCTATCTCGACACCAACTACCAGCACCCACAGGCGCTGATCGAGCACTGGGACGGCACACAGTGGAGCATAGTACCAAGCCCGGTGCTTACCGACAGCGCTCTCTACAGTGTTGCCGCTGTTAGCTCCTCAGATATTTGGGCGGTAGGCCAGTATGGTGCCTATGGTAATACTCTTACACTGATCGAGCACTGGGATGGCAGCGCCTGGCAAGTGGTGCCAAGCCCAAACATACCCAGCGAGAGGGACAGCCTTTATTCAGTTGCAGTTATTACTTCTGATGATGTATGGGCTTTCGGGTCGTTTGAACGCAATTCGATTAACAAGATACTCGTTGAGCACTGGGATGGTACACAGTGGAGCATAGTGCCAACCCCCAACGTCAACTTCGACACAATCTTGTTTGCGGGCGTTGCCCTGGCACCCAATGACATCTGGGCAGTGGGTGGTGATAACACAGGCACGCGTAATGAGACATTTACCATGCACTGGGATGGTGTGCAGTGGACCATAGTACCCAGCCCCAACCCCGGCCAAACACAAAATAATCTCTATGGATTGACAGCGTTGGCGAGTAATGACGTGTGGGCCGCAGGCTATTCTTACACTTCTGGATCCCCTTCCCGCACTTTGATAGAGCACTGGGATGGCAGCGCCTGGCAAGTGGTGCCCAGCCCCAATATGCTCAACAAAGCAAACAGTCTCGACGGAATAGGGGCAATAGCGCCGGACGATATATGGGCGGTAGGTTACTCGCTCCAGGGAAGTACCCTTGATTACGAGCCTATAGTTGAGCACTGGGATGGCACACAGTGGAGCATCGTAGGATTGCCGCCTGTTGAGGGCGGCGGCGACCTTCTGGGGGTGGCAGGAGTGGGTAGCACGGATGTGTGGGCTGTAGGTCTCACATACGCTTATCCTGAGGTGCCGCTAGCTGAGCACTGGAACGGTGTGCCTTGTGCAACTCCCAGCGTCACGCCCAGTCCAACTTCGCAGCCATCCGTGACGGGCACCGCGATCCCCACTGTCACCACCACGACTACCACTCCTGTCGCACCGACGGGCACGCCTGCGCCACCAAGCTCTACAGCGATTACAGCTACATCCTCAACAACACCCACTCAGCCGCCTGATACAACCCCCAGCCTGACTAACACGCCAACCGCGAGTGCCACAGTCTGCATGGTGAGCTTCAGCGATGTACCGAGAGGGAGCACCTTCTACTCGTATATAGAGTGCCTGGCGTGCAAAGGTATAATCTCAGGATATGCAGACGGCACATTCCGGCCAGGGAACAACGTCACACGAGGGCAGCTTGCAAAGATTGTGGCTAACTCGGCATCGTTCGAGGAGAACCCAGGCACTCAGCTATACCAGGACGTGCCCCCCGGCACAACATTCTACCCTTACATCAACAGGCTCACCACTCGTGGGGTGATGAGTGGCTACTCCTGTGGCGCTGTGCCTGATGAGCCATGCGTAGCACCCGGGAACCTGCCTTACTTCAGACCTGGTGCGAACGCCACGAGAGGGCAGATCTCAAAGATAGTAGTGAACACAGCAATAACAGTCTTGGGCTGGGTGCTTGCCGCTCCTGCTGATAACACCTTCGAGGACGTGCCCCCCGGTTCTACTTTCTACCAGTACATAGAGACTGCATACGCGCACAATGTGCTTGGAGGCTACCCGTGTGGCTCGCTGCCTGCTGGAGAGTGCGTGCCACCTGGCAACAAGCCCTACTTCCTGCCTGCCAACAACGCGACGAGGGGGCAGACCTCTAAGGTTGTGAGCAACACTTTCTTCCCCAGCTGCCAGAGTTTAGAGAGCCGACGATAGCTTGTGTCCTCAGGCGAGGGTAGGTTCCCACAGACGTATCCAACCTTCTCGAACGCTGTGATAATCCGCCTCCCATGCCCCTGACTCCCTACCCTAGAGAAAGGGGAAATAGATTAGATGAAAACAAAGAGACAACTCTGCCTCATGCAGATAGGCTGATGCTCCCTTCTAACTCCCCAGGCAAAGCTAGCATCTCGCCGCTATGCCAGGCGTTATAGCACAGCAGCGCTCTAAAACCTCCTGCTCATTCATCGCACCTACTCAGCTCCAACCTTACTTCACCGTAATCGCCCCAAGGTCTAACGTGGGTTGGTCGGCAGTGGACGTAGTGGTGACGGGTAAAGCTGGGCCTGTAGGTGCGTCGTAGAGGGATACAGTCAGGTGGTAACTGCCAGGGGCCAGACTCGGAGGTAAGGCTACATTGTAGGTGCCGTCCAGGAACTCGTCTTTGTACCACTCACTTACCGGACGTGAGCGTCCGTGGCTGAACGGCACTACATCTACTTGAGCTACAACCGCGCCTTTGGTATCAGTGACGTGGACAGCCACCGTCCAGTTGCGATTATCCCCTTTGCCCTCTTTGAGCGAGCGCCAGTAAAGGTTCAGGCCGACCGCCTGACCCGCATTGTAGCGAGCGTTTGCGGGGGCGAGAGGCTCGGTGGCTGGGTCGTAGTAGTCGGTGGCTTTGGCAAGTGGGGCAAGAGTATAGCCATACAACTCGGCTATATCGCCGAAGTGAGCCTGAACGGGGGTGACGTTTCGCATCGAGGCCAACGGGTCAAGCGTGGTACGCAGCACAAAGACGGGCGGGCCTTTGCCCCCATTGTCATCGCCCGGGAAGTAGCGCACGACGGGCAGCGCCATATAAGTTGCCAGTGCGGCAGCAGGGCGTATGCCGCTAACATCTTCTTGCTCCAGGATAGCTTTCTCTTTGCCTACGAGCACTACGTAATCGTACCCCCGCTCGGCGTACCACTGCGGAGGACGGTCAGTTAGCTGCTGTAAGGGCGCATAGATATCGGGGGAGGCGCAGTACCACGGCTCAGGGGCGCAAACGAGCCAGGGGTGGAGTTCGACAGCCGCGCGGTGCCCTTGCCGTAGCTCTTGCTGGAGCCATGCAAAGGCGGCATTGCGGCTGTCGGTCATGTTCATGTAGACATCGAAGTTGACCATTTCCCTGGCAGGCTCGATAGCCAGAAGCAAACCCAGCAACCCCGCCAGCCCCGGCAACCCCGCCAGCGTCGCCTGGTTACGCAGCGGCGCTTTCATCGCTGCCCGGCCTTGTATCGCCTCAGCCACCCTGCTTACTCCATACCCGGCAAGGAGGCAGAGGAAGGGTACGACTACTACCATGTTGCGCTCGCGTACCTGCGCATAGCGGCTCATCAGCAGCGTGTAAGCTAAGGGAAAGAGGAGCAAAAGCCAGGCGGCGCGGACAAGCCTGCTATTCTCTTTGCTGCGTGCAATTGCCGCCAGCAATATCACTGTGGATATAGACGAAGCTACGACCAGGATTCCCTCGGTGTCCCAGAAGCCCTCAACATAAGTGGTGAACGCCACCCACATCGCCCCAAGCGAAGTCACCGGCTGATAATCGTTCACTTCAAATAGGAAGCCCCTGGTCCAATCTGTCCAATTGAGGAGCACGAAGGGGTTCGAGGCTAAAAAGCCCACCAGTGAGGCAGCAGCCATAGCAACGGCCACCGCTAGCCACTGAACAAAGCGGCGACTGTGCACGGCGGGCGGCTGCCCTTTGTCGCGCCACAGCTTCCACGCAAGGAGCCAGGCAACAGCAGGCACAACGGCGATATAAGCGCCGTTGTACTTTGCCCCCGCGCACAGCCCAACAAACAGCCCAGCAAGGAGAGCTATACGCACGCCTGGAGAGATCGCCAGCTTCCATGATGCAGCCAGCACCGCCACGCCAAGAGCAGCCATCGGCACATCTGTCATCAGGTAATGAGAGTGCTCGATGTGCAAAGGCGAAACCAGGAGCAGCAGAGCGGCAACCAGCCCGGCGGCCCTCCCGAATATCGAGCGCCCAAGCCAGTATAGCCCCGCCACGGTCGCCGCCCCAATAAGTGCGTTGAAAGTGCGGCCCCAGAGATAAAGCTCAGGTGCCAGGGCCAGTATGTGATTCTGGTCGGGTATAGATTGCGGGCCTGCATAGTAGCCGCGCCAGGTGCCCCAGATAAGATTGAGCTTGTAGACCGCCGCTTGCAGGTACATGGTAAGCGAAGGATAGACGTACCAGTGCGGGTCCAGGTCGCCTGTTTTGATGATACGCGCCCCTACATCCACAATACGCGACTCGTCGGCGTGGATCACATAAGGCAGCGACCAGTGCACACCCCAAACGCGCAGCGCCGCCGCCAGCAGGAACAAGGCAAGCGCCATAGCCCAATCAAGGGAAATACGGCCAAAAAGAAGATGCCGGTCTGTAGGTGCGTCAGCGCGCATGATGTAATTATACAGGGATTAGAGGTTAGGGATCAGGTATTAGCTACTAACTCCCTGATCCTGATCTCTAGCCCCTGATCCCTTTTATGGTATACTTACAGTGCCGCTTTGTGCGTTATACGTAGAGCGATAGAAATCTTTCGACCGCCCCGGCATGCAGTGGGGCTATTAAATGGATACTGACAAATGCAGCGCAATGACATCAGAAACATAGCAATCATCGCTCACGTTGATCATGGTAAGACCACTCTGGTTGACGCTATGCTCAAGCAGAGCCATATTTTCCGCGATAACCAGCAGGTCGCTGACCGGATTATGGACTCCAATGCCCTTGAGCGCGAGCGTGGCATCACTATTATGGCGAAAAATACCGCCGTTATATATAAGGGTATAAAAATCAACATCGTGGACACCCCTGGCCATGCCGATTTCGGCGGCGAGGTTGAGCGCGTGATGAATATGGTGGACGGCGTGCTATTGCTTGTAGACGCTGTGGAAGGCCCTATGCCTCAGACCAAGTTTGTGCTGCGCCAGGCGTTGCAGCGAGGCCACAGAGCCATCCTGGTCATCAACAAGATTGACCGCGCTAACGCTCGACCCAACCATGTGCTCAACGAGACTTTCGACCTCTTCCTTGATCTGGGCGCGACAGAAGTTCAGGCCGAGTTCCCTACTATTTATACGAATGCACTCACGGGCGAGTCGGGCACAGACCACAACCACATGGGTCCGACCCTTGAGCCGCTCTTTGAAGCTATTGTCGAGCATATAAGCCCTCCTGAGGTGAACCCTGACGAGCCTACCCAACTGCTCGTCACCAACATCACTTACGACGAGTACAAGGGCAAGATCGTGCTTGGCCGCCTGCACAGCGGCACTCTACGCAAGGCGCAGCAAGTGGCTCGCATAAATCACGGCGGCCAGATCGTACCGGGCAAAGTTACTCAGCTATTTACTTTCCAGGGGCTAGCACGCACAGAAGTAGATGAGGTTGAGGCGGGCGACATCGTGGCCGTAGCCGGCATCGCCGACGTAAATATAGGTGACACTATAGCTGATGCAGCCGACCCGCGCCCGCTCCCGCCTATTATGGTCGAGGAGCCAACGGTGCGGATGACCTTCGGCGTGAATACCAGCCCATTCGCCGGACGCGAAGGCACATATGTTACCAGCCGCAAGCTGCGCGACCGCCTTTTTAGCGAGCTGGATCGGGATGTGGCTTTGCGCGTCGAGGCCACTGATAGCTCCGACACCTATCTGGTGAGCGGGCGTGGCGAGTTGCATCTCGCTATTCTTATAGAGACGATGCGGCGCGAAGGCTATGAGTTCGAGGTCTCCAAGCCGGAGGTAATCTACAAAGAAGAAGACGGGCATAAGCTTGAGCCGTACGAGCAGGTAGAGATCGAAGTAGCCAAAGAAGCGGCAGGTGTGGTGGTGGAGATGATGGGCCAGCGGCGCGGCGCGCTGATAGACATGAAGTACCGCGACGATGGCAGCGTACACTATGTCTTCAAAGTGCCGACGCGTGGGCTGCTCGGCTTCCGCCAGGCGTTCCTCACCAACACGCGTGGGCAGGGTATTGTCAACACCCTCTTTGCAGGGTACAGTACGCTCGCTGGACCTATAGCTACACGCGAGTTCGGCTCACTCGTTGCCTGGGAGAATGGGGCAACGACCAGCTTTGGCCTTAATGGTGCGCAGGAGCGTGGGCAGTTATTTATAGGCGCGGGCGTTGACATCTACGAAGGGCAGGTGGTTGGTGAGCATATACGCGAGAAAGATTTGGAGGTCAACGTCTGTAAGAAGAAGCATCTGACCAATATGCGTAACAGCACCGCCGACGAAGGTATACGTCTTACGCCAGTTCGTACTCTCTCCCTGGACGACGCTATCGAGTTCCTGGCAGATGACGAGCTGCTGGAAGTAACCCCAAAGGCGTTTCGCCTCCGCAAGCGTCTCCTCTCCAAGCATGATCGCGACCGCGCCGTAAACCAGCAAAAGCGCGCGTAAAGAGCAAACACAGATCGTTAGC
>JADEYI010001042.1_pt1 | contig 25230 bp, 27 predicted proteins | sample 8542331 | NCBI WGS metagenome assembly JADEYI01 (sample SAMN16510988, study PRJNA670497) | mine drainage metagenome | isolation source: biofilm near Copperflume 1 | place: Germany: Marsberg coppermine Kilianstollen | collected 2018-02
AGCCTGCCGGCGCTGCAGGGTGCGTACCAGCGCGGCAATTCCGTCAGCTCCGTTTACGCGCGGCTCACGGATGCCGGTGTGTTCGCCGCGTTTCGGCAGTCGCTGCAGCACAACCCGCGGCTGAATGTCAGTGTGCAGCGTGAATCGGAGTATTTCGCCGACCAGGCCCAAGGCATGAGTCTGTTCATCGCGATCGTGGGCGGCATTATTGCACTGCTCATGGGCGGCGGTGCGGTGTTCGGGGCGATCAACACTATGTACTCCGCGGTGGCCGTACGTACTCGGGAAATCGCCATGCTGCGCGCGCTTGGCTTTGGCCGTATCCCGGTTTTGGTATCTGTCCTGATGGAGGCTCTGGTACTGGGTTTCGTGGGCGGTGTGTGCGGCGGCGTGCTTGCTTATTTGCTGTTTAATGGATTCGAAGCCACCACCTTCAATCAGTTCAGCATCATTGCATTCCGCTTTGCGGTAACACCACAGTTGTTGCTGCTGGGAATTCTCTATGCGCTGGTCATGGGGCTGCTGGGCGGCATCCTGCCGGGGTTGCGCGCTGTGCGCCTGCCCATCGCCGCGAGTCTGCGCCAGACTTGAAGTTGTTACTGAACAGCTGCTGTGGGAGCGGCGATATTCGCCGCGATGCTTTTGGAATCGCGGCGGGGACCACCGCTCCCACAAATAAATTGACTAGCTAGTTGATCAGTCGCAGAGCAAGGGGATAACGGTAGTCTATGCCTTGGGACACCTGCACTGTGGCGAGGATGATGAAGATGAGATCAACGACGCCGACAATCCAGATGAGGATGAAGCCGATTATCACGAACAAGCGCACGAGGCTGATGATGGCGGCGATCACCATGGTGATTTGAAAGTTCAAAGCCTCCTTGTCCTGGATGTTCACGAACGGCATCTCGTCCTTCTTGATGAGCCACACCATCAGCGATCCGGGGAGGGAATCGAATGGGATGACATAGCCGGCCAGCGCGCTCAGGTGACAGGCCATGCCCCACGCGTTCCGTTTCCGTCGTCATGCGCTCTCTCCCGGGGCAGGGTTTTGCAGTCCGGGCGGCGGTGCTTTTCCCATGCCGCGCCTGCCCAAGGGCGCAGGTTTTATGTATGACTGACAAGTAGCGCTTGCCGGCCGCGGCGACAGCGGCGGTACAATTCGGCCGGCCTCGAAGTCCGCGGCCGAAACAGGGGGTGTCATGAAACGTATCGTCATCGGTCTGGGAGCTGGCCTCGTCATCCTGGTACTGCTGGCCATCATCGCGGGCTTCCTGTTCCTGCGCGGCAGCGCGCCCCAGCTGGACGGTACGGTGAAACTGGCGGGGCTCACGGCGCCGGTCACGGTGACCCGCGACCGCCTCGGCGTGCCCACCATCACGGCATCGAATCGCCTCGATGTCGCACGCGCCCTCGGTTTTCTGCACGCCCAGGATCGGTTCTTCCAGATGGATCTGATGCGCCGTCTGGCGGCCGGCGAACTGGCCGCCCTGGTGGGGCCGGCGGCGCTGCCGGTGGACGAGCGGCACCGCCTGTTCAGGCTGCGCGCGGTGGCCCGTGAAGTATTGGCGCGGGTCACGCCTGAGCAGCGCGCACTCATCGATGCTTACACCGCTGGCGTGAATGCCGGCCTGCAGGCGCTCACGACCCGGCCCTTCGAATATGCGCTTCTCATGCAGCGCCCAAGGCCTTGGCGCCCGGAGGATTCGGTGCTGGTGATCTTCGCCATGTATTTCGATTTGCAGGGCGCCGATGACCGACGCGAATCGGATCTGGCATTGATGCGCGAGATACTGCCTGGGTCGCTGTTTGAGTTCCTGAATGCGCCCGGCACCCAATGGGATGCGCCGCTTATGGGCCAAGCCTTAACAACACCGCCGATTCCGTCTGGCAAGCAGGTGGATATCCGCACTTGGCCAGCCGCGGATTTTGTAAATATAAACCGCGGGCATTTTTTTGAACCTGAGGTTACCGGCAGCAACAGCTTCGCGGTGGATGCGGCCCATAGTGCCGACGGACACGCCATTCTCGCCAATGACATGCATTTAGGTCTGACGGTGCCGAATATCTGGTATCGCGCGCAATTGAACTATTCCGATCCTGCGCATTCCTGGAAAGACATTGCGATTACCGGAGTCACGCTGCCGGGTTTACCGGTGATCGTGGTGGGCAGCAACGGTCACGTGGCCTGGGGATTCACCAACAGCTATGGCGATTGGGTAGATCTGGTGATGTTGCATATCAAGGCAGACGATCCCAACTATTATCTGACGCCCAGCGGCTGGCGCGCGTTCGCTCATCACCAGGAAATCATCCGCATAGCGGGCCACAAAGCTGTAGTGTTGGACGTGCGCGATAGCATCTGGGGGCCGGTATCAGGCCATGACCACGGCGGCGTACCGTATGCGGTGCACTGGATGGCAGCGGATCCGGCCGCCACCAATTTGGAGCTCGGCAGCATGGATGGCGCGCAAAACGTGCAGCAGGCCATGGCGGTGGCTAACCGCGCCGGCATGCCGGAGCAGAATTTCCTGGTGGCGGATTCGGCCGGTAATATCGCCTGGAGCATCGCCGGGAAAATCCCGGTGCGCGCAGGTTACGACCCGGAATTCCCCGCCTACTGGGACAAGGCAGGCGTGGGATGGATGGGCTGGCTTGCGCCCGGCGAGTATCCGCGCATCGTCAATCCACCCGATGGCCGTCTGTGGACCGCCAATGCGCGCACCGCGGACGGTGTGATGCTCAAGCAGATTGGCGACGGCGGTTACGACTTGGGGGCTCGTGCCCGGCAGATCCGTGATGATTTGATGGCCAAGGATAAATTTGCGCCCGCTGACATGCTGGCCATCGAACTGGATGACCGGGCGGTGTTTCTGAGCCGCTGGCACTCGTTGCTCCTGCATCTGCTGACGCCGGAGAACGTCAAGGGTCATGTGCGGCGCGCACAATTCCTTCACTACGTGGAAACCTGGGGTGGCCGGGCGTCGGTTGATTCCGTCGGTTATCGTCTGGTGAGGGATTTCCGCACGCAAGTGGATCAAACGGTATTCGGCGCGCTGACCGCGCCTTGCAAAAAGATCAATCCCAATTTTGATTACACGGTGCTTACCCAGCGGGAAGGACCATTGTGGGCCATGGTTACGCGGCAGCCGTCCAATCTGCTCAATCCGAAATACAAAAACTGGGACGCTCTGCTGCTGGCAGCGGTGGATCAAGTCAACCGGTCGTTATGGCTGCCGGATACCGGGCTCGCGACCCGCACCTGGGGGCAGCGCAACACGGTGCGTATTCGCCAACCGTTGAGCCGCGCGCTGCCTGCCTTGTCCCGCTGGCTGGATATGACGACGGTGGAATTACCCGGCGACAGCAACATGCCGCGGGTACAGGGTGTGGACTTCGGTGCCTCGGAACGCCTGGATGTTGAGCCGGGCCATGAGCAAAACGGGGTATTCGAAATGCCCACCGGCCAGAGCGGTTACCCGTTTTCGCCGTTCTATCGCAACAGCGAGCCGGCTTGGGGGCAGGGGAAAGCTGCGCCGTTTTTACCGGGTGCGATACGCGACACGCTGGTATTTCAGCCGCCTGGCTGATCCCGTACCGGTGCGTTTCCCTTATCAAGCGCATCGGCCGTGGCATCCGCCAACGGGCGTTGCTCAAGCCAATTGATAAGCGCCTCCCAGTCCTGTACATCCGTCCGGGTCTTGCGCGCGTCCAGTTCGTGAATGCTCAATCCTGCCTCGGACGCATGCACATAGTTCTGGGTATCGCGGAAACTGGCGACAAAAGGAATTCCAAGAGTCTGCAGGAAATGCCGCAGCTTTTCATAAATGAGGGTGTTCTTTTTCACGCGGTTGGCGATTACCGCCACACGTTCGGCGCGCCGTTCAATGTGGGCCACCAACAAAAGATCAGCAATGCAGCGGGACACGGCATGGATATCAATGTCCGATGGCAGTACCGGAATAAGGATGGCGTCGGCACCGCGGGTCAAATCCTGCAGGTGCATAGGATCGAGAGCCGCAGGTGTATCCACGATCAACCGCTCGGTGTCCGGTGGCACGCGCAACTGGAAACTGCGGGTAACCCGGCCGTTGCGTTCGGCACCGGCGATGCCGGTGATGGCAGCAGGTTTGTCGCCGCGATTCATGAGCCAGCGCAGGCTGGAGGCCTGTACATCTGCATCCAGGAGCGCGGTGCGGTAGCCATGGGAGGCGTAATAACCCGCCAGATTGGTGGAAAGCGTGGTTTTGCCGCAACCACCCTTGGCGTTGAGTGCCACGATGCGCATCAATGGCCGTACGGTAGCCGCTTGTTCCTGGCCCTCCGGTGGGGTTACCGGGGTGTTCGCGGGTTTGGGATGCCATAGTTTCAGGTTTAGCATGGAGCAATGATTAGGATGCTGTTGCGAAAACCGCTGGCCTGCCGACTGGCTAAATCAAGTAATTCCTTCCATACCCAAAGCTGGCATTTGAATATACATGATTTTACTATCTGAGACGCGGTCACTTGAAGGCGCTGGCCGCTTTTGCGAGTGTGGGCCATGGGCGCCGCGGCCCGGGTACTCCCTGGCCGGGAGCCGCCCGGCATTTTCAATGAGTAGGGCACCTTGGGTCTTGGAAGCTGGAGATTGACATCAAACAGTACGGCATCTGTCATAACGTTCTGAACTTCGCCGGATGTGACTGGGGGAAACAGCCGTTATCCCTGGGCGGAGGCACTCTAATGCATGCGACGCTTGAGTTGGCAGTGCGACACTGTATTTCACCGGCTATCGAGATGGCCGCCGGGGGTGCGGTGAATGGCGCATGGCCCACGGGTGGCGCATGATTGCACCCGCCCGCCTGCTCTTGTCGAATCTCTTATGAATGATCTCACCACGTCACGGCCGAAACTGGGTTTGGTATTGCCAGGCGGTGGCGCGCGCGCCGCCTATCAGGCGGGCGTGCTCAAAGCCATCGCGGAACAGCTGCCTGCTGATGCGCCCAATCCTTTCCCGGTGATCTCCGGAACCTCGGCCGGCGCCCTCAATGCCGCACTCATCGCCACCCACGCCTTAAATTTCCGCAATGGCGTCGAGCAGCTGGCCGGCATATGGGGGCATATCCACAGCCATCGGGTATTCCGCACGGATGCTTTTACGATTTTCAAAAATTCCATGTACTGGCTCATGACATTACTGCACGCAGGGTTCGGCCGGCGCAACCCCATCTCACTGTTGGACAATACACCCCTGAGGCGCTTGCTGGAGCAGCACATCGTTTTTGCGCGACTGCAGGAGGCCATCAATGCCGGCAGCCTGGATGCGCTGGCCATCACGTGTTCCGGCTATACATCGGCGCGGGCGGTCTCCTTTTACGAAGGCCGGCCAGACCTGAAGCCCTGGCACCGCACCCGCCGTTTGGGTCAGCCGGTGGAATTGCGGCTGGATCACATCATGGCCTCGGTGTCGCTGCCGGCGCTCTTTCCGGCGATACGCCTCGGCCGGGAATACTTCGGCGACGGTTCGCTGCGCCAAGCGGCGCCTCTCAGCCCGGTCGTGCATCTGGGCGCTGATCGCATCCTGGTGATCGGGGTGCGTAATGAACAGCCCACTAAACTGCCGGCGGAAGGCGAGACGGTACCGTATCCGCCTCTCGGCCAGATCGCCGGTTATCTGCTGGACGTGATCTTCAGCGACAGCGTGTATGCGGATCTGGAGCGCTTGCAGCGCATTAATACCACCATTGGGCGCATGTCGCAGCAGGAGTTTCACGAACAACCGCTCAAAATCATTGATACTCTGGTGATCGTGCCGAGTGCGGACATTCGCGACATTGCGCGACGCCATATCTATGAATTTCCGCAGAGCATGCGCCTGTTGCTGCGTGCCATGGGTGGTCTGCATAAAACCGGGAGCCAGCTGCTGAGCTATCTGTTATTCGAAGCCGGATATTGCCAAGAGCTGATAGAACTCGGCCGCAAAGATGGACTCGCCCAGGCAGACAAGATCCTGCAGTTCATAGCAGGGAGCGCGCATACAACTGGCTGAGGCGGTTTATTTCAATTCGTTATGTCTCACCAGCACATCGCGACCCAAGTCGCGGAAATGGGCGGCAAGCTTTTCAACCACGTAGACGGAGCGGTGGTAGCCGCCGGTGCAACCCACGGAGACCGTAAGATATTGGCGGTTGGAGGACTCGAACTGTGGAATCCAGTGTGACAGCAATGTCCTCAGGTCCTGAATGAAACGCTGCCCCACCGGACTGTCTTCCAGATACTGTGCAACCGCCGGATCCTTGCCGGTGAGCGCCCGGAGCTTGGGTTCCCAATAAGGGTTGGGCAGGCCGCGGGCATCGAACACGAAATCCGAATCCCCGGGCAGGCCATGGCGGAAACCGAAGGACTGGAACAACAGGGATAGTCCACGGCGCTCGCCGCGATGGATACGGGCACGCACCAGTTCGCGCAACTCGTGTACGGAAGTGCGAGTCGTGTCCAGCACCACATCGGCCTCATCCGCGATGGCACCCAGCAGCTCGCGTTCCGCGCAGATGGCCTCCAGGAGTGAACGACCCTCATTAGCCAGCGGGTGCGGGCGGTGCGTTTCGTTGTAGCGCTTTACCAGCACACCTTCCTCGGCATGCAGGAACACGATCTCGCATTCAATGCCTTTGGCGCGCAGGCGGTGTACGGTTTCAGGTACTGATTGGATGTCCTCGATACGGTTGCGCGCATCAATACCGATGGCCATATCGTGATAAGCCGGATCGCTGCTCAACAGGGTCACACTCACGAAATCCTGCAGCAGCCCGGCGGGGATGTTGTCCACGCAGTAGTAATCCAGATCCTCCAGCATGTGCAGGGCCACGGATTTGCCGGAACCGGACAGGCCGCTCAGGATGACGAGACGCATGCTTTTCCCATAATGTCGGTGGCGGTATTGAGCATGACGCTAGCATACCCGCTGACGCTGCGCACGCAGAAAAACGGCGCATCCTGGGAGGCGCCGTTCCGGTCTGGCAAGGGCTTGATCGAGCTAGAGTGTGACATCCGTGCGCACGCTGGCACGATCGTTGTGACCAGTGAGTTTTTCCTTATACTTTTTGATTTGCCGGTCGAGTTTGTCGGTGAGGGCATCGATGGCGGCGTACATGTCAGTATCTACCGCATCGGCGAAAATCTTGCCGTGATTCACTTGCAGCGTGGCTTCGGCCCTGTGTTCCAGCTTGGACACTGTCAATATCACATGGACGCCGGTGGCATGATCAAAATGCCGCGCCAGTCTTTCGAATTTATTCTGCACATAATTGCGCAGAGCCGGGGTGATGTCCAAATGATGGCCGGTGATGTCGATTCGCATGCTTTACTCCTGATGTTCCTCATGTTGTCACCTCATTGTGAGGCGTTTACGTTTGTGGGCGGGGGGAATGGTCATGGACTCACGGTATTTGGCGACCGTGCGTCGGGCCACGCGGATGCCGCGGCTCACAAGCTCCTTGGTAATGCGATCATCGCTCAATGGATTGTTTGGATCCTCCTGGATCAGCAGTTTGCGGATCAAGGCGCGGATGGCAATAGACGATAGCGCACCGCCATCATCTGTTGACAATTCATTGGAGAAAAAGTGCCGGAAGGCGAGGGTACCGCGCGGCGTAGCCAGGTATTTGTTGGCGACCACCCGCGAGATTGTGGATTCATGCAGTCCCAGTTCCGCTGCCAAGTCCTTGAGCATCAGCGGCTGCATGGCCTCCTCGCCGGAGTCGAGGAAATCCACCTGATGGCGCACGATGGATTCAGCCACGCGCAGCAGGGTCTCATTGCGCATCTTCAGGCTGCGAATCAACCAGCGTGCCTCCTGCAGTTGGCGTCCCAGATCAGCATTCTTACCGTTGCGCCGCCGGCCAATGGCCGCGGCGTACATGGCGTTGACACGCAGACGTGGCGCGGTGGCAGGATTGAGTTCCACTACCCAACGGCCGCCGCGGCGCGACAGCACCACATCCGGAATGATGAAGTCCACGGCGCTGGAGGCCAGCGCGGTGCCGGGGCGGGGGTTGAGTGACTGGATGAGGGAGATGGCCGCGGCCAGTTCGTCGTTGCTGGCATTCAACTGCCGGCAAAGTTGTGCATGCGCATGATCCGCGAGTTCCTGAAGATGTGCGGCCACCAGCCGCAACGCCAGTTCTTGGGCGGCGGACGGCCCCAGCTGGCGCAGCTGGATGCTCAAACATTCGCCCAAGTCGCGAGCCGCTACCCCCGGCGGATCCAGGGTCTGGAGATGGTGCAGCACCGCCTCCATTTCCTCCGCGTCCGGGCTGTTGCCATTGTCGCCGAAGGCTTGGCGCAAATCATCCAGGCTTGCCGTCAAATAACCGTCCTCGTTGAGGCTATCGACAAGCAGGGCGCCGATAGCCGCGTCGCGGGCGCTCAGATGAGCCAACTCCAGCTGCTGGCGAAGATAGTCCTGCAGACTGATATCCACGGGCGCCGTCGGCTCGGGAAAATCCTGTTCACCGCCACTCTCCCAAGATGGAGCAAGTTCGGCACTATCCCATTCCGCAACGGGCGATTCTTCGGGTACCTCAGAGGTCTGCTCTTCTTGTTGCTGGTCGGTCGTGGGCGGTAACTCGGTGGTTTCGTCGGAGGGCGGGGATTCATCGCCATCCTCGGCCTTTTCCAATAGCAGGTTATGGTCCAGCGCCTGCTGCACCAGGTCACGCAATTCCAGGGCGGACATCTGCAACAGTCCCAAAGTCTGCCGCAATTCTGGAGTCATGGCGAGACGCTGGGTTTGGTGCAGGCCTAAAGACGTTTTCAAAATTCTGAATCCTTATTGCAAACAATGAGTTGGTGGTTCTGTGGCCCTTCCGGAGGGGAAGGGCCACCCGCTGCCACCCCGGTCACCTGTAGTCGGCCGCAGAATGCTCGGACCCTAAGATATAGTTATAGCCGAAAATTTTCCCCCAGGTAGACCTCCCGCACCCGTTGGTCGGCAAGGATGGTTTCTGGCGGGCCGGCGGAAATGACCTCGCCGTTACTGATGATGTAGGCGCGCGAGCATATCCCCAGGGTTTCGCGCACGTTGTGATCGGTGATGAGCACGCCGATATTGCGGGCCTTCAGGTGCTCGATGATGCGCTGGATATCAATGACGGAAATGGGATCTATCCCCGCAAAGGGTTCGTCCAGCAGCATGAAAGCCGGATCGGCGGCCAGCGCCCGGGCGATCTCCACGCGCCGGCGTTCACCGCCGGAAAGCGACAGACCCAGGGAGTCGCGCAAGTGGGCGACGTGCAGTTCATCCAGCAGTTCTTGCAGGCGCTTTCCGCGATCCACACGCTTGAGCCCGGGCCGGGTTTCCAGAATCGCCAGGATGTTGTCCGCCACCGTCAACTTGCGGAATACTGAAGCTTCCTGGGGCAGGTAGCCGAGACCCAGGCGCGCGCGCGCATGCACTGGCAGATTCGTGACTTCCATGCCGTTGAGAAAAATACGGCCGCCGTCGGCGGGTACCAGCCCCACAATCATATAGAAACATGTGGTTTTACCGGCGCCGTTGGGTCCCAGTAGTCCCACCACTTCACCGCGCGCCAGTTCCATGGAAACATTGCGCACCACCTCGCGGCGGCGGTAATGCTTGAGAAGATTTTCCGCGCGCAAGGTATTCACGGCGGAGGATTCTGGCTGGTGGATTGTTTTGGCGGGAGGGTGATGTGAATCTGGCCGCCGTTGTTGCCGCCGTTGGCGGTCACGTGTTCGCTGCTAATGTTGTAATAGATGACTTGGGCGGTGAACAAACGTCCGCCCTGGAGCAAATGTGCATTGCCGATAAGGTCCGCTTCATTGGTATTTTGATCATACGTGATTTCGTTGGCTGTGCCGTGTACCAGTGCGCCGATGTCAGGTTGCTGTTGGAACGTGGCCGGTGTGCCGGTGATGTCCGCGGTCTGAATTGCGCCGTTCAGCATATGCAGGATGGCTTTGTCGGCGGTAATCCGGATACTTCCCTGGGTGATGACTACGTGGCCGGTATATACACCGGTGCCGTTGTTGGTGCTGGAATCACCCTGGAAATTACCATGATCCGCCTGGATGTTGATGGGCTGGTGCTGGTCGCTCTTGAGCGCCCAGGCGGAAGCGGCGGCGCACAGCGCGCATGCCAGAAGCAGCAGACGCCATTTATTGCTTATGCACATAGTTGCCTCGTACATTTGCCTGCAATTGCAAGCGATTGTCCTGCATGTAAGCCGTCATGCCCACCGCCGTCATGCGGCTGTTGCCCTGCAGTATCTCCACCGGGTCGGCGGTGGTGGCAATCTTGGTATTAAGATCCACGTTCATTTTATCGGTATGGATGATAAGCGGGGGGCCGCCGTTGTTACCCGCGCGCTGCATTTCCACGTGGCCGTCCAGTTCCACCAGTTTGCCGCCGGAAGGCAAGAGTGCATGATCAGCCTGCAAATACCAGGGTTGCCCGCCGGCAATGAAATATTCGACGCGCGGTGCAAACACTTCCACGCTGTCGTCGTCCGGGTGATGCAGCATGCGCGGCGCCGTCATGACGGCTTCGGGTTTGCCGTGGTCGTTGAGTGTCGTCACGGTGGCGTCGGTGAAATAATAATCCGGTATGTGTGTGGCGGGAGCGGGCTTTTGGAGCACCGGGGGCGTCACCTGCCGGAGCAACCACCAGGTACCTCCCGCCGCCAGCGCCAGGACCAAAATCGGCAGCCAGAAACGCGGATTCACCCGTCTGCGTTCCGCGCCGAAATAATCAGGTCGCAGACCTCACGTACCGCACCTTCCCCGCCCCGGGCCTGGGTGCACCAGTGGGCCTTGGCGCGCACCTCGGGTTGCGCATCCGCGACGGCGATGGCCAGACACCCCGCTTCCATGAGCGCTAGATCCGCCGAATCGTCACCGACGCAGGCGGTTTGGTGTGCGCTCAACCCGAGTGTTTTCAGCAGCTTTTCCAATATCGGCCGTTTGTCGTCATCACCCTGAAAAACATGTCGGATACCCAATTCCCGCATACGCCGGGTCACGGCCGCCGAACTGCGACCCGAGATTACCGCCACTTGTACTCCCTGTTGGAGCAGCAATTTGATACCGTGGCCGTCGCGTACGTGAAAGGACTTCAGTTCCCCCCCATCGGCGCCGTAATATAGACGGCCGTCGGTGAACACGCCGTCCACGTCGAAAATCACCAGTTGCACGCGCCCCGCTAATTCGCGGATGTCAGTCATCTCACACCACGCCGGCACGCAGCAGATCGTGCATGTTAAGCGCGCCGACGAGCACGCCGCCCGGGGCCACCACCAGCAGCGCATTGAACCTGTGGCTTTCCATGAGATGTAACGCTTCGCCCGCGAGGGTTTCCGGCGCGACGGTGGTGCAGCGGCGTGTCATCACTTCGTCTATCTTGGTGCGGTGTACGTTGACTTCCTTCTCCAGCGTGCGCCGCAGGTCGCCATCGGTGAAGATACCCGCGACATGATTCCGCGGGTCCACGATGGCCGTCATGCCCAGACCCTTGCGGGTCATTTCCACCAGCGCCTGGCTCAAGAGTGCGCCCTCGGCCACGGCGGGAACCGTTTCGCCGGTATGCATGATGTCCTGTACGCGCAGCAGCAGGCGCCGGCCCAGGCTCCCGCCCGGATGGGAGCGGGCGAAATCTTCCTCGGTGAAGCCACGTGTGGATAGCAGTGATACCGCGAGGGCGTCACCCATGGCGAGCGCCGCGGTGGTGCTGGCAGTGGGTGCCAGGTTTAGGGGGCAGGCCTCTTGGGCCACGGACACATCCAGATTCACGTCGGCGGCTTTCGCCAATGTTGAACTTGACTGACCGGTGAGGGCCACAAGCTTCACACCGAGACGCTTGATGAGCGGCAGGATGATAATGAGTTCGCCGGTTTCACCGGAATTGGACAGGGCCAGTACCACGTCCTCGCCGGTGATCATGCCCATATCGCCGTGGCTGGCTTCGCCGGGATGGACGTAGAAGGCCGGGGTACCGGTGCTGGCCAGGGTCGCCGCAATTTTATTGCCCACATGGCCTGATTTGCCCATGCCCATGACCACCACACGGCCGCGGCAGGCGAGCAGCAGGCGGCAAGCCTCGCTGAAATGTTCGTCCAGACGCGGTACCAGAGCGGTGATCGCGGCCGCCTCGGTTTCCAGCACCTGGCGAGCGAGACGCAGCAGGTTGGCGGTGTCGTTCCTGTTCATCGGCGGGCGCTTGCCTGGCGGGAAGGAGCGGTTCAAGGGCTAATAATACACGTTTTGCGGCGGCTTCCCGTGCACGCCCATTCCGGCGGCTACGGCCAATCGGGTATCATCGGTTGCCGAACTCTTCGAGTTTTCCCAGGCATCCAGTCCTGCAACCCACCGGAGCACGCCGTTGACCCCCGCCGAGATCAAGCACCTCATCATGCAGGGATTGCCGGCTGCGGAGGTGCACGTCAGCAGCCATGACGGCACGCATTTCGAAGCCGAGGTCATAGCGTCGAGTTTCAGCGGCAAACCGTCGCTGGCGCGTCACCAGATGGTCTATGCGACCCTGGGTGAGCGCATGGGCCGTGAAATACACGCCCTTAGCCTGCATACGCTGACGCCGGATGAACGGCAGCGACAACAGAGCCGCTAACCGGCGCAAACCCAGAAGGCGATCCTTTGGATAAACTTCTTATCAATGGCGGGCGTCCCCTGGAAGGCGAAATCCGCATTTCAGGCGCCAAGAACGCCACCCTGCCGATTTTGGCTGCCACCTTACTGGCGGACGGACCCGTCACTATCGGCAACGTTCCGCATCTGCACGATGTCACCACCACCATTGAGTTGCTCGGCCGCATGGGCGTGGGTGTCACTATTGACGAGCGCATGCATATCGAGGTGGATCCCACCAGTATCCGCGAGTTCTATGCGCCCTATGAACTGGTCAAGACCATGCGTGCGTCCATTCTGGTGCTGGGACCGCTGGTTACTAAATACGGTCGCGCCGAGGTGTCATTGCCCGGAGGTTGCGCCATCGGTACGCGACCGGTGAATCTGCATATCGCGGGCTTGGAGACCATGGGGGCCGATATCAAGGTGGAAAACGGCTATATCCGCGCTTCGGCCGGGCGCTTGCATGGCGCACGCATCTGCATGGATACCGTCTCGGTGACCGGCACCGAGAACATCATGATGGCCGCGACACTCGCTGACGGTATTACCATTATCGAGAACGCCGCGCGTGAACCGGAGGTGGTGGACTTGGCCAATTGCCTGATTCAAATGGGTGCGCATATCAAAGGTCACGGTAGTGATACCGTCATCATCGAAGGCGTGAAAAGATTACACGGAACTGAATATAACGTGTTGCCAGATCGCATCGAGACCGGCACCTATCTTTGCGCCGGCGTACTAACCGGCGGCCACGTGCGCGTCAAGGACACCAAACCCGAGTTACTGGATGCGGTATTGGCAAAACTCGAGGAAGCCGGTGCCCAGGTCGCCAAGGGCAGCAATTGGATCGAGGTCGATATGCGCGGCCGCCGGCCACAGGCGGTGGACGTGCGTACCGCACCTTACCCGGCATTTCCCACCGACATGCAAGCACAGTTCACCGCTCTCAATGTTGTTGCGCAAGGCACCGGCACTATTACGGAAACGGTTTTCGAAAACCGTTTCATGCATGTACTGGAAATGCAGCGCATGGGTGCGGATGTAAAGCTGGAAGGGAACACCGCTATCAGCCAGGGCGTGGAGCACCTCACCGGTGCGCCGGTCATGGCCACGGATCTGCGCGCGTCCGCGAGTCTGGTGCTGGCAGGACTGGTGGCCGACGGCGAAACCGTGGTGGAGCGTATTTATCACATTGACCGTGGTTACGAGACCATCGAGGAGAAGCTGGGGCAACTTGGCGCAAAAATCCGCCGGGTACCGGCCTGAAGGGGGAAACCTTCAGTTAAGCTCCAATCGCAGGGTCATTTGAACACGCGCCGTGATTTTGACAAATGCAGCATACCCGGGAATTCAGCTGCGCCAGAAATCCCGCAACCAGCTATTTATTCAAGTGTGAGCGGCGCAGTGTCAACGGCTGCTCTGTAACGGCCGTTCCGCCACTTTTATCCGTATGCTAAAGGGTTTCCCCTGGTGCACGCCGCCCAAGGTTATCAGGGTGCCGGGTGGTTTGCCGGCAATGCGGTTGAGCGCATCGCTGCTGTTTCTCACGGTCGCGCCGTCAATGGTTTCGATCACGTCACCCGGTACGAGGCCGGCTTTACTTCCCGGGCCGCCTTTGGCCACGCTGGTAATGATGAAGCCGTTGGTGCTCGTCAATTGAAAGGCTTGGGCCAGTTGTGGAGTGATGTCTTGGGGTTCCACCCCCAAGTAACCGCGCCGTACCCGCCCGTAGGCGATGAGCTGCTGCATCACGCCGCGGGCCAGATTCACCGGAATCGCGAAGCCGATGCCGTTGGAACCGCCGCTGGGCGAGAACAAGGCGGTGTTGATACCCACCAGCTGGCCGTGGGTATTCACCAGCGCACCGCCGGAATTGCCGGGATTGATGGCGGCGTCCGTCTGGATGAAGTTCTCGAACGTACTCAGGCCCAGTTGGCTGCGTCCCAGTGCGCTCACGATACCCTGGGTCACCGTCTGGCCCACCCCATAGGGGTCGCCGATGGCCAGCACCACGTCGCCGACACGCAAATTATCGGATCGGCCCATTTCAATGGGCCGCAAATGCGGCAGGCTTACCTTCAGTAGGGCCAAGTCAGTGTCCGGGTCCACCCCCACCACCCGGGCCGCCGCGCTGCGTCCATCGGCGATGCCCACCTTAATGGCGTCCGCGCCACTGATCACGTGGTAATTGGTGAGGATATAACCGTCGGCGCTGATGATGACCCCAGAACCGAGGCTGGTCTGCGTGCGTTCCCGCGGTGCTCCGTACTGATTGCCGAAATACCGTTGCCAGAAGGGGTCGTCCATGAGCGGACCCGGAATCTCGGTGCGCCGCGCACTGTGGACGTTCACCACCGACGGCGAGGAGGCGTCCACAGCGGCGGCATATGAATCCGCAGGGCTACGCGTCATATCACCCGTCAACAAACCCGGGCGGAAATATACCAGCACGAAGGCGATGGCCAGGCCGACCACGACCGCCTGTAGCAGGAAAAGCAAGCTTCGTAGCAAGGTTCTCATTGCCATAAGCTAACATGCGACCGCGCGGCCCGACAGCCCGGTTGCTTGCACTGGCGGGGCTGCAAAGCCGCTGTGTATAATGCCCCGTTCTTTTTGTAGTCTTCCGCCTGGTTTATCGCCTTACACGGGCCGATGCGTTCGTGAGCGACGGTTCTCGATTGTCAGGAGAGGGGTGAATGAGCGAAGAAATTGACAAAAGCAAACGTCATTTCCTCACCGTGGCCACTGTGGTTGTAGGTTCTGTGGGTGTGGTTATGGCGGCCGTACCCTTCGTTTCCTCTATGGAACCCAGCGCCCGCGCCAAGAGTCTGGGCGGCCCGGTGGACATTGACATCAGCAAGATCGAACCGGGCGGCATGATCAAGGCGAAATGGCGCGGCAAGCCCGCCTGGGTGGTGCAGCGTTCTCAATCGGTACTCAGCCAACTCCCCAAGAACGACTCGTTGCTGCGCGATCCCAGCTCCGATGAACCTCAGCAACCTCCTTATGCCAAAAACGAATGGCGCTCCATCAAGCCCGGATTGTTCGTGGTGATCGGCATTTGCACGCACTTGGGCTGTTCACCGCTGTACGTGCCGCAACCCGGTGATCCGAGCGTCGGTCCCAGCTGGCCAGGTGGATTCTTCTGTCCCTGTCACGGTTCCAAGTATGATCTTGCCGGGCGCGTGTTCAAGAACGTGCCTGCGCCTCTCAACCTGCCGGTGCCGCGGCATTACTATGCCAGCGACAAGGTGGTCCGCATCGGCGAAGACCCCAATGGATCCCACTCCAGTTGGAGGGAGCCGCTGGTATGGTAAACAATCTGGCGATAACCACTGGTATGAGAAGCAAGTTTGCTGAGTATTCCGGGAGGCTCGCCTGATGAGCGCCGAAAAAGGAAAACGCGACTATCTGGATGTCACCGGCGGTTGGTTGCACCGCCTGCGCGACTGGATTGACGCGCGCTTCCCCATGACCAAGTTCTGGAACGAGCAGGTTGCCCAGTACTATGCCCCCAAGAACTTCAATTTCTGGTATTTCTTTGGGTCCATAGCCCTGCTGATTCTGGTGAATCAGATCGTTACCGGCATTTTCCTGGCCATGAACTACAAACCCGCCGCTGCCAGTGCTTTCGCTTCGGTGGAATACATCATGCGGGATGTCAATTGGGGCTGGCTGATACGCTACATGCACTCGGTCGGTGCTTCCATGTTCTTCGTGGTGGTCTACCTGCACATGTTCCGCGGCGTGATGTACGGCTCTTATAAGAAGCCGCGCGAGTTGCTGTGGATTTTCGGTATGTTGATTTACCTGGCGCTCATGGCCGAGGCCTTCATGGGCTACCTGCTTCCCTGGGGTCAGATGTCCTACTGGGGTGCGAACGTGATCATCTCGTTGTTTGGCGCGATTCCCGGCATCGGCTCCGGTCTGGAACAATGGGTGCGTGGCGACTTCTATATTTCCGACATCACCTTGAACCGGTTTTTCGCGCTGCACGTCGTGGCGGTGCCGCTGGTATTGCTGGGATTGGTGGTCTTTCATCTGATCGCGCTGCACGAAGTGGGTTCCAACAACCCTGATGGCGTGGAAATCAAGAAGCACAAGGGAGCGGACGGTATTCCGCTGGACGGCATCCCGTTCCACCCGTACTACACGATCAAGGATATCTGCGGCGTCATCATATTTATCGCGATTTTTTCCGCCATCATTTTCTTTTCGCCGGGGCTGCATGGCCTGTTCCTGGAACCAGCCAATTTCGAGCCGGCCAATGCCCTCAAAACCCCGGCTGACATCCATCCTTTATGGTACTTCGGACCTTACTATGCGATCCTGCGCTCCATCCCTAACAAGGGGTTGGGGGCACTGGCGCTGCTGCTCTCCATCGTAATCCTGTTCGTGCTGCCCTGGATTGACCGTAACCCGGTGAAATCCATTCGCTACCGGGGATTGCTGTACCGCGGCCTGCTGTTTGTCTTTGTCCTAACCTTCATCGTATTGGGCTATATCGGCATGCAACCGGCCACCCCCTTCTGGGCCGAGATCGGCCAGCGGCTTTCGGAAATGTATTTCCTGTTTTTCGCCGTGTCCTGGGTCTATTCGAAACCGCGTTCACGCGCCTATCTGGTAATCACCTTTATCTGCGTGATGGCTGTTATCAGTCTGTTCGACTGGGTCAGTTGGGTACCCAGCGCTGCTGTGCTCAAGATGTATTCCTGGCTGATCCCGCTGGTGTATTGCAGCATCTTTTTGCTACTGCCGGCTTTTGCTGGAAAGTTCATCGAGCCGAAACCGGTTCCTGAAAGGGTGACGATGAAATGAAAGCAATCGTCTGCGCGTTTCTGTTGGTATTGCTGCCGGTATTCGCCCACGCCCAGGACCAGGGCATAAAACTGGAATCCGCCAATGTCGATCTGAGCAACACCGCCTCGCTGCAGCGCGGCGCCAAGTTCTTCGTCAATTACTGCATGGGCTGCCATTCGGCCCAGTATGTACGCTATAACCGTGTGGGCCGGGACTTGGGACTCAATGATGCTCAATTGCAGAGTTATCTGATATTTACCGGCAGCAAGGTCACCGACACCATGGTAAGCGCCATGCCACCGGCGGATGCACAGAAATGGTTTAGTGTCGCACCCCCGGATTTATCACTCGAATCCCGCAGCCGCGGGGCCGACTGGATATATACCTATCTCAAGTCCTTTTACCTCGATCCAAAATCAGGGACTGGGGTAAACAACGTGGTGTTCCCGAAGGTATCCATGCCCGACGTGCTGTGGGAACTCCAGGGCACCCAAAAGGCGTTGTTCAGCACCATAAAGAATCCCGATGGCAGTACTTACCAGGTATTCGATCATCTTGAGCTGGTAACCTCCGGCAAGCTCACGCCGGAACAGTTCGACAGGGCGGATCGCGACATCACCAGTTTTCTCGTCTATATAGGTGACCCGGTCATGCTCAAGAGCCGCGATCTTGGCCTCCGGGTAATCGGCTTCCTGATCATATTTTTTGTTTTTGCCTATCTTTTAAAGAGAGAAATTTGGAAAAAAATACATTAATGCATGGTGTGGATGAGCGCGTCGGTTGATGCGCACCTCCGCCCATTCCGAAGCGCCGTTTCCCGCCCACAGGCCGACCGCCATGACGCTATACTCCCGTGCAAGCTGTCCTCACTGCCACCGCGTGCGCCTGGTGCTCTCGGAGAAGGGCATCGCCATGGACATCGTCAACATCGAAGGCAGCAAACTGCCCGAAGATCTGCTGGAACTCAATCCTTACAACAGCGTACCGACGCTGGTTGATCGTGATCTGGCACTCTATGATCCGCGTATCATCATGGAATACCTGGATGAGCGTTTCCCACATCCGCCGCTGATGCCGGTGGACCCGGTGGCGCGCGCGCGTTTCCGCTTGGCGTTGTATCGCATTGAACGCGATTGGTACAGCTGCGTGGATGAGATTGAACAATCGCCCACCAAGCCGCACCTGCGCGCCAGGAAACTGCTGCGCGAGAGCTTGCTGGCGGCGTCCGAAGCGTTTGCCGCTAAACCGTACTTCCTGAGCGAGGAATTTTCACTGGTGGATTGCAGCATAGCGCCGATACTTTGGCGGCTGCCGCGCTACGAGATCGATATCCCGGCCCAGGCCAAAGCCATCAACAAATATGCCGAACGTATCTTCAAACGCCCGGCGTTCAAGTCCAGCCTGACGGAAATCGAGCGCGAGATGCGCGCAGCCGCCTAAGTCACCTCTCCTGCGGTAAATTTCTCCGCCATGCTTTCAAGAAAGCCCTACCTGCTTCGCGCTATGCACCAATGGGTCGTGGACAGCGGGCATACTCCGCATATCGTGGTGGATGTCAACGTTGCCGGCGTGGAAGTACCTTCTGGTTATGCTAAAGACGGCAAACTGGTGTTGAATGTCAGTTATGACGCCACCCAGAAACTCGATCTGGCCAGCGAGCATGTGGATTTTTCGGCACGCTTCGGCGGCGTGTCGCGGCACGTACATGTGCCCATGGATGCAGTGTTGGCGATTTATGCGCATGAAACCGGCCAAGGCATGGTGTTTGACCCGGAACACGATATGCCACCGCCCGGGGAGCGGCGCACTTCGGGGCATGCCAAGGCAGGCGCTGCCAAGAAACCGACGCTCAAGGTGATCAAATGAGTGTGCACTCCGGAATCCGGATACCGGTGCGAGCATATGGCAGTACGCAATCAAAATCGTCATGACGGCGGTAATCGTCGTGGCCGTCTCAGAGCTCGGCAAGCACAGCTCGTTCTGGGGCGCACTGTTGGCTTCCTTGCCGCTGACCTCGCTGCTGGCGTTTGTGTGGTTATATCTCGATACCGGTAACAGCCAGTCCGTCGCGGCCTTGTCGCAGGGCATCTTCTGGCTGGTGTTGGCCTCGCTGCCCCTGTTCCTGATACTTCCGGCGCTGCTGCGTTTGGGCGTGACCTTCTGGCCGTCGTTCGCCGCCGCGTGCCCGCTCACGACCGGGGTTTACTTGGTACTGGCCTGGGCGCTGACACGCTGCGGGATTCGCCTGTGATTCCGGTGCGCGGAACATGACGGCATGCGAAGATCACTTGCCGGATTTATTGTGAACATTCCTCGGATCCACTATGGAAACCAAAAGCCACCTGAACCGTACCGTACAGAAGCTCGACCGCCTGTCCCCAAGGCTGCGCTGGCGGCTTCTGACTTGGGCATTCGGCCGCTCGGTGCGGTTCATGCGCACCGGTGGAGTGCGTTTCGAGGATCTGACGGAGGAACGCGCCTTGCTGCACATTCCGAATCGAAAGCGTGTACAGAACCATATCGGGTCAGTACATGCCACCGCCATGGCGTTGCTGGCGGAAACCGCCAGCGGCGCGGTATTGGGCATGAATGTGCCGGATGATCGACTGCCGCTGCTGAAAAATATGCAGGTGGATTATCTGAAGCGCGCCAAGGGCGATCTACGCGCGGAAGCCACCCTCGACGCAGCGGCACGCACCCGCATCCGGGAGGAAGAAAAAGGCGAGATCGTGGTGCCGGTAAAGGTCACGGACGAGAGCGGTGAACAACCGATCCAGTGCCGCATGCTCTGGGCCTGGGTTCCAAAACACCGGAGATGAATGCCTGTGATCAAGGTCATCCAATACGACATCACCGCTCTGGACGTGGACATCATCGTCAACGCGGCGAATACCACGCTTCTGGGAGGCGGCGGCGTGGACGGCGCCATCCAGCGCGCGGCAGGACCGGAGCTGCTGGAGGCTTGCAGGAAGCTGGGTGGCTGCCCCACCGGTGAAGCGCGCATCACGCCCGGCTTCCGATTGCAGGCCAAGTGGGTGATTCATGCTGTGGGACCGGTATGGAGCGGCGGCCGCCGCGGTGAACCGCAGTTATTGGAAAGCTGCTACCGAAGCGCCTTCCGCCTGGCGAAAGACGCCAAAGCCCGCAGCATCGCATTTCCCTGTATCAGCACCGGCGTATACCGCTATCCCAAAGAAGACGCCGCACGCATCGCCCTTAGGGTGATGCGTGAGAACGACAAGGATTTCCGCAGTGTTGTGGCCTGCTGCTTCGATGCCGAGAACGCGGCAATCTACCGCAAGCTGCTCGGTTCAACAGCCAAGGAAGACGAGTGATGTGCAGGTTGGAGTGAGCGTAGCGAACTCCAACAACAGAGGAGAGGGTGAGCCTTATGAACCCTGAAAAACGGATGCGTAGGTTGGGGCGAACTTTGTGAACCCCAACAATAATCAGTTTTTCGGCAGCAATTTCCCCGGATTCAGTAAGCCCTTGGGATCAAACTGCTGTTTGATGCGCCGCATCAGTTCGAGTTGCACCGCATTGAATTCCAGCGCCATGAACGGGCGTTTCTCCAGTCCCACGCCGTGCTCGCCGGAAAGCGTGCCGTCCAGCGATAGGACCAACTGGAAGATTTCGTTCAAACAGGGCTCGGCGTTTTTCATCTGTTCTTGGTTATCCGGATCCACCAGCAAGTTGACGTGGATGTTGCCGTTGCCGGCATGGCCGAAGTTGACGTTGGTGATGCCGTGTTGTTTTGAGATTTGCTGAAGGCGCGTAATCAGTTCCGCCATGCGCGATACCGGTACGGCGATGTCCTCGTTGATTTTTTTCGGCGCGATCTTGCGCAGTGCGGGCGAGAGCGCCTTGCGTGCGGCCCATAGGGCCTCGGCTTCCTGCTGGTCCCGCGCCATGCGCAGTTCCACCAGTCCTTCGCCGCGAGCGGCCGCTTCGACGGCTGCAACGCCGCTCCCAATCTGGGAAGCGAGGCCGTCCACCTCGATCAGCAGTAGGGCGCCGGCGTTGCGGGGCAGATCCGTCCGGGCATAATTACGGATCATTTCGATAGAGGCGTGATCCATGAATTCCAGCGCGCAGGGGGTGACCGGCTGCGCCATAATGCGGGATACGGCGGCGGCGGCGGCGCTCATGTCGGCATAGACCGCGCGCAGCGTCTGCACGGTTTCAGGTTTGGGTGTGAGCCGGAGCGTGGCCTCGGTAATGACGGCGAGCGTGCCTTCGGAGCCGATAATGAGGCGCGTCAGGTCATAACCCATGACGCCCTTGCTGGTAAATACCCCGGTACGCAGTTCCTCGCCACTCCCGGTTACGATGCGCAATCCCAGCACGTTATCCCGCGGCGTGCCGTATTTGACGCTGCTGGGTCCGCCGGCATTGCAGGCCAGGTTGCCACCCACGGTGGAATAGGCGGCGGAAGTCGGTGCCGGCCCCCAGAAGAAGCCGGCGGCGCCCGCAGCTTCCTGGGCCGCGCTGTTGGTGATGCCGGTTTCCACCACCATGAGACGGTCTTCGGGACTGAAACGCAGCACCCGCTGCATGCGTTCAAGGGCCAGTACCAGACCGCCGGCGACAGGTACAGCCGAACCGGTGGTGCTGCTGCCGAGACCACGGGCCAACAGCGGCACACTGAACTCGTTGCACAAGCGCACGCAAGCGCGCACCTCGTCATGGCAGGCGGGAAAGGCCACCGCTTCCGGTTGCGCCTGACGGCGGCTATTGTCGTAACTGTAGGGCCAACGATCGGCCGGGTCGGTGAATAAATCTTCGGATCCGACGATCTGTGCAAGTCGGCTGAGAAATTCGGCAGCCAGTTTTGAAGTGCTGATCACGGGTTCAGCGTGCTCCACCGAACAATTGTTCGTCGATCAGGTCGCACAGACAATGCAGCACCAGCAGGTGTACCTCCTGGATCCGCGCTGTGACATTAGCCGGTACCCGGATTTCTACGTCGGGTGCGTTCAATAACTGCGCCATCTTGCCGCCGTCGCGACCGGTCAGCGCCACGATATGCACGCCTTTCACGTGCGCTGTATCCATGGCGCGCATCACGTTGGCTGAGTTGCCGCTGGTGGAGATCGCCAGCAACACGTCACCGGGCTGCCCCAGTGCGCGCACCTGTTTCGAGAATACCTCATTGTATTCATAATCGTTTGAGATCGAAGTAAGGGTTGAGGTATCGGTGGTAAGCGCGATCCCGGCGAGCGGCGCGCGTTCCCGCTCGAAACGGTTGAGCAATTCCGCGGAAAAATGCTGCGAATCCGCCGCCGAGCCGCCGTTGCCGCAGCTCATGATTTTACAGTGGGTTCTCAGGGCTTTTGCCATGAGTTGAGCGGCACTCACGATGGGCGGCACCAGGGTTTGCAGCGCCGCCTGTTTGGTCGCAATGCTGTCGTTGAAAAGCCGGGTGACGCGGGCATTCATATTCATGTGTGTTCCTCGCAACTAATCAGCACGAAAAGCATCTTTGATCCAATCAGTTTGGGTTTTTCCATCGGCGCTTTCGCTGACAGCGACCACATCAAAGCGCAGCGGTTGGCGGCGGTAACGGGCATCCTGCTGCAAAAAGTGCTGGGCTGCATGCCGCAGTTTTTGTTGTTTACGTGCATTCACGGATTCGGCGCCGCCGCCGAATCCGCGCTCACGACGAAAGCGCACCTCTACCATCACCAATGTCTCACCGTCGAGCATCACCAGATCTAATTCACCCTGCGGACAGCGGTAATTACGTACCATCAGCCGCAAACCCTTGGCGGTAAGTGTGGCAAGCGCCAAATCTTCGGCGTGCCGGCCACTGGCGAGATGCGGTGCGAGGTTCACGGCGCCGGGTAGGCTGCGGCCGCCACCGGCGTGGGTAACAGGGAAGCGGGCGCGAGCACTACCGGTACACCATTCTTGAAGCTGGCCCAATCCAGTTGGCGATGGATGCGGCTAGCGCTGTCCATCGTCAGCAGTCCCGTCATGCCTTGTACCGGGATGCTGAATCCCTTGCCTTTGAAGAGCAATGGCACCAGTCGCCAGGCATCAAACCCCAAGGCATACAACCGGCTGTTTTCGGAAAAACTATTGGGCCACAGAGTCGCAACGGTCTTGCTGGTGGCCGCTGCTGCGCCGCTGGTTTCCAGGGTCCAGGGCATGTCATCGAACGTGATACCGTCCAAATCCGGATCCGCCGGGTCGCCGGGCTGGTACACCTGGGAGATGGAATACACCGGCACATTGATGGCGTGGTAGAACTGCAACTGTGGTCGGATCAGTTTGGCGTCATTGGCGTGCGCCGCCAGGAATATGAACTGGATGTCCTGGCGGCGGCGTGGCTCGAATTGCAAGCGTGTGCCGAGCAAACCGGCTAGCTGGTTTTCACGATATTGGCTCTGGTCCAGGTTGAGCAAACGCGTGATGGATACGGAAAAATCGCTGGCGTTCGGTGGATAGGACTGGGTGCCGAGCAGGGTGCCGCCCAGTTGTGAGAAGCGCGCGGAAAAAGCGTTGAGCACCCGTGAGCCCCAATCACCCTGCGGTACCAATGCCACGCCGCGATTCAATCCTGCTGCGATCAAACGGTCCGCGACCTGCGCCGCTTCATCTTCCGGGGGCAGGCCGAATTGGAACAGCCCCGGGGGTGCGGTTTGACCAGGGTCGAGGGAGTTGAGGGCCAGCACCGGGGCCGGCAATGATCCCAATGCGGCGATGCCGCTGACGGCGTCTTTGATGAGTGGCCCCACTACCATGTCGGTGCCCGCGGCCACGGCTTGCCGGTAAGCGGTCTGCGCACCGACGGCGCTGCCGCCGGTATCATAGAACGTAACCATCGGCGCGCTGCCATTGTTTGATAACTGGAAATAGGCGGTGAACAATCCATCTCGTATTGCATCGGCGGCGGATTGATAGGGACCCGATAATGGTAACAGCACGGCCACGCGTGTCGGATAGGTCATGAAGGCTTTTTGTTTGGCGATCAGATCTGGAACGATATCCTGATTGGCCGGATGATCGGGATATTCCACTTGCCAGGCTTGCAGTTGTTTCAGCAGATTTTGCGGCTGCTGCCAGATGTTGCTGGCAAGGTTGCCGAGCAGCAACCAACCGCGCACCGTCGATGAAATGGTTTTCGGTAACGCCAGGAGATTGAATGCTGCGTGGCTCTGGGTCACTAACGCCCAGATGCGTTGGTGGTTGTCGTGGATGGCGGTACTGTTGTTGCCGAGATAGGCTTCACGTTCACTCAAGTCTTCCACGGCCGCCAGGGTCTCATCGAGGGCTACATACACCTGCGCACGCAGCAGCAGGGTTCGTGCTTTCAACTCATCGGGAAGAGGCGCCAGCGGAAAGTTCAAATGCTTGAGTGCGGCTTGGGGTTGTTGCGCGGCGAAGTCCAGATTTGCCTTCAGCAATTCAACCCGTGCGTTGAGTGCGGGATATAAGTTTTGTTCCCGTACTTGGCCCAGCAGTTGCCAGGCATTCTGGCTTTGGCGGGCCTGCCACCAGGCTTCCGCCGCACTCACCAGATATTCGTTGCGTTGTTCGCCCTGGGCAGTAGCCGCCAGAGTTGCATAGATTTGGGCGGCATCGGCGAATTTACCCTGCTGCTCCAACAGCATGGCCTGGGCGACCTTGCCTTGCGGGGTTTGTACTGATGGGGCAATGGCACAGCCCGTCAATACACCCAGGAGCATAACCATCAGGCAACAGCGTCGGACTGAGATAGGTGCGGAATTGCCTTGCATGGGTTTTGGCTTCCGGTGCAGGATGGGCGGTGCCTAATCATACCTT
>JADEYI010001043.1_pt1 | contig 25191 bp, 19 predicted proteins | sample 8542331 | NCBI WGS metagenome assembly JADEYI01 (sample SAMN16510988, study PRJNA670497) | mine drainage metagenome | isolation source: biofilm near Copperflume 1 | place: Germany: Marsberg coppermine Kilianstollen | collected 2018-02
TGGTGTTTGTCACCGCCGGCCTCGGCGGCGGCACCGGCACTGGTGCTGCGCCGGTGATCGCTTCACTGGCGAGCGAAATGGGTGCTCTTACAGTCGCTGTCATTACGCGGCCTTTTTCATTCGAAGGTAAGCGTCGGCTGCTACAGGCCGACCGCGGTGTCGAAGAGCTGCTCGAAAGCGTCGATACGATGATCGTCATTCCGAATGAGCGGCTGCTGAATGTTGCCAAAGACGCGGGTTTCTTTGAGTCTTTCCGCATCGCCGACGATGTGCTGCGCCAGGGCGTACAGGGGATCTCCGATATCATCACCATCCCCGGCATCATCAACCGCGATTTTGCCGACGTGAAGACGACGATGGCCGGCATGGGATACGCCGTCATGGGAACGGCCATGCGCGGCGGTCCCAATCGTGCCACGGAGGCCGCCCACGCCGCCATGTCCTCGCCACTGCTGGAAGAGGGCGCGATCGACGGCGCGCGAGGCATTCTGATCAACATCAGCGGTTCGAGTTCGTTGAAACTGAGTGAGGTCAATGAGGCCTCGACCATCATTCAAAACTCCGCGCATGAGGACGCCAATATTATTTTCGGCGCCGTGCTCGACGAGTCTCTCGGCGATGAAATCAAGATCACGGTGATTGCCACCGGGTTTCGGCCTGATCCGCCCGCTCGAGGAGAGCGACTCAAGGCATCGCTGGCTGTTCCATCCACGGATTCCCCGGCGCAGAATTCCGGCCAAAAATCGTCAACACCCGGTATGCTGTCCACAAAGCCAAGATTTGCCAGCGAAATTGTGGAGGAAGCGGTCGAAGCATCTTCAACCGCAGCTAATTCTCATGCGCCCGAAGGCAGGCGGCAGGATATGCCAGCAGCTAAAACGCCGCAGGAAGAAGCATTAAGCCGCAATTCCGCCGCGTCGAGTACGACGGATCGAAAAAGTTTGCTGACTGAAAGCGCGGACAACGAAGACCGGCAATTGGATGTGCCCGCCTATCTGCGCCGCAATGAACTTTCCTGAAGTGCGTCGGGCTTGCGTGGCTGTGCATTTTCGGGAGCCAGGTTGGCTTGATTTATTTTGTTTTTGGCACGCATAAACGAACAGGTGCACTCCCTATGAAGCTCCCCCTTCTCCGGCTGATATTTCTTATCGCATTTGCGTTCGCGGCTCCGTGCGCTATGTATGCGCTGCCTTACGGTGCGGATACCAGCAGCACCGTGGCCACCACCACACATGCGACCCGGCATCGCAAGCTCCGTGTCCATCACCATGTTCACCGCAAGACAACCATCCACAGGGCCTCGACCCATTCCAGTTCCACCAAAGCCGTGCACGCCACCGATTCACATCGGCGTCGGCGAGTTCGGCACCATCACTACTATGAACGCTTCACGGCCAGCTCCTATGCACAGGATCAGACAGTCGGGGATGTGACAACGGGTGAAGACCCGGTGGTGCGCGCGGCAGCGGTTTCCGCGTTGGGAGACATGAATGGCACCATCGTCGTCATCAATCCAGACAATGGCCGTATCCTCACCATGGTGAACCGGCATCTTGCATTGTCTAGCGGTGCCGAGCCATGCTCGACCATCAAATTGTCGGTCGCGCTGGCCGCACTGGAAGAAGGCATCATCACCATCGATACGCCGGTCAATCTGGGGGGGCATTACCACATGACTCTGACCGATGCGCTGGCTCACTCGAACAATCTTTACTTCGAAACCGTTGGACGCCGACTTGGATTCGACCGTGTCCATTACTATGCGAACATGTTTGGCCTGGGAGAACTAGCAGGCTACAACATTCCCGGCGAGCAGCTTGGAACCTATCCGAACCATCCATTGCCGGACAGCATGGGCGGGGTGGGACGCATGTGCTCCTTCGGCGAAAGCGTCTCGGTAACCCCATTGCAACTGGGTGCCCTGGTGGCTGCCATTGCCAACGGCGGCACGCTCTATTATTTACAGCATCCGCAAACGCAGGAGGATATTGCGAATTTTAAGCCTCGTGTAAAACGTCAGTTGAACATTGGTCCCCTGCTTCCTTCCATGAGCGTCGGCATGGCGGATGTGGTGAAGTTTGGCACCGGCCGTTCGGTGCTGGCGAACTTCAGGGAGTTTCCTGTGCTCGGAAAAACGGGAACGTGCTCCGACCACGGCACGCGTTTTGGCTGGTTCGGTTCCTACGCAGACACGCCTTATGGCAGGCTGGTTACCGTGATTTTTCTGGAGGGTGGCAGGCCCACGTATGGACCCAAGGCTGCGGAACTCGCGGGAATTTTCTACCACAATCTGGAAGAGCAAAACTACTTTATGACCATGAGCGCGGCGCAGCCTAAGCCGGACAGTCCGGCGATAGCGAACCGTTAATTTTTCCGTTCCACCAGATATCGGGCGACGCTTTTCAACGGATCGGCAACCGCGCCGAAACCGGCCAACTCCGCGAATGCCTCATCGATCAGGGTGCGCGCATCCAGTAAAGATTTTTCCACTCCATAGACAGCGGGCCATGTCGCTTTCACCGTGACTGTGTCCTTGCCCGCAGTCTTGCCTAGTTGCTCAGAACTCTCGGTAACATCCAGGACATCATCGACGATCTGAAATGCAAGGCCGGCACGCTGGCCGAAGACCCGCAGATGCTCGACTGCCTTGCTGTCGCCGCACGCATAGATGCCGCCCGTGACCAGGCTGGCGGTAATCAGTGCGCCGGTCTTAGCTTTGTGAATCTCTGCCACCAGCGCTGCCGTTGGCCTTTGGCCTTCGCCTTCGAGATCCATCACCTGTCCGCCGATCATGCCATCAATTGTGCCTGTGGCGCGGGAAATTTCAGTGACAATCGAAACTGAGGCTGCCGAAGGGCAACGCAGACCGGACAGGGTTTGATAGGCCAGCGTCTGCAACGCATCGCCGGCGAGGATAGCAGTTGCTTCACCAAAGACGACATGACAGGTCGGCTTTCCGCGGCGCAGGTCATCGTTGTCGAGCGCGGGCAGGTCATCATGGATCAGGGAATAAGTGTGCAGCATTTCAAGTGCCGCGCCCAATTCTTCCACGCCATAGGGCATTTCGCTATTGCCGCGCACCATGCGGGCGGCTTCGATGCACAGGGTGGGACGCAGCCGCTTGCCACCGGCAAAGGTGCTGTGACGCATGGCGCGATGGATGGAAGCCGGGTGCGTTTCAGCGCTGGGCAAAAGGCATTCGAGCGCGCGGTCCGTCAGTTCGGCTCCGGAGCGCAAAATCTGTTGAACATCTGGGGACATAACCTCCATCATATCGAGGATCACGGCACCAGCGTTAGAGTGTGCTCGGTGGCGGCCTGCACGGCGGCATCGCTGAAGGGCAACGCGAACGTTGTGCCGTCATACCAATACGGCCATTGGTCTTTGTAATACTCGCTCAGCGGATCACCTGACTGGCCAATGACAAGATCCAGCGTCGAGCGATCCATATTTGAAAAATCCACCGTGAGTCTTTCCGACGGGCCAAAAGTCCGCCCAACCTGCTTGACGGTTGTCCCGTCGCCGGACTGTGGATGCACGCCCGTCCCCGTCCAGCCGCGTAGCCACGGCGCCATTCCATACAGTGGATGCTCGACCTCCACCGGATGCACATCGCCATAATGCCAGTCGCTCAAATCGTGCGGCGCGCGTTGTGCTGTCATTCCGCGATCGACTGCGTCCGCCAAAAAATCGTTCCAGTTGCTGTAGCGCTGCGGCAGCCATCTGTGGGACTGGCCTGAGACAATCTGTTCCTCCACAAATGAAGATTCATACCAGTGATAGAGCTTCCACGCACTTCCCATTCGCGGCTCAAGCAGCATAGGCCACAGCGCGGCGCGAGCAGCGTCCACAATCGTGGCCGCAGGCGTGGAGATCGTCACGTTTCCATCCCAGTTCCGCATCAGGTCCGCTGCCTGCCGTAGCCGGTGGTTAGTATGGCTGGCATGGTCGATGGCGTAAGTGAATCGTTGCGCCAGTCCGTGGTCCAACGTGGAATAAATATCGTTCTGCAGCGCCAGCATGTCGCCGGCGGACAATTTCGGTTTGCTCGCCAGCACCTTCCAAATGCGCTCATTGCGGTACGGAGCTGCCCAGTTCAGCGTGAGCGGATGGGGATCGTTGTCTGGAGTGACGCGTGAATTCGCCGTAGCAAGAATTCCGCCTGGCGGATTGAAGACAGACGGCATCTGGTCGAATGGGATGTAGCCCTGCCATTCATGGTTGTCGTCGGCGATGGGTACGCCCGCCAGACCGTCGGGCCGACTCGGCACCTTGCCGACTGCCTGATATCCAATGTTGCCATCAATGTCTCCGTAGACGGCATTCTGCGGCGGACCGCCGAACAGCGCGACGGCGGCGCGGAACTGGTCCCAGCTTTCCGCACTGTTTATTTGATAGAAAGGCACCGTCACCGCGGAGGGATCATATATGGTCCAGCGCAGCGCCAGCGTGCGTTGTTCATGCGGCAGCAGAGGAGTGATGACTGGGCCGTGATCGGTGCGCACAACATCGACGGTCACATCGCGCCCGCCGCGCACATGGATTACTTGACGGTCGCGTTGGAAGGGCCGCCACCCTTGCGGAGTTCTATATTCATCTCCACGAGTCTGCTCTACGTACACATCCTGCACGTCCGCATAGAGCAGCGTGAAACCCCAGGCGATGCGGGCATTGTGTCCGACAATAACAAATGGCGCCCCGGGCAGTGTGACGCCAGCGACATTGAAATTTCCCGCAGTGAGCTGTGCCTCATACCATGTGTCGGGAATGGTGTGGTCCAGGTGCATGTCGTTCGACAGCAGCGGCAGTCCCGTGACACTGTGGGTGCTGGCGACGACCCAGTCGTTTGATCCTGGGGCACAGTCGCGGCAGTCCGGTGACATTGGAGAAGGCAGCAATTTTTGCAGGCGCAAAATATCCTCAATGCTTTTCTGGATGCCGACCTGCGAGGGGTCAAGCGGAATCTGTGGAACCACCTGCGGCGCAGTGATGTCCGGCTCGTTCGAAATCGGCGGATGGTCGCGCCAGGAACCGACCGGATACAGATCCCTGATCAGCATTGGCGAGCGCAGCCTCTCTTCAATTTTTTCGCGGGCCAGTTTTGTCGGAAAATCCGTGCTTAGTGTCTGAGCCATGTTCAGCGCTACCAGCATCGTGTCCAGGGGCTGCCACGGCTGCGGATGATAATGCAGCAAACGAAATTCAGCGGGAAGACGACTCTGTGTCTGGACAATGTAGGCGTTGACGCCGCGCGCGTAGTCGTCGAGGAAACGGCGGTCGCTCTGCGGCATGGCGTGCAGGGCGGCCTCGGCAGCCGGACGGATTTCGAGAATCCGTTGAGCACGGTCATGCTCGACCGCGCTAGGGCCAAGAATCTCGGCCAGGTCTCCGGCAGCGTAACGACGCAGCATATCCATCTGCCACAGCCTGTCCTGCGCGGTGACATAACCCTGGGCCACAATCAGATCATCGATATTCGCAGCAGAAATATGCGGCACGCCATGCCGGTCCCGGCGTACAGTGGCGGGCTGCAACAATTCTGGAACGTGCAATTGCCCGTCCAGTTGTGGCAGGGAAGCACGCATGGCGCTTCGCAGCCAAATCGTGCCGACGATGCCGAAAGCCAGTACCGCGAGCAGCAGAAGCAACAAGACCGCCAATATGCCTCGGATCAGCCGACGTTGAAAAACTGACCTACGCGGAAGGGTCGAAGGGGCAGCAGCCATGCGATTTTCAGTCTAGCAGGCACCGATTTCGCTGTGACTTATAACGCTAAGGAAGTTTTTCAGCCAGAATGTCGAGCTGCTCAATTTTTGGAGCATGAGAAAACAGCTCAGAAGCACGGGCGAAGAGCGCTTCGGCTACTTTGCCGGAGACATGCGCCTGTCTCCCGGCCTCATCGTTGAAGGTATCGAAGATACCGAACTTCAACTTCCCCATGCGGATTGCATACCAGGAAACGGTTCCGGTTTCCTCCCGAACGATCGGGAGTGCACCGCGCAGGAACTGCTCTACTTCATTTTCCTTGCCATCCTTTGCTTCCAGTGTTGCCAGTAATCCCAATTTAGCCATCAGCCACCTCTACTAGTATTGGATGCTTCGAACTCTGCACGCGGCTTATTTCCCGATCAGGCGCACGCCGCGATTGGGTTGTGTCTTCCAAACGAACAGGGCCGCCAGCACCACCACCAGCAGGATCCATAGGCTGCCTTCCGGGCCTGTTGTTCCACCGCTTAAAAGCAATGGGCCAGAGGGGTGCGCATTCATCATTCGACCGTAAGATACTGTTCCACTGTCGGCCGTGCCATAAAAGAACGACTCGGCCCAGTCCCAACTGGTATGGAAACCAATCGCCCACCACAGATGACCGAGCCGCCACAGGCTGAGCGAAAACACCAGCGCGATCAGGGCCGCTGTTACCAGTCCGGCGGGGCTTTCTCCGGCGTTGCCTTTGTGCAGCAGGCCGAACAGCGCTGCTAAAAGTAAGGCAGCAGGCCAGAATCGGATGCCGCGAGCGAGGGTGAAAAGCAGGTAGCCGCGCAGCATCAGCTCCTCGGTCATGCCGACCAGAAAAAAGAAGAGAGCCCATGCCGCGGCGTAGCTCAAGGTTTGGCCGCTCGGCATGTGGATCCGAGTCAATTCCAGACGACGCGTCGCAATCAGAATGCCGACCAGCATGGACAGAAGGAAAAAGCCGGTCGCCAGGCCAATAAAAAATTGCCTGACTCGGTCGATCCCCGCAAGCCCATAGAACGCGACCCGATGCCTTTCGATACGCGCCATCAGGGCCGTGGCCAGCAATACCACCAGCAGCGTTGTCGCCTCGGTCACGATTGCCAGCGTGGGACGAATCTCACCGCTCATTTTCTGATGCAGATGCACGGCGAACCAATGAATTTCGAAGTGCGAAAGAAACAGCAACGTAGCTAATGCGGCGATATAGAGCAGGATGCTCCAGCCAGCGCGCAGGCCGGTCGGCCCATAAAAAATCGAGGAGCCTTCCGTCGCCACGGTCAACGTTGGAGCAACGTGTTCCGCGACATGTGTCGGGTTGTTCGGTGGAAGAGTCCCCATAATCCATTCCTCACTCAATTGGGATAGCCGATTCTCTTCTTTCGCTCCATAGTACGTGCAACGGAGTCTATACAGGTCCAGAAAATCATTGTGAAGCCGGCATGGGCTGTGGCCGGCCCGCGTGCCCCGCTTGACACATTGCGCCGGGCCAGCAATGCTAGTTGTTTCAGCCCAGACGGAAGACAGCGTCACGGAGTAATGCCCACACAGTGAATGTTCGCGTTTTTTATCATGACAAATGTTTTGACGGCGCCTGCTCGGCCTCGCTATTCGCGCGCTTCCACCGCGAATGTATCGAGCGCAATGCGGAATATAAATTCTGCGGGCTGGTTCACCGCGCCGGCGCCCTGTTCAACGAGAGGGATTTTATCGGCGACGAGAACGCGATCGTGGACTTCAAGTACTCCCCTTCGCCGGCCATCACCTGGTGGTTCGACCATCATCTCAGCGCGTTTTTGACGCCGGAAGACCACGCCCATTTTCTCGCGGGGCAGCAGGATCCGTGGATCCGCGAGCATAAGTTCTACGATCCCGAATATATTTCCTGCACCAGCTTCCTGGCGCATATCGCGTCCACCCGCTTCGGCTTCAACACCGAACCGCTGGCGGAGTTGATCCGATGGGCCGACATTGTCGATGGCGCGTTGTATGAGAGTCCGGAGAGCGCCGTTGAAATGGCGCAGCCCGCCATGAAGCTCACCATGATCATTGAATCGACCGATGATCCGGCTTTCATGCCGCGACTGATTCCGCTGCTCACCGAGATGAGCTTCGATGAAATCCTCGACCAGCCGTTTGTCCGCGATCTGCTGCCCGGTCTTCTGGAGCGCCATCGCCAGGCATTGCAGTTGATTCAGGAGCGTTCCTCATGCGAGCAGGGAACGATCTATTTCGACATTACCGATCACCCGCTGGAGGGATACAACAAGTTCATCCCTTACTATCTACACCCGGAAGCGGTCTACAGCGTTGGCCTCAGCCGTTCCAGCTTTCGCACGAAAATTGCCGTGGGATCGAATCCATGGACAAAGGTTCCGCCGGAGCAGATGGTGAACCTGGCAACCATCTGCGAGCGTTATGGAGGAGGCGGACATGCACGTGTGGGCGCCATTTCCTTCCCACGCGAGAAGGACGATCTGGCCCGCCAGGCTGCGGGGGAGATCATTGCCGAGCTGCGCGCTCACAACCCCGCCTGACCATCTGTGAGCCTACTCGCAGATGTCAGCCCAACTCCCCTCAAGAGGGCCCTGAAATACTTTCCCATTAAGGGACAGACTGATGCCCAGTGGGGAAGCACAGCACGATTTTCCAGAAGACAAACCCGTGAACTGCCGAAAAATAGCAGAAACCGGCTGACTAGATAGCGAACGAAATCTGTACAACGATACTTGTGCAATTCGTCTGCTTAATCCAGCTCAAACAGGGAATGAACCAGGGAAACCGGCACTCGCAGGGGAGAGCGGGCATTGCGCGAATTGTTTACTCAGGTCGATCATGGCGCGGAGCCAGTATGGCCTATAGAGGTCCGAGCGGACTTAGCAAGAGGGTTGTCGGCCTTCGCCATCGCTGCAGCTATCGGGGCAGGTTTCGGTCTTCTATGCGGTGCGGGACGTCTGCTGTCGCAGGACAGCAATCATGTTGCTACATTCTTCGCCGCTAACGGCGTTCTGACCGCGTTCCTTCTCTGCCGACCCAGAAACAGCTGGTGGAAATTTTTGCTGGCGGCATGGCTGGGCGATGCTGTCTCCATTCTGATATTGGGAGGACCGCTCGGGCTGTGTGGCATTGTGGCGTTCTGCAATGTTACGGAATGCTTGATTGCGGCCTCGCTGCTCCATCTTGCGTTGAGACGAAACCACGATCTGGCATCGCCGGCAACTATGGGCAGCTTTCTGCTCTTCGCGGTTCTGCTGGCACCCGCGATCTCCGCTCTGTTGGCGTCCCTTTACTATCACGCGGCGTTCGGCCACGATATCTGGCTGGTCTTCAGCAGGCGATTTCCCCCTTACGCACTTGGCATGGCGATCATGACGCCGCTCACGCTGGGCATTTGCGGAGGAAGAATCCGCGCTCTGTTTGGACCGCGAAGCGCGCTGCGGACGATGGGCATATTGCTGCTGATCTTGGCGTCATCCATCCTCATCTTTGAACAGACTCATTACTCGCTGCGCTTTCTCTGGCTTCCGCTGCTGATGCTGGTGGTTTTTGAGGTTGGCATCCTGGGTGCGGTCATGGCGACGTTCGAGATCCTGGTTGTTGCGGCCATCTACACGCTGCATGGCGCCGGGCCCTTCTGGATGCAGGCAGGTAGCACCTTGCAACATAGCGTGTTGCTGCTGCAGGCCACAGTGCTGGTGCTGTTTGTTTCCGTTGTGCCTTTTGCCGTTGCGATCGAGCGCCAGCGCCGGCTTCGCACGCAGCTGCGTCTGGGGATGGAGCGCTATCGGCTGCTGGCGGATAATTCGCGGGACATCGTGGTGCTCGCCAACCTGGAGGGGAGGCGCCTGTATGTCTCCCCGGCTGTCCAGGACGTACTGGGCTGGACTCCGGAGGAATGGGCCGACCGGGATGCCGCCGACTTCATGCACCGCGATGATCTGGGACCATTCCAGCGAATGCTCAAAGAGATGTTGCGCGGGCAGGACCGCCGTACTTTCCGCTATCGCACCCAGCACAAAGACGGACGGTATCTCTGGATGGAAGCGAGCATACGCACTCTACCCGACGAAATTACCGGGGAACCGAAGGCCTTTGTGGCGAACGTAAGGGACATATCCGAGCGCGTGGAGTCGGAAGAGAAACTTGCGGTGGTCCATCGGCAGATGCAGCAGCAGGCGGAGCGGGACAGCCTGACTCAGTTGGCGAATCGCAGATGCTTCGATGAAGCGCTCGAAAGAGAATGGCGGCGCGGACGGCGCACTGGCAGTCCGCTGGCCTTGCTGATGGTGGATATAGACCATTTCAAGCGCATCAACGATACCTACGGACATCGAGCCGGGGACCAGTGCCTTCAGGCTATTGCAGGAGTGCTGCGGGATGTGGCAAGGCGTCCCAGCGATTTGATCGCCCGCTATGGTGGAGAGGAGTTCGCCATGCTGCTGCCGGACGTCAGCCTGGAGGCCGCTAAGATGATGGCGGACTTACTCTGCCTGAAGATGCGGGAGCAGATGTTCGAAGCTGGAATCGGACGCACCCTGGCCTTGACTGTAAGTGTAGGGGTCGCAGCCCTGTTGCCGTACAAGGGCTCCCGCGCCGATCAACTGGTGGAGGCTGCGGACCGTGCGCTCTACGCTGCCAAACAGGGTGGCAGGGATCGCGTCGTACACCAATATTTGGATACAGCCTCAGAACAGCTTCTCCATCACGTACAGTAAACTCAAGGCCTAGATTTGGAATCTCCAAGGATGCAAGCCGTGTCAGGACATTCCAGCGCCGATCTCGCAGTTCTGGCCATTCAACTATGCCACGGTATCAAACCCAGTTTTTGCTTTCCGCACTCAGTGCCGCGCAGTTTCCGCAATCCGCGGTTCCGGAAGTCGCCTTTCTGGGCCGCTCCAATGTCGGCAAGTCCAGCCTTATCAACGTGCTGCTGGGCGAACCTGCGGCCAGGGTTTCTTCCACACCCGGACGCACCCGCGCCATCAATTTTTTTGCCCTGCATGTGGGCGCGGCGGCTAAGCCGGAGATGATATTGGCCGATCTGCCTGGCTATGGATATGCCAAAATTTCACGCTCAATCAGCGCGGAGTGGCCAGCCTTCATCGATCCTTATCTTGCCAGCCGGGAGACTCTGGCGGCCTGTGTTTGCCTTGCCGACATGAATGTGCCGCCGCAGCCGGGCGATATCCTGCTGGCCGAGTACCTGGACAGCATCGGGCGTCCACGCATCGTAGTGGGGACCAAGGCCGACAAGCTGTCCGGCAACCAGCGTACTGTGGCTGTAAACAAATTGCGAAAGGCGCTGGGAACGGAGGACGTCCTGGTCTGTTCGGCGAAAGATGGGCGAGGCATTGGCAATCTCTGGCTCGCAATTCAGAATATTGCGCAGGCTGTCCGGGGCACTACAGCGGAATAATCTGCTCACTGCCATCCGCAAGGCGGAGTTGAACCATTACCGGTGATTGAAATGCAGCGGAAGCGCTGGCCTTCTCGAACGCGACCCAGAGGCTTTCCCACTCGCCCTGCGCAAGACCCAGTACCCGCTCCAGCGGCGCCTGACGATAGAAATATCCCGGCGCCTGCTCCAGCCATCGGCGGCGGACGGTATCCGGCACGGGTAGCCAGTCCAGCGCGATCTTGTCCATGCGGCGCAAATCCTGCGGATTGGCAGCGGTCCACACGACCTCTGCATTCGGTAGGGACTCATTCCCGCCCGTTCCGAGCCGATGTGCTCCCCGCTCGAACAGAATGGCCATCGCCGGGTGCCAGGGAGCCTGCCCTGCGTCTGTTGGAGGGTCTTGCTTCTGAGGCGAGGATTCTATAGCAGCTTCTGCCGGATCCAAGGTTAAGCTATCGGCAATCAGGTTGGGTTGCACCCCTCGCTTCACCATCGCCGGCAAAATCTCCGCCGGATATCCCACCAGTCCAGCGGACAAGGGTGTTCCCTTGCGTAGCTCGTTTTTCAGTACGCGCAGCGCCTCGTCGAGCGTATTCACCATAAAGTCGCAGGAGCCGTTGCGCAGGGCGACCTTCAGCTTTGCTGAATCAGGCTCGATCCCCAGGAATGCACCGCCGGCAATCGTCGTGGCCAGGGCCGCTTCCGCGCCATGCAGGGCGAAATCCACGGACAAAACAAGCCGGCCCGCGAGTGATCCGGAAAAATGCGTTGCGGCAATGGACTGTAGAGCGAGATAGGCTCGATAGACCTGGCGTTGCCGAGGCGGCTGCCCGGAATCCGCTGCCGGGTTGCCGGGTTGCGTCACCATTGGGAGTAGGGAACGCCGTCGCTGCCGGTCTGGTCGGAGCCGCTGTGAACATCGTTGATGCCCGTTTGCGATTGGTCGACGCTGGTGTAGGAATCAGACTGGTCAGCCGCCCAGGTGTCGCTTCGATGGGTCATCGGGTCGACCGGAAGAGACCGCAGATAGCCGGCCTGCACAAGGTCATCGAGAGACTGTGGAGCTTCCTGCTTGTCCTCCGTGTATTGCTCGATGGCATCGCGCATGGTGTGCAGGTCTTCGCGCAGCGCCGCCTCCCGCGCGCTGCGGATCGAGGAGATAAAACTGGGCACCGCAATTGCCAGCAGGATGGAGATGATAAGCATGACCACCATCAGCTCGACCAGTGTGAATCCGGCCTGGCCTCGCCGCCGGGTGCAAAGCCGGGGAAAACGCCTCGCGCCACATTTTCCTATGCCCGGCATCGATTGTCTGGTTTCTACCATGTCGAATATTTCGTCCCGTCTAAAGCTGTTCCCTGAGAATTCGAGTGTACGTCGAACACGTTTTGTCCTCCCCACGAGTCGCTGTCCGGGTCGTCCTGCATGGAGCGGAGCACCCAGTCCGGCTTACCGGTCATGGGATCGACAGGGATGGATCGCAGAAATTTCACTTTGTGGTCCTGGACGTTTACTCCATTGACCAGCGTGTCCAGATCGGGCGGATATCCAAAGCTATCGATAGAGGTTTGAAATGCCTGACGGTCGGCAGCGTCCTTATACTTGTCGATCGCGTGCCGCATCTGCCAGAGATCGTCGCGCAACACCTGTTCTCTTTGCCGTTGAATCTGGAACCGTGCAATCGGATAGGCTACGGAGGCCAGAATTGCGAGAATGGCAACTGTAACAATCAACTCGACCAGGGAAAGGCCAGTTTCTCTCTTTCGCCGGCGAACGGCGTGCCGAGCGGAAGGACAGGAACCGGGCGCGTTGCCAACTGTGAAGCGTGGAAGGACCGCGCCACGTTTTGGCCACGTGCTTTCCTGGTTCCGCTTCCATCCCATTGCAAGCTGCTCCCTGCCTGAATCTCAGGTTACTGTACGTGTACGATGGCTGGCGACCCGGCAACGACGGGCAGAATACTCTGGCTGCTGTTCCGTGCCGCTGCCTTGATCACCTGTACGGTCGCATCTCCGGGAGCCTTGGCCTGGAAGGTCAGTATGCACAGATTGCCGTTACCGGTGACGCCATGCACACCCGGCGGCCGTGAGGTGCTAATCGTGACATTGCCATTTCCATCATCACGATGCACCAGGGCCGTGGTCTGACCATCTTTCGCCAGCAGAGTGCCGGTATCGACGTTGATCAGGCTCAACACGTGCGAATCGTAATTCATCTGCATCGGAACAGAGAACACATCCTGGCCACCGGTCAGGTTCACCTGCATCTGGAAAGTGCTGCCGACCTTATGTACGCTCTGTTGCGGAGAGAACGTCAACTGTAGCGGCGCTCCGCCAGCGGGAACAGCGGACGCCTGTCGCGGATTTTCGTCGGCAGCCTGAAATCTCTGCGCCATCTGGTCGACGGCGTGGCTGGCGGCCTCAACAGCGGTTGGCGGCGGCGTGCTCGGTTCAAATGTCAAAGGCGCCTGTCCGGTTCGCTTGATAACTGCCGCGGACGCATCGGAAAGCGCCGTGGGATCCATCCGCAGGCTGACGTTAGTGCCGGTGCCGGTGTCGATAGTCCGCAAATTCAGCGGGCTGAGGTCGATGCGCCGCACCAGGTGCGGAATCAATACGAAAACAATCTCAGAGTTCGTGGTTTCGGTTTTCTGGTCACTGAATAAATACTTCAGAAGAGGAACTTCTCCTAGTCCTGGAAAGCCGCCGACCGTAAGGCTTTTGGTGTGTTGCAGGATGCCGCCCAGCAGGTTCGCGGAGCCTTCCTTCATGCGGATGTTTTGCTGCAAGTCCTGCTGCGCGATAACGGGCTGCGAAATGCCGCCCAGGTTGGCGTAACTGGCGATGTCCGATACGACGATATGCAGTTTCATGGAAACGTCGCCATCATAGTGAATGGTCGGCTGCATCTCGATGTTCACGCCGACGTCAATATAGGAAAACTGCGTGCTGACCAGCGGGCTGATGCCTGCGGCTGCGATGCCAGCGCCCGGTGAAAACGAGCCGGTTGCGATTGGGACCTTTGAGCCAATCTTCAACGTGGCCTTCTCGCCGTCCACCGCGCGAATCTGCGGGTTTTGCAGCACCCGGGTGTCGGAGTCCGTGAGGATCAGGTTCAGCGTCGCCTGTCCGATGGAGACGCCGAAGTTGGTGGCGTTCAGATTGCCGAGGTCGTTGAGCGACAAATTGCTGGTGGTGGTCGTCGTTCCAGTCGTGCTCGTCGTGGCGGTCGTGGCGGTCGTGGTCGTGGTTGCAGCAGTCGAGGCCTGCAATTGCACCCCGACACTGTTCGGCAACTGCAATCCAATGTCGTGCACCAGGTCGGTGCTGACTTCGAGCACGGCGATATCGACCACTACCTCCGGTTTGGTTTTATCCAGATCGTCGATGATCTTCTGTGCCAGCAGCAGCTGGTCGGGAGTGCCCCGCATGACGATGGCGTTTTGGCTGGGCACCGCTTGCATTTTGACCGTGGTGTCCATCAGGTTGCGGACCGCGTTCAGGATTTCGTTCAGGTCGTTAGCCGCCGTGACATTGCTCAGGTAAAAGGTCTGCACCGCCTGCTCTTCGAGTTCCGTCCGTTTCTGGCGGGTATCGGCGGCGACAAAAATTGTGTCTGCTGTCACCGGACGCCAGAAAGTCTGCGAAACAAAGGAGACGCTACGCAGCGCATCATACAGAGTGACCCGGTCCAGGTCGATGGGAATGCGTTTGGAGGTATAGTCGGGGTCGAACAGAATGTTGATTCCGGCGATCTTACCGATGGTCTGGTAGATCACCTTGCTGTCCGCGACCATGTGGATCGTGATCGGTTCGTTGGACAGAGGCTTCAGATGCAGCGGTCCACCCAGGCTTGCCAGTTCCCGTTGTGCCTGAACGGAGGTGACAGCAGACTGGTCCGGGTTGGGCGCCTCACTCTGATTGCCTTCTATCTTGGCTCGCGTTCTGTTGACTTCCTGTTGCGCCGCCTCATAGCTGGGGTCAATCTCTAGAGCCCGCAAAAAATCCGTGAGCGCGTCGTTTAGCTGGCCCTGCGAGCGGAGTTTCCGGCCCAGATCCAGGTATTGCGAGGCTGCCAGGAACCGGAGCCGCTGATACGACTCCTTGTACGTCATGTCTCCCGGCTTTGCCAGCCACGCCTGCCGGTAATCCTGATACGCGGTGATGTAGTCTTCGCGTATCTCTGCGTTCTTCCCGGCTTTGTAATACTGCTTCGCGGACTCGGCATGCAGCAGAGCCCACGCTCCCAGCAAGGCAATGGAAACAGACAGCAGGCACAGCCTATGGAAGATTCGTCTTTGAGAACGGGAGGATGGATGCACAGGTGCTCTTTTATGGACTAAGGAGTTGCCATCGAGAGACAAATAAAGGCGCAAAGGCATGAATCCAAATTATCCGGTGAACTCTTCAAACCCCAGGAGATTGGCAATGTTACGCTCGTAAAAAGCAGCGGGTCGTACCATCACTATACCATCGGGAGCAGGCGCTGGGGATAGGCCAGTCCCCGTGCTAGCATGAGATTTCAGGGCATATTCATTCACAATGCCAACCACTATTTAGCGCGGGCTTCTGCTCAAAGCAGGATCCGCCGCGCTGAAGCACCATTTTTAGCGATACGGGAATCGCCAGAGTTCCATTCCGAGTCTGCACCCATGCCACGCCCGCCTGTCAGCCTTGTTCCCAATCCGCCGAAGAAGCTGAAGCCGCGTGATCCCGTTGCATCAGGAGAACGGGATGCTGCGGTCAATCGGATGGCCGGACATAACTATTTTCTGCTGGAGAAGTTTGAGGCCGGGGTGGTGCTGCGCGGGACGGAGGTAAAGTCCATCCGCGAGGGCAACGCCAACTTGCGCGATGCCTACGGACTGGTCAAGGACGGAGAAGCATTTTTGTTGAATCTGCATATCGGGCCCTACTCCCACGGCAGCTATACGAACCACGACGCGGTGCGCACCCGCAAGCTGCTGCTGCACAGCGAGGAAGTACGCAAGCTGCTGGGTAAAGTGCAGCAGAAAGGCCTGACGTTGATTCCAACCCGGCTCTATTTCCGCAACGGACGCGTCAAATGCGAGCTGGCCGTAGCCAAAGGCAAGCAGACCTGGGACAAGCGCGAGACCGAGCGCCGCCGCGAAGACGACCGCGATGCACGCGCCGCGATTGCCGCCAGCAAGCGGCGCAATGCATAGGCCGATGCGGGCAGCTTGAAACATGGGTGTTCAAGTCTCGATTTTGTAACCTGGGCCTAACGGAGACTTACGGATGCACATCCTGGCAGCAGTTTTCCACTGCCAGGGTTGGACGAAAAAAGCGCGCCAGAAAATTTGAAAGGGAAATTCGATTCACGATGAAGACTCAACTTACCTTTGACTCTGTCCCCTCGCTCTCGACTGAACTGCTGGTCATCCTGGCCGCCGATACCTCCATATCCAAAGAGAAAAGCGCTGCACCAGCCCAGCCCATTCTCCTGACCAAAGACCCAGTAATCGTCAGCGCCGAAAAGCCTGCCTTGACCAGCGGCGAATTCTCCGCCGGCTCGTGCGAGACCCTATTGCTCTACGCGCCACCGGAGCTGAAGGCCAAACGCCTGTTGATCCTGGGAGTCGGCAAAGCCACGAAAATTTCTATTTCTGAAATTCGCAAGGCGGCTGGTGCGGCCGTCCGCTTTGCCAAACCACGCGGCATTCGTGAAGTCACGTTCGTTCTGCCGGAGCATGAATCACTATCGCTTGCCGCCGCCGCGCGCGCCGCCGTTGAAGGGGCCTTTGTCGGCGACTACGATCCCGATACCTATCGCTCCGACCGCAAAGACCGCGCTATCGAAAAATTCATCCTCGTCGTGCCGGCCTCGGCAGACAAGGCGGCCGTCGAAGCCGCTTTCCGCGAAGGGAACGTACTCGGCGAGTCGCAGAATTTCGCGCGTGTGCTGGTCAATGAACCGGGCAACAGGCTCACGCCGACGATACTGGGGGAGCGCGCCGCCGCCATGTGTAAGGAGCAGGGGCTACAGTGCGAAGTGCACAGCACTGCCAAAATCAAAGAGTTGAAGATGGGCGCATTCTGGAGCGTGGCCCAGGGTTCCGACGAGCCACCCGCGTTGATCGTGATGCGCTATGAGCCAGCTAGCGCGCCCAAGGATGGCCCGGTGCTGGCGCTGGTGGGGAAGGGAATTACCTTCGATACCGGCGGCATCTCCATCAAGCCTTCCGACGGCATGGAAAAGATGAAATATGACATGGCCGGAGCCGCCGCGATGCTCGGTGCAATGCGCGCCATCGCGCAATTGAAGCCAAATGTGCGGGTCATCGGCATCGTCTGCTCGGCGGAAAACATGCCCTCCGGCAAGGCCTACAAGCCAGGTGACATTTCCGTTGCCATGTCCGGCAAGACGATTGAGATCATCAACACCGACGCCGAAGGCCGTCTGGTGCTGGCCGACGGTCTGCACTATGCAAAGCAGCTCGGCGCGACACATTTGATCGACGCTGCGACGTTGACCGGCGCCTGCGTGGTGGCGCTCGGTTCTTTGAATGCCGGAATATTTTCCAACGATGACGCGGCCTATGAAAAGTTCCGCGGAGCGCTCGAAATTTCCGGAGAAAAATTCTGGCGTCTGCCCGTAGATGACGAGTATCGAGACATGATTGTCTCCGATATAGGAGACATCAAAAATACCGGCGGACGTTACGGCGGCGCGATTACCGCCGCCATGTTTCTGAAAGAGTTTGCCGGCGACACACCGTGGATCCATCTCGACATAGCCGGAACCGCATGGGTAGAAGATTCAAAGCCCTGGATCGCCAAAGGGCCATCGGGCATCGCTGTGCGGAGCATTGTGGAATGGGTCCGCTGCTACGCTGGCTAGAACGGGCAATGGCGCAAAACACGCTGGCTATTCGGAGGCCGCGTGTTTTCTCCCCCGACGGGGGGATTGTATCCGCTACATTACGTCCGGCACGTCAATCCCCATCCAGCCGAGTGCGCGAGTAAGCTCCCGCCGCGCGATAGCTGCGGTAGCAAGCAGCAGCGTCTTTCGCGCCGGATCGCTTTCATTCAGCACGTGATGGCGATGATAGAAATTGCTGAACTGCTGCGCCAGTTGAAAGGCATACTTGGCCAGATACGCTGGCTCGGTGGTCTGGATCGAGCGTTCCAGAATATGCACCGACTTCGACGCCAGCAGCCATAGCTCCCACAGGCTGTCGCCATCCTCGCCGGAAAAGTACTTTGAGGCGTCAATATTTTGAAAATCCTGTAGCGTTTTCTCCGGAGCAACGCCGGCCTTGCGAAAAATGTTGGCCGCCCGTACAACGGCATATTGCACATAGGGTCCGGTTTCGCCTTCAAAGCTCAGCGCATCGTGAAAGTCGAATGCGATCACCGTGTTACGTGTGTAGCGCAGCATGTAATAGCGCAGCGCGCCCACGGCGATTTTTCCTGCGATGTCGTGTCGCTCGGCCTCGCTGCGTTCCGGCTGCCGCTCATTCACCTGCACCAGGGCCGCTTCAATCAGCTTGTCGATCAGGTCGTCTGCCTTGACGCCGAACCCCTTGCGCCCCGAAACCTCGATATACGCGCGGCCCTGGTCTTCCTCGGAGATCGTGTAGCCCAGTTCCATCGCGCAGCGCGGCGTCAGCGCGACCATCTCATAGGAAAAATGATGATAATTGTCCGCGGCCTCCGTAAAGCCCATGCCGCGTAGCGCTTCGATGACATTGTTCTGTGGGTCGGCTTGGCGTGAGTCGATGACGTTATAGATCGCGTCGGCTTTGCCAAAGTGCGGACCTAATAAATCCCGTTGCGTCGTCGATATCCAGCAGGGAGATTCACGGTCCGGATACGTAAAAAATTCTCTATAGCCGAAATCCAGTCCCAGCTTGTTGAACTTCCAAAGGTGGTATGCGATGTCCTTGCCCACATAGGTTACGGTGCCGTTGGAGCGGACGATAATCTTGGCTTCTTCGTCGGGTCCTTCTTCGCCAGCGCCTGCTGTTCCGGCGCGCCGCATGACCCAGCAGCCGGCGTTCTTGCCTTCCATTTCTTTGTACAGAACGCCTTTATCCTTCAGCAGAGCAAAAGCCGCGTCCCAGAAGTGCAAATACAAAATTTCGCTTTCACGCGGCAGAAAGTCATACTCGATGCCAAGCCGCTGCATAGTTTCCAGATGTCGCCGCAATATGGCCGTCGAAACCATGTCCGCAATCGCTGCCGTCTCGTTGTTTCCGGCCTCGAGCGCGTGCAGTGTGTCCAGGCGGACTTGCTTGCGTGCCTGCTTTTCGCTTTCCTCTGCGCCGTACCATTGCGAAACGTTGGCGTACAGGTCCCAACAGGCGTAGTCAATGCGCTCGTTTTGCGCGGTAAGACCGGTCATCCAGCGCTGAACGCCGTTCATGTCCAGTTGTTTCAGATGAATCAGCGCGACCGCAACATCTGCCACCTGCACGCCCGTGTTGTCGATGTAGTTTTGCACGTCGACGTTGTAGTTTGCAGCGCGCAGCATCCGCACCAGCGTGTCGCCGAGGATTGCGTTCCGCAGGTGACCAATGTGCGCGGCCTTGTTGGGGTTGATGCTGGTGTGCTCGACAAGAACGAACGAAAGTTCCTGCGGTAAACTCTCTTCCTGTGCAGCGATCCGGTGCGCGAAGGCGTTGCGCTCCAGCATGCAGTTGATGTATCCGGCCCCGGCGACTTCAAACCCAGAGAATCCTGGTACGCTGCCAATGGCTGCAATTAGTTCTTCGGCAATCTTTCGCGGCGCCCTGCGCAGCGTTCGTGCCAGCTCAAACGCGAGTGGCAACGCGTAGTCGCCCATCTCGACCCGTGGTGGTTCTTCGACGGTCAGGCGCGGAAGCTCTACCTCAAATTTTTTCTGGAGAACTGCGCGGAGATGTTCAAACAGCGATTGCCGGTAGGTGCGATACACAAATAGCGATTTCCCGAGAAGTATGAATGGTTACTGCGGATTTTAGCAGAGCGCGCCAATGCTGGTTCCACCGCGATTGACGCGGCTTTCGCTAGTCCCTAAGATAAGTGGTGACTCGCTCTCTCCAGCCGGACACGCGAGGGTCAAGCGCAAACGGCATGCCAACCAAAGAAAACAAGCAAGATAGCAGACCGTCGTATTTCCTTACGACCCCCATCTACTACGTCAACGCGCGTCCACATCTGGGCCACACCTACACTACAGTGGCGGCGGACACGCTCGCACGCTGGAAGCGGATGCGCGGCTTCGATGTCCGTTTCCTGACCGGAACCGACGAGCATGGTCAGAAGATCGAGCGTTCCGCAGCCAAGGCCGACAAGACTCCGGAGGAGTTTGCCGCCGATGTCTCCGGCGAGTTTCGCGGACTATGGGACCGCATGGGCCTCACCTACGATGATTACATTCGCACCACGGAAGAGCGGCACAAGCGCGGCGTGCAGCATTTGTTCCTGGAGTTGCAGAAGCGCGGCTTCATCTACAAAGGTACCTATTCCGGCCAATACTGTGTGTGGGATGAATTGTATGTCGAGGGGCCGGTAGGAATTGCCTGCCCCGACTGCGGACGCATCACCGAGACGGTGAGCGAGGAGAATTACTTTTTCAAGCTGTCTGCCTTTGAGCGCAAGCTGCTGGAATATTACGAACAGCATCCAGACTTTATCCGGCCCGAGGCGCGGCGCAATGAAGTCGTTTCCTTTGTGCGCGGTGGTCTGCGCGATCTGTCCATCAGCCGCACCAGCTTCAACTGGGGTATTCCCGTTCCGGGCGACGAGAAACATGTCATCTATGTGTGGATGGACGCGCTGGCGAACTACATCACGGCGCTGGGCTATGGCAGTGAAAACCACAAGCTGTTCGATAAATACTGGCCCGCCGACCTGCACCTGATCGGCAAGGAGATCAGCCGCTTCCACTGCGTCTACTGGCCCGCGTTTTTGATGGCCGCTGGCTTGCCATTGCCGAAGGGCATCGTCGCGCATGGCTGGCTGTTGTTCGAGCAGTCGAAGATGTCGAAGTCACGCGGCAACATTGTCCGCGCGGAGACTGTGCTCGACGTGCTGGGCGCGGATGCGCTGCGTTATTTTCTTCTGCGCGAGATCGTCTTTGGCCAGGACGGTAGCTTTTCTTTTGATGCACTCGTCCAGCGTTATAACTCCGACCTGGCGAACGGCTATGGCAATCTCGTCAGCCGCACGCTTGCCATGATTGCGAAATATTTCGACGGCGTGGTTCCGGCTTCGGATCTCGAAGATCCCGATATTAAATCCGTGATCTCGAATGGTCTGCCATTCTTCTGCCAAGGTGTCGATGCCTTGGAATTTTCCCGGGCGTTGGAGTGGCTCTGGTTGTGTATCGGGAAAATCGATGGTTTTCTCACGGCAAAAGCCCCGTGGAAAGTTGCGGCCCACGCCGATCCGGACAGCTGTCGCGAGTTGTCCGGAATTCTTTACACAGCTGCGGAAGCCATTCGTATGGTTACAGCGCTGGTCTATCCGGTGATTCCCGATGCTGCCGCAAAAGTATGGAAGCAGCTAGGTCTGGGCGACATTGCGAAAGCCGACCTGAAAGATTTGCAGTGGGGAGGTTTGAAGCCGGGAACCAAGCTCGGCGATCTTGGCCCCGTGTTTCCCCGCGCGGAAAAGGAAGCGATCGAACATATGCAGGAAATGGAAGATCAACACCATACAACGACCTCAGCGGAAACCGCGACGCAGTTGCCAGTCGCTCTGGAGACGAAGACCGAGATGCCGGTTCCGTCGGAGCCCTCGGCCTTCACCCCTCAACCCAGGCCGCCCGTTCTGACAGCTACGACCGCGCCGGCAGCCGCGAGTCTCGCGTCGCCGGCTACGAACGCGGCAACTGCAACTGCTCCAACTGGAGCCGGCAAGATCGGCATCGAGGATTTTGCCAAGGTGGAACTGCGCGTCGCTATCATCCGCGTGGCGGAGCGCGTTCCCAAGGCCGACCGGCTATTACGTCTGGAAGTTGATCTGGGCTACGAGCAGCGCCAAATCGTCGCTGGTATCGCAGAAGCCTACGCGCCGGAAACCCTGATCGGACGCAAGGTGGTCATCGTAGCCAATCTGGCGCCCCGCAAGCTGCGGGGCTTGGAGTCGAACGGTATGATTGTCGCTGCTTCAATTGGTGAAAAGGGAGCTCCGGTACTCGCAGGATTTCTCGAAGATGTGGAGATCGGCGCAAGGCTGAAATAGCCGGACTCGCTGAATTCCTGATAGGGCCGCATCATGCTGGTGGACTCCCATGCACATCTCGACAGCGAGCGCTACGCGGAAGACCGTGAGGCCATGCTGGTTCGCGCCTGCCAGGCTGGGGTGGAGACGGTGCTGGCAGTCGGCATCGGCGACGGGCCGACTACCATGTCTCGCGCGCTGGAGTTGAGCCGTCGATACGCGTCCAATCCTGCCATGCCGCGCATTGTGGTCAGCGCCGGAATCCATCCGCATGAGACGAACCTGGTAGATCAGGCTGCTCTCGACCAACTGAACACGCTCGCGGCAGAGCCGGAGATGGTTGCCATCGGAGAGATCGGCCTCGATTATTTCTACGACCATTCCCCGCGCGACGCGCAGTCGAACGCATTTGTTCAGCAAATGGAAATCGCAGCAGCCCATAAATTGCCGATTTTGATCCACTGTCGAGCCTCCGCAGACAGCACAAATGCCTGGGAGGACGCCATGAATCTACTTGAATCGCACTGGCGGTCCACGGGCCTGGGCGGCGTTCTACATTGTTTTGCCGGAGAACTGCATCACGCGGAACAGGCCCTGGACATGGGTTTTCTGGTGTCGTTCGCAGGAAACATCACTTTTCCCAAGGCTCAACCCATCCGCGAGGTTGCTGCAAAAATCCCAGCCGACCGGCTGTTGATCGAAACCGACGCGCCTTTTCTGGCCCCAGTTCCGCACCGCGGCAAGCGCAATGAACCGGCGATGGTTAAATGGGTAGCAGAAAAGCTGGCAGAGGTCTGCGGCGTGGATTATGAGACCATTGCTTTAACCACGACAGAAAACTTCCATCGTTTCATTGGTCGGGAATAAGAGTTAAAGGCAAAAGGAAGAAATCATGGCAAGCGAAAATTCCTTCGACATCGTCAGTAAAGTGGACGCGCCAGAGGTTCTGAATGCAGTCGAGCAGGCATCCAAGGAAATCCGCACTCGGTTCGACCTCAAAGACTCCAAGTCAGAGATCAAGCTGGAAGGTGAAGAGGCGATCCAACTGGCCTCCAGCGACGAGTACAAACTACAAGCGGTGACGGAGATTCTCCAGCAGAAACTGGCCAAGCGTGGCGTTTCGCTCAAAGCACTCACATATGGCAAGATCGAGCCAGCCTCGGGTTCCAGCGTTCGGCAGAAGATCACGCTGCAACAGGGAATCCCCATCGAGAAGTCGAAAGAGATCGTCAGACTGATTAAAGACTCGAAGAGTAAGGCACAGGCGACCATCCAGGCCGACTCCGTGCGCGTCAGCAGCAAAGACCGCGACACGTTGCAGGATATGATTGCATTATTGAAGAAGCACGACTTCGGTATCGATCTACAGTTCACCAACTACAGGTGAACCAGGTTTTCCGGGGCAGAAAAGCTGTCTCATTATTGACGGAGTGATTTTTTTTGAGCACAACGGCCATCACAACGGCGAAAGAGGTCTTCGACCTGCTCCACGACGACCTGGTCGCCATTGAGCGGGAATTCGAACATCACTCCGCTTCCGATGTGGATTCGATCACCGAGATCGCAGGCTATCTACGGGAAGGCGGCGGCAAGCGGATTCGTCCGGCGCTCCTGCTGCTGGCGGCTAAAGCGCTGGGCTACCAGGGTAACAGCGGCATCCGCCTGGGTGCAGTCATCGAAATGGTGCACACCGCGACGCTGGTGCACGACGACATCATAGACCTGGCCGATACCCGCCGCGGACGTCCTTCCGCAAATACAGAATGGGGCAACTCTAAATGCGTGCTCGCCGGCGACTGGCTCTACATGCAGGCGTTTCGAGTCGCACTGGAAGAGCGCAATTTTCGTATCCTCGACCTGCTCATCCGCCTGACGCAGCAGATGGTTGAAGGAGAACTGCTCCAGATGGAGCGCCTGGGGAGCGCGTTGAATGAGCAGGAATACTACGAACTGATCTATCGCAAGACCGCTTGCCTGTTCCGCGTCTCCATGCAACTCGGTTGCGTGCTGGGTGGCGCTTCGCAGTCGATGGAAGAGCTTCTTGGAGAGTACGGGCGCAATCTAGGCCTCGCCTTCCAGATTGTCGATGATGTTCTCGACCTGACGGCCTGTGAAGAGGTACTCGGCAAGCCTACCGCCAGCGACCTGCGCGAAGGCAAGGCGACTCTGGCTGTGGTGCATGCATTGCAGCATGGCTCGCCGGAAGAACGCGCGCAGATCATGGCGGTGATCGAGGACCAGTCTTTCAACCGTGTCACCCATGAACGAGTTCTTATGATTCTCCAGCGGAATGGCTCGCTCGACTATGCCATGCGGGCCGCCTACGGGCACGCGGAGGCGGCGCGAAAGAACCTTGCCCCGCTACCGGAATCGGAATTCAAACGCGCGTTGCTGTGGGTGCCGGACTTCGTCGTTGCGCGTGAAAAATAACAATTTTCTTCCGTTGCCATTCATTCCTGCCACACCCACTTGCCGATACCATTGAGTGATTAGTGTTTCTGTTCAGGAGATTTCATGATTCGGTTTCAACGCGCGCTGCTGCTGGTTTGGGTCTTGTCGGCAGGCATGGTTCCCATTGAACTATGTCCCAAGGCGTTCGGCCAGACTGCGCCCTCGCCCAATTCCCAAACGCAAGTATTGAGCCATCTGAACCAAGTGCTCCGCTGGTCGCGCCAATGGTCCAGTGCCGATGTTTTCGTTTCTCGCGCCGGGGACGAGATCTATGTGGAGAACGGCCGCAACATTGCGCAGCAGGTGGTCGCGCTGGAGTTTCAGTCGGCGCTAGCACAGGCGGCCTTGATCGGAGATTCCTCCCCCACGCAGACAGTATCGAATGGAGCGCCCAGCGCGGTTAACACTCAAAACATCCTAAAAATGCAGCAACAGATC
>JADEYI010001044.1_pt1 | contig 25188 bp, 20 predicted proteins | sample 8542331 | NCBI WGS metagenome assembly JADEYI01 (sample SAMN16510988, study PRJNA670497) | mine drainage metagenome | isolation source: biofilm near Copperflume 1 | place: Germany: Marsberg coppermine Kilianstollen | collected 2018-02
ATCGTCCTCATGCCTCTATGCTACACCGCTGTGCAAGTCCGCCTGACCTACTACGGGCATCCCATACTCGCTCAATGGGAGCATTCATGGTTATTGAGATGTGTATGGAATAAGTCTGCTTGTCCATGTCCATAGTCTAGCAAGTTTAGATGCGGCGGTCGCGGTTCGAGTGTTCAGCCGTGATGACCGTCGCCAACGTTGCGCATGACCATCCAGCTCCCAACAACACCTCGACAATAGTCTGGCGGACTTTCGCTGGGGTGTATCATAGACACATGTGGCACATGCGGTTGCTCGACGGCGCGTGCCGGTTGACGAATACCATCGTGATGAGTTTTCCGCGGAACTGAGGTGGCGCCATGGCAGCTTTCTTCTGGCCGGAATATATCATCTTGTTCGGCGCCGCGGTCATTGGGATCGCTTGCGTCACGCCCTATACCCTGGAGCTCGGCCACGAGGCGTTCACCAAGGCCCAGGAGCACATGCGCCAGCCACGGTGGGTGCTCGTGCTGCTCCAGAGCGCGCAGAATGTCGTGCTGTTCGGCGTGGCGACCGGCCTGGGATTGCTTATCGCGTATCGTATTGGCCTGGGTGCCCCGTTGCTGGAGGGGCTGCTCGCCGGCAAGGATGTGACGACTCAAGCAGTGACAATGATCGTGCCCGCGCTCATTCTTGGGATCGTCTCCTCGTCAATTATGCTGCTCCTAGAGATCACCGTGTTCTGGCCGCGGCTGCCCCAGTCCATGCGCGACACCTTTCCCATACCCGCCCTGTGGAAACGCCTCCTGGCATCAGTCTATGGAGGCGTCAACGAAGAGATTTTACTCCGCCTGTTCCTGCTCTCGCTGCTCGCCTGGCTGCTCGGCTTTGCTTGGCATCTGCCCAACGGCAGGCCAACGCTGGGGGCGTTGTGGGTGGCAAACGTCATCGCGGCGGTGATTTTTGGACTAGGGCATTTACCGGCCACCGCCGCGCTCGTCAAGCTGACCCCGCTGCTGATCGGACGTGCCATCCTGCTCAACGGCGTGGTGGGGATCGCCGCTGGCTATCTCTTCTGGCGTTATGGCCTCGAAGCGGCGATGCTGGCACACTTCAGCGCGGATCTCGTCCTGCACGGCATTGGCGACTCCATCGCCCTAAAAATCCGTGCGACGTCGGCGGCAGCGCACAGCTAAGCCGCTCAGCCCACAAAAGACGAAACGTACTTGAAGATGAAGGCGTCGAGGCTCACGACGTGGGCGCTCCCTCGTTCATCGGCCAAGTGTCTAGCAGACGTCGTTTTGCCAGAACCACCGAAGCCTTCAACGCCAAGCAGTACCGGCCGTGCCGTACGGCTCTTTTGCTTAATGGCAGTGGCAATCTGGTCGCTAGTCATGCCTATACCATAACACACAAGCAACCGCAACCACCCGGCCCGGATGCGCACCACCTCGCAGAGAACAAAAAAGCAGGCAGTTGCCTGCCCGCGGAAATTACAACGATTTAACTTCGGTAGCTTCGTGTTGGTGGGTGGTACAGGACTTGAACCTGTGACCTCGTCGGTGTGAACGACGCGCTCTGCCGGCTGAGCTAACCACCCGTGTGATGACGGCGCTTGCCGCACGCTGCTCAAGCATAGCACACGCGGCGCGGCGCGTCAAACCAACCAGCCGTGTACGCTGTGCCCCGCGCCCCAGCGCGAGAGGGCGGGTGGGTGCCCACGACAAAGGGGAAGGCACCACTAATCCGTGAAGCGGAAGCGTACCAACGCCCAGAGCGCGGCGAAGGCATCGCGCCAGGTGATCTTCTTGCCCTCGCTGTAGTCACGCCCCGCGTAGTAGATGGGCACCTCGTAGATGCGGTAGCCGCGCTTGAGCACTTTGGCCGTGACCTCCGGCTCGAAGTCGAAGCGGTCGCAGCGCAGAGGGATGCCCTTGAGGATAGGCGTGCGGAAGGCCTTATAGCCCGTCTCCATGTCGGTGAGAATATTGTTGTAGAGCACATTGGTGAGGAGGGTTAGCAGCTTGTTGCCAATGTAGTGATGCAGCATGAAGGAGCGGTGAATACCGAGAAACCGCGAGCCATAGACGACATCAGCCACGCCATCCACCAGTGGCCGCAGCACCAGCGCGAAATCGCTGGGATTGTACTCCAGATCGGCATCTTGGATGATGGTGATCTCTTTTGTCACCGCCGCGATGCCTGTGCGGATGCTGGCGCCCTTGCCGCGATTCTTCGGGTGATAATAGACGCGCACATTGGGCGGCCAAGAGGTCTCACGCAACAACTCGCGGGTGCCGTCGGTCGAGCCATCGTCTACGACAACGATCTCCTTCTCCATCGGCTGCTCTTGCACACGCCTGATCACCTCAGCGATTGTTGCCCGCTCATTGTAGACGGGAATAATCACCGCTATTTCCACGCCGCTCCGCCCTTCGTACCGCTCTGCGTGGCGCCACTCTTCCCAGGGAAGCGCCAGAAGGAGCACCGGCATGGTAGGTGCTATGCACATGCCCCCAGGGCATTGTACTCCTTCACCGCCCACGAGGCCAACGCGCTCTGCCCGCGACGGCGCGGGCGGGGGAGTCCGCGCGGGCGGCCCGCCTCGGTCTACTCCGTATCCGTGGTGCCATACATGATGGCGCGCTTGACCTCCTCAATCGCGTCGGTGACATGAATGCCGCGCGGGCACGCTTCAGAGCAGTTGAAGATGGTGCGGCAACGCCACACACCGTTGCGGTCGCTCAGAATCTGGAGCCGATCCGCTGTGCCACGGTCACGACTGTCGAAGATGAAGCGATGCGCGTTGACGATGGAGGCCGGGCCAACCCACTCGCTGTTGGCCCAGACCGACGGGCACGAGCCGGTGCAGGCCCCGCAGAGAATACACTTCGTCGTATCATCGTAGCGCGCTCGCTGCTCCGGCGCTTGCAACCGCTCGGTGCGCGGCGCGGGCTCGTCATTGATGAGATAGGGTTTTACCTTCTCGTACTTGGCGAAAAACGGATCCATATCCACCACCAGATCGCGGATGACCGGAAACCCGAGCATTGGCTCGATGGTGATACGCGCGCCAAGGTCCTGCATCAGCAACTTGCACGCGAGCCGGTTGCGCCCATTCACGCGCATCGCATCAGACCCACAGACACCATGCGCGCACGAGCGCCGATAGGTCAGTGTCCCATCCTGCTCCCACTTGATCTTGTTCAGCGTGTCCAGCAGGCGATCATTTCCCTCAACCGCGACCGTGAAATCATCCCAATACGGCTCAGCCTTGGTGTCCGGCTGAAAGCGCTTGATCTTGACGTGGACTTCCCGCGTGCCAATCGCGGTCACCATAACCTGATCCTCTCCTATTCGCATTGGAGCTATTCGCATTGGAGCGCGGCCACGCATCCGCCGTGCGCCGCGAGGCCCCCAGGAACGTATCCGCGTGCGCGGCTCGCGTGGCGATGGCCCCCCTAGTACGTGCTAATACGTGCGCTCTTTCGGCTGGAACTCGCCGATGACGACTGGTTTGTACTTCAACGCTGGCTGGCCCGGCGTGCTCGTCTGAAACGCCAGGGTATGCTGGAGGAAGCGCACATCGTCGCGCTTCTCATAGTCGGTGCGGTAGTGCGCGCCGCGACTCTCTTTGCGCGCCTGAGCACCGGCGATGGTGGCCTCGGCGCAGTCGAGCAGGTTGCCTAGCTCGATGACCTCCATCAACTCGGTGTTGAAGTTCCGGCTGGTGTCCATCAGGCGGATGCCCGCGTAGCGCTCCTTGAGCTCGGCGAGTTTCCGCTGTGCCCGCGTCAGGCTCTCTTCGCTCCGTACCACACCGACCTCGGCCATCATCATGTCGCGCAGTTCCGAGCGGATCGCCTCTTCCGTCTCGCCCGTCGTGCGCGCGAGCAGGGTCTCCACCAGATCCGTGGCGTAGGCATCCGGCTCCGGCGGCAGCGGCGCGAAGTCGGCCTCTGGCAGCCATTTCGCCGCGATGTGCTTGCCGGCACGGCGCCCAAAGACGATCAGATCCACCAGCGAGTTGGTGCCCAGGCGGTTGGCGCCATGCACCGAGACACAGGCCACCTCGCCCGCGGCATAGAGGCCCGGCAGCGGCGTGTTCCGCTCATCCACCACCACGCGCCCATCGCTATCCGTCGGAATGCCACCCATCGCATAGTGCGCGGTCGGCTGGATGGGCACCGGCTCATAGTACGGTTCCACGCCGAGGTAGTTGCGCGCGAAGTCGGTAATATCGGGCAGCTTCTCGTCAATCTTCTGCTTGCCCAGATGCGCGACGGAGAGGTAGACGAAGTCCTTGCCATCTATGCCTCGCCCCTCGGCGATCTCCTGGTAGATGAAGCGCGAGACCATGTCGCGCGGCGCCAGCTCTTCCAGCGTCGGCGCGTAGCGTACGCAGAAGCGTTCGCCCTCACTGTTGAGCAGGTATGCGCCCTCGCCGCGCGCCGCCTCCGAGAGCAGGATACCCACTTTGTAAAGACCAGTCGGGTGGAACTGGTACATTTCCATGTCTTCGAGCGGCAGGCCGCGGCGATAGGCGACCGCCATGCCATCGCCCGTGCAGGAGAGCGCGTTGCTGGTGATGCGCCAGGCACGTCCGTAGCCGCCCGTCGCCAGCACGACCGTCTTGGCATGAAAGACATGCATCGTGCCATCGCGCAGACAGAGCGCCACCACGCCACAGGCCTGGCCCTCGTTGATGAGCAGATCGAGCATCATATACTCATTGAAGAAGCGCACCTGATTCTTCACCGACTGCTGATACATCGTCTGGAGGATCATGTGGCCGGTACGGTCGGCGGCATAGCACGAGCGGCGGACCGGCCCAGCGCCGAAGTTGCGTGTGTGGCCGCCGAAGCGGCGCTGGTCAATCTTGCCGTCGGGGGTGCGGTTGAAGGGCAAGCCCCAGTGTTCCAGGTCGTAGACCGCCTCGATGGCTTCGCGCGTGAGCACCTCGGCGGCGTCCTGGTCCACTAGGTAATCGCCACCCTTGACGGTGTCAAACATGTGCCACTTCCAGGAGTCTTCTTCCAGGTTCCCCAGCGCCGCGGCCACTCCCCCCTGCGCCGCGCCCGTGTGCGAGCGCGTAGGGTAAAGTTTGCTGATCACCGCGATGCTGGAATTGTGCGCGAGCTGCATGGCGGACATCAAGCCCGCGCCACCCGCGCCAACGATCACGACATCGAATTTATGGTAGTTCATACGCGCCTCTCTTCAGGCCACTGATGCCAGCCGACCGCACCACGCCGCGCGTCTAGCGCACCAGCAGACGCAGCGCGCTCCGTGTGGCGGCCTGGCTAGGGTGGAAGGTGATGATCGTAATCATGCCGAGCAGCCAGAAGAAAAGCGCCGTGATGAACAGCACCGAGACGACGGCCAGGCGCATCCCCCGACGGCGGATGTAGTCATCGCAGATGATGCGCAACCCGTTCAGGCCATGGAGCAGCGCCAGTGTCAACAACAGCAGATCATAGAGGCGCCAGAAGGGGTTGGCGTAGCGGCGCGCCACGAAGTCATAGCCGGTCGCTGAGACATCGTTCTGGACGTGCATCACGATCAGGTGAATGATCGCCAAGAAGATCAGCGCCACCCCGCTCACGCGGAAGAACCACCAGGAGAAGGTCTCCCAGCCGGGGCCGGTGGGGCGTGCGGTCGCGCCATAGCTGGTGACAGCGGAGCGCTGCTCGGAAACTCGTGCGGCCATGCGCGTATCCTCTCTTGCTCAGGCTACTTGCTCAGGCTACATGCCCCCCGACACTTTGCAGTTCCCCTGGGGGCACTGGCCAAAGATCGGCGCGACGACATAGTAGGCCATCGGCAGAAACGAGAGGATGGTCAGCGCCAACACAGCGTAGAACATCACTTGTTGGTACTTGTAGCCCGACGCCCAAAAATCAATGAGGATGATGCGAACGCCGTTGTAGGCGTGAAACAGCACTGAGCCAATCAGCGCCAACGAGGCGAGGCGGACGGGCCACAGGCTAAATACGCCGATGGCGTCGTTGTAGACGGTCGGTCCGAATCCGATCAGGGTGATATCCACAATGTGGACCAGCAGGAAGAGCAGGATACCCAGCCCCGTCACCCGATGCAGCAGCCAGGACCACTGGCCCGACTGACCCCTATACATGCGCACTTCTCCTGAGGACTAGCAGAGGACGATGAGTGCGGCGGCTTGTGGGCCGTGGACCGGCAAGGCTACCGGCGGCACATGCGGGAACACGCCAGTGCGGGCCACGCTGGAAAGGGAAGCTTCGCGCCACCGGACCTCATCGTCACGGACACAGGCATTCTACGCCACAGTTTGCATTATACGCCCGCGCATCGTATGCCTACAAGCGTGAGTTGAGGCAGCCGCCCAGTCGGGGCGCCGGATGCCCGCACGCGTCGGTCTGGCAAACGGCGCCCCGGCCACCGCGCAACTTCCCCGCGGCGATTCTGGTGGACGACACGTCACCCTAGCGCACGTCACCCTAGCGCACGTCACCCTAGCGCACGTCACCCTAGCGCACGTCGCGTTGGCCGAAGCGGAGCGCACCCACCCCCAACAGCAGCGCGGCCACCGCCGTCACCGCGAGCCAGGCGCCCCAACGGGGGCCATTGGTAATCGGTGTGCCATAGGCATGGAAGATCGAGAACGAGAGCACCCAATCTGGCACGTGCAGCAGCGAGCTGAAGAACTCAGCGAAGAACGAAAACCCTAGGGCCGCTCCGACAATCCCCAGCACGGCGGAGGTCCGTACCCATGTCGTCAGCGCGAAGACCGCCGCGGCCACCACGAACTCCAGCGGGAACATCCCCAACGTCGCGGCCCAGAGATCGCCCGTATGCTGGAGGCCAGCGACGCGCGCGCCACCCAGCACCGATAGCCCCACCACAACCGGCGCCAGCGCGGCAAAGACGAGCACGGCGGCAAAGCGCTCTAACAGCACACGCCGACGCGGCTGTGGCGCCGCCAACACCAACTCCAGGCGCCCGCTTTCAAGATCCGCGGGCCAAGTCGCGGCCTGCGTCAGCGCGAAGGCGGCCACGACCGCGGGCATGAGCAGAAAGATCACAAGCGAGAGAAAGCCCGCATCGCTGCCGAGATCCGTGCCGCGCAGCAATTGGCTCAGCGTGGGAGTGGTGGCATAGACCTGCCTGAGGGCATCTTCACTGGCACGGACGATGGACGCCCCCCAGGCGGCGTAGGCTCCCAACCCCACCAGCCACCAGATGACGGCGGGTGCCTGCGCTCGCAGCGCTCGCTGGAACACGGTGCGCAGCGAGGCCTCGCGCTTGGCGCGCTCCAGGGTGCGCGGCGCCGAGGTGGCCCGCGTGGCGCGTGGGAGGCGCAGCCAGGCTGGCAGCGCCGTGCCGCCGATATCGCGGCGCGCGAAGAGCGGAATGCTCAGGAGCGCCAGCGCGGCGCCCAGCCCGACGAGGACCGCCGACGCGCCAGGGTTGACACCATAACGGGGAATGAGCGGCTTGCTCAGGCCGTAGTAGAAGAATGGCGAGACGCGCTGGAGACCCGCCGCGCCGCTGATGGTGCGCCCGCTGCCATCCAGCACATAGCTCAGGGCGAGCAGCGCGCCAGCCCCTCCCGCGGCAGTGCCGCGCCGCGCCACCAACTGCGAGAGAAACAGTGCGAGCATGCCGAAGACGAAAGCCCCCAGCGCGAGATTCAGGCCTACCAGCGCTGCCCCAGTGGCATCCACAGGCGCTTTGACGCTGGCCTCCCCGGCGATGGTGCCCAGCGCCACCAACGCGCCGATCACCAGCAGCGCGCTCGCCATCGCGGCGATCTTTTCGAGCAGTAGACGTGTCCGCGAGACCGGCACCGCCAGCAGGAGGTCCAGCGCGGCGATGTCTTCCTCACCACGGACCATGCGCGCACCCACCAGCACCGCCCAGATGCCCAAGAGGACCAGCAGGAAGTTCCCCATGCGCCAGGTGACGAAGCCACCAACGGTATCAACACTCACTGGCTCACCAAAGAATTTGAATTGCTGGGTGAGCTGGATAAGCGAGGCACCCGCCTTCACCGTCGAGGCATGAACCAAGAACCCGATGAGGATGAGCAGCGCGAGGCCACCCCCCCAGCCCAGCATCGCGATCCGATAGTCACGGAGCGTTTTGCTCCAAACCGTGCGTAGCATAGCGATCACCCGCCTTCAATTCTGAATGGCCACTGGCGCGCGGTCTGGCTCGTAGAATCGCAGGAAAATCTCTTCCAGGCTTGGCTCGCGCGTCATGAGATTGAGCGCGCCGTGCTCCGCCGCGACGCGCAGCACCTCACCTAGATCGCCCTGCACCGTCAGATGCACTCCGCGTGGGTCGCCGTTCAACTCCGCGCTCAGGACACCCGTCAAGCTGGCGAACCAACTGGGCTGGGCGGGCGCGGCGAAGGTGATCTCCACGTCATGATGGCGCAGGTCGCGCAGGCTGGCCACGGTATCCACCCTAATCAACCGCCCCTCGCGGATGATGCCCACGCGATCACTGGTGTGCTCGACCTCCGGCAGGATGTGCGAAGAGAGGAAGATCGTCCGTCCCTCGGCCTTGACCTCCGCCACCAGTCGGTAGAACTCCTGCTGATTGAGGGGATCGAGGCCCGTAGTTGGCTCGTCGAGGATGAGCAGGCGTGGGCGATGCATGAACGCCTGGATCATGCCGACCTTTTGCTTATTGCCACGCGAGTACTCGCGGAAGCGCCTGCTGGGGTCCAGTTCCAGGCGCTCGGTGAGCAGGCGCACGTAGCTCGTGTCCACGCCGCCACGCAGATTGCCCAGATAGGTCAGAATCTGGCCGCCGGTCAGGGTGGGATCGAAGGCATACTCCCCTGGCAGGTAGCCGACCAAGCGCTTGACGGCGGTGGACTGCGTCCAGCAATCCAGCCCGCCAATGGTCGCGTGGCCCGCGGTGGGCCGCAGCAGCCCCATCAGCGTGCGAATGGTCGTGGTCTTGCCCGCGCCGTTCGGCCCCAAGAAGCCGAAGACTTCGCCCTCCCCGACGTCAAAGGTGACCTCGAGAATACCCCGACTCGCCCCATAGGACTTGGTCAGTTCTGAGGTTGAGAGAATGGTGGCCATGTCGCTCCCTCCCGTGCGGCCTCTCGTGCCGCGTGCCGTTGGCGCCAGCGCTCCAGTGTGGCGTGCTGTTCCTCGATAAAGAAATCGCAGAATTCGATCAGCTCCGCCAGGCGCGTTCCGGCGACCACATGCTCCACAGCGATGCCGTCAATCGCGCGCGCGGCGATGCTCTTGAGTGCCTGGGTGCCCTCGATATTGACGAGAATGGCGTGTTCCCACGGATTCTCGGTGAAGCGGTAGTGGTCGCGCCGCTGGCCCAGCAGGCCAACCAGTTCAGCCAGGCCAGTGCTCACCGCCAGGCGAACATTGGTGGAGACGGAGGCGCGCGAGACGCGCAAGGTCGCGGCCATATCGTCGAGCGAGAGGGGGCGGCTGGCAACGATCAGCAAACCGAGAATGCGCCCGCAGATGCGTGGTAGGTCATACTGCTCGAAGTACACACCGATACTCTCGATGAATCGCCGGGCCTCGTCGCTCAGGGGTTGCGGTTCCGCCATACTGCCTCCCTCATTGCCGGAGCGAAAGGAGCGCCTTCCCGCCTCCTCGTCATGGAGCATAGCGCACTCATTTCATTCAGTCAAGACTGAACAGACTGACTCACCATGAAGCCGCGGGTCTGGAGCTGCGTGGCCAGCCCCACCACCCGCTCACCCAGCCCCACCGCCCGACCAATTGCGCGGAGGTACGGGGGAGTTTGGTCGGGTTTGCTATACTAGCCGTGGCGGGATGGTCGCCAAGCTGATGTCGTCTCTTCACCGCTCTGGATGAGGTTCGCGTGTCTACTCCTCGCTCGCCACGTGATGAAGCCCGCGCCCGTGTGACGCTGCGCCTACGAGATCTCGCGCTCAGCGACCATGATAGCATCTATGGCGCGCCGCATGGAGGCGACTGGATGTTGCTGGGTCTGCTGGTCGCGGTGCTGCTGGGCAATGGCCTCTACGTCTGGCATCAGCGCGGCGCGGATGACCATATCGGTCGCGCGGTCTTCTTTGGCCTGGCGCTGTTCTGCGTGTACTGGACGGCGGCGGTCTACACCTTCAAGCTCTCCCTCGGGATCCATGTCGGCCCACATGGGCTGAGCATCGTGCGTGGGCCGTGGCGCACCGAGCTGGCGTGGTCTGAGACCGGGCGCCTGGTGGAGCGCACCGAGGCGACCAATGGCCGACGCTATCGCTGGGTCGTGGCGCTGGCCTATGATGGACGCCGCCTCCAGGTGCGCGAGGATATGGTCGCCGACTATCAGCAATTTCGCGTTGAAGTGTACGAGCGCTACCGTCTCTGGCAAGACCACGGCGGCACCTGGGGCACGAACGGCGGCGGCCCTTTCACCGCGCGCGACCGCATCGGCGGCGAGGTACGATGGTGGCTGGTTGGCGCAAGCATCTTCCTGCTGCCAGCCCTCTACTTCCTCATCCTGCTGCCTGAGGTCACGCTGGCCGGTCCCGTGCTGCTGCTGCTGGCGATCCTCTGCTGTGTGATGGTCGCGCGCGCGGTGCTCCGCCGACAGCGCTACACCATTGATTCGCGCATGATGGAGTCGCGCCGGCTGCTGCGCAAGCCGCTGCGCCTGGGCTGGCGCGAGATCGCGCGGGTGGAGCGCGCGCGCCATGCCGCGAGTCTGCTCATGGAGGTGGGCACGGTGGTGGGGCGGCTGGTCATGATGATCGCGGCGCGCACCGACGGTCGAGCGCGGAGCTTCGCCTGGCGACCGCGGGTACCGGAATACCTCATTTTGCGCGGTGGTGGGCGGCAGATTCGCGTGCGGCTACACCGGCTGGCACGCCCAGATGAACTGCTGGCATGGGTGGAGTTCTATGAGCGGCTAGGTCGGCACAGCGCCACGGTGGAGCGGCAGCGGCGTCCGCCCGCGCCCGTTCCCTCATCCCCCCTACCGGAGCCAGCGCCCGCCGATCTCTCTGGCCCAGCCGGCCCAGCCGATCCCTGGGCCAACGGGCAGGGCGGCATTCCCGCGACCGGCGGCACGGTGCGCTCATCCCCCCATGCGGCGGCGCCAGGGAATGGCGACGATAGCTGGCTGCGCGAGACGCACGCACAGCCCCAGCCAAGGGAACCCGAGAGACACGCCACACCCGGCGATCCATCCTCCGCCTACGGCAATCCCCCCGCGCAACCGCCACGGGCACCCACCGCGGGCCAGAATAGGCCCGCCGCAACGCCAGAAGGTGCGGAGCACCCGCCGACTGATGCCATCGCGGGCCTGGCCGATTCCTTCGCGCCCTCGCGTGGCGACTCGGCGGGCCGCCCACCCCTGCCACGCTTCGGCCCACCACCAGACGAGCCGAAGCCAGATCCGTGACAGATCCCTCCCCTAGACCATCATAGGACCATCGTGAGCGCGGCCTCTGCCGCTTCCTCCATCCGCCGCACGACCGCGCGCACGGCGCGCTCGAGGTGCCGCCGATGCGCGGCACCCCTGGCGCCGCATCTCTGCCGCTGGCTTGGAGTTCCGAAGGGCGGCTCACGGCGCGATCTGGCCCAGGCGCGTCAGATCCTGCTCGAGACCGAAGCCCCAATCGAGCAGCGCCGCCGCGTCGCCGAAGCGTGTACCAGCACTCGGCTCGCTCAACAGCACGCCCAGCAACGTCCCAGAAGCGCGCGTGGCCATAAAGACCAGGCAATAGCGCGCCTTGCCGGTGAACCCCGTCTTGATGCCAAGAACTCCTGGCGCGGTCAGCAGTTCATTGGTATTGGTGAGCGTAATGCCGCGGTCAGCGCTGACGGGGATGGTGAAGCGCACCGTCCCGACGATCTGACGGAACGTGGGAATGGCCATCGCCTGAAGCGCCAGTCGCGCGAGGTCGCGCGCGGTGGTGTAGTGGTTGCCGCTCGGATCATCCAGCCCATGCACATTCGCGTAATGTGTGCGCGTCAGTCCCAGCGCCACCGCTTCCTGATTCATCAAGGCGACGAAGCGCGACTGCGAGCCGGCCACACCGTCGGCGATGGTCACCGCGGCGTCGTCGCCCGATGGCAACAAGAGACCGTAGAGCAACTGCCGCAGCGTGAGGACCTCTCCTTGGCGCAGGCCCGCGACACTGTTAATGCCATTGATCATCGCCGCGGCATCGGCGCCCACCGTGATGCGCTGGTCGAGCGTGCCGAATGTCAGCGCGACGTAAGCGGTCATGATCTTGGTCGTGCTGGCCATCGGCAGTTCGAGATCGGCATTCCGTGAGTCCAAGGTCAGTTGGTCAGCGAGGTCCACCAGATAGACAGCGGTGGCGCTCGTCACCGGCGCGTTGGGCAGCAGCACGTCGCCAAGCGGTGGTGTCGTGATGGGGGATGTAGGAGTAGGCGACGGGCTATGCGTGGAAGCGGGCGACGAACTGGGAGGGGGAAGCGGCGGCGTGCCCCGCCCCGTCCCGCGCGCAGGCCCCCCACCCGCGCAGCCCGCCAGCAACGCACTCGCCAGCAACGCGCTCACGAGCAACGCGCTCACGAGCAACGCGCTCGCCAACGGCGTGGCTCGCCCTGCCGCTGGCCACCATCCTCCGCTCCGCCGTGCGCCCCCGCGCCTCACTGCGCTCCTTCGTCTCACTGCATCCCTCCGCCTGGCGCCATGCTCGTCACCACATATGTACCATACATCCGGCGCGTGTCCCGCGCAATGGCACGGGCGACAGGTCGCCTGGCGTGCGGGCGCGGCCCAGCGGAGGCGCCGCATGCTCACCGGCGCCGCATGATCAAATGCGGATAGCGGAGACGCACAGCATCGGCACCGTCATTTCCAACTCGCCGCCACTCGCGTGCGTGCGCGCGCGCAGCCGACGGTCCACCTCGTTGAAGACGAGCCGACGAATGGTGAGGTCGGAAACCACGCCCCGCCACGAGGCCATGTAGGTCGTCTGGATCAGCGGAGAAGTAAAGAAGGCGCGGACATCGGGAAAGCGCAGCGTGAAGCTATCCGTCACCGTGCGCTGCACCTGGAAGCCGGCACGCTCGATGAGCCGGCTGGCCGCCTCGATGGTCGGGCGCGCGCTGATCAGCTTGCCCAAGTCGCGCATATAGTCCCCCAGCTTGAGATCGCGCAGCGTGAGGTGATAGGTGTCAAGAAACTCACGCATCGCCGATTGGAGCGGCAGCGTCACCAGTAATTGGCCGCCCGGCCGCAGCAGCCGCCACATCGCGCCCAGCGCCGCCGTGCGGTCCGCGAAGCTCGCCAACCCCAGGTTGCAGGTGATAGTGTCAAAGGTCGCATCGGGCTGCCCGCTGGCGGTCACGTCCGCCGCGACGAAGGTGACGTTGCGCAGCCATTCCTCCGTCGCCTTCCGCCGTGCCATCACGATGGCATCTTCCCAGATGTCTATGCCCGCCAGATCACAATCCTGACCCAAGAAGCGGGCCAGTTCCAGCGTGGGATAGCCCGTGCCACAGCCGACATCGAGCACCTGCCATCCGGCCGTGCGCGGCAGGGTGAGGAAGACACTGAGGAGCAGCCGCCCAAACGGGACCGACCACCGCGGCACGATCACGGCATCATACAACTCCACAAAGCCAGGCTCGGCGATGTCATACTCAACGGTCAGATAGTCCGCGGTCTCCGCGCGCGCGCTGATCGCGAGCGCCGCTGGGCTGAGATCATCCCCCCGGCCAGAACTCTGGTGGCGCGGCAGTGGGGCGGGCAGATTGAAGGCGGGATCACGGGCGATGGCCAGATCGCGTAGCGCGCGCACATGCCCGGTATACCCACGGCGCGCGGAATCGGGATCCCAATCGCCCCAGTCGCTCGTATCGCGCCTTGGCATCCGCGGTGGATAGCTATCATCGAACCGCCCCATGCGCCCTCCTCACGCCCTCCCATTGGTTGCTCGCGTCGCGCTCCCTCTAGGCGCCCGTCGTCGTGCCGCCTGGGGTGTCGCGCCGCGCGACGGGCGCGCCGCCCGTGGAGGCCTTGCCCGGCGTCGTAGTGCCGGTGGCTTTGGGCGCGGTGGTGGGCGCCGGTGTCGGCGTCGGTGGCAACGTCACGGCGAAGTAAATGGTCTGAGCCAGATGGGCGTTTTGGGGATCATCACCGGTATCGTTATCCGGCAGATCCCAATAGAGCTTGGCCATACCCAGACCCGGCGCGGGATACACATTGGTGAAGTGGACGCGCAGATTCACTCCCGCGCCTTTGCCCTCCACCGTGGTCAGCGTCTCGCCATCAACGCGGCCCAACCCAACATCCACTCCCTGCAAGAACCAGCGGACCAGCACCTTATGGCGCTCGCCGTTGGGCAAGGGCCGAACATTCGCCACAATATTGATGGACGAGCCGGTGAGGAAATGAGTCGCTGGTCTGGTTGGACTATAGCGGCTATCCACCGCGAGCGAGGTGACGACTCCATAGACATATTTGGCATCCGGGCCAGGGGTGGCCGCGGGCGTCGCGGGCACTTTGGAGAAGTCGAAGCTGGGTGGCGTAAGTTGTGTTTTGACCGCGTTGGGAAAGAACCGGCTGATCTGCGCACGCCCGAAAAGACCGGCCAGGCCAAAGGCCGCCACACACACGAGCAGCACGCTCAGCACGCCGCTGACAATGCGCCAAGAGCTGGGGCGCACCTTCTTTTCCACCGTCGCCGGAATGTAGACTGGGCGCCGGATGCCCAACGCCCGCTCTTCTTCATCCGTCGCGGGGATGCCCGGCAGCGCGGGTAGTCCCGCTCCCGCGGCCACTGGGGCCATCGGCTCCCGCAGAGGGACAAGCGCGCGTTCCAGGTCCATCTCGTCGCCGTACATGCCCTCACGGCGTCGGTTGCGTCGGCTAGAGCGCGCGGGCATCTCATCCGCGTCATTGGCGCCCCAGCCCGTGCCCGAGCCGCGCCGACCACGCTGTGACGCGCCTGGCCCGGCCCCCGCACCCCAGCCCGTACCGCTCGAACGGCGGCGCGGCGCCTCCTCCTCGAAATCGGAGGGCGACTGGTTCCGCCACTGGCGCAGCGAAGAATAGGTGCCAGGAGCGGGTGCGCCGCATTCTGGGCACGGCCCTGAGCGCGGGCGGCGAGCACCACACTGGTCGCACTGCATGACGCCTCCTCCTGAACGGCTGATAGCATGGAGAGAGAGACCGGATCGCGCGGGCGGGGCAGCCACGCGCCGTATCGGATCACCGATCACACCACGGCACTTTGTCTATATGGGTGCCAACGCAGCATACACACCGCCCACGCGGAGGGTCAAGCTTGCGCGGCACACCTAGGAGCAATGGATAGCTCGGCGCACCGGCAGCGTCCAGCGGGTCGCGCCCACGGTTGAAGGTCGTGCCTGTGCGTGCTACCATACTCACCACCTACCGTATGTACCACCTGGCCCACCGGCCATGCGGCCGGGCACGACATCCACATCGCCTACCTCATCCGCGACGGAGGGAGCCATGCGGGAATCGCGACGACACTGGCTCGACGAGCAAGCCATCGAACGCCTAGCGCAGCATATCCCCTTCGAGACCGATCCGCGCACCAAGGCGGAGCTTATTGAGATGCTGCGCGGCATCGTCCTGCGTGTCGGCGGCGAGATTGACCGTGACATCTTCGGCTTCGAGGCGAGCCAATCCCTCCAGCGCCTTGGCCTCTGGCATCGCCTCGGCGGCGGCGAGGCGTGATGAGCGCGCCCAGCGCATGGCACTGGCGCATGGCACTGGCGCATGGCACTGGCGCATGGCACTGGCGCATGGGGCTGGCTCTGCCACTACGCTCACGCCTGCATGACCGCCTCCCCAATGAGCGCCTCCCCGCGCGGGCCGCCGCATGTCTGACGCTCTCTCTGCCCTCATCCGCCCAATCCCCAGCCGCCCGCGCCCCCAGAGAGCGAGATGGTGCCAGCAGCGCTGGTGCGATACACGAGCGCGCCGAGCGCGGCTGAGGCATCGGCATCGGGAAGCCAGCGCGCGGTATCGGCCAGGCGCCGTGCCGCGCGTGAAGTGGGCGCGAGCGGCGCGTCACCGATCACCACCAACCGCGGGTGGGCCGCCGCGAGCACCGTGCCCAGCGGGCCGGAGAGATCCAGCGTCTGCCCCGGCGCCAGCGCCACTTCCACCACATCCGCCGCGAGCGACTGACCAGAACCCGCCAGAGCATCCAGCGCGTAGGCATCGGCGCTGCCCAGAAAGAGCACGCGCAGCCCTGGCGTCTCTAGGCGGAGAATGGCATCAGCGCTGGCGGTCGTATCACCCTCACCTGGGGGGTAGAGTTGCTGTGGCGGGGAGAGCACACGGATCCGCGTCGTGGCATCGAGCGCGAGCGTGTCACCTTGGCGCACGCGCGCATGCCGCGCGCTGGTGCGGGTGAGCACGTCGAGCCACGCCAGGTAGTCTGGGCTGGGATGCGCCATGCCAGCATCCGCCGCCTGCGTGAAGGTGAAGTGGCTCGCGGCGTCCTGTAGCCCGCGCGCGTCGCCGGGCCGGGGATCGGTGAGGATAGCCAAGTCAATCGTGCGCTGCCAGAAGGGCAACCGCCCGGCGAGGGCCACCTCCAGCGCTGGCCCTGTGGGGCCGCCGTTGATCAGGACAGTTGTGCCGGAGGGCAGCCGCAGCAGCGCGGCCTCGCCTCCCGGACCCACGTCGAGGAAGTCCAATCGAGCCGCGTCGCCAGCCAGCGCGACGGGCACAGTGGCGCCGACCGCGCCCAGCGCCGCGAGCGCCAGCAGCCCCGCCAGCAGCCCGCGCCCCAGACGCACATGCCCGGTGCCATGCGCCACCGCCGTTGCGGGGGCAGGCACCGTTTGCGCGCGCAGTCGGCGGAGCCACGGCATGGCCCACCACTGCGCCCCCGCCAGCGCGGCATAATAGGCCCAGGCGAAGATGCCAGCGAGGTCAGGCACAGCCAGCGCGGCGAACGGCAGCGCGGCGCAGCCCGCGATGACCGTATCCATCAGCCAGAGGAGGGGCCAGACGATCCAGCTCAGAGCCAGCAGCGCGGTCCCAGCGACCGGCCCAGCGAGCAGCCCGACCAGCGCCAGCGCCCCGCCGAGCGCCATCAGTGGCGCGAGCAGCGGCACCGCCAGCAGATTCGCCAGTGGCGCCACCAGCGAGATCAGGTGGAAGGTGAGCACGAGGACAGGGAGCGTCGCGAGCTGCGCCGCCAGCGTGACCGCGATCAGTTCCACGGCGAGACCCACCCCAGCGACATGGCGCAGCGGACCGACCAACCCAGCCAGCCACCGCTGGATGGGTGGCACGAAGAGCGGCAGGCCGAGCGTCGCGAGCGTCGTCAGTTGGAAGCCAGCGTCATAGATCACCAGCGGCTCGATCACCGTCATGATGAAGGCGGCCAGCGCCAGCGCGGTGAAGACGTCGTAGCGTCGGCCCAGGGCGGGGGCCAGCACGAGCAACACGCCCATGATCGCCGCGCGCAACGCCGCCGGCCCACCGCCGCCCAGCGCGGCATAGAGCGCGACGGACCCTATCCCCAAGATGGTCTGGGAAGTGCGGCCCAAGGGGCGCGCGGCGGCGGAAGCCAACTCGGCCAGTACGGAGACCTTCAGCCCAGCGGGCACGACCAGGTGAATGGTGCCCGTGGTGGTGAAGAGCGCGAGCCGCGCGCGCAGCACAGGCGTCTTCAGGCCGAGCAGAATGCCGATCAGCAGTGCGGCCTCTGGCTCTGGCAGGGTGTGCTGGATGACCTGCGCCAAGCGCACCCGCAACGCGAAGAGCCGCTCTAACAGAGGATTGCCCCCGCCACGCGCGCGAATGCTGGCGCGGGCGCTGGGCATGCGCGCGACGACGCCGGGCGGCGTGTAGCCACTACCGAGAGGCTGGAGCGTGCCGGAGAGAGAGAGGGTGTCGCCGTAGGCGGGAGCAAACCAATCATCTGGCCCATAGACCGTGACCTCGACGCGCCCAGTTGCGGGCCGCCATGTCCGTCCCCCGTCGGCGCTGACCTGGCTGGCCTCCACCGTGAGCAGGCGCTTGCCATCGCGCAGGTCCGGCTCGGCGGCAACCATGCCGCGCAGCACGACCGCTGTGCCGAGCGCCAGCCGCCCCACCGAGCGCGCATCAGTGGTCGGATCACCCCCGGCGGCGCGCGCCGCACCGAGGAGCGCGCAGCAGCCGAGCACGCCCGTGGCGAGAAGGGAGCGCCGCCAGCGCATGGCGGCTGCGCCATGCTGGCTCACCAGCCAGGCACCCAGCCAAACACCCAGCCAGGCACCAGCCAGTAGTAGCCACACGGACATACCCAGCGCAGCTAGCGGCCCCGCGGCCCGCAGCGCGATGCCGGCCAGCCATGCCGCGACCATCGCCACCAGCGCGTAGCCCGCCAAGAGCGGGCGCGAGCCGGGCATAGGCACAGGAGCCAAGGAAGAAGCCGCCATACCGCCTCACCCTTCAGCGGCAGGCCCCACATTCCCCTGGCCCATCGCGGCCCACCGTCGGAGAAGAGTGTAGCAGAGTTTTCGCGGCTTGCAAGCCCGTCGTGTTCAGAGCCACGCGCGCGCATGCGCATGCGGGAATGTGGAGCAGGATGGACCGCCCGATGTTCCGCGAAGCTATTCCTAGCGGCGGGCGAGCGCATCGCCGATCAGATCTTCCTGGGCGCGGGGGCCGATGGCGCCGATCACGAGCGGGCGCATCGGGGGGAAGCGCTTCAGCAGCCCCAAAATCTGCTCCGTGGTGACGCTATCAATCGCTTCCTTCAGTTGCTGGATGGTCGTCAGGCGGCGCTCGTACCACCACGAGCGCGCCAGTGCCCCCATACGCGCCGCCGAACTCTCGCCGCGCATCACCAACTCGCTCTTCAGTTGTACCTTGGCGCGGGCCAGCTCATCCTCAGAGACGCCTTCCTCGCGCAGGCGCCGCAACTCCTCGACCATGACCAGCACCGTCTCGTGCGCCTTCTCCGGCGTCGTGCCCGCATAGAGATACTCAGCGCCATACGTGCCATTAGGGGCAAAGATGGAGGCCACGGAGTAGACCAGCCCGCGCTTCTCACGCACCTCACGGAAAAGCCGCGAGGTCATGCCGCCGCCGAAGATCTCGCTGACCAGCGAGGCGGCATAGTAATCCGCATCCCCAAAAGCGGGAAAGGGGAACGCCATGCCAATATGCTCTTGATTGCCCTCGTGCAACTCGATGCTAATGGCGTCAGCGGGGTGGGGTGTCTGCTCTGCTGAGGCCGACGCCTGACCCTGCCACCCACCCAAGCGTTCGCCCACCTGCGTGACGGCGGCTTCCCAGTCGAAGTTGCCGGCGATGGAGACCAGGGAGCCGCGTGGATGATAGCGTGCCTGCCAGAAAGCGCGCAGATCCCCCGGCGTCAGCGCCTCAACGCTCTCGCGCGTGCCCAGGGCACGGCGCCCCAGCGTGGTGCCCTTATAGAACTCCTCACGCACCAGATCGAAGATGCGACGCATCGGCTCGTCGTCGCGGCGGCGGATCTCCTGCAACTGGACGCTGCGCATCTGCGCAAACTCTTCTTCGGGGAAGGTCGGGTGCAGCAGCACATCCGCCAAGAGTTCCAGCGCGCGGTCGAAACGGTTGCTGACGATCTGCGCTGAATAGCGCGCGGTCTCGTTGCCAGCCTCGCCCCCCTTGCGCGCGCCGATGGCCTCGAAGTCCTCGGTAAGCTGGCGCACGGTGCGAGTGGTGGTGCCCTGGAACATCATCTCCGAGAGCAGATAGGTAAGCCCCAGTTTGCCCTCCGGCTCATCACGCAGACCGGCGGCGAGTTGCACGCCAAACGTGGTGGAGGCCAGGCTAGGCATGCGCTGCCCCACCATCTCCAGCCCGTTGGTGAAAGTGCGCATGAAGTAGTTCGGGGCCAACTCGTCCTGGGATGTATTCTTCGCGGTCGGTGTGCTCATGGCAAACGTCCTTCTTCGAAACCGGATGGTGAGCCGCGAACAGGCCAGCCCGACCCATCCGCCGCGCCCGACGCATCCGCCGCGTGCGCTCTGGTACGTCTCTAACCGTACCATTCGGCGCCCCCGCGGCGCAATTAGGACGCTTCAGCGCGCCAGTGCTCACCTAGCGTCCGCGCGGATCGCCAGCCTCAAGATCGCCAGCCTTCAGCGGATGTCCTGACGTGCCGCGAGAGGCGATGCCGTGGCAGGCCAGTTCACCGCCGCATCCGCCGAGCGCGCGAAAGACGAGCGCGCGAAAGACGAGCGCGCGAAAGACGAGCGCGCGAAAGAAGGCCCCCTTCCCGTGTGGAAAGGGGGCAATGGGCACACATGTGCCGCTCCGCACGCGCGCGGCGAGGGATGACCCTAGCGCGGCGAGTGGACGCTCACTTCTTTGACATCTTCCAGCGTGCCCTCGATGGTCTCCTCCGCGAGCGGCACGGTGAAGAGCGCCTCAAACTCCGGGCCATCCAGGCATTCCTGCTCGATGAGCTTCTCACTCATGAGCGTGAGCCGGGCACGGTGCTCGCTGAGGACGCGCTGCGCGGTCGCCTTGGCGCGCTGCACAATCTCACGCACCTCCTCGTCAATCTCGCGCGCCGTCTCCTCGCTGTAGTTGCGCTGCTCGGCGAAGTCGCGCCCCAGGAAGACCGCCTCCTCCTTATGACCCAGCGCGAGTGGGCCGATGCGCGAACTCATGCCGAATTCAGTCACCATCTTGCGCGCCATCGCCGTCACACGCTGGATGTCGTTCGAGGCGCCGGTCGTCACCTCACCGAAGGTCAGGTACTCCGCGACGTGGCCTCCCAGCGCGAACGCCAGGAAATCCTCGAACTGCGATCGGCTCCAGAGGAAGCGGTCGTCGCCACCCCCCAGGCGCGTGTAGCCCCCCATCTGGCCGCGCGCGACGATGGAGACCTTATGGACCGGGTCGCAGCCCGGCAGCGCCCGCGCTACCAGCGCGTGGCCAATCTCATGATAGGCCGTCACCGCCTTCTCATGCGCCGTAATGATGCGACTCTTGCGCTGCGGGCCAGCGATCACGCGGTCAATCGCCTCCTCCAACTCGGTCATCGCGATGCTGCTCTTGCCCCCGCGCGCGGCGAGGATCGCCGCCTCATTGAGCAGATTCTGCAGGTCGGCGCCGGAGAAGCCCGCCGTCTGCCTGGCTAATACCTCCAGCGCGATGACCGGATCCATTGGCTTGCCACGCGCGTGGACGTTGAGAATCTCCAAGCGCCCGCGCACATCCGGCTTGTCGAGAATGACCTGGCGGTCGAAGCGGCCAGGACGCAGCAGGGCGGGATCGAGCACGTCGGGCCGGTTCGTCGCGGCCATGACGATAACGTTGGTGTTGGAGTCAAACCCATCCATCTCGACGAGCATCTGGTTGAGGGTCTGCTCGCGTTCATCGTGAGAGCCACCGACACCCGCGCCGCGCTGGCGGCCCACGGCGTCAATCTCATCAACGAAGATGATGCACGGCGACGCCTTCTTGGCCTGCTCGAAGAGGTCGCGCACACGGCTGGCGCCGACGCCGACGAACATCTCGACAAACTCGGAGCCGCTGATGCTGAAGAAGGGCACGCCTGCCTCGCCGGCCACCGCGCGCGAGATAAGCGTCTTGCCGGTCCCCGGCGGGCCGACCAGCAGCACACCCTTGGGAATACGCGCGCCGAGCAAGGCAAACTTCTCCGGGTACTTCAGGAATTCGACGATCTCTTGTAGCTCTTGCTTGGCCTCTTCGACGCCCGCGACATCAGCGAACGTAACCGGCGATTTGCTGCCGGTGAACATGCGCGCCCGGCTCTTGCCGAATGACATCGCCTGGCTGTTGTTGCCCTGGAGCTGGCGGAGCAGAAAGAAGAGCAGGAGCGCCAGAATACCCAGAGGCAAGAGGGTCGCTAGTATGCTGCCGAAGATGGCTGTTGGTCCCTGCTTTTCGTAGGCGACATGGAGCAGCTTCGGGTCGGCGTAGTTGAGGCCGTTGTCGCGGGCCAGCGCATCATTGATGGAAAACCCCGCGCCAATGCCAGCTTGCTCACTATGCCCGCCCGCGCGCTGCAGCACGAGCATGTCAGAACTGACGGTGAGCGTATCCACTTGGTGGCGGGCAACATCACTTTTGGCGTCGGCCAACAGGGTGGAGAGATCCACGTCGCGCGGCTGGCTAGCTTGCTGTACAACTCCGTAGATGACGAGGAGCAGCGCCAGCCCTACCGCAATGGAGAGCACAAAACCGCTGCGCGTCAACCGGCGTTTGGTCATCATCCTTAGGCCTCCGCTAAACACATCTTCGCTAAACACATCACAAGACATCCGCATCAAACGACCGTGCGCGAGTGTTGGCAAGCTATAGCAATTGCCTCACATGGCGTGCTTCGCTGGATGTGGCATAACTTGCCGCTGGATGGAGGGTATAACATCGGAAGGGTCGACGGCTAACGAGTAGGAACATTACGTCGTCTCGACGCGCGGCCAATGGGGCAGCAGGAAGCGCATGCCGGCTCCCTGGCCGAGCAACGTCACCAGTACGACGCCATAGACAATACGCTCCAATAGCCCAGCTTGTGGCACCGCATCAGGCAGACTGAGCACAAGCGCCAGCGAGAGCGCGCCGCGCAGACCAGCGAGCAGCAAAAGCGGGCGCCAGCGGCGGTCCAGCGTGACCAAGCGGAAGAGTGGACGCCCCCGCGCATCCCCACGGCGCGCCTGGCGGGCGGCGACGGTGTCGTGGATGGTGACGAGCAGCCAGATCATCAGGGCGCGCCCCACGATGACCCCCACGACCGCCCACACAACGGCGAGCAGCGCGCCCGCAAAAGGCGTGGCGCCGATCTGCAAGCCCACCACGAGGAAGAGGAGCGAGTTGACGATGTATCCCACAAACTCCCAGACGGTATCCACCGCCTCGCGCCCGCGCTCGGTGATGCCCGTACGGCGGCCATAGGTGCTGAGGATCAGCCCAACACAGACAACGGCGAGCAGCCCAGAGGTGGCGAGCGTATCAGCGATGAGATAGATGCCATAGGCCGCGCCGAACGTGATCGCCGTCTCGATCAAGTGGTCATCCACCAGACGCAGGAAGCGTGCGACCACGAAGCCAGCCAGGATACCCAGCAGTGGCCCGCCAAAGAACAGCCAGAACACGTGGGGCGTGATGGCCCACGGTGACGCGCCGGAGAACGTATTCTGGATGCCCCGCGCGCTGAGCAACAATCCCAGCACAACGGTGTAGATGGCCACGCTGATGCCATCATTGAAGAGGCTCTCACCCTCAATAATCGCACGCAGCCGTGCGGGCATGCCAAGCTGGCGCAGCAACGCTACCACCGCCACCGGGTCGGTGGGCGAGACGATGGCGCCAAGCAGCAACGCGACAAGCCACGGCAGCCCCGCGCCGAAATGGAGCACGGCGGCGACCACACCCAGTGAGATCAGCACGCCCGGAACAGCCAGCAGCGCGATGGCGATCCAGTTCTTCGCCATGAGCATGGCATCGCTGCTCCACGCGCCCTCGAAGAGCAGCGCCGGGAGAAAGATAAAGAGGACGACGCTCGGTTCGAGCCGCAGCGTCGGCACGACGCGGAGAAAGCCCAACACCAAGCCAACGATCACCAGCGCCAGCGTATAGGGGAAGCGCAGGCGCTGCGCCACCAGCGCCGTGGTCAGCGCCAGCGCCAGCAGCGCCACCAGCAACTCAATCGCACTGGCGGTTGTCCCAGCCGCACGCGATAGGCTGAGCGCGGCGAGATTCCCGGCGGGATCCCAGATGCGCATCGCCTCTTCCCTTTCATATCAACCAGACGGCGACAATGGCCTGCCCCGCGCATGGCACGTCGGTTGGCGCGCGGGCGGTGGCCTCTGGCACGATGCCGAAAGAGATCCTAGGCGCGCGTGCGCTCGTGTCCGAGGTCGGGGCGGGCAACCGCCAGCCCCCAAAGCGCGGCGGGATGCGCCGACGTAAGCGCGGCGGCGGCGGCGGCGAGTGTGCTCCCGGTCGTGCTGACGTCATCAATGAGCAGGATGCGCTTGCCGCGCACCCTAGCCGCGGCGGCAGGCGCATTGGCCAGGCTGAAGGCGCCCGCGACATTCTCCCGACGCGCGCGACTGGAGAGATGCGTCTGCGGGGTGGTGGCACGCATCCGCACGAGCAGCCCAGCATCCAACGGCAGACGCAGCCGCGTGGCACATCGGCGCGCGAGCAGCAGCGATTGATTATAGCCCCGCTCGCGCTCGCGCGAACGATGGAGCGGCACGGGCACCACTACATCGGCGCGCAGCTCCATCCGGCGATAGGCCTCCGCGAGCAGATCACCAAGCGGCAGTGCCAGCCGCCGCTGTCGGCTATATTTGAGCGCATGCACGGCCATGCGCGTCGCCCCATTATAGTGCGCGGCGATGCGGATGCCATCGAGCGGGGGCGGGAAGCCTCCCCCCGCGCAGAAGGCGCAGGTGAGCGTGGCGGTGGCGATGGCGGGGAGCGCGGTGGTGGGGGATGAGGTGGAGGATGGGGCGGAGAGGGGTGGCGCGAGGGAGCGACCACAACGCGCGCAGAGCGGCGGCTCCAGTGGGCGCATGGTGGCCTGGCACATGGCGCAGAGAATGGCCCCCGTCGCGCCGCAGCCGACGCAGCGCGGCGGGAAGAGCAGATCGAGCAGCCGCTGTCCGGGCGGCACGAGGCTGGCCACGCTACAGCGACTTGATGCGGATCATCGCGTCGCCCTTATGCACCAGTTGGCCATTCTGGGCGACGATGGCGGTGACGGTGCCAGAAACCTCGGATTTGATCTCGTTGAAGACCTTCATCGCCTCGATGACGCAGACGATCTGGCCGGCCTGGACCGGCTCGCCTACCTGTGCCAGGGGTGGCGCGCTCGGCGAGGAGGCCACGTAAAAGACGCCGGTGAGCGGGGCGATGATCGCGACACCGGGATCCGGCGTGGAGGCTGGCCCCAGCGTCTCGCCGCCCGCCCGCCGTGTCCGCGCGGATCGCGGGCTGGCGCCACGTCCGCCACTGGTGGGCGCGATGGGGGGCGGCTCCAGGCGCCGACGCAACACGACGCGCGTGCCGCCCTCACTGATATCGAGCTCGCTGACCTCACTGTCTTCCAGCGCCTCCGCTAGGGCCTTCACGCGGCTGACCAGCGATTGGCGTTCTGTTGGTTGCCTCATCGTCATCGTCCTCACCTCGTCACGCTGCGCGGCTAGCCATTGTAGCGGCGCAGGACCAGCACGGCATTGTGGCCGCCGAAGCCCATCGAATTCGAGAGCGCCACCTTCACCTTGGCCT
>JADEYI010001045.1_pt1 | contig 25173 bp, 26 predicted proteins | sample 8542331 | NCBI WGS metagenome assembly JADEYI01 (sample SAMN16510988, study PRJNA670497) | mine drainage metagenome | isolation source: biofilm near Copperflume 1 | place: Germany: Marsberg coppermine Kilianstollen | collected 2018-02
GTAGAAATACTTCCGCCTTTTCATTTTATCTTCGTTTTTGTCGGATGACAGTAATATTTAATGATAAACCCTTCTTTTGCTAAGACAAGAGCATATTTTTTTTAGCCTTTTTACGACCAAACCCGCTGGCTGATAAAATAGGTCAACGTTGGCATCACCAGCCATGATAGGGACTGCCTTATCGTTTCAAATTTTCTTACCACAAATCGCGTCTTCAAGGCTTCGTTGAGCATGTCCACATATTGGTTTATGAAATGCTTTGCAAGAATATTGCGCGGAAGGATAACCGCCATTTTATAATTGCCTTTGGCAACACCAAGATAATCCACTGTGGAGTTCACAGATGCGATAATATCATCTTGAATAACCTCTTGATAATTGCTTGCATTTAAAACAATCCGGTTTAGATTTGGATATGCTCGGAGCGTTTCAAGGGATTCAATGGTACCTTGACGAAACACATCAGACGGTGTAGAGCCACGCCAAGTGAAAACAGCCAACTTATGCGACCTGACGATCTGAATAATAAGATTTTCGCTTTTTGAAATCAACATTTGGATTTGAGTTTGATCAAGCACTCCATCGGAAAAATCATGCCGTTGTAAGATTTCGAGTTGATTTCAAGGAAAACGAGTTTCCGAAAACAATATTTGACCAAATAGGGAAAAAATTCCCGTTATGGGAGTCTTCTGCAAGTGTGTATATTTCGGATCATTAACAAAACCCCTTATGAAAAAGAAAATATTTATTGGTATCGGAGTGGTTCTATTGGCCATCATCGGATTTTTCGTTTATTCCAACTTGTTTCCAGCAAGTCCCCCCATGACGATCAGTTTTAGCGATCGCGGCCTGGATGTAAAAGTTTCTTACAGTCGTCCTTACAAAAAAGGCAGGCTCATTTTTGGCGAGGAGAAAGATAAAGCGCTGCAACCGTATGGAAAATATTGGAGGTTAGGTGCCAATGCCGCTACTGAAATCACATTTAATAAGAATGTGAGTTTTGGGGGCAAGCCTGTAAAGGCGGGCAGTTACCGCATGTATGCTGTGCCTGGCCCAACGTCATTTCAGGTTTCTTTGAATAGTGAGACGGGCGTTATGTTAGCCGCAGGTGAACCCAATTATAGCCTGGATGTAGTTAAAGTGGATGTACCGGTCACTACGCCTCAAGAAGAAAAAGAGCAGTTCTCGATCATTTTTGGCTCTGATTCTACCGGGTTAAAGATGAATTGTATTTGGGATAAAACACAATTCACTGTGCCGATCACGGTTCAGTAATCTCTTATTTCATGCGTTTTTTAAGGAACTGGATCTTACTGCCTTTCGCAGGCCTACTCTTTCTGGTGCTCGCCTACTGGCTTATCGGTCGTATTCAATACCGATTGAATGTGATGGACATTGAGGAATATGAACCCATCTCTACCTTAAAGGTTCCTCAACATCTTCTTACCCATTCCAAATTTCCTTTTATTGATGTGCACAATCATCAGTGGGCGATGCCCGTTCAAAATCTGGAAAAGTTAGTGACCGAAATGGATTCGCTCAACATGGGTGTGATGGTGGACCTCAGCGGCTTTCGTGGGAAATATTTGGCGTGGTCATTAGATAATGTGAACAATCATTTTCCCAACCGGTTTGTCTTGTTCCTCAATATCGACTTTGAAAAACTGGATGACGCAGGTTGGCCTGGTGAAACTCTGAAGCTGATGGAAGAAGCCGTGAAGCAAGGGGTAAAAGGATTGAAAGTGTATAAAAGTTTGGGCTTGACCGACAAAGACAATGACGGAAAACGGATTGCCGTAGACGACCCGCGGCTTGATCCCATCTGGGCGAAGTGTGGTGAATTAGGGATACCCGTTTTAATCCATTCCGGTGAACCCAATTCTTTTTGGAACCCGAAAGACAAATACAACGAACGATGGCTGGAACTAAAACAAGAACCCAGTCGCTACCGCTCGCTCGATAAATTCCCTTCTTTCGAAACGATCATGGAAGAACAACATCATGTCTTCCGAAAGCACCCGGAAACAAAATTTATCGATGCGCATCTTGGCTGGTATGGAAACGATTTACAACGACTCGGAAAGTTATTGGACGAAATGCCCAACGTGTACACAGAGTTGGGTGCTGTGCTCGCTGAACTAGGCCGTCAACCCAAAACCGCCCGCGCCTTCATGATCCACTATCAAGATCGTGTGATGATGGGAAAAGACACGTACAAGAAAGAAGAATACTACACCTATTTCCAAGTACTGGAAACAAACGATGAATATTTTGACTACTACCGCAAGCGCCACGCGCACTGGAAAATGTATGGCCTTGCCCTGCCCGATACGGTGTTGCAAAAAGTGTATTATAAAAATGCGTTGAAAGTGATTCCGGGGATTGATAAGAGTTTGTTTCCAAAATGACTTTTAGAGCGGAGAAATGAGATGTTCAACATTTTGTATACTGTAAATATGTGCAGAGGTGAATATATTTAGATGTTTGGAATAATTTTATGAGAACGCTTCTGACTATTTCATTTTTTACTCTCACATTGACGACATCGTGTCAGGACAAACAAAATATTAAGGTTACCGGACAAGTTAAAGATGAATTGACGGGTGAACCTATTCCAAATGCAGAAGTTGTTGTATTGTGCTGGTACATGAATAACATTGAAGATGCATCATTCAGAAAAGAAACCTTGATAACCGACAAGGTTGGTAATTTCGCGATTAAGTTTGACAAAGGACACCAAGTTGACGTAGCTTCTCAAGCGGTCGGATTTCTTCCAGCAAGAAAATACACTAAGCTCGAATCGAATGAGATTAACCTAGACTTAAAACTGAAAAGGGACAAAAAAAATGAGACCCTGATCTCGCACCTTATGACAACAGCGGATTTTATTGCTGTGACTGGCAAGGCCACACCATTCCTTAAACTAAGGACTCAAAATAAGAAGATTCTAACTTTTGGCTTTGATTTCGCCACGTTAACCTCTAAAGTGGACACTTTAAATTGTGACCTTTGGTTTAAAATTGAATCAAAACCAACAACACTCGTGACAAACAAATCGGGGGGAATTATCCCTATTATGTTAAACGAGATAAAGTCTTCTTTACTTTACGAATTGCAGTATGCACCAGCAACGGGTTATCAAAAAAGTTATATGCTCACTGGACAAGAAGAAGGATTTATTATTAAATGTCGTGACGGTAAAACATACGCTAAAATTATTTTGATAAAAGGTAGAATAGACATAAGCGGACCAATTAACGGGAGTACATTTAGAGATCAAGGGAGGTATTTTAGTTATTTATATCAGCCCAACGGGACAACTGACCTTACATATCCAAAAACAAAAATTGACCTCCAAGATTTTCTAGTCGACATTTGGTACAGGTAATAAACTACCTGATATTGAATTTTCTGGTTTAAGAATTTGGGTGCTAATTATTAAGAACAGGCAAATGTTAAAACTTGCTATTTTATGCGTTTCAGTTTTATTGTTTTCTGAATGCAGGAGGCCTGAAAAAATAAATTTAGAGAAGATCGTCTTCCATACAACGCGCTGCTTTGGTTCTTGTCCCGCGTATCATTCCCAAATTGACAGTAATAAAGCCTTTCGTCTTTTCGCTGAATATGTAGGCAACACACCCGATATCGCGATCAATTTAAATAATCCGGATACGTCAAAGATGGGCTACTTTACGGGGACAGTGAGCAACACGCAATACGCTGAATTGGAAAATGAACTCCAATTAATCGGGCTAGACAATCTGCATTTTGACGGAGCTGATTGTTGTGACGGTTCTGTCAAGACCATCATCATTTACTACAATGGAAAGCGCAAGGTTTTAAAATCAATGCGACCTCCAAGAGAAGCGGATAAATTAATTTCTCTTTTACGATACATTACAGAATCAACCTCTACTCAACGGACGAAAAAGATATTTCTTATTGAGGGTGAGTGACCTGGACTTAGAAACAAAATGATTTTGCGCTAACGCGTTAAACATAACTCAACCACCAATAGTGGTGATTCACCTTGTATTGGCTGAACCAAAGGCAAGGTTTATAGAGAGCCACCACCAGGCTGATCCAGATCAAATAAATAGTGGGGAGTCCTACCCCGCTCGCCACGCCCGAGGGCCGTCCAAAAGTGCCGGTAGCAAAACTAAAGTCTGTCCATTGAAACCCTTGGGCCAACAACAAACCAAGCGCTATCAGATGAGCCAGATAAAAATGAAGGATAAAATAAAACAAGGGAACCCTGCCGTACGTAATCACAATCGTCATTGGCTTGATCGTGGCTCCCTCTGCCAATGCCAAAATTAAAAACATGATACCCAGTGTTATCAAGCAAAACAAAAGAGAAGGTGGATACTTGGTGATATTCATGAACGACAAAAAAGTGAACAACTCTTCCTTTTGAAAGCTCCAGGGAACTGAATCGCCATATACATTGGCGAATCGTAATAACATAAATAACAAAACAGCACCTACCCCAATTTTAAAGAAAGCACTTCTTCTCTGGTCAATCGGACGCGCAAATAATATTCCAGAAGCAAAACCAAAAAGCATAATGCCTAACCATGGAATCGGAGGATAACCCATGATAAATGTGGTGGAGTGAGTTAGGGAAAAAGCCGTTGGTCTGAATAATGAAACCAAAATGGTTTTTATAAGCCAATTGTCTCCAAAGTTGATAAATGGCAATAAATTGTGACAACCGATGATCGTCATCCCGGCTACCGCGATGACCTTCGGTGACCAACTGACCAGCAGACTTAAAATAATAAAACCAAAACCAATCGCTGCAATCACTTCAAAAATAACCGTGTGAAACCCCAGGTCGAACCACAGACCAAAGTTCACCACGGTGAACTCTAACACGATCAGCCACAAGCCTCGAGTCAATAGAAATTTCCTGCTTTTTGTTAGATCACCCTTATTTTTCAAATACAGATAAGCGGATGTCCCCGACAGGAAAACAAAAATGGGTGCGCACAAATACGTAATCCATCGGGTGAAAAACAAAGCAGGTGAGGTCGTAGATAAATCGGTAGGACTTTGTGCAATTGAATTGATATGGATAAAGTCGCGTACATGATCCAGGGCCATGATGATCATGACAATCCCCCGGGCAAAATCAATGCTGGCGATTCGGTTCATGCACGAATATAAAAAAAGCCGGGACATAGTTCCCGGCTTTTCAGGTTAAAAAACTTACGGCCAGTGCAGCAAAAAAAATGGGTTACTGCATTTTAAAGAAGCTGGCCGCTTAAGAAGGCACACCGACACTGGCAAAAAATTATTACATCCAACAACCACTACGTAAGGAGTAAAACCAGACGTGTCGGATATGCCATTTCTTTCAGTCCACAGTCAACTGTCGACCGTGGGCTGCGGACATTTAATCTACATTGTCATGTAAAAATTTATTGTTCCCCAACAAACTGTTGTCATCATTTAAATTGTATCGCGAGATGAATGGCTCAGAAGAATGCGGCACTTCGCTGTCAACCTTAACCCCTCTACGCAAATAGGCCGGTAGCGTCCATTTTTCGTTGAACTCCTCTTTGGTCATCTCCTGCTTCTTGTTGGTTTTTAATTTTTCCCTTCGCTCTTTGGCTTGTTGCTCTAACCGCGCTTTCGTTTTTCGCACTTCCATCATGCCGTCTTCATTGACGACTTGATCCGCAGCAATCTCATTGCCTACTTTAAATTCATCATCGTCTGCAAAGAGACTCTCCTCGCCTTCCTCTTCCTCTATCGAATGCGAAGTGGTGTCCCTTGATTTCAGATCAAAAACATAAGACCGCTCTTCCGCGGTTTCCTCCGGCTCAATAGGGCGTTCTTCAGGCTTTTTCAAAATCGGCTTTTCAACGGGACGTTGAGTTGACGGTGGTTTTTGGGTTGAATCTTCCTTTGGTTTTTGCTCATCATCACGGAGCACAGGGCGATCACCGCCATCTTTCAACTTCAATTCAATTTCAACACCACGTTGATTCACTGAATTGTCGGCTTGCTGAAATAAAGAAATCTGCGAGCGGTCTAATTCATGGGTTTTTTTCTCCTGTCTTTTGATTTTCCCATCGGTAATAAAACCAGTGGCTATCACCGTTACGCGAATGCGATCACCTAAAGCAGCATCTACGCCATGCCCAAAAATTACTTCCGCCTCATCGCCTGCCTGTTGTTGGATGTATTCGGTAATGGTCGTCAACTCGTCCATTTTCAATTCTGCTTCCTCCCCCGAAATAATAGAAAGCAAAATTTTCTTCGCCCCCATGATGTCATGGTTATCCAGTAGCGGAGAAGCCAGCGCTTGTTGAGCAGCTTTGATGGCGCGTGTATCGCCACGGGTTTCCGCAGTGCCCATTACGGCCGCACCTGCATTCAACATGACGGTGCGCACATCTTGAAAATCCACATTGACATATCCCGCCAACGTGATTACCTCAGCAATCCCTTTGGCAGCCGTTGTCAGTACATTGTCGGCTTCACCAAAGGCCTTACCGATCGGAAGGTCGCCATAGATTTCGCGCAACTTGTCATTTAAGATGATTAGCACCGTATCACAACTGGCGCGAAAGGCTTCAATCCCTTGCTCTGCCTGCGATGACTTTTTCTTTCCCTCGAACGAGAAAGGCACTGTGACAATCCCTACGGTGAGGATGTCCATATCCTTCGCAATTTTTGCAATCACCGGGGCGGCTCCCGTACCCGTGCCTCCGCCCATACCCACCGTGACAAAAACCATTTTTGTTCCGGCCAGTATCTCGCGTATCTGCTCTTTGCTTTCGAGTGCTGCGGCTCGGCCGACCTCTGGATTGGCTCCGCAGCCAAGGCCCTCGGTCAAGGTCGCGCCTAATTGCAACTTGCTGGGCACCGGACTACTGTTTAGCGCCTGCAAATCGGTGTTCGCCACAACAAACTCGACATCCTTGATGCCTTGCCTATACATGTGGTTCACCGCATTGCTGCCCCCGCCTCCCACGCCAATCACCTTGATGATCGATTTGTGGTGCTTTGGCAGATCAAATTTGTATGATCCTGATTCAAACATGACTGTAATATTTAGTGGTTTTGTTTTTCGTTAATCCTAAATTGTTATCGGCTAATAGTTTTTAGTTAATTGTTATTAGTTAATAGTTCAGTTAAAAGTTATCGGTTAATTGTTTCTATTGGAACATCAGTACTCATTTTTTCCTTCAAGATCATCGATCAACAAGCCCTTCGTCTTATTCAAAATGTTTGAGAAGAAATCGGAAGTTGGATTTACTTTCTTCACTTTCACTGACTTCACTTCTCTTTTTTCTTTGTACCGATCTTCGCGTTCATCCAACGAGCGAAATCCACCCAGCACTAGTCCCACGGCAGTGGCATACATCGGGCTTTTCACAGCTTCCACTTTACTCTTGCCAAGGTGTTCATTGGGATATCCAATGCGTGTGTCCATGCCCGTCATGTATTCAACCAGTTGCTTGAGACAAGCCAGTTGAGAACCTCCACCGGTAATCACAATACCGCCTGCTAGCCGATTTTCATATCCCGAATTGATGATCTCCGTGTGTGCCATTTCGATGATTTCCTCCATTCGAGCTTGGATAATATTGCTCAAACTCTTTACCGAGATTTCTTTCGCAGTACGATTGCGAATACCTGGAATGGAAACAATTTCATTTGGGCTTGCCTCTTCGGCAATCGCTTTACCAAAGCGGGTCTTCAGTTGCTCGGCTTGCTTGGCCATCACCATCAGTCCGTGTTGAATATCGGTAGTCAAAATATTTCCACCAAAGGGAATGACAGCCGTATGGCGAATAATACTGTCATGAAAAACCGCTATATCTGTTGTACCTCCACCGATGTCAATAAGACAAACGCCCGCTTCCTTTTCTTCATCGCTCAACACCGCTAGACTTGAACTTAGTGGTTCCAGGATCAGATCTTGAATTTCCAAGCCGCCACGCCTCACGCATTTGTTAATATTATTGATGGCGCTGGTTTGTGCAGTGATGATGTGAAAGTCCGCCTCCAATTTTACACCACTCATTCCCACCGGATCTTTTATGCCTTCTTCGTAGTCCACGGTATAGTCTTGCGGCATCACGTGAATAATTTCACTTCCGGGCGGAATCACGATGCGATACATGTCTTCAGTCAGGCGGTTTACATCTTCAATGCTCACTTCGTCATCGTTGGACGAACGCGTGATGCTACCGTGATGCACCGAACTTCGAATGTGCTGCCCTGCGATGCCTACGTTTACCACACCAATGTCGATGCCGCTCATGTCGCTGGCTTCTTTGATCGCTTTGCCAATGGCGAACACCGTTTTTTCGATGTTGGTAACAATGCCTTTGATCACGCCTTCGCTTTCGGCCTTGCCCATACCCAAAACTTCCAGTTTACCAAATTCATTTTTGCGGCCAACGATGGCACATATTTTTGTAGTACCGATGTCCAAGCCGACTACTATTTTATCTGTCTCCATTTTTTTATTGGTTGTTAGTGGTTGCTACTTCAGTTATTGTTATTCATTAATCGTCTGCTTATTAAAATTATTCCGCGATTACTTGTCCTTCGTATTCTAAATTCACCCGTTCATATTTTGTCCATCCTCGCTGCGGTAAAATTTCTTTATAGAAAACCATCAACTTCTCAAATTTGGTTTCTATGTTTTCGGCTCTTCCAAATTCTACCTTTTGTCCCGTCACTTGTGGATAGATTGTAATTCTGCCTTCTTTGTTTATATCCATCTGTGCCACTTGTGCCTCCCAGAATTTATCGTTATTAATAAATTCAATCATTTCTAAGATCTGTCTTCCGTCTTCAATCTTGTTCAGATTTTCGCTTTCAAGCAATTTTTTCACAAAAGGCCCGCTAAGCAATAGCACCCGCGATGTATATTTTTCCGAAACCGGCATGACTACTCCATCCTCCGCGATGTATGCATCAGGCGCATCTTGCTGCACGATACGAGCGATTGGCCTTCGTAATTTTACATTCACAATCAAGGTGCCTTTGAGGTCACCAAATAATTGAGCGTCAGAAATATGTTTATCGTACTTCAGCTTTGCTTCAATCCTTTTAAGGTTAATTCTATCAATTCCAATTCCTTTAATTACTTGACCTGAATTGTTTACCAACTTCAACACATCGGCCTCATCTAGAAAATGGTTTTCATTCAGGTTATCAAGCTCAATAACGATATCATTGCATAAGTTGCCACCCTGCTTACGCTCACTGAACGCGATCAAAAATGAAATCCCAACCAACGCGGCTGCGACTTTAATTTCTGTGCGAATGTTCAGCTTCCATTTCATTGTCTGCTCATTTCAGGTGTCATGGCTTAACTTAATCTACTTTTTAGCATTTCCTTAACAGGCTTCACCAGCGTATCAATATCGCCTGCGCCAATCGTTGCCAACACTTCTATCTTCCTCGATTCAAGGTGCTGCAAAACATCATTTTTTGAACACTTTATTTTTACCGGGCTAGTAATATCCTTAAAAAGGATGTCGCTGGTAACGCCCGGTATTGGCAGTTCTCTTGCTGGATAAATATCTAACAATAGCAATTCATCAGCGATGCTCAGACTTTTGGAAAACCCTTCTGAAAAATCGCGAGTCCGTGTAAATAAATGAGGTTGAAATACTACCGTGATTTTCTTCCCTGCATACATCGATTTCAAGGATTTTAAAAACGCTTCGATCTCGGCCGGGTGGTGAGCATAGTCATCGATGTAAACCAAATTTTCAGTACGAATGACAAACTCAAACCTTCGCTTCACCCCCGTAAAAGAAGCTAGTGCTTCTCGAATAGTTTTGTCATCAACACCTAAATGCATCGCCACAATGGTAGCCGCAATGGCATTTTCCATATTATGAAAACCGGGGACGCCAAGCTGAATTTCCTCTAGCTTCAGGCCTTCGCCTTGAAGATCGAATTCAAAAAATCCGTGTTGCGCTTTAATATTGCTGGCAAAAAATTGTCCCCGGTTGGTGCCGTACGTTTCTTTGGTAATGTCTTTGGTTTCATTAGCTAAAGAGGCCACTGATTCATGAATCACCAAGTGCCCTCCCTTATTGATTTGATTGATGAAGTCTTTATAAGCCGACAGCATTTGCAAATGGTCACCATATATATCTAAATGATCGGCATCGGCAGAAGTAACTACGGCCGTTTGCGGAAAGAGCCGCAAGAAAGAGCGATCAAACTCATCGGCTTCAGCTACCATAATGGTTTGCTTGCTTACCTGACCGTGCATCACAAGGTTCGAGTTGTAATTGGCTGTAATTCCTCCTAAGAAGGCAACCATGTCTTTACCCGCGGTCTTTAAAATATGGGCAATCAGTGACGATGTTGTCGTTTTTCCATGAGTACCAGCAACGGCAATTGTTTTGTAATTTTTAGTGAGCAAGCCAAGTACTTCCGAGCGTTTGAGAATCGTGAATCCAAGTGATTTAAGATAGTTATATTCGATATTATCTTTCGGAATCGCAGGGGTGAACACCACCAATGTCTTTTCTTTTGCGAGGTAGCCTGGAATCATTTCAATGCGATCTTCAAAATGAATCTCCATTCCCTCGTCCATTAATTCATGCGTAAGCGGGGAAGCCGTGCGGTCGTAACCGGATACCTTCCAACCCGAATGTACAAACCAACGAGCCAGTGCACTCATGCCGATGCCACCAATACCTAGGAAATAAATACTATCGTAATTGCTTAATTTCATTGTACTATTAGCTTTTCAATTTCCCCAACAATTTCTTCGGTGGCATTAGGTTTTCCCAACGGGCCTATGTTTTTACTCAACAGTTCGCACCGTTGTGCGTCAAAAAGAAGTTTTAAGGCTTCACTTACTAAATTTTCTGGAGCGTCAACATCGCGCACCAGGATGGCCGCATCAATATCTACAAGAGACAAAGCATTCTTAGTTTGATGATCTTCAGCCACATTAGGAGAAGGCACCAATATGCAAGGAAGTTTAGCAAGGCATAATTCAGAAATTGCCAATGCTCCCGAACGAGAGATCACCACATCACAAGCCGCATAAGCCATGTCCATTTGATTCAGGAAATCGATTATTCTAATCCTTCTAAGGTCTTTTTCAGTCGTTCTTTGTTTTAGGCTTTCAAAATATATTTTCCCTGTCTGCCAAATTACTTGCACTTGCGAATCAATAAGCTTATCAATTCCTTCCAGAATGCTTTCGTTGATCGTTCGCGAACCAAGACTTCCACCCAAAACCAAAAGTGTTCTTTGATTGTTGGTGAACCCAAAATGAGTAAGCGCTCGTTCATGTTTTGATTCCAGGTTGAGAATATCTTTACGTACCGGATTACCGGTGAACATCAATTTGTCTTTTGGAAAATATTTCTCCATTCCAGCATACGCCACACAAACTCGTTGCACTTTTCCAGCCAGTTGTTTATTGGTAAGTCCTGCATAAGAATTTTGTTCCTGAATGAGCGATGGGATTTTGTAACGGGTAGCCGCCAACATGATTGGTCCGCTCGCATACCCTCCCGTGCCCACTACGGCATGAGGTTTAAAATCTTTCACAATATTTCCTGCTTTGAAATAACTGCTTAAAAGCTTGAACGGAAAAAAGAGATTCGATAAAGTAAGTTTGCGTTGGAGGCCGCTGATCCAAAGGCCTATGATTTTATAGCCGGCTTCCGGAACGCGGGTCATTTCCATTTTTCCCTTTGCGCCAACAAAAAGAATTTCGGCATCGGGATGACGCTCCATAAATCGATTGGCAATGGAGATCGCTGGAAATATATGTCCACCGGTCCCTCCGCCACTGATGATAAGTCGATATGGTTGTTTCTCTTTCAACGTTTATGCTGCTTTGGCTTCCATGTTTTTGTTTTCTCCAGTTGCTACGGATTCTGCCTGACCCCAGTTCTGCTCTTGCTCGCCACGGCTCACACTTAATATTATGCCAATAGAAATCCCTGTAAACACCATCGCTGTTCCGCCCATACTCACTAAAGGCAAAGGCTGCCCAGTGATTGGCCCAAGCCCCACGACCACGCCCATGTTCACCATCGCCTGGCATACCAAATCAAAACTCAATCCGGCCGAAAGCAACCCTCCGAATGCGCGTTCACTATTATAGGCGGCTTTCATACCACGGTGGAGCAGGATGAGATAAAGTATCACTACGACTACTCCGCCTATCAATCCATACTCTTCAATGACGATCGCATACACAAAATCAGAATAAGGATGCGGAAGAATATTTCGTTGATCACTATTTCCCGGCCCCTTACCTAAAACGCCTCCTGTGGCTACGGCAATACGTCCATGCTTTGCTTGAAAGGGAAGTTCCTTGCCATCCACAAAACTCATGATCCGGCTCTTGGTTGTCTCCCATCGGGTTCCCATCTTCAAGCCAATCCCTCCGGCTAGTAAACCGACTAACACTAGCATGGCTAAATATTTTACGGAAACCCGACCGATGAACATGACCAACATGCAAGTAGCAAATAGTAGCACGGCAGATGAAAAGTTAGATAGCGCGATAAGCCCACAAATACTTCCGCACCAGAATAAAATCGGAATTAAAGATTCCTTAATGTCATCGATATTTTGTTGCCGTTTGGAGAGCATGCTCGCCAGATTAATAATCAGGGCAAGGCTTGCAAAATCAGATGGTTGGAAAGAACCAAAGATGGGGACTTTAATCCAACGAGCCGCCTCATTAAGGGAGGTACCAAACTTGAAAGTGTAAAGTAACAATGGAATACTTACCCATAAAGCAAGCCTGGAAATTTTTGAATAATAACGATAGTCTATCTTGTGAGCAACCCACATCGCGGCAAGCCCAAGTAGAACCATACTGGTGTGTTTTAGTAAATACCATTCAGGGCTTACTGTTCGTTTATAAGCCAATGTTCCGATTGAACTGTAGACGACCATAATACTAATTAGGGACAGAGCAAAGACTACCGCCCAGATCACACGATCCCCTTGTAAGTTTTCGTCAGCCCATTCTTTAAATTTTTTCATTTCAATAAATTTTTTGACGAATAAATTCATTTTCTTTTTTTAGTTCGAGAACGGCTTCCCGAAACTGATTCCCCCTATCTTCATAATTTTTAAACAAATCAAAACTTGCACAGGCTGGAGAAAGCAAAACAACATCGCCTCTATTGGCGACTTTCAATGCGAGGTTAGCCAACTCTCTAGCACTCTGTGTTTCATAAATTTCATTGACGATACCATCGAATGCTTTATGCAGTTTCGAATTATCCTTTCCGAGACAAATCAATACGCGTACTTTTTTTCGCACCTGATCCTCAATCAACGTATAGTCATTTCCTTTGTCGATGCCACCAGCTATCCACACAAGCGGGCCGCTATAACTACCCAAACCATAGACAACAGAATCCACATTGGTAGCTTTGGAATCATTGACGAACTCGATGCCATTAATTGTAGCCACCGATTCTAATCGATGTGGAGCATTTTTAAAATTTTTCAAGCCGGCTCTTATTTGGTCAATCGATAGCCCTGCCAGATAGGTAGCAGAAACTGCCGACATAGTGTTGATCAAATTGTGCGGCCCTTTCAGCGTAGTCTCTTGTTGGCCAATTCGGAAAGAGCTGTCCTTAAAATTGAATGCCATGTTAGTCCCATCGAAATGCACTGGCATGGATTTGTCCTTTAAAGAAATCTTTAAACTAGCTGGCAAAATTTTTATTTTGGCCACTTCATTGTTAATAACAGCATCGTCCGCATAGTAAATAAAACGATCAGCGTCTTGCATTGCCTGGATCAACCGAAACTTTGAGTTGATGTAGTTCTGCATCTGGTATTCGTACCGATCCAAATGATCCGGTGTGATGTTTAGTAAAATTCCGATATGTGGCCGAAACGTTTTTGTTCCGTCTAATTGAAAACTGCTTACCTCGACTACATACCAATCATGATCTTCAAGCGCTACTTTTCGGGCAAGGCTCTCTCCCACATTTCCTGCCAAGGCAACACTTAATCCCGCTGTCTTCATCAAATGATATGTCAAGAGGGTGGTCGTTGTTTTCCCATTGGTTCCGGTGATCGCAATTACTTTACCCTTGATGTATCGAAAAGCAAATTCCAATTCGTCAACAATTTCGATTTTCTTTGCGCGCGCTTTTTTTATGATCGCAGCCTTATCCGGAATGCCGGGGCTCTTGATTATCAGGTCAGCATTTAAAATCCGATCAGTGGAATGGGTTCCCTCTTCAAATTCAATCTGGTGCGCCTGTAGTTCAGCTTTGTATTTATCCTTGATCAATCCCTGATCAGAAACAAAAACATCAAAGCTCTTTGCCTTCGCCAGGAGCGCAGCCCCCGTTCCACTTTCACCTGCACCTAAAATGGTAACGCTTTGCTTCATCTTACTTTCAATGTTGCCAAACTCACGATCGCTAACAAAATTCCAATGATCCAAAATCGGGTAACGATTTTAGGCTCAGGAATATTTTTCTTTTGGTAATGGTGGTGCAAAGGCGACATTAAAAAAATCCGTTTCCCTTCACCAAATCTTTTTTTGGTGTATTTGAAATACGAAACCTGCACCATCACTGAGAGCAACTCAACAAAGAATATTCCGCACAACAACGGAATCATTAATTCCTTTCTAACGGCTAATGCGAGTACGGCAATTATTCCACCTAGTGAAAGACTCCCTGTATCGCCCATGAAAACTTGGGCAGGGTAAGAATTATACCATAAGAAGCCCAAACACGCACCAACAAAAGCGGTGCAAAAAATCACCAGCTCACTAAGATTTGGGATGTACATAATATTGAGGTACGAACTAAAGTCTACCCGGCCAGAGAGGTAGGCAAAAATTGCGAGGGTAAGTCCAATAATCGCTGATGTTCCTGCTGCCAAACCATCAATTCCATCCGTAATATTTGCTCCATTGGAAACTGCTGTGATAATAAAAATCACTAACAACGTGTAAACGATCCAGGTATAACTCTTATCCAATCCAAATAATAAGCTACTGTAATCAAATTCGTTTTTTTTCAAAAATGGAACGGTCGTTTTCGTTGACTTTACATCATACTCCGTTTTTACTTCAGAAGAAGGAGAAGCCACTTCGATGTTGGCTACTGTTGCTTGAGGACTTTCGCGAATCACAACGTGATCATTAAAATAAAGTGTTACACCCACAATCAAACCGATTGACACTTGGCCTACAATTTTAAAACGTCCGGCTAACCCTTCTTTGTTTTTCTTGAACACTTTAATATAGTCATCCAAAAAGCCTATCGTGCCGAGCCACACCGTTGTAGCAATCAGTAATATCACGTACACGTTATCTAGTTTGGCCATCAGCAACGTGGGAAACAAAATAGCCGCGATAATGATAAGTCCGCCCATTGTAGGAGTTCCCTTCTTTTGCATCTGCCCTTCCAACCCTAAGTCGCGGATGTCTTCGCCTACCTGTTTTTTTCTTAAAAAAGAAATGAGTTTGTTGCCAAACGTGATCGTTATCAAAAGTGAAAGCACTGCCGCTACTCCAGCGCGAAAGGAAATGTATTGAAACAATCCAGCCCCAGGAAAATTAAATTGCTTGTCGATATAGTCGAATAAATAGTATAACATTAATTAGCAAACATTTTCAACATCCGTTCCAATACTTCTTTATCGTCAAACGGATGTTTCACTCCATTTATTTCTTGATAGGTTTCGTGGCCTTTTCCTGCCACCAAAATAATATCCTTCTCTTTTGCCAGCATACAAGCTGTCTTTATGGCCTCTTCACGATCAGGCATCACTAATGTTTTCTTTGCATCAGAAGGGCCAACTCCTCTTTGCATTTCTTTGATGATCTCCATCGGATCTTCACTGCGTGGGTTGTCCGAAGTAAAAATTACTTTGTTCGAATACTTACACGCAATGGCCGCCATCAATGGACGTTTGGTTTTATCCCGATCTCCGCCACATCCAACTATTGAAATCACCTGTTCATTACCATTTCTAAAATGTTCGATCGTTTCCAATACATTTTTCAAGGCGTCCGGGGTATGTGCATAGTCAACGATAGCTGTAAACTTTGACCCAGGCCTTACCAATTCAAACCTTCCGATCGCTCCTGTTAAAGAAGACAATCTCATTAATGTCAACTCTGAATCTTCGCCTAAAAGAATGGCTGCACCATAAACCGCCAAAAGATTATAGGCATTAAAATCGCCAATCAACTTGAACCACACATTTCTATCCGCCATTTCCAATTCCAGCCCAATGATCGAGTTCGTGATGATCTTCGCCTTGAAATCAGCCATCTTTTTCAGTGCGTAAGTCTTTTTGGATGCCTTGCAATTTTGCAGCATGACCATGCCTCGCTTGTCGTCACTATTAACAAGGGCAAATGCATCCGAAGAAAGGCCATCAAAAAATCCCTTCTTGGCGCGGATATAACTTTCAAAGGTGTGATGATAGTCTAAATGATCGTGGGTGATGTTTGTAAACAACCCGCCTGTAAATTGTAATCCTTCAATCCGTCCTTGGTCTACTGCGTGCGAACTCACTTCCATGAAACAATGTGTACATCCCGCTTCGATCATTTGCACTAACAATTCATTAATCTGAATTGGATCAGGTGTAGTGTGTGTAGCTTGAATCTCTTTGTCCACAATTCTATTCACAACTGTGGATAACATTCCAACTTTATAATTAAGGGATGTAAAAAGTTTAAATAATAAAGTGACAACAGTTGTCTTTCCATTCGTACCGGTGACACCTACCAATTTAATTTTACGCGAGGGATTGTTGTAAAAATTTGAAGCGATCGTGCCCAAACCTTTTGCACTACCTTTTACGGTAACATAGGTTATTTTATCAGAAATAACTTCCGGTAATTTATTACATACAATTATTGAAGCACCTTTATCAATTGCCTTTTCAATGAAATCATGACCATCGACTTGATGTCCTTTGATTGCCACGAATAAAAATCCAGGTTTCACCTTTCTTGAGTCAAAAGCAATGCCGCTTACTTCCAAATCCATCGATCCTGAAGTAGACGTAATATTCACTTTATATAATATATCACTTAGTGCAGCCATCAGCTAAGCTTTAAATAAATCCTACTTCCTTTTGAAAACCGTGCACCTGGACTCAACGACTGTTCCGTCACGCGACCTTTGCCATCGTAGTATACACGTAAGCCCGATTTCTCCAACAAGAAAAGCGCGTCACGGAAAGTCATACCGGTAACATTCGGCACCAAGTCTTTTATAATGGGATTTTTTTTCAATTCAATGGAGTTTGCCTCCCTTGATGCTCGCACCCACTCTTCATCGGTAGCCGAATGATTCGATACGCCAAGCTCGTTACAAAGCATGGCGACTTCTTCGTGGTTTCCGGCACGAACTACAGGCACCACTCCTGGCTCTGTGATTTTCTTCTTCTCCATGGCCGAGTGGAGACTAAGGTCGCGTGCAAAAATATTATCGGCTATATCTTTAAACACCGGACCGGCTACGCTATTACCATACTGATAAATTCCTTTCGGGTTTTTTATCAAAACAATGGCCGAATATTTTGGTGCATGCGCTGGAAAGTAACCTACAAACGAAGTAATGTATTTCTTTTCGTAGTGCCCATCTTTCAATATTTGGGATGTCCCTGTCTTTCCAGCAATACGGTAATAGGTGTTTTTTAAATTTTTAGCAGTTCCAAACTCTACGACTCCCTCTAATAATAGTTTGAGTTGATTCAAAGTTTTTGTAGAGCATATTTTAGAATTCAATTCTGCTGTTTCAAATTGGGTAACGGTGTTCTCCGTCCTTTTAATATCAGTCACAAAAATCGGCTTGATCATTTTACCATCGTTGGCGATGGCATTATACAAGGTGAGTGTGGCCAAGGGAGAAATCTCGAATCCATATCCGTAGGCCATCCAGGGCAAAGTAATGCCGCTCCATCCTTTATCTTTCGGACGCGTAATCTTAGGATATAATTCGCCCTCGATTTGCAAGCCCAGTGGCTTTGACAACCTTAAATCATCCACATACTTTAAAAACTTTTCCGGGCGTGTTCCAAAATGTTTATCTACCAACTTCGCCATCGCAATATTGGAAGAGCGCTGGAACGCATCGCGAACAGTAATACGTCCATAACCACCCTTTTCATGATCGCGTACCTTCATATTGTAAAAGGTGTATTCTCCATTCCCCGTATTGATTGTGTCGGTCAGTTCAATATTGGTTTCTTCGAGCAAGGCCAACATGGTAAGCAATTTGAAAGTCGAGCCAGGCTCAAACAATCCGCCAACGGCATGGTTTAGCTTTTCCGTATAGTCGCCATCACCATCTTTACTTAAGTTTGAAATCGCTTTTATGAATCCTGTCTTCACTTCCATCACCACTACGGTCCCTTCATCGGCATCATGCGCCCGCATCGCTTCAAAGAGCGAAGTTTCTGCCACGTCTTGTAAATTAATGTCAATGGTGGTTTGAATATCCATCCCATCTACTGCCCTAATGTTGTTTCCATCGTATACAGGCTTCCAGATGCCTCCGGCAATTTTCTGAAAGAGTGCTTCTCCATTTTGCCCACCCAATGCTTGGTTGAAACTATACTCAAGTCCGGCTCCTTTTTCGTCTTCGTTAACAAAACCAATCGTTCTACGGCTCAGGTTTGAAAAAGGTCTGTAGCGCACGTCCATCTTCTGAAAAATAACTCCCCCTTTAAAGCGACCTTCTCTAAAGATTGGCCAGGATGCCATCTCCTTTTTAGTCTGATAATTGATTTGCTTGCGATTGAGGGTTATGTATTGTTTTCCGGAAGCCCGTGCATCCTTCAACAATTCTTTATATTCTTTGGCCGTGCGATCTTTATAGAATTTAGCTAGGTGATAGGCCAATGAATCAACTCCTTTTTTAAATACTTCATCTTTTGGAAGCGTAGGATCCATCGCCACTTTGTAAAAAGGCAATGAGGTGGCCAGTAGGCTACCGTTGTCTGAATAAATATTTCCTCTTGTGGCCGACACCTTTTTATAATCAAACATCGACTCCTCCGCCATCTTCGACCACTTTTCCCCTTCCATTATCTGAATGTGTCCAATTTTTGCCGCCACGCAAACCGCAAAAACAACTACACCCAGAAAGGCAATACGCACTCGTATTAATATGGATTTTTTAATATTCATGTTTTACCCTTCCCATTGGGTGAAAAGTTAAATTTTAGTTTTAGCTTCAATTTTATATGTCCATTGCCTTATCGTACTTATTCCTATTTATTCACCACAATTTTAAACGGAGGTTTTAAACTTTCTTCCAAGCCCATCGCCTTTACCCTTCGAGCTACTTCGCTTTGCTTGCTGGCAAACATCACGTCAGCCTTCAAGGTGGTGAAGTCGGCACGCAAGTCCTCCACTTCACTTTGTGCCTTGTCAATAGCACGGGTTGTTTTATCGGCATAGTGGGTATTGCTGATGTAGATCAATCCTAGCAACACGACAAACAAAATTTTTGGAAGGTATTGAACCGGAAATCCTTCTTCGAAATACGACTCTAGCTTCATTTTCTTTTCCATCCCAGAGAACATACTCTTTCCGTCTCCTTTAGGAGCTGGTGTACGGGCTTCGTTGGCCTTTTGCTTTGGTTCGATTCTGAAATTATTCTCCATTGTTGTAACAGCTACTTCACTAATTATGACTTTTAACTTTCAACTGCCGACTTTTACTTTTTACTTTTTACTTTCAACTTTTACAACTTCTAACTACGTTCCGCTATTCGCAATTTCGCGCTTCGCGCACGTCTGTTTTCTTCAATCTCTTTTGCCGAAGCCTCTACAGGTTTTCGGGTGATGGCGTCAAACGGCCTTATCTTGTTCCCAAAAAAATCTTTCTCCACCTCGCCAAACATTTTGCCGGTATTGATGTAATTCTTTACCAGGCGATCTTCCAGCGAATGATAACTCATTACCACAAGCCGGCCGCTCTTCTCCATCGCATCGCCACATTGGTGCAAAAAATCTTCAAGAGCCTGCATCTCTTCGTTTACTTCGATACGCAAGGCCTGAAACACCTGGGCGAAATATTTATTCTCCCTGCCCCGTGGGGCAATAGATTGCAATACTGCTTTCAAGTCAAGGGTGGTTTGTAATGGGGATTTCTTTCTTTGTTCCACTACTTTCTTCGCTGCTGTCTTGGCATTTTTCAGTTCACCATACATTCCAAAAATTCTGTGCAACTCTTCCTCGCTGTATTCATTCAAAATTTTTGCCGCTGTATTTTTCGCTCGCTGATCCATTCGCATATCGAGTGGTCCTTCAAAGCGTGTGGAAAAACCCCGTTCGGCTGAATCGATCTGATGCGATGAAATCCCCAGGTCGGCCAATATGCCGTTCACCTTAGTGACGCCATGCAGCTTCAGAAACTGATTCATGTACCGAAAATTTGCTTGACAAAATGTAAAAGAACGATGATGTATTTTCTCGGCCTCTTTCCTGGCGTCTTCATCCTGATCAAACGCTATCAACTTTCCGCCTTTCAGTTTTTCGAGAATCGCCAAACTGTGCCCACCTCCGCCAAACGTAATGTCTACATAAACACCTTCAGGATTAATCTGCAATCCCTCCATGCACGCTTGAAGCATGACGGGTTCATGATAGCTTCTAGCCGCGAGCTGTGAGTTGCGAGTCATGTGCTTTCCACGGTTGCGATGAAGGTATGAAGCATTTTTTGTTCCTCATCAATTCCACTTAGGAGTAACACCCGCAATTCTTTTTCCCCGTAGTTCAACATGTCAACTGCTGTCACTTGCGTCTCAAGTTCAAAAGCAGATCCCAGGGAATATTCAAGAAACCTCACATAGTCTTTCTTACTTTTTCTCGAACTACCCTCAGCAATATTAGAAGGAATTGAAATCACTGCGTCCGTCATTTGACTTTTCAGCCCAAACCTTTCATCCTTTGGGGGTTGGTCAGCCAACTTGTAAGTCAAAAGAACCAGTTCCATCCCTTTTTGCCATATCTTAAGCTTCTTAAAGTTCTTCATGTCTTTCGGGGCTCAAAGCTCGAAACTCATAGCTATCGGCTATTTCTTCCACGCTACTCGTTCAGGTACTTCTCAGCCAGTTTCGACAATTCACCAGGGTCTTGAATTTGGTATTTCTCATAAATTGTCGGGTTCCATGCCTCCACTTTGGTGCCAGTGCCAACCAACAATACCTCTTTGTCGATGTTGGCATACGTCAGCATGTTTTTTGGCAGCAGAAAACGCCCGTTGCCATCTAACTCGACTGAAACTACACCCGACAAGAAGTTGCGCTGAAGTTTGCGGTACTCTTCGTTGAATTCGTTTAATCCAGAAATTTTTGAGAAGACCTTTTTGAACTCCACCACCGGGTAAATAATGAGGCATTGCTCGAAACCCTTGCGAATAACCAATTCCTGGCTGTCCCCTTCGGGCAACTGGGATTTGATCCGCGCAGGCAGAACAAGCCTGCCTTTGGCATCAATTTTACACTCATATTCACTGGTGAAGAAAGTCATTGACGTAGTGGTTTATCTTTTCCTCTTAAGCAAAAATAGAGAAATTTCAACCACTTCCTACCACTTTCACCCACTTTTTTACATTTTCCTTATAAAAGGCACTCAATTCCTTGAGGTTTTTTGTGTCAAAATTCTCGCCAAGCGTTAGGGCTGCTGATCGGCTAAATGTTTAAGGATTTCACGACCGAGGCATAATGAAACTGAGACACGGTTTTGAGGGTGATGAAATATAAGTTTTGATTATTGAAATGCTTTATACTACTTAGTGTACTATTTCATTAGTACACTAAAACACTTATTATGATTTCCATTAATAACCTTCATTTTAGCTACAAAAAAGCTTCTGTCTTCAGCGGCATTAATGCCACCATGAAATCAGGGCATATCTATGGTGTGTTAGGAAGGAATGGAACGGGTAAGTCAACGCTGCTCTATACAATTGCTGGATTGGTTTGTCCGCAGAAAGGTGAAGTCATTGTTAACGGCTTTAAACCCTTCCAGCGAGAAGCTTCCTTTTTACAAGATATTTTTCTTGTACCCGAAGAATTTTTTCTGCCCGATATCTCAATTGCTGACCTGATTACCTATTACAGTCCGTTCTATCCCGATTTCAATGAACCAGCATTTCATCAATATATTTCACACTTTGAAATACCAGCTGATGCAACCCTTCTTGCCATGAGCTATGGCCAAAAGAAAAAAGTATTGATAAGTTTCGGCCTCGCTACGAATACACAGGTATTATTAATGGATGAGCCAACTAATGGTCTCGACCTTATCAGTAAAGGTCAATTGCGTAAGATAATAACGAGTGCCATAAGCGAACATAAATGTTTATCATTAGTACACATCAAGTAAAGGACTTGGAAAATCTTATTGATGATGTGGTCATTCTAAGCGATACGCAGATTCTCTTCAATGAAAATTTAGTGAACGTATCCAAAAAATTGTCTTTTCAGATTTCATTTGAGCCCGAAGATCCAGATCATATTATTTACCAGGAGCCACTTCTAAGAGGTCGCGCCATCGTGAAAAGAAATCTCGATAACGAAGAAAGCAGGATTGATCTTGAACTTCTTTTCAAGGCCACGATTAATGATTCTGAGAAAATTCAATCCATTTTAGAAATTTAAAACCCTTACAACATGAGTTCGTCAATAAACTTCAAACGATTGTCATTTGTGCTAAAAAAGTACTGGTTTGAGAATAAAAAACAATTTATTTTGATGCTGCTAGCAGCGGCCACATTTCTAACCTTATGGATGGGGGTAAATTTAAACGTCTCCAATCCTTCCATGTTGAGAGAAGAAAATCAGCTATTTTTCTTCTTTACAGGGCTCTTCCTTTCCGGGTGTTTGTCTGCTGGTATTCATTTTTCGGCTTTAGGTTCTAAACCAACCGCCATTCATTTTCTTTTAAGTCCAGCCTCCAGTAAAGAAAAATTCATTTGCGCATTGCTCTTTGGAGTTATCCTGTTTTTCTTCGGATATCTTCTGATATTTTATGCAGTAGACATCGTCTCAGTTTGGATCGCCAACAAAAAATTCAATACCCATTGGGCTGTCGTTAATTTGCTATTCATGGATCGCTACGAAAATCGCCTATATGATGGGCCATTTTCTGCTTTGCTTAATTTCTATTTTATCGCGCAAGCCTTTTTTCTATTGGCCTCCATTTATTTTAATAAGAATGGTTTATTTAAAGGAATCATCGGAGCAGGCATTATATGGGTGGCTTTGATATTCTTAATCATGTCCTTGTTCGCAGCCTATCCCCCCTATGTAATCTTTAAGGGCATCAATGAATACCAAGTAATCGAATCTAGTGGGATTATTAAAACCATCATCGTCTCTCCAATAATTACCACGCTGGTCTTGATTTTTTATAAATTTCTAATTGCCCCTTTGCTCTGGTTTTGTGCCTATCTGCGGTTGAAAGAAAAGCACCTTTAATAAATCAATAAAATGGAATTCAGAGAGACCCTTCCCATATACTTACAAATTGCGGAGTATGTCTGCGAAAAAATTCTTTCCAAAGAATGGAAGGCCGACTTTCGCATACCCTCAGTACGAGAGCTTGCCATTTCATTAGAAGTGAATCCAAACACAGTGATGAGAACCTATGAATTTCTTCAACAAAAAGAAATTTTGTTCAACCAAAGGGGCGTTGGCTTATTTGTGTCCAGCGATGCGTATAAAAATGCATTGGCTTACCTCAAGGATAAATTCATGGATAGAGAAATGCCGATATTTTTTAGAACCATGAATATGCTGGGACTGGAAATTGAAGACTTGGATATTTTTTATAAAAAATATAACAGAAATTCATCCTCGGGCTCCAAACAATAGCCATTTAATAGAGATAGCACAGGTCATTTTACAATTTTAAAAATCGAAATATTATGAAAATGAGCAATAAAGTCTTGATCGCCACTATTCTACTCAGCGCTTCAATTATATTCATCATACCCGGGGCCGTTAACATCGAGTACTCAAGTGAACGCCATAAAATAGATAGCACACACTTCTATCAAGTGCTTAATCCCGCTAAAACTATTTTGATAAAGAATCTGCCGAATTGTCGAATTGTGCCATCCGGTTCCTTTAGAATTGGATTTGCTTCAAATTATATGAACGAGGTTCTAAATCTAAGTTCAAAGGATACGTTATCACTCGCTTTGAAAAATAGTAATCTTTCAGATTCGTCAGAAGTAATTCTATATGTTCCCATCAATAAGGTCGATTTGATTATTTCATATTCAAGCAAGATTAAATTGTGGGGTCAATTAAGGCGTAACGAAGTGCCTTCTTATCATCTTGAACTACATAGCAGCACAGTATCCCTAACTCCATTTAGTGATCACCAATTTTTCGATCGTTTACAGGTAGACGATCGGCAGAATTCTTCTATTATCATACCCGCGCACAATCACATAAAAGATTTGATCCTCGTCAATGCAAATAAAGTCTCAATTAGTCCTTTAGCAGAAATTTCAAATGTGACAACCAATTTTGATTCCAAGGCCAGTGTTAAAATAACCAGAACAAATCTTGGCACCGAAATCCATTCCAATCCCTGAAACAGAATCAATTCTTAGTTGAGATTCAAGATTCAACAAGAAAACGGGCACTAGAGCGGTCTGTTGACGATATTGTCATTTACAAAGACACAGATCAAAAAACTATTTCCCTCCACCGTAATTTCAAAGTCAGCCATAATTCAAAAGGGAGGAAATTTTGCTTATCCGCTTGCCGATAGAAAAGCGTATTCAAAATGTTCTGAAGCAAATGACGATAGAGGGAAAAACTGGGATGTTGTTTTATTCTGCTGTGAGGATCAATGGAGATGGGACAATCGAAGAAAAAACTGCCAAAGACTTCTTGTCAAGTATCTCACCGATCGGTGTCAATGAAATTGACAAGTATCATATTACTCATTTTAATATATTTATTTAGTTTGCCATCACCCGATACGCTTGCAATTTGGTACTACCTATGCCTCATGATTCAAAGGATCCGTTGTACAAGTTTGGATATGGTTTGAGCTACTAATTCCTGATCGCCAAAGCCTGATTCAGGTGGTGTACTCAAGGTTGAAGAAAAATGTCTTCGCTTAAACACACACGAAACTCAACCATTTTGCCATGAAGGCAATCCTCTACACAAAGGC
>JADEYI010001046.1_pt1 | contig 25166 bp, 20 predicted proteins | sample 8542331 | NCBI WGS metagenome assembly JADEYI01 (sample SAMN16510988, study PRJNA670497) | mine drainage metagenome | isolation source: biofilm near Copperflume 1 | place: Germany: Marsberg coppermine Kilianstollen | collected 2018-02
GTCCAATGCGCAGCGGTAGAACGCGGGCTCCGGTTTGCGCAGGCCGATGTAGGCGGAAACCAGATACGCATCGAACAGGCCGCGCAGGCCGAACCTGGGGATACGATGCTCCATCAATTCCCGCGATTCATTGCTCAACAGATATGCGCCGATATTTCCTCGGGCCGACGGCTGCGCCCGCAGCGATTGCAGGAAAAATATCATTTGCGGATACAGAACACGGCTAACAGCGCACATCCGCAAGAAAAACTCTTTTTCTGAAAACGGCCTTGGCTGATAGAAAACAGTTTGCAACAGATATTGATGCAGCGTGATGCGGCCGCGCTCCCATTGGTCGTTGGCCTGCGAATGGCGCCGTTCAAACTGATCCCAATCCAGCGCAAAGTGCAGCACAACTTCTCTGCGGGCTGCATGGTCCCAGCCGTTAGTGAGCAGGACGCCGCCGCAGTCCCAAAACGTCGCGGTGATCCTGGCGCGCTTCATTGCTGGTCCCGGCGAAGTTCGTCGTCGGGAAAATCCGCGCCGAGCGTGACGGTTTCCCACAGCGCCATTTCATTCTGGAACTGATCGAGTTTGCCGCGAAACTTGTTGAGCGCGAACGCTCCCAGGATCAAATGCCGGGGCGGGTTGCTGCTGTCAACCACCTGCCGGATGGCCTGGACCGCTTTGACCGGGTCTCCTTTTTGCGCGCCGTTCGCCTGGCGCAGCATGGCGCGGGTTTTTCCGGCGGTGGGGGAGTAATCGGGAATCTGATTCGCGGAAAATTCCGCGGACCTGCCGGCGAAGTCCGTGCGAAAAGGGCCGGGCTCAATGGCGGTGACGTGAATGCCGAGCGGGGCGACTTCCATAGCCAACGCCTCGGAGATGCCTTCGAGCGCAAACTTGGTCAGGTTGTAAAACCCAAGCCCGGGGGTGCCGACCAGGCCGGCGACAGAAGAGAGATTGACGATGTGGCCCTTCCGCTGCTTCCGCATATGGGGCAGGATTGCGCGGGTCACATGAATGACACCGAACACATTGGTCTCGATCAGGCGGCGAATCTCATCCTCCGCCGCTTCTTCCTGCGCGGCCACCAGGCCGTAGCCGGCATTGTTGACCAGGACATCGATATGGCCGAAGGCGTCCAGGGCAGCGTCCACAGCGGAGGAGACCTGTTTCTGGTCGGTCACATCGAGACAAATCGCCTTCGCGCGGGCAGGAAATTTCCGTTCCAGATCGGATATCTTCGCAGTGTTTCTTGCCGTGGCGGCGACGCATTCGCCGGCGGCCAGAACATGCTCGGCAAGCAGGCGTCCGAATCCGGAGGAAGAGCCGGTAATGAACCAGACGCGCTGGGATGAATCGAAGGTCATGGACTGGATTTCCTGTAACTTTTCCGGCGAGGAATCATGTACGAACAATGCCTGCCGGAGTGATGAGTCGCAAATTCATTGAGATGTTTTCAGCAATCGGCCGAGATGCAGGTGAAGAAACCGCAGGCCCCCCTTCAGTTCGGCTCGGACAGCAAATTCATGATGCGCATGAACGCCCCACTAAGGTCTTTTATTCGGGAAGTCGGGCGCGGTCGCGGGCCATTTGCCCGTCATGTAACGCGCCTCGATCGACTTGATCTTATTCAGGCGGCGCACGAAGCGCGGCTGATCGGACTGAAAATGCGCGTTCAAATAAGCCGTGACCAGTTCAAAAGCCAGCGCCACACCGATGATGCGGGCACCGAGCACCAGCACATTCATATCGTCATGCTCGACGCCCTGATGCGCGGAGTACGTATCGTGACACATGGAGGCGCGAATGCCGGGAATTTTGTTGGCGGCGATGGAAACTCCGACACCGGAGCCGCAGATGAGTACGCCGCGCTCGGCCTCCCCGGCGTGAAGTGCGCGGCCAACGGCCTCGGCGTAATCGGGATAGTCCGATGGCTGCTGATTGTACGCGCCGAGGTCGAGCATTTCATGGCCCAGGCCCGCCAAGTACTGGCGGACTTCTTCCTTAAGTTCGAAGCCGGCGTGATCGGAAGCGATGGCAATTTTCATTTATCTTTCCCCCGCGGTCGCGCCCACGGCTTTTCCGGCGCGAGCCATGATGCGCGTGGCGCGCTCGACGACATTGTCCACGCTGAAGCCAAGTTTCTCCATAGCAATTTCCCCGGGCGCGGATGAGCCGAACCGATTGAGGCCCAGCACGTCTCCGCTGTCGCCGGCGATCTTCCACCAGCCGAAGGTGGCGCCGGCTTCAACGACCAGCCGGGGCACGCCGGAAAGGAGCACCTTGCGCTGATACTCCTCGGACTGTTCTTCAAACAGGCAATAGCTGGGCATGGAAACAACGCGGGCGCGCGTTCCCTGCCGCTGCAGCGCGGCCGCCGCCTGAACGATCAAACTGACTTCGCTGCCGGTGGCGATCAAGACGACGTCGGGCGAATCGCCGCCGTCGTCGAGCACGTAGCCGCCGTGACGCACGCCGTCGAGGATGTCGTGTTTTTCAGCGTCGAGGACGGGCAGGTCCTGGCGGGAGAGAGCGAGAAATGCGGGCCTGCGGCGCTCCAGAATCACCTGCCAGGAAGCGGCGGTCTCATTGGCATCGGCGGGACGAAAATCCGTGAACTCCGGAATAGCGCGCAAGGAAGCGAGTTGTTCAATCGGCTGATGAGTGGGGCCGTCCTGGCCGAGGCCGATGGAGTCATGGGTGAAGACGAAGGTGGACGGCACCTGCATGAGCGCGGAGAGGCGCAATGCGGGCCGGGCGTAGTCGCTAAAGACGAAAAACGTGGAGCCGTAGGGAAGCAGGCCGCCGTGCGCGGCCATGCCGTTGACGAAGGCGCACATGCCAAATTCGCGGACGCCGAAGAAGATATTGCGGCCGTTGGGATCGACGTGGAAGCTGGGGCTGTCTTTGATGATCGTTTTAGTGGAGGTGGAAAGGTCGGCTGCGCCGCCGATCAGTTCCGGCACCTTGAGGGCGATGCCATTCATGACCGTGTTGCCGGCGATGCGGGTGGCGATGGGCTTGGAACCGGCAGGAAACTTCGGCACGCCGGCTTCCCACCCCGCCGGAAGTTTGCCGGCGAAGACGCGCTCGTATTCCGCGGCAAGCTCCGGGAATTGCTGTTTATATTTCGCAAAGAGAGCGTTCCAGTCATTCTCAAACTTCGCGCCGCGCTGTTTCGCCTGGGCCCAGTTCTGCGCCGCGTCGTCGGGAACGTAAAAGCTTTTGTCGGCAGGCCAGCCGAGTTTTTCCTTGGTCTTCCTGGTGTCTTCGGCACCGAGCGGCTCGCCATGCGCCTTGGAGGTGCCGGCCTTGGGGCTGCCGTAGCCGATGACGGTGCGGACGGCAATGATGGAAGGCTTGTCGGTCACCGCTTTAGCGGCGTCGACAGCTTTTTCAATCGCATCCAGATCGTTTCCATCGGCCACGCGCTGCACATGCCAGTGATAAGCCTGGAAGCGCATTTCGACATTTTCGGTGAAGGAGAGGTCGGTGGGGCCGTCGAGAGAGATCAGATTGTCATCGTAGAACAAAATCAACTTGCCCAGGCCGAGTGTGCCGGCGAGCGAACATGCTTCATGGGAGACGCCTTCCATGAGGTCGCCGTCGCCGCACATGACGTAGGTGTAATGATTGACAATCTCAAACCCGGGCCGGTTGTAGCGGGCGGCCAGGTGACGCTCCGCGGATGCCATGCCCACGGACATTGCCAGTCCCTGGCCGAGCGGGCCGGTGGTCACTTCCACGCCGTCGGTCGCGCCGCGTTCGGGATGGCCGGGAGTGTGAGAGTCGTACTGGCGAAACTGGCGCAAATCATCCAGGGTGACCTTATAGCCGGAAAGATAGAGCGCGGAGTAGAGCATGGCCGAGGCATGTCCGTTTGAAAGCACAAAGCGGTCGCGGTCGGTCCAATGGGAGTTGGCCGGGTTGTGGCGCATGTATTTATGGAACAGAAGATAGGCCATCGGCGCATCTCCAAGGGGCGCACCGGGGTGGCCGCTGTTGGCCTTTTCCACCGCATCGACGGCCAAGAAACGCAGAGCATTCATCGATAATTGATCCAGTTCCGTCATACATCCTCTCTAAACAATCGGGCAGGAAGCCCGGCTTGACCGCTTCACGGGGAACGCGGGCGACAGAGCGAAAGCTCTGCCAACAATTGTATAGATGCTCGATATCGCCGCCTGTGGCGGCAGCGGCCATCTATCGGCGATGAGGCACATTATCGAATGGGCACATCGTAATTTTTTCCCTCCCAGCGGTCTTCTCCATACCAGTAAAAGGTGAATGAAACAGCCCCCTGCGCCGATGCGGCGACGGGGATGTCTACATAGGCGATGGAAGCAGTCACGCGCTTCGATTCCAGCGTGTTGACGGTCTTCCATCCATCGTCGGTCCACAGGAGCCGGAAGCGGGTCGATTCGACGATCCGCAGCGTTTTCCCGGCGGGGGCGCAGACCGGCAGACGGCACCGCGTGGCGATCAGGATGGTCAGCGCGCGTTTTCTGCCGCCATAGCGCCGTTCGACCGCTTCCACGCGGTCAAACACTACTCCGTCCTCCACCGAGCGCAACAGCTTAATGTACTCAGAATGCGCCCAGGCCAGCGGCATGGCGGAGCCGGAGGGCCGGCCCAGATACATTCCACAGGCGGGCAGATCGGGGGCGTCCCAGATCTGTTCCGGCAGCATACCGCCGGCGGAGGTGAATTGCTCCATAGCGGAGATCATGGGACGCACGTCATTGCCGGCGGCCAGCTCATAGTGGGCGCGCTCCCCGGTGAGCAAGGGCCATGCGCGGCCCTGACCCCAGCCGCAATAGGAGCCGCCATCGTGTTTCTGGCCGTAGCCGTCGTGGTTATAGCGCCGCCAGCAAGGGCCAAACGGCGTGTTCACCTTAAGAAAGGCATCGACCACCTTGAGCGAGTCCACGATCAGAGGGTCCTGCGGGGAACGGATGCCATAGCGCACCAGTTCGAGGAACCCGTGATCGATGATTTCCCGGGCGTCGAACTCGTTTTTCTCTCCGGGCGCGCGATTGGCGAGGCGGAGTCTTCCCTCTCCCAGGCTGGGGTCATAAAACCTGTCGCCAAGACGTGGCGGGCGGATACGCATGTAATGACGCGGCACATCGGGCAACAGGATGCCGTGGTCGGTGACGGTCCAGTCTTCCAGTTTCGACTCAATCCAGTCGGCGAAGACTTCGATAAATTCCGCCAGGTCGCCGGCATCGTGAGCCTTCAACAGCTCGCCGGCGCAGATCAAACCGGTGATGACCGCGGCCAGGGTGGAGGGTGAATAGCCGGCATTCTCTTCCCAGCGCTCCTGCTGGGTCACCGGCGCAAATTCCATCAGGTATCCAGCGGCCCTTTCGACGAAAGTGGACACGTCGAAGTCACCGAGCGCATTCACCTTCCAGAGCCGCCAGGCGAGGATGATGGGGAAGGCCACTTCGTCCAACTGCATTCCGGACCAGTAGGGTGTTCCGTTGACCCAGAAATTCTGGGAGAAGCCGCCGTCGGGGCGCTGGGCGCAGGCCAGATACACCAAGGCGCGCAGGGGCGTCTCGCGGCTGCCCAGAGCAAGGAGCGCAGTGGCGGACTGCACCATGTCGCGCGTCCAGACGAGGTGGTAGCCGCCGAGGTCGTCATCTCCCTTCGACTGCCCCCAGGGGATCGAGGCGGAGGCAATGAAGGCGCCTTGAAACGTCTTGTCCTCATGGGCCAGCAGCACGTTATGGCTGACGTGCTGCAGATGCCCCTTATCGGAGGGGGAGCCAAAGTTCATGGGGTACCGGACGCGGTGCCACTGGGCGGTGTAGCGCTCCATGTGGGCGTTGAACCCGGTGGCAAGAGACTGCATGACTCCGGTGAGCGCGGCGTGATGGCCTTCTCCAAAGCCGACGCCGACGGTGAACTCGCGATGAAGCGCCACCTCGATCTGCCCCATCAGGGCGATGTTGCCGTCGAGCGCCTGATCGAACTCCCAGTCCATTTTGAAATCTTCGTTGAGGTCTTTCCATCCATCGCTGGCGCCGACATAGCCGCAGGAGGCCCTGGAAAAGCCGCAGTCCGCGGCCATAGCAAGAGAGGTATTATCTTTCCACGCCAGGAGAACCCGCTTGCCGCCGACATCGACGAGACGGGCGGAATTTCCGGCCCCGCCGACTTCCAGATGAGGCGCCAGCAGCGCATACACCTGGAGACGCCGAAGCAGATCCTCGTCTCCATCGAGACTGACATGGACGAGAACGGTGGACTGGTGCGGATCGGCGATAATTTCTTTCGTCAGCGAATAGCGGCCCTTGGGGTCGCGGCTGGTGATCCTAACGCCGAGCACGTCGGGATCGATGTACTCGAAGGTATGGTCCAGGTCGCGTTTGTCCTCGTGAAAAAAGGTCTCGCCATCGCTGATTAGAAATCCCAGATCGCGCACCTGGGGGCGGTCGATGGTGGGATAGTAGATTTCGTTCAGGATGCCGTGGGAGATGGTGAACCAGACCCGGCTGGACGCGGAATAGGCCGTTCCCACAGTGTCTTTCGCGCTTGAAGTCCAACGTGGCGGCAAGCCGGGCGCGCCAAAGGCCGGGCCGCCCGCGGTAATCCACTGATATTCCGGTGCGCTCAGAATCACTGAAACTCCAAATTCCTGTACGTGGAACTTCTTTTGGTTTGATATCGCCGAAACTAAAGGTTTGAAGAAATATGCGCGGAGCTTGATTGAAGATTTCCGTTTTTACATCCTATTGAATAGACGAAAACAACGCCGCATTCGTAGCATAAATATTTTCTTCTGCCTGCAACTCTGCGTCATGGGGCAGAACCGCGATGCGCCTCCAGCGCATCTACAAGGAGTAGGATGAGTTCTGGATTCAGATCCTGGATTCAGATCCTGGATTCAATTGTAACCATCCTGCTCTGTCATTCACTGGCATGAAACGTTTCCGTGTCGATGTTCCGGCAGGTGAATCCAAAGAATCGGCGGCAGCTAGTCCGGGATGAAACGGCTGCCGCATACCGCAATCGACAACCCTTAGGAGGAGAGTCCCTTGGCACACGAAGTACCACCCTTACCTTACGACTATGCGGGCCTTGAACCGCACATCGACGCACCGACCATGCACCTGCACCATGACAAGCACCACCAGGCATATGTCAACAACCTGAACGCGGCCATTGAAAAGCACCCGGAGCTAGGCAAGCATTCCGCCGAAGACCTGCTGCGCAACCTGAACACGGTGCCGGAAGATGTCCGGACGGCAGTGCGGAACAATGGCGGCGGTCATGTGAACCACACCATGTTCTGGCAGATCATGAAGCCAAATGGCGGCGGCGAGCCGACGGGCAAGATCGCGGAGCAGATCAAGAAGGACTTCGGCAGCTTTGAGGACTTCAAGAAGCAGTTCAACGAAACCACGGCGAAGCAATTCGGTTCCGGCTGGGGCTGGGTGATTGTGGAAGGCGGCAAACTGAAGATCATCACCACGGCCAACCAGGACAACCCGTTGATGCAGGGGCATTTCCCGGTGCTGGGCAATGATGTCTGGGAACACGCCTATTACCTGAAGTACCAGAATAAGCGGCCAGACTATCTGGCGGCGTGGTGGAACACAGTGAACTGGGACGAGATCAACAAGCGGTTCGAACTGGCAGGGAAATAGAAGCCGGTTTCCGGTCCACGCCCGTGACCGCATGATGCTGCTGGAAGCGCAAAGGACCAGGTCTCAGAACCGAGACCTGGTCCTTTGCATTCCGAGACGCGCCGTCAATGACTGGCCGGTGATTTTTCAGGCGCGAATGCGTCCGACAGCGACACGATGGTGACGCTGTTTTTTAACGAAGCTGTGGTTCCCTTCTGAAAAATCAGGGTCTTCGATTCGCCGGGCAGCAGATCGAAAAAATTGTCCGGCGGTTCGGCGTCGGAACCTTCGACAGTCACATAGACATCCCGTGCAAGCGTTGCCGACTTAAGATGAAGGGCCGGTTTGCCGCCGACAGTTGTCCATGTCGATTCGATGGTTGCGGGCGGAAGATGCAGGTCCTTATACGGCAGGAAATAAAGATCGTTGGTTGAGACGGGCTGGCCGCCGTTCTCTCCCGCAATCAACAGTTCAGCATGCAGGAAGACGCTGCGCGGGTCAGCACCCTGCAAATAGTCGGCCTGGGGGGTGTCCCAGACCTGGGCGGAGGAGAGCGGCTGGATGGAGACAGGCACGTCCTTCTGCGACAGCACCTTGCCGGAAAAATCCATCAGGAGCAGCCTGACTTTCCCCTTGAACGGGTGGACGCGGTCGGAGACGACGGACACTTCGAGCTGGCCGGCGCGCACATGCGGGCTGACCAGCTCATCCTGATAGAAACGGCGCGCGTAGTATTGCAGCGCCTTCCAGCGCCCGTAATAATCAATGCTCGACCAGGAGGCCACAGGCCAGCAGTCGTTCAACTGCCAGTAGAGGGAACCCATGACATGCGGGCGATTGCGGCGCAGATGCTCGGCCCCCAGCTTGATGCCTTCCGCCTGCAATACCTGACTGACGTAGACGAAGGAGGGAAAGTCCTTCGGCTGAGGAAATTCCCACCCGGTGTAGAGCTGGATGAGCTGATTGCCTTCATCGTTTTTCTGGTGCGCCAGCATGACCCTGGAAAGCAGCGTGCGGTCCGCCGGTTCGGTGAAGGTATCGATGGTGGCCATCGAGGGGAAGGACTGGAACCCGTACTCCGACATGAAGCGCGGATACTGATCGTTGTAGGTGGAAAATGGCGCCTTACCGTGCCAGACGGCCCAGTAGTGGGCGTCTCCGAACTGATCGTTGTCAGGCGCGGCGGTGAAATTATTGCTGGGCGAGCTGGGCCAGTATGGAGTTCCCGGCGAATAGCGCGCCACCACCTGCGGCAGAATACCGCTGAACAGGTGCATATAGCCGCCCCATTCCTCATCGCGGCGTTTCGGCGGCATTTTATCGACGACAGCGGCAAACTCCGGCCAGGAGTGCCAGGCGGATTCAATTTCATTGTTGCCGCACCATAGAACAATGCTGGGATGGTTGCGCAGGCGGCGAACCTGATCGACGGCCTCCTGATGTACGTTGTCGAAAAACGCCTTGTCATGGGGATACATGGCGTCGCTGAACATGAACTCCTGCCAGAGCATGATGCCGCGTTCGTCGGCCATTTCATAGAAGCGGTCGGTCCCATAGTAGCCGCCGCCCCAGACGCGGAGCATGTTCATGTGGGCGTCGCGCGCGGAGTCGAGCACGCGGGCCATCTGAGCTTCGGTCACGCGGTCAGGAAAGCTGTCGAATGGAATCAGGTTCGCGCCCTTGGCGAATATGGGGATTCCATTGATGACGAAAGCGAAACTTCTGCCCCACTGATCGGTTTGGCGGCGCAGCTCCACCGAGCGGAGGCCGGTGTGCGCCTCCTTTTTGTCGAGCGCACGGCCGCCCGCCAGCAGATTGACCTGGAAGCGATACATGTTCTGGGCGCCGTATCCGAGCGGATACCACAACGCCGGATGATCGAGGTTCAGCGGGAAAACGACGTGATTTTTTCCGGCGTGCAGCCACACTGTCTGATGAAGGGTGGTGGCCGGCGATTTCGCACGATCTGTCCGGGGAGTCGAGCGGGCCTCGCTGAGATCCACCTGGACGCGCTGAGAAGCGCCGGCAACGATGTCGGCTTCGATGCTCAAGTTGGCGGAGGCCAGGGTGACGTCCAACTGGCGCACAAAAACGCTGTCGATGCGCGCGGCGTTCCAGAATTCGATCTCCACGGGCTGCCAGATGCCGGAGGTGATGAACCTGGGGCCCCAGTCCCACCCGTAGTTATAAGGGGCCTTGCGGACATAGTTGGAGGTGTAGACACCGAAAGGTTTGTCCCAGGGGCTGCCGCCGCTGCCGAGCAATGGATATCTGGAGTCCCTAACCTGCTGCAAGACCTGCAACAGCGGCGAAGCAAATTCCACCCGGATGGTATTGTCGCCAAGATGAAGTTGCGAGCGCACATCCACGCGCCAGGTGCGGAACATATTGTCCGCGGACAAAACCGGGCGGTCGTTCACAAAAACTTTGGCAAAGGTGTCGAGGCCGTGAAAAACCAGGTCGGCGTGCTGCGAACGAAGCTGCTCCGCGGAGACAGTAAACGTGCGCCTGTATTCCCAGTTGGCGAAGCCGATCCACTGCAATTTTTCTTCGTTATCGCGGTAGAAAGGATCCGGGACCAGATGGTTGGCGAGCAGGTCGGTCTGCACCGCGCCGGGCACGGTGGCTGCGTGCCAGTCCGCAGTTTCAGGATGGCTGCCTACATGGTCCGCGGCAATGGGATCGACCGCACCCTGGCGAAACTGCCAGTCTCCGTCAAGCGAGAGATGCTGCACGGCCGACTGCGCGAAGAGGTGGGCGGCAGAGGTTGAGAGCGCGCCGGAAAGCAGAAACAGAGAGGACCAGAGGAAAAGCCGGCGACCTAGACCGGCGGGGCGAAGCACGCAGCGCATATTTTTTTGCTCCCAGAAACACATTTCGACAAATCTGCGTCAGTCTACTATGACGGGCTTTTTTTAGCGGCGAAAATCGCTTGAATAATAGCCAGAGCGTCTTCTCTGCCATGTGCCTGGCCCTCAAGCTGCGCATCTTCCACCGCGGTCAACATGCGCCGAAATTCCGGGCCGGGACGAAACCCAAGAGCGATCAGGTCGTCTCCGGTGATGAGCGGCGCGGGGCGAATCTGCATCGGCTCGACGGCTTCGTAGTGTTCTTTGGCGAAGCGATAGAGCGACAGATCGCCGTGGCTGGCAAGGCAGTCCATGCGATGCAGCAGGAGATGCTGGTCGAATCGATCCAGGCGGAAGAAGCGTTTGAGGGTGGAGGCGCGCATCTTCTCGACATCGGCAAAGCGCATGTGATTGGCGACCAGCGCAAGGATCTGCTCGGTATCGCTGTTGGACATGCGAAGGCGGCGGCAGATTTCTTCGGCCATGCGAACGCCGATCTCGACATGGCCATCGAAGCGGACGCGGTCGGGCGCGCGGCGGAAGGTGGGCGGCTTGCCGACGTCGTGCAGCAGCGCTCCCCAGGCGAGGGTTGCGGGGCATCCGGCGGGCAATTGTCCGAGCAGCATCAGGGTGTGGGACCAGACGTCTCCCTCCGGATGATATTGCGGAGGCTGCTCGACGCCGCGCATGCGGGACACTTCCGGCAGAACTTCAGGCAAAAGGCCGGTCGTGTCCAGCAGCTCAAAGGCGCGGCGGGCGGCGCCTTCGGTCAACATGCGGGTCAGCTCGTCGCGCACGCGCTCGCGGCTCACCTGTTCGATAGCGGGGGCCATGAGGCGGGCGGCCTGAAGCGTGCGCGGCTCGATCTCAAAACCGAACCGGGCCGCAAAGCGCACCGCCCGCAACATGCGCAGCTTGTCTTCCTGAAAGCGCCTTGCAGGTTCGCCGATCGCACGCACAATGCCCGCCTGGAGGTCGCCAAGACCATCGACAAAATCAAGGACGGCTGCGCGCACGTCTCCCCGGCGCGCGAGCTGCACGGGGTCGAGCAACATGCCGTTGATGGTGAAGTCGCGGCGGAGGACGTCCTGCCCGGCGGAGCCAGTGTAATGGACGGAGTCTGGCCGGCGGCCATCGCTATAGCTGCCGTCACTGCGGAAGGTAGCGACTTCGGTAAGAATTTCCGTGGACCCGTATGCTTCCGCCACCAGCACGACACCGAAGTGAGCGCCCACGGCGAAGGTGCGGGGAAACATCCGGAGCACACTGTCCGGGGTGGCGCTGGTGGCGACATCGAAGTCGGCGGGCTCGCGGCCCAGCAGGAGATCGCGCACGCATCCGCCGGCGAAATATGCGGCGTAGCCGGCAGCGCGGAGATGTTCGACAATGCGCGTGGCCGCCTGTTGACGTGCCGAAACTGGAGCCGAACTGTTGTCGATCGACATAAAGCGTGCCCGTGGAGCGAAGCCGGCGGCGATGAAGAAAACGGAGGCTGCCAGTACCATGGTGACATGGCAGCCGCGCTTCCATCCAATTCAGAATCGACGAATGCAGGACTGATTCAATCCGGATTGATTCTGGGGATTGAAAGCTCGTGCGACGAAACCGCGGCGGCCGTGGTGCGCGGCGGAGCGGAGGTGCGGTCGAACATTGTCGCTTCGCAAATCCACACCCATGCGCGCTATGGAGGCGTGGTGCCGGAGCTGGCCTCGCGCGAGCATTTGCAAAATATCGTTCCCGTCGTCCGGGCGGCGCTGGAGCAGGCGGGATGCGGGTTTGGCGATCTGGACGCGCTGGCGGTAACAGAAGGGCCGGGTCTGGCCGGGGCACTGCTGGTCGGGGTGATGTACGCGAAGGGACTGGCTTATGCGCTGAACAAGCCGCTGGTGGCGGTGAACCATCTGGAAGGCCACATCCATGCGGTGCTGCTGGAGGCGCGCAAACAGCGGGAGACGCTGCGCCAGCCGACGCTGGCGCTGGTGGTTTCCGGCGGGCACACGCACCTGTATCTAGCGGAAGAAACCGGCGGTGCGTGGAGATACAGAAACGTGGGCAGAACGGTGGACGATGCGGCGGGCGAGGCCTTCGATAAAGTGGCGAAGCTGCTGGGCCTGGGCTATCCGGGCGGGCCGTGGATCGACTGGCTGGCGCAGCATGGCGATCCGCGCGCGGTAATTTTCGGGCCGGTGAATGTGAAGCAAAAGCTGTACCGGGCCGCGCAGGAACAGAGCCCAAGGCTGCTTTTTTCATTCAGCGGCCTGAAGACCGCAGTGCTGCGCCATGTGCAGACGCATGGCATGGCGGAGCGCATCGAAGCCCGGAGGCGCGCGCTGAATGAAATGCCGCAGGCCACCGCGAAGGACGCGCTGCCGTTGTGCGACACGGAAACGCTGGGCCTGATTGCCTCATTCCAGCGGGCCGTGGTGGACGACCTGGCGCGAAAGACCTTTGCCGCAGCGGAACAGTTTCACAGCGCCAGCGTGGTTGTTTCCGGCGGGGTGGCAGCCAATCGGGAATTGCGCGAGCGCTTTGCCGCAGAGGGGAAAAAGAGGGCGCTGCCGGTCGCGTTTCCTTCGCTGCTGCTGTCAACGGACAATGCCGCCATGATCGCGGCGGCGGCATGGCCGAAGTTTCTGGCGGGCGATTTTGCGACGGAGCGGCTGAGCGCGGAGCCATCGCTGGCCCTGGGTTAACCGGAGTCGATTGGCTACAAGCCTGCGTGCCTTATTTGTGCGCTTTCACCGTACAATCAAAATTTGCACGATCAAAATTTGCATGGCACTCCATCTCTACAACACCCTTAGTGGACAGGTCGAAGAACTTCAGCCGCAGCCGGGCAAGCCGCTGGGCATGTATGCGTGCGGGCCGACGGTTTACGACTACGGGCATATCGGAAACTTTCGCACGTTCGTCCATGTGGACATACTGCGGCGGTTTCTGAAGCAACTGGGGGTTCCGCTGCGCCACGTGATGAACATCACCGACGTGGACGACAAGATCATGCGGAACGCCATTGCGGCGGGGAAATCCATCGGCGACTACACGGCGAAATACGAGAAGGCTTTTCTTGAAGACCTGGATGCGCTGGGGGTGGAGCAGCCGGAGATGCTGGCGCGGGCCACGGAACACATTCCGCAAATGGTCGAGCTGATCGAGCGGTTGATCGCGCGGGGCAGCGCCTATCGCGGCGAAAACGGCTCCTATTATTTTCGTATCGCCAGCTTCCCCGGGTATGGAAAACTCTCAAAGAAAGACCTGGCGGGCATGGAAGACGGCGCGCGCGTCGATGTGGACGAGTACGACAAGGACAGCGCGCGGGACTTTGCGCTGTGGAAGGCGGCGAAGGCCGAGGAGTTCCACTGGGACACACCGCTGGGCGCGGGCCGACCGGGCTGGCACATTGAATGTTCGGCGATGGCGACGGAATACCTGGGCGAGACATTCGACCTGCACGCGGGCGGTGAAGACCTGATGTTCCCGCACCATGAGAATGAAATCGCGCAGTCGGAGTCGGCCAGCGGAAAGACCTTTGCGCGGCACTGGATGCACGTGCGTTTTTTGCTGGTGGAAGGCAAGAAGATGTCGAAGTCTCTCGGCAATTTTTATACCCTGCGCGACCTGCTGCTGCGCGGGTACAAGGCCTCGGCGATCCGTTTTCTGCTGACCTCAGTCCCCTACCGCAACCAGTTGAACTTCACGTTCGACGGACTTATCGAATCGACGAACGCGGTGGAGCGGCTGCGAACGTTTGCGGACCGGATGCGCAAGGGCGGCTTTCCGGCGGGACGCAATGCGGCGCTGTTTGCAGCTACGGAACATGCGGGCGCGGCCTTTACCGGCGCGCTGGAGGACGACCTGAACACGGCAGCGGCACGGGCGGCGATATTCGACCTGGTGCGACTGGCAAACTCCTATGCGGACCGGGGAGAACTGCAAGGCGAAAATGTCGCTCCGATCCTGGATGTGCTGGGACGCTTCGATGCGATCTTCGCCGTGCTGGACGACCGCGACGATGCGGTGACGCGTTTCGCGCTGGAGTGGGCGGAGCGCGAGCAGCGGCTGGACGAGGCATCGCCGGAACTGGTTGCGGGACACTCACTGACCGATGCCGCGATCGATGCTTTGATTGCGGAGCGCAATGCGGCCCGCAAATCAAGGGACTTCGCGCGCGCCGACGCGATCCGGCAGGAGCTGGGCGGCAAGGGAATCCTGCTGGAAGACAGCGCGGACGGAGTGCGCTGGCGCAGGAAATAGGCAAGTGACACCGCCAGCCCGGCATAAAAATCGAGGCCATCGGACAGGCCCAGGGCAGGCTCTGAGGCAACCGCCCCGCCAGCGCGACAACAAACGGCCACAGGCCTAGATTGCAGGCTGTCTGGCGACCGGCGCGGTTTCGATCGGCGGACGGTGGCGGTCGATTTTCGATGACGTGACGAGAAAAATCGCCAGCAGAATGACCGCCATGCCGAACCACTCGTTTTTCTGGAGACGCTCGCCGAGGAAGATCGCGCCCAGCAACACCGCCACGATGGGGTTGACGTAGGCATAGGTCGCCACCTTGGCGACGGGAACATTTCTGAGCAGCCAGATGTAGGAAGAAAACCCCATGAGCGAGCCGAAAAGGATGAGATAGACGATGGCCGAGACGCTGTCGCGGTTCCATTGCGCTTGTTTCCCTTGATGCAGAATTGCGGCCAGTGTGAGGTCGCAGGCGCTGGCAGTCAGCATCTCCCATCCGGCGCAGACGAAGGGGTCGAGCGACAGACGGCTGTGCCGCGACAGCACGGAACCGCCGGCGAAGGAAAGCGCGCCCAGCAGCAAAACCACGATGGCCAATACCTGGCGATGGTCGCCATGAAGACCGCTGCGAGCGCTGGGCCAGGCCAGAATCGCCAGTCCAACAAAGCCCAGGATCAGGCCGACCTGTCCACGATTCCGCAGGCGCTCGCCTTCCGGCAGCAGCAGTTCGATCAGCGCGACGTAGACGGGAATGATAGCGACCAGCAGTGCGGAGAAGCCGCTGGGAATGTAAAACTCCGCCCAGACGAGGCCGAGATTACCGGTGAAAAGAAGCAGGACGCCGAGTAGAAATACACGGCGCATGTCGGCCCAACTGCCCCAGAGCCGCCTGCCGCGCAATGCGCAGAACAGCAGCATGATGCAGCCGCCGACACCCAGACGCAGACCGGCCAGCAGCGGGGCCGGGACAAGATGCACGCCAAAACGAGCCGCGGTGTAGGTGGCGCCCCAAAAGGTGTAGACGCAGGCGAACGCCAGCACAATCCTATAGCGAGACGCGGGTGCGGGCGGAGCGGAACTCATGTGGACAGTCCCATTTCGATATTTCTATTTTATGTGGGCGCGCTGCTCTGCAACAGGATGGGATAAATTCGCTGTTCTCATCCACAGATGGCGGGCTATACTGATTGCATCCGGTTCATTTATGCGCAGAGCATTGGTTCTCTATTTTTCGGCCGACTGCACCGTTCCCACGGAACGAGTCGGACGGATGCGCCCGCGCAAGCACCTGCGCAGTCTTCCGACCCGGACACGACCTAGTTTGTTCGGCAGCGACTAAGCTGCCCGCTCGAACATCGGCAGGCTGGATGTTCGACGAATCATTTCGCAACAGACTATCAGGTCGTCCAGCTTCGTCCGTCGGGCTGGGGCCTTTCCGACAATTCAGGGTCTCCGCTCCGCCGAATCGATGGAGCCGAGGCACCGCCACATTCCCGCGATGAGGAGAATTTCGATGCAGAGCCATGCAACCGATTCATACAAAAACAGTGAAAAATACGCGCAATTTGGCCCCAAGGTGAGTGGGTCATTGCCCGGCCCGAAGTCCAAAGCGGTCGTCGATGCAGACAACAAATGGATCTCTCCGAGCTATACCCGTTCCTACCCGATGGTGGCGAAACGCGGGCGCGGGATGCGGGTGGAGGATGTGGACGGCAACCAGTTCCTGGATTTCGCCTCGGGCATCGCCGTCTGCTCGACGGGACATTGTCATCCGGAAGTGGTCAAGGCGATCCAGGACCAGGCGGGCGAGCTGATCCACATGTCGGGCACGGATTTTTACTACGAGAGCATGATCGAGCTGGCGGAACGTCTCTCGAAGATCGCTCCGATGCCGGGGCCGCACAAGTTCTACTTTGGCAACTCCGGCGCGGAGGCGATCGAGTGCGCGTTCAAGCTGGCGCGCTATCATACCGGGCGGCAGAACATCATTGCGTTCTTTGGGGCATTTCATGGCCGCACCATGGGAGCGCTTTCGTTGACCGCGTCCAAGCCGCAGCAGAAGCGGCGCTTCGGCCCTTTCGTTCCCGGCGTGACCCATGTCCGGTATCCCTATGCGTATCGCGGATGCAGCGGCGGTCCGCAGGAGGAAGAGGCATTCGCACTGGGCTGCGCCCGCTACATTGAAGACAAGCTGTTCAAGACCACACTGCCGCCGGAGGAGGTCGCGGCCATCTTCGTCGAACCGATCCAGGGCGAGGGCGGCTATGTCGTCGCGCCGACGATCTTCATGCAGGAGTTGCGCAAGATCTGTGACCGGCACGGCATCCTGCTGGTGGCCGATGAGGTGCAGAGCGGCGTAGGCCGCACGGGCAAGTGGTGGGCGATCGAACATAGCGGCGTTCAGCCGGACATGGTCTGCGTGGCCAAGGGCATCGCCAGCGGAATGCCGTTGAGCGTGTGCATGACGCGCGCCGACATTATGGACTGGAAACCGGGCTCCCACGCCTCGACGTTTGGCGGCAACCCGGTCGCAATCGCAGCGGCGCTGGCAACGCTGGACGTAGTTGAACGCGATGCCATGAAGAACGCGGCCACGGTGGGCGACGCAATCCAGCGCCGCCTGAAAGAGTGGCCGAAGAAGCACCCGATCGTCGGCGATGTGCGCGGACGCGGGCTGATGATCGGCATAGAGATCGTCAAAGACCAGCAGTCGCGCGAAGCTGCCGGAGAATGGCGCAACAAGATCGAGGTGCTGGCTTACGAGCGGGGCCTGCTGATTCTGGGCTGCGGCGAGACCTCCATACGCCTGGCGCCGCCGCTGATCGTGAAGCAGGAAGAGGCGGACATTGCGCTCGACATTCTCGAAGAGTGCATCACGCTGGTCGAGCGGGAGCATCTTTCCTGAACGGGTGCGGCCGCACCCAGGCACCCGACTGGTCAACAGAGGGCAGTGAGATTTGCTGCCCTTCAGTCCCTATTGCTTGATAGAGTTGGAGTCAACCCCAGCAATGCAAATCTCAAGGTTCGCCCAATATCGCCTCTCCATCTTCGAGCGGACCACGCTTTGGCTCGACCGCCAGGCCACGCGCAAGACATTGCCCGCGCGCAGTTCAGCGCACCTGACAACCGGGATGCGCGGAGAAGACGCGGCATATTTCCACCTGCGCCGGCTGGGCTATGTAATTGTGGCGCGCCGGTGGCGCAGCCCGAGGCTGCGCGGCGACATCGACCTGATCGGATGGGACGGCGACTCATTGTGCTTTATCGAAGTGAAGACGCGCACGTCGCGCAGTTTTCAGCCGGCGGAAGCAGCGGTCGATGGCGAAAAGCGAAAAATGCTGTATCGCATGGCACAGGAATACATCCGGCAGATGGACGACTTCGACCAGATTTCAGCCCGGTTCGATGTGGTGTCGGTTTATTTCACGGAAGCCAAGCCGGAGTTCGAAGTCTTCCGCGGCGCGTTCTCCTAGCGCATTTCTCCGGTCCCTGTCGTGTGGCGAGTGAGAATCTCATTCCTCTATCTTTCCGCCATTGGTTGAGAATAAAGAAATGCAGGTCCCTCGGCCATCCACCCCACCACGCGAAAAACACACGCGCCGGGGACCCCCTGTTCCGGTCGGGATGACAGGTTAACGCAGGTGGAAATAATCTTCTTTTGCCGTCGCGTATAGCGGAGAAAACTCCCGCAGGCTGCGCACCGTATCGATCACGCGGTCGGCGACATATTCCACTTCCGCCAGCGTATTGAACCTGCCCAGCCCGAAGCGGATGGAGCTGTGGGCTTCATCGTCGCCCACTCCAAGCGCCTTCAATACATAGGAGGGTTCGATTGCGGCCGAAGTACAGGCGGAGCCGCTGGAAACAGCGACGTCATCGAGGCCCATCAACAGCGCTTCTCCTTCGACATGCAGGAAACTCATGTTCAGGTTGCCGGGCAGGCGATGCGTCATGCTGCCATTCACACGGGTAAAGTCGAGGCTCGATGCCAGTTTGTCTCGGAGCCGATTGCGAAGCTCTTCCAAACGCCGGGCCTCCGCGGGCATTTCGGCGCGCGCGATCTCACAAGCCTTCCCCAGCCCGACGATACCCGGAACATTCAGCGTTCCGGAACGCATCCCGCGCTCGTGACCGCCGCCTTCCATTTGCGAGGCGACAGGGATCCTCGGAGTGCGCCGGCGAACATAGAGCGCGCCCACTCCCTTTGGCCCGTAAAGTTTGTGTGCGCTAAGTGACAGCAGGTCGATGTTCATTGCGCCGACATCGACGGGAATTTTGCCCACCGCCTGCACGGCATCGGTATGGAAGAGGATTCCCCGCTCCTGGCAGAGCGCTCCGATTTCCGCTATCGGCTGAATGACGCCCACCTCATTGTTGGCGAACATGACGCTGACCAGAATCGTTCTGTCATCGAGCGCGCGTTTCAGGCGGTCGAGATCAATCAGTCCATCCTGGCCAACCGACAGAGTGGTCACGCGGCAACCCTGCTTTTCGATTCGCTTGCAGGTGTCGAGCACGGCCTTGTGTTCCGTAGCCTGGGTGATGATGTGATCGCCGCGCTCGCAGCAGGCTTCCGAGACGCCTTTGATTGCGAGATTGTTGCTTTCGGTGGCGCCGGAGGTAAAGACAATCTCTTTCGGTGTGGCGCCGATGAGTTTTGCGACCTGCTCGCGCGCGAGCTCGACGGCCTGCTCCGCCTGCCAGCCAAAGCTGTGACTGCGGCTGGCCGCATTGCCGAATTTTTCGGTGAAAAAAGGCAGCATCGCTTCCAGGACACGCGGATCGACGGCAGTGGTCGCCTGGTTATCCATGTAGACGGGCAGGTTTACGTTTGCAGCCGCCGGATTTCGATTGTCAGTTGGATTCACCGCGAAGACCGCCTTCCCTTGCCAATACGCAGCCTGCAAAGTTTCGCGGGACGCTGAACCGTCTCTTTACAAGACCGCGGCTTGTTAACTGAGCGTGACCAGCGGGTTTGCGCGGAGCCTGCGCCCATGCGACGCATCCCTTGATTCCTCACAGAGGTCTGAGATCCGCATTTCATGCAGCAGCCCCTGGATGGTGTCGTTGAGTTTGCGCAGCGGCTCTTTCACAGTGCAGGAATTGAGCAGGTCGCAGTCCCCATGACTGGTAGTGCAGGAGGCGATGAAAAGCGGCCCTTCAATGGAGCGAATCACCTCAAACGCAGTGATCTGGTTGGCGGGACGGCCCAGCGAATACCCGCCATGAATGCCGGCATGAGAGACCAGAAGCCCGGACCGCGCCAGCGTCTGCAGGACCTTGGCCAGCAGCGGAGTGGGGATGTGATAGGCCTGGGCAATGTCTTTCGCGCTTTGCGCCTGGCCCTGCGGAAGCTCCGCCAGATGCTTGAGCGCGATAAGGCCATAGTCGGCTTTTTTGGTGAGTCGAAGCATAATTTGCCGGTTGCGTCTCAATCCTCGCCGGAATACCGGAGTCGACCGGCATAGCAAGCGAACACCTATAGAATAGGACTCTTTTCATCCTTGCAGCAAGAACTACCGATTCTGGCGGCAAGAACTACCCGATAGTCTCCTGCGAGCCGTGCCCAATGCCGGGATCTGCCGCAGCAGGTTTGGGCTGTCTTCCGACGGCTGGGAGTGCCCAATGTTCGGATATTTTTCACTCATGCGGATACCAGGCCCTCCATTTGGCCGCGGACGCGAATGAATTTGCGAAAAACAAAGGATTTTTCTTTGACAAACGCATTCATATATCTGAGACTAACGCCATCGGGAGCCGCCCGCATCTAACCCCCTAGCCATGGAAGCCTGCAAACACCCTCGCGTGCGCGTGTTAACGCGTGAAGAAGATGCCGAATTTGTCGAGTGCCTGGAATGCGGCGAGGTCTTCGACTCGCACGAATTTACCGATATGGCAATCGAAGAACGCAGCCAGCAGGAAAACCAGGAAGATGCCTGACTGTCCTTCATTCGGAGGGCATCCGGCTGACCTCAACCGGCGCGCCAAGACGCTGTCCGCTGCGCCACAAATAATGGAAGCCGGACAGTACGGTGAGCCATAGCGTGGCCTCCAGCGACACCTGGCGAGTCCACAGCACCCACGCGGCAGGATGCGTCTGGGCCAGCACGACCGAACATACCGCGAGGATCTGCGCCAGCGTATTCGCCTTACCCAGCAGGCTGGGATTGAAGTTGCGCGTACCGGTGGTGGCGTAGAGCAGCGCGGCAATGATGACGATACCCAGATCACGGCTGAAGACCATGACTGTAACCCGCCGCGACACCAGCCCAACGTGCATCAGCACCAGAAAAAGGGTGCTCAACAATAGTTTGTCGGCAATGGGATCGAGGTAGGACCCCAGCTCGGTCCGCTGGCGAAACAGCCGCGCCAGCGCTCCATCCAACCCGTCGCTGACGCCGGCAATGACGATCAGGATGAAGGCGCGATGATAATGCGAGTCGAGGATGGCCAGAACCAAAAATGGAACGATGGACAGGCGCAGCAGCGTGAGTTGATTAGGCAGAGCACGTAATTGGCGAAGCACGGGAATGGAGATATCCTCATCCATCCTAACGCAGAGCGGCACTGTTTCGCGTGAGGGCGGGAAGAAGGAAGCCGGTCAAAGTTGCCCTGCATCGCGGCGGGCATTAGAATCAGAGGAGCATCCTGCAGGCGCGTAGCTCAGTTGGTTAGAGCGCTACCCGATCACGGCCTCCTATAGTTTTCAATCGCTTACCTTCTTTACTGTCCACCTTACTGTCCAGCTCCCTCCATATTTTGACCAAGATCGTGACTCGCACTACTTTGAACCGGTTCCCGGAGGGTTCAAGTGCGAGGAAAGACGTATGCCGATCGTGTCAACATAATCAAGATGGTCAAGGTCGACGGCAAATGGCCGTTCGCCCCAATCGTCGAACGCAAAGGGAAAATAATACGGGATCACGTCCTGATCAACGGCCGGGAGGAACATCACCCGGAAGGGCGCTACTACCTGGAGTGGTATGAGGCCGGAAAGCGCCGGCGGCATCCGATCCCCATCTTCGAGGAGCTCGTCCCAGCCGCTCGGGCGAAGTCCATCGAACTCCAGGCCCGCAAAGCCGGTATCCTTGTCGAACTCGCCAAGCCCGAAACCGAGCCTAGAAACCACTCAACTACAGCCGGCGCGAAATCTTCCGCTGCCGATCCAAATCGTCTGACCATGTCAGCCGCCGTGGATCAGTACCTGGAGTTTTGCGAGAAACAACGCAGCCTCCGGACCTTTCGGACCTACCGGCCTGCTCTCAAAGATTATCTTCTGAAGTCCTACACCAAAACCTATGTGGACGAGGTAAATCGTGACGATATGCTCAGATTCATCAGCTATTGTTTCGATCACGGTCTCGCTGCTCGGTCGGTGTACGACAAACTGGTCACCGTCCTAACGCTCTTGAAGCGGCATGGGCACAAACGGCTGATCGAATCGAGCGACTGGCCCGACTACGTCGAGACCATTCGTCCGGTCTACGAGCCCGAAGAGATTCACGCCCTGCTTCGCCACGCAACTCCCGTCGAAGCGCTCCTGATCAAGTTCTTTCTCACTTCTGGCTTCCGTAATCGCGAGACGAGGTTCGTGGCCTGGTTTGACATAGATTTTCGGAACTCAGTTGCGCGCGTCACCGCCAAGCCGGTCTGGAAGTTCAGCCCGAAGAACTACGAAGAGCGCGCGGTACCATTGCCAGAGCCGATGATTGAGCAGCTTCAGCGTTTGAAATCCGAGCGAAAGGGGACGGCTGCAGACCTGGTTTTTCCCAATACCAGAGGCAAACCCGACACCCTCCACATCGAGATCATCAAACGGGTTGCCTATCGCGCCAAGCTCAATTGCGGGCAGTGTATCTCCGAGCATGGCTACAAGTGCGCCGAGGGACCATTCTGCGAGCGTTACTTCTTGCATAAGTTCCGCCACACGTTCGCCACCCAACACCTGCGCGATGGCATCGACATCCGCACACTACAGAGTTGGATGGGACACCGAGACATTAAATCCACCATGGTGTACCTGAAAGGTATCCAGTCGAGGGATGCCTTGGCCAAGGTGAATGCGGGTTCGTTGGCCGCCTACGTCGCCTAAGCACGGGCTCAGAGGGCACTGACATCAAGCCCAGTATTGTGAAGCGCCGGGTAATTCTTGCCCGGCACTTCTTCTTGCCCTCAATTTCGGTTCGACTCACGATCAGCGTTCAGCGCAACTTGACGGAGATCCGCCTTCCCTCGATCATCGACGGACTGCTGGAGCCGAACTCGGTAAAGTCGTATCTTCTCCAAACCAACACTCAAGGACGTGCTTATGAAACTCGTGGAACTCATTGAAGAAAAAACTGAAGCCCTTCGCGTTCGTGACATCGCGCAGATTCTAGATGTCTCGGTGCAACAGGTTTACAAGATGGCGGCCAAGGGTCAAATTCCTTCATTCAGGATTGCCAACGCCGTTCGTTTCGATCCTGAGGAGTTTGCTACTTGGCTGAGGACGAAATATCCGGCCCAGCCCATAGCTTCCATCGACAGATCCGTACGATCTGCCTGAGTCTCGAGTTCGCGTTGGGTATCCTGGCATCAAGCATAAGAGTGCCTTCGGAGCCGCTGGGCTTAGGATTCGATCCCCGCGCAATCCACGTTACTTGACCGGCGCCGACGCCTCCTCGCGCCCACAATTCTTTGGGGAGGAGAAGGTCAACTCAGCGGCTCTCCGGCGCAAACCATGCAGATTTGACCGAATTTTGAAACCGCTCCATGCTTGCATCGCGTTTGGAAGAGGTGCATATGCGAGAGCGGACAAAACGATTTGCGATTGCGGTCCTGTTGACGGCGATGGATGGTGCACTCCTCGATAGATACTTCGGTGCGATCTGGCAGGCCTGGTCTGAAGTCCTCTGGATCCGAGGAGCATTTCTTCTGTTGCTTGCCCTTTTGATAACCTCAGCCGCCGTGCTGTGGATCCACGTCTACTATGATCTGCGTCAGTTCCAGCGTGAACGGCGTGGCGTGCTCTCCTTGAGGGCACCCTCGCTCCCTGGCGAGTTGAGAAGGAACGGCGATGTTTGATTCGCTCGACGACCTTTCCGTCAAACTCACGGCAACGGGCTATTTCGTCGACCCGGTGATGACCAGCGTCGTGTATTTAGCGGCCCGGTTGCACAAACCTCTGCTGCTCGAAGGGCCAGCCGGAAGTGGTAAGACGCAACTCGCCGTTTCTGTTGCCCAGGCGGTAGGCACGCATGTCGAGCGGCTGCAATGCTATCGCGGGGTGACGGAGGACAAGGCCATCGGGCGGTTCGACGAAAGCCTGCAGCGGCTCTATATGGAGTTCTCGAAAGGCCAGAACGAAAGCTGGCAATCGCTGCAGGCGAATCTCAAGGGTCGTGATTTCTTCCGTCCCGGGCCATTGATGCGCGCGCTCGAGTGTGAGAAGCCCTGCGTGCTGTTGATCGATGAACTCGACAAGGTAGACGAAGGCTTCGAGGCGATGCTGCTGGAGATCCTGTCTGCCTGGCAGCTTTCGATCCCGGAGTTCGGAACGGTAGAGGCCCGGAGCATTCCCTTCGTCGTTCTCACCAGCAATGAGGAACGCCGTCTCGGCGATCCCATTCGCCGTCGCAGCCTGTATGTGCGCGTCGAGCATCCGAAGCCGGAGCGGGAGGCGGAGATCATCGCCAGCCGCACTCCTGAAGCCTCCGATGAGTTCCATCGCGAGATGGCAGGGATTGCACTCTCGTTCCGCAATTATTCCCTAGAAAAACCACCTTCGGTTTCGGAGATGATCGACTTCGCGAATGCATTGCAGCTGCTGGGAACCGATCAAGTTTTGCCGGAGCACCGCGATGTACTGCTGCCATTTCTCGCCAAAACGGAAAAAGACCGCCGTCATCTGCTGCTGCGGGAAGGCTTCAAGAGCCTGCTCGACGACGGAGCCCGCTTTGCGCGCAACCTCGCTCATCCCGGAGGCATGCCCACATGAAATGGATTTCTGTCTTTGTGTTGCTGGTATTGCCGACCCTTGCTCGCGCGCAGACTGGCCCCATCTTTGCCGAGAGATGCGTCGAGCACTATGCGACGCACTATGGAGTTCCGCCGGAGCTCATTGCCGCGTTGATCGATGTGGAGTCGCGCTGGAACGCGAACGCGGTATCGAGCAAGGGCGCGCTTGGATTGATGCAACTCATGCCCGCCACGGCCCGGCGCTTCGGCGCGTTTCAGCCCTTCGATACCGAGCAAAACATCGCAGCGGGCACGCGTTATGTGACCACTCTCATGTGGGAGTTTCACGGCGATCTGCGGCTGGTCACCGCGGCCTACTATGCGGGCGACCGTTGGATCAGCCGCAAACAGCTCAACTACCGCAACCCGGATGTCGTTGCCTATGTTCAGGCGGTGCGGCGCCGTTACCGGATCCGCAAATTCGGGGCAGCCTCGCTGCCCAGGAGGTAAGAGCACGATG